>Ga0181525_10000108_pt1 | contig 75802 bp, 69 predicted proteins | sample PEATcosm2014_Bin_48_FD_121100 | JGI IMG/M metagenome (GOLD analysis project Ga0181525, IMG submission 121100) | Peatland microbial communities from MTU Mesocosm Facility, Houghton, MI, USA - PEATcosm2014_Bin06_10_metaG | ecosystem: Environmental > Terrestrial > Soil > Wetlands > Peat | place...
AAAACAACTTGATATGAAACTCTCAGTGATTGGCGCCGGATATGTGGGTCTCACCACCGCGGCGTGCCTCGCGCAGATTGGACACGAAGTATTCTGCAGTGAGAACGACCTCGAAAAGCTCCGGAAACTGCAGAATAATGAAATGCCACTGTTTGAGCCCCACTTGGAGGATGTGATCAAGGCCGGGCTCAAGGCGGGCCGACTTGCTTTCGGTTCCACCGCGGAGGCAGTCGCCTGGGGAGACGCAATCTTTATTTGTGTAGGAACCCCGCCTCTGGCGAACGGCGACGCTGACCTTTCCGCCATCGAAGCAGTAGCGCGAGCGATTGCAAAAAATGCATCCGGATACCGACTGGTCATCGAAAAAAGCACGGTGCCGGTGCAGACCGGAGCACAGCTTCAGAAGCACCTTTCCGTTCATAGCAGAATCGGTTTCAGCTACGACGTGGCTTCAAATCCCGAGTTTCTTCGGGAAGGGTCTTCGGTGCAGGATTTTCTTCATCCCGACCGGATTGTGGTCGGGGTGGAATCGCCTCGCGCCGAAAACCTGCTGCGGCAAATCTACGAACCGATTATTCGTCAAAGCTTCACTTGCCCATTGCACTCCGACTGTGCGGGCCGCAAGAATCCGATCTTCCAGGCGACGGACATCAATTCCGCCGAGCTCATCAAGCATGCCTCCAATTCTTTTCTGGCGATGAAAATTTCGTTTATTAACATGGTGGCGAATTTGTGCGAAGCGGTCGGCGCAGACGTCACCCAGGTGGCCCAGGGGATGGGGCTCGATCCTCGAATCGGTTCCTCGTTTTTGAACCCGGGAATAGGGTTTGGCGGATTCTGCTTCCCCAAGGATGTGCAGGCGTTCATCCGGATCGCGGAGAAATCGGGATGCGACTTTTCTCTGCTGAAAGAAGTGGAGAGGATCAACCAACTTCGAATCGAACGTTTTGTCGACAAGATTCGCAAAGAGCTGTGGGTCCTGCGGGGTAAGAAAGTCGCGGTGTGGGGCCTGGCATTCAAACCGAACACGGACGACGTCCGCTTCGCCCCGTCGATTGCGCTGTTGAAATCGTTGCTGGCCGAAGGGGCTGAGGTTCGGGCCTACGACCCGGAAGCGATCGAGAATGCGAGGGTGGTTCTTCCCGAAGCCACCTACTGCACCGACCCCTATCAAGCGGCGGAAGGAGCCGATGCCGTCTTGATCGTGACCGAATGGGATGAATTTCGCGACCTGGATTGGAAGCGCGTGCTGGCGGCCATCGATCAGCCGTTGATCATCGACGGACGAAATCTGTTCGCTCCGGAGGAGATCAGCAAACACGGATTCCGTTATGTCAGCATTGGGCGAAAGGATGCTCTACCTTTGCAGCAGTCGGTTGCCGCGAAGGTCGATTCCTCCGGCCCAGGTGTCAACCGCGCTCAGGAAGTTCCCGCCTGGGACGGTGGCACGGACCGAACTTAGAACACCAAACCTAGAAAATGGATACCCGTTTGGATCGGCTGGTTACTCTGTATTTGGTGTCGCCGTTTGTGCGCCTTACCCAAGGCACAGAACCATCCGTGCCAATTTTGATGTATCACAGCATCTCGGACGAGGACGAGTCTGAGGTTCACCCTTATTATCGGACGAGAACGTCCGCGACAACTTTTGCGTCGCACATGGAGTATTTGAAGGAAAACGGGTACCACACCTGCAGTCTGACGCAAGCCCTCCGGCAACTGCAACAGCGATCGCGAGCACACCCGAAGCTGGCGGTGATTACCTTCGATGACGGATACCGGGACTTTTACCAGCAAGCGTTTCCCCTGCTCGATCGTCATGGCTTTAGCGCAACGGTTTTTCTACCCACGGCTTACGTCGGAGATGACGCTGTCTCTTTCAAGGGAAGAGATTGCCTGACTTGGGCGGAGGTCCGAGAACTCAGTCGGCTCGGAATCTTATTCGGATCGCACACCGTGACCCATCCCCAGCTCTACGAACTGAGTTCGCCGAAAATCCGAGAAGAGGTGGTGATCTCCCGCGAAACGATCGAGCAGAAACTAGGATGCGCCGTGGATTCATTCGCCTACCCGTATGCGTTTCCTGAAACCGACGATCAGTTCAAAACAATTTTGCGCGATACTCTTCGCTCCGCCGGTTACCAAACCGGCGTGTGTACGACCGTGGGTTTGGCGAACTTCGGCAGCGACCCGCTTTTCATGCCGCGGCTGCCGATCAACTCCTGCGATGATGATTCCCTTTACGAGGCCAAGCTGAACGGGGGTTACGATTGGGTCGCAAAATCGCAATACCTGGTGAAACTTGGAAAGCAGTGGCTGAACCTTCCTCGGCCGCGTTCCGTCAGCCGTCAGGAGCTGTAGCGGTAGGGATGGACTTGCTCGAATCCGTCGACAAACTTCCGATGAATAGCATCGCCGACATCAAGATCAGCGTGGTCATACCCGCATTCAACGCCCGGCAAACCATCGGGGAGACCCTCGATTCCGTTTTTCAGCAGACGACGCCGCCGTTTGAGATCCTGGTGATGGATGACGGCAGCACAGACGGAACCAGTTCCTTGGTGCGCGAATACGGGGAGCGCATTAAAGTCTTCCGACAACCCAACCGCGGCCTGTCCGCTTCGAGAAATGCCCTTATCAAGAAGGCCAGTGGTTCGCTGATCTCCTTTCTCGATGCCGACGACATCATGCATCCGCTTTACCTGGAAATTCTGACGGAGACCGTGCAGAAGCACAGCAACGCCGTCGGCTTTTTCGTGGGCCACTTCGATTTTCGAACGCGCGACGCGCTGTCTTGGAGCAAGGTCGATAAGAGCGCAGCCGCGGAGCTCATGTCCGGGCCCGAATTGTTTAAACGTTTGCGTCGCAGCCCTGCCCTGTTCGCCTGCGGAAGTTGCTTCAGCGCACCCAAGAAGGCCCTCACGGAACTCGGCGAGACTCCTTTCCTCGAAGACGGTGCGGAGGACTTCTACTGCTATTCCCGGTTAAGCCTCGAAGGCTCGACGATTTACAATCCCAATCCACTGCTGGCCTACCGGGTGCACAGCAAATCGCTGTCCAGCAATCGGGTCCGCGGCCTCGAGGCTTTAGTGAGCGCGTTTGAGCGGCTCGAACCGTATTTTTCAGGATCGGCCGAGTTCGTCCGTTCCCTGGCGTCTCACCGTCGCAATTATGCGAAATATTTGCTCGGCGTGGGCCGGGTGGGCGAGGCTCGCCAACAATTGCTTCGTTCAATCACGACGTCGCTTTCCCCAGACTCCGTCGCCAAGTCGGTCGGCATGTACTCCCTGACCTATTTTCCGCGCAGACTTCAACCCCGATGGCCGACCGCGTATCGTCTGCCGCAATAATGCCCACGCACTTCGGACACAATCGCGGTGTTCTTACCCTCGACCACACCCGATGCTGGAGCGCGGAGTCAAGAAATATCTGGATATTGCCAAAAATCGGAAAGCAATCTAACTTCCACAGAATCTCTACTAAGCGCCTCATTTTGCAAGGTTTCCTCAGCCTCGCCGGTCTTTGTAATCTTTGGTCATGTCCTCGGTCATGTCCTCCCGAGACCTTTTCCTGAGGGCGGGCGCAGGTTACAAAGAGACTCGATCATCCAGTAGATCGTGAGCCACTCCCCTACTGGGCATGAAAAGTCTTGACCAGCGGGTTCGTTAGCGTGTAAGAACCCAGCACACGATGATGGAGGAAGCGTGAACCGCCCCCGAAAACTTATATTGGTTTTTGCCACCCTGTTCGCATTCTCGCCCCTGATGTTCTGTTCGGCAGCCAACGTATACATCACCCCGAACGGAAGCGGCGCGGGCGTTTGCACGAGCAACCCGCAGACTCCTGCATGGTTCAACAATTCGGCGAACTGGGGTCCCGGCGCAACCCAGATTGGGCCTGGAACCAACGTCACGCTGTGTGGCACCTTCACGGGAAGCCCCGGATCAACGCTTTTGACATTCCAGGGCAGCGGAACAAGTTCGAGTCCCATCACTCTCACCTTCGACGCGAACACAAATCTGACGGCGCCCTATTGGGGGTCGAGCAGCAGCGGCGCGATCAATACAAACGGAAACAGTTCCCTGGTCATCGATGGGGGTTCGAACGGAATCATTCAGAATACGCAAGATGGGACTGGCTTGAACTACCAGCAGGCGAGCATCGCAATCTACCTGATCGGCGGCTCTCGCGTCACGGTTCAGAACCTGACCATCGCCAACATGTGCCAGCACACCTCTTCCACGGATACCGTGGCTTGCAACTCAGGGGGAAACAACGATCGCGGAATCCTGGTGGGGGGGAATGTTTCCAATATTACGCTGCAGTACAACACGATTCACGACTCTCAGAACTGCATCGAGTACTCTGGCAACAATTCTGACACTGGCGTCTTGTTTTCAAGAAATACGATTTCGCGTTGCAACTGGGGCATCGGTGGATACGGCGGGACCAACGGGCTCACCATCGACGGCAACGATATTTCCAGTGCGACGAACTGGGACACCGCCGCCGACTCTTTTCACCACAATGGAATCATGCTGTTTCCGCAGAGCGCGAACATGAACAATGTGGTCATTTCCAACAACTACATTCACGACATCAATGGAACTGAGACGGCCCACATCTTTCTCGATCCCAACTCCACCGGCAATCTGCCGGGAGTGCTGATCTACAATAATGTAACCGTTACCACAGTTTTGGGCGGTCCCACGAACTGTTTTATCGAACCGGGCGCACATGTAGCTCCAGCCCTGGTGTACAACAACACGTTGTCCGGGCATTCCGCCTGCGGAACCGGAGTGGATCCGACCGGAGTAATCGAAAACAACATCTTTGTCGGGATGTACAACGCTCTCGGAATTCCATCGAACGGTATAACCAGCGACTATAACGACTTCTATGGCTTAACCGGTGGAACTCTGTCCTTCACGAACGCCTCCAACGGTGTCGATGCGCCCACGCTGGCAGCCTGGGTTTCGAGCACCGCGTCAGACAGTGAACCGTGCCAAGGAGGCATGTGCGACCAACATAGCATCAGCGGAAATCCGAACCTCACTGCAAGCTTCATGCTGAGCAGCGGGAGTCCCGCGATTGCCGCTGGGAAAAATTTAACCAGCCTGGGAATTGCCGGACTGAATGTAGGGGCGCCGCAGTTCTTCGGGGTGAATTACGCTTGTGGAACGGGTTGTGTTCCACGCTCCTCGACCGGGTCGTGGGACATTGGCGCTTATCCAGCTTCTTCCGGAGGGAATCCTCCTGCTCCACCATCCGGTTTGGCTGCCGTAGTTCAGTAGGGAACGTCTTAGTCAAATACTCGAGTCACAGACCACACCAAACCGCAGCCAACAGCTCTTGCCGCCGGTGGCCAAACCGGCGGCATTTCCTCCTGCCTTCGGCCTAGAATCACTGCATGCCCGACGTACAAGAGCCTGAACTCATCGTTCTCTCCGACGCAGCAACTCCATCCCCTCTGGAACGCAGAGTCTTGAGAGTCCTGGACTCCGTTCCCGGACTGCGGGGATTGACTGCCTCGCCGCGCGTGATGAAAGCCATGCGTGGCGGGAGTTGGACGATGGCTGGCTATGGTTCGGGCCAGGTTCTGAAGCTCGCATCGACCCTGACTCTGGCCCGAATGCTGGCGCCGCAGGCGTTTGGATTGGTCGCTCTGGTGAACGTATTCCTCGCAGGCCTGGAAATGTTGTCCGACCTGGGAATTGGCATGGATGTGGTCCAACATCCCCGAGGGGACGATCCGGCGTTCATCAACACCGCGTTCATGATCCAGGCAGGGCGTGGAATCATTCTCTGGATGATCGCGACGGCGCTGGCCTATCCGTTCGCGCGTTTTTATCATCAGCCAGAGGTTCTGATGTTGTTGATCGTTGGCTCCGTATCCGTTCTTTTGCGGGGGGTGATCAGCGGATCCGTCTGGGGTTTGACTCGCCACGTGCAGCTTGGGAAATACAACATGCTGACCGCGGGGACCGATCTTTTCGGCTTTCTGGTTTCCCTGGGGTGGGCCCTCGTCTCACCGACGGCGTGGGCGTTGGTCGCTGGCCGGGTGGGCAGCGTGGTGGCGATGGTGGTCGCGAGTCACGTAATCGCAGAGAATCGTGTTTCCACAGTTTGGGATTCCAAGGCCGCAAAGGATATCTTCGCATTCGGCACTGGAATCTTTCTTTCCACGGCTACCTATTTCCTCGCTGGCGAGTCGGAGCGGCTGGTCTTAGGCAAGTTCGTCACGCTGGTCGAACTGGGATGCGTATCGATCGCGCTATCGGTATCCTGGGCGGGAACGAAGGGTCTACAGCAGGTCATCGGGCAGGTATTTTTCCCGATGATGTCGGCTTCCCTCCGCGAAAACCGGGACGCGGCCATAACCCACTTTAAACGGGCCAGGCACCTACTTTTGGTTGTGGGTTCTTGTGCTTCTGTGGGCTTTATTTTGCTAAGCCATCCCTTTGTATCTCTCGTTCTGGGACCCAAGTATGCGCAGGCGGGATGGATGCTTCAGTTAATGGGCGTGCGCGGAGCGCTTGAACTGTATATGTCTGTGGCCTCGTCGATGCTGTTTGCGTTGGGAACATCCAGATATGCCGCGATCGGAAACGTACTCAAGCTGATTTTCATGGCGGCAGGTTTGACCATCGCTTTTCGCTGGTATGGTCTGCACATGGCGCTCTGGGTGCTCATGCTGGCGCCGATCGCCAATTATGTTCCTCTGGTGGTTGGCCTCCGCCGCCACTGCCCCAGCATTCTATCGGTGGAAGTTCTCGGTTTCGCGGGTTTTGCCGCCGTATCCGCGATGGCGGGGATTTTGTTCGTGTTTGTCTCAAGACTGGGAGGCTTGTAGCAAAAATGCCTGCCGAACCGCTGGTCAGCGTCATCATTCCGACCTACAACCGGGCGGGCGTGATTTCCCAGACCATCGACAACGTATTTTGTCAGACGTACCAAAACATCGAACTCATCGTGGTCGACGACGGCTCGACCGACGACACTGGGTCTGTGCTTCGCCGATACGGCGACCGAATCCGCATCCTCACGCAAGCCAATGCAGGTCCGGCGGCTGCCCGAAACCGCGGCATTGAAGTCTCCCGCGGAGAAATCGTCGCGTTCCAGGACTCCGACGATTTGTGGAAACCCACCAAGCTGGAGCAACAAGTCGCCGTGCTGAACCGGCTGGACGATTCCGTGCCCTGCTGCCTGTGCAACGCAATCTTCCGCGTCATTCGGCAACAAGAGTACACTTCGTTTGATATCTCCTCGTTGCAGCCGTCCCTGGAGGAGGGTTTGTGGTTGAATGTCGCTGAGGTTCTGGCGACTCGGTTTGTTCTATTCAATCAAACCGTGGCCATTCGCCGGCGCGCCCTCGAGAAGGTCGGGGGGTTTGACGAATCCCTGAAGTACCTGGAGGATTATGATCTGCCGCTGCGTCTGGCAATGGAGGGACCATGGGCCTTTATTCGTACCCCGCTGGTGATTTACCGGGAGGGCTCGGAGGGCAGTTTCGCGGAGAAAGCGGCAAAGGACAGCATCGTGCTCAAGCAATGCGAGATCAGAATTTTCGAGCAAGCTTTGGCTGCCGCGAAGAATAAGAATGACAGCGGCACCAGGCGGCAATTGCGCTCGAGGCTCAGTGTCTTTCGCCGACAGTTATTAGCGACCCGGTTGAGCCAGTCGGAAACTTTTGGAGCACGAGCGACCGCGTCGGTCCTCGAGGCCTTCGATATCCTTCGCGAAAAGTTGTTCCGGCGAACTCCGTGGTACCCCAAGGCGCTTACGGTCCCCTTGACCGGGCATCCCGCTTACCGAATCGCCTCGCACCCTGTGCCTCTGGCACGGTGACGGAGCCATCGAAGACGTATGTTCATTAAAAGGATAGCAACTGCCTTCACCAAGAAATGGGGTACGACCGCGGCCAAGAGACAGGTTTGGGATGCCGAATACCGCACGGGCCGGTGGACCTATGAAAGAGGAGGCAACAATAACGAGAGCCGCGAACCTCTCTACCGGCTCCTGGAAGACTACTGTGAAGGCGCGTCCATCCTCGACCTGGGGTGCGGCAGTGGAATGACAGTCCTCGAGATGAAGAATAATTTCAGGGAGTATACCGGAGTGGATGTTTCCGATGCGGCGGTAAAAACCGCGATTGCGGCCCTGGCCACGGAGGTGGACCGATCTTCCAAGGTTCGCTTCCTGGTGTCCGATATTTCCCGGTTTGTGCCGGACAGGAAATTCTCCGTAATACTATTTCGAGAGTCCATCTATTACGTTCCGGCGCATCGGATTAAGCCGATGCTGGAGCGTTACTGCGACCACCTTTTGCCGGATGGAGTGATCATCGTGCGACTGTGCAACCGGCGCCGGTATAAGAACATTATCCGGACGCTCGAGGGTGATTTTTCGGGTCGAGAGGTATTTGCGGCCGAGGACTCGCCGATGTCCATTTTCGTCTGTTCACCGAGGAGGCCGACGAAACCTTCATGAATCCGCAGACTTTTGGGCAAGGATCGTTCGGCGGGGGATATACCGATACCAACATGCACCCCGCCGTGGCGCTGGCGTTGATTGTTGCCATCGCGCTGTTGCTCCGGCTTCCGCGGAAATATGCGGTTGTGCCCTTCCTGCTGGCGGTCTTTCTTCTGCCCGTGGGCCAGCAGTTATACCTGGGTGGCGTCCATCTTTATGTTCCTCGCCTCATCATCTTTTTCGGAATCGCTCGCCTGGTATGGACAAAGCTGAGGTCGAACACCCAGATCTTCACCGGAGGCTTCAACGATTTAGACAAGATATTCACTTGCTGGGCGCTTTTCCGCTCAACCGCAGTCATCATTTTTTTCTGGGGTAATGCATCCGCGCTTACCAACCAAGCTGCGTTCTTGTGGGACGTGCTGGGCGGATATTTCTTGCTGAGATTCTTGATCCGGGATACCCGGGACATCGTCCGGGCGGCGAAGACCTTCGCCGTCATCGCGGGAGTTCTGGGACTTGCGATGATGAACGAGAGTCTAAGAGACCAAAACGTTTTTGGATACTTGGGCAGCTTGCCCATCGTGCCGGCGATTCGAGAGGGAAAAATCCGGGCTCAGGGACCGTTCGAACACGCGATTCTGGCCGGGTCCTTTGGCGCGACCTTGCTCCCTTTCTTTCTTTGGCTGTGGTACGGCAAGAAGTCAAGAATCCTTGCCGTGGCGGGCATTTTGGGCTGCACCTCGATGGTCGTCAGCTCCTCATCGTCGACCCCGCTGCTGGCGTATTTGGCGGTCATTGTCGGTCTGTGCTTCTGGCCCTTGCGGGAACATATGAGGGCGGTTCGTTGGCTGTTGGTGATTTCCCTGATTGCCTGCCATTTGATGATGAAGGCCCCGGTCTGGTTTCTGATTGATCACGTGGACCTCGTGGCAGGCAACTCCGGCTACCATCGTGCCATGCTCATCGATACGTTTATCCGGCATTTTCGCGAGTGGTGGCTGATTGGCACCAATCAGGCGTCGACCTGGGGCTTCGAAATGGACGATCTTTGCAACCAGTGGGTGGCCGAAGGAGAAACCGGCGGGCTGGCCACGTTGATTTGCTTTGTCCTGCTGATTTCCCGTGCGTTCGGCAAAATCGGGAGAGCCCGGAGTCGTGCGTCCCTGCCTCGCAAGCAAGAGTGGTTGCTGTGGTTTCTCGGAGCCGCGCTGTTTTCCCATTGCGTCGCCTATTTTGGCATCAGCTACTTCGATCAAACGCAGTTTTCCTGGTTTGCCCTGCTGAGCGCGATTTCGGTTGCAACCGCTCCTGGCGTGCTGGCTGTGACCGTGCCAAAAACCGTTTCCTCGGAAACCGTCGAAGTTCGGGAGAATTCATTCCCGGTGCTGGGAGGAATGCGTGAGGCCTGAAAGGCGTCCCGTGCGGGTGCTCTACAGCTTTCCCCACAGAATCGGGGCGAGCCGTATTTGTTACACGGCATGGCAACAGGTGAATGGACTGGACGCGGCAGGGGCAGAGGTTTTGCTATTCCCCGGGTCCATCCGTCGGCCGGTTCCCCCGGGGGTCAGAGTACGCCCTACTTTGGCGCGCGGAAAATTACGCCTGCCCTACAGAATGGTTGGCAGCATGCGCGCGTTCGCACTCCACGACAGCATCGTTGCCCGTCGTCTCGAAAAACTCGCCGGGCAGATTGACATTGTTCATACCTGGCCGTTAGGAGCCTGTCTCACCCTGAAAGAAGCCGCGCGCCTTGGCATTCCCACCGTGCTTGAGAGGCCGAACGCCCATACCCGTTTCGCTTACGAAGTTGTGCAGAGAGAATGTGAGCGGTTGGGCGTCGAACTTCCTCCAGATCATGAACACGCATACAAGAGAGTTGTTTTGGATAAAGAGATCGCGGAGTACGACCTGGCCACTCGATTGCTGTGTCCTTCAGCCTTCGTGGCTTCGACCTTCGCCCAGTACGGGTTCGCGCAGGATCGACTGGCGCGACATCAGTACGGATTCGACGAGACGGTCTTTTACCCCGACCCCGACGAACCAGGCACAAGGAAGAATCTAAAAGTTCTTTTTGTCGGCGGGTGCGCGCCCAGAAAGGGGCTCCATTACGCTTTGGAAGCTTGGCTTCAATCGTCGGCTCGTGAGCAAGGCGAATTCCTCATCGCTGGAGCATTCGTTCCCGGCTACGCGGAGAGGCTCGGAGAGATGCTGGCTCATCCCAGCATCCGTGTTCTCGGTCATCGGGACGATGTGCCCGCACTGATGCGTAGCAGTGACGTTCTGGTGTTGCCAAGCGTTGAGGAAGGGAGCGCTCTGGTGACCTCAGAAGCGCGTGGCTGCGGGTGCGTGTTGCTGGTGTCGGAAGCCTCGGGGGCGATCTGTAAGCATTTGGAAAACGCCTTGGTTCATCGGGTTGGAGATGTTCAGGCACTTTCCGAACACATGACACTTTTGCAGCAAAATCGCAGTCTTCTCAGCCGCCTGAGAACTGCTTCCTTGCAGACCGTCAATGAGATTACCTGGACTGCGGCTGGCAAGAAGTTGCTCGAGGTTTATCGCGAAACCATTGATATGTTCTCCTCAGGCGCCTTCCGCTCGGAAAAGCCAACGAGTCCGATCTATGCCCAAAACTGAGCCGGGCGTGTCGGCGATGGATGTTTCCGTCATCATCGTGAATTGGAATTCGATTGCCTATTTGGATGAGTGTGTCGCCAGCATCTTTGAGCAAACGAGGGGCCTGAATTTCGAAGTCATCGTGGTTGACAATGCTTCCCCGTCCGGCGAGGCTGATTTGCTCGAGCGAAGATTACCCAACGTCAAAGTGATCAAGAGTCCGCGGAATCTCGGATTTGCGGCCGCAAATAATCTTGGGTTCGCGGAGTCTACCGGCGAGCACCTGCTGTTTCTCAATCCCGACACCGAGCTGGAAGGTCCCGCGATCAATTTGATGTTGGAGGGCGCCCGGTCGCTCCCGAACCCTGGCATTCTCGGTTGTAAGCTCTTGAATACTGATCTGTCCGTCCAGACCAGTTGTATACAGACCTTTCCTACGATTCTGAACCAGTTGTTGGATTCTGATTCGCTGCGTGGCCGGTGGCCGAATTGTAAGCTGTGGGGAACCGGGCCGCTGGTTTCTTCCACGCTGACGCCGGCGAAGGTCGAGGTCATTTCCGGGGCATGCATGCTGGTCCGGCGGAAGGTATTTGAGAGCGTCGGCCGCTTCAGCGAGGATTACTTCATGTATGCCGAGGACTTGGATCTCTGTTACAAGACTCAGCATGCCGGCTACCCGAACTACTATTTGGGTAAGGCGACGGTGATCCATCATGGCGGCAAGAGTACGAACGCCGAGTTCGGCACCCGCATGAAGTGGAAATCGATCGTGAGATTCTGCGAGAAACACCGGGGAAGGCCATACGCCTTTGCCTTCCGTATGGCGATGAGCTGCGCCGCGATCGTGCGCCTCGCGGCCATAACCATCCGGAGCCTGTTTGGCGATCCATCGAAGCACCCAAAACCGGGGCAGAACTCGCTTCTCAAGTGGAAGCTGATATTGCGCACCCTGGTATTTCCGTCGGCTTCGCCGGAACTACATCGAGCGTCACCGGAGGCCCGCCACAAGGTTGAAGTCGGAAGAATCTAGTTCCATGCGGCCGCATCGAAGTTCATAACCATGATAAAGCATCCATTCATATGCCTCCTGGTCAGTTTGGCGGTCAGGGCATTTGACGCGGTGTGTGACTTATTGGGGATGCGCCCCGCCGTCAGATGCGTCGTCTTGTTCTATCACTCCATTAAGTTGGAGGAGCGAACTCGATTTGGGCAGCAGATGAACACGCTGGTTCGTTACGCCAAGCCGATTGATGCGGGCCTTCGACAGCCGCCAAGCGTAAAGGGAACTTACGTGGCTGTGACTTTTGACGATGGCCTAGAATCCGTACTTGAAAACGCTCTGCCGGAACTTCAGCAGCGCGGAATTCCTGCAACAGTTTTCGTGGTGACGGGAACTCTTGGCGACTATGCCCGATGGAAAGACATGGGTGCCGGTGATGCCGCTGGCCAAAGGGCGATGTCACTCGAACAGCTTCGCGAGCTTCCCGAGGATCTGATTACCATTGGATCCCATTCCGTCAACCACTCGTTTCTTCCGGAGATCGGAAAAGAGGAACTTCGACGAGAATTGGTATCCTCTCGAGAAACTCTTGAGCAGCTTTTGCAGCGAAAAGTGACTCTTTTCAGTTGCCCCTACGGCGGGTTCAATGCGACCGTAGAACGGAGTTGCCGTGAAGCTGGATACGAACGAATGTTTACCGCTCTTCCAGTATTCGCATTCTCCCAGCCGAATGAGTTTATGACCGGTCGGGTACGAGTCACAGCTTCCGACTGGCCGATCGAGTTCCGACTGAAGCTGGCGGGCGCGTATCGCTGGCTCCCAGCCGCATTCCAATGGAAGCGCACGGTCCTGTCCCCCTGGCGAAAGTCCGCTGCAAACGAGGCTGGCGGGCTTTCTCGCGAGGCTCGGATTGCCGAGGATGAGGAAATGTTCGAGCGCACGCGATCGAAATGAGATCGCAAAAAAACTTTTGTTGTGAAGTTTGACGACCCCGAGCCATGATTGCGAGCCAGTCGTTTTGTGAGCGTGAAAATTGAAGCTTGAGGAAACGAAATACGTTGTCATCACCCCGGTTCGGGATGAGGAGGCACATCTCCGTTTCACGATCGAATGCATGCTTCGGCAGACCATCCTTCCGGCGGAGTGGATTATTGTGAACGATGGCTCTTCCGATAAAACGGCTGACATTATCGACGAATACTCCAAGCGCTTTGCCTGGATTCGGGGGATACATCGCCAGAATCGCGGATTCCGGAAGTCGGGCGGGGGAGTTGTCGAAGCCTTCAATGATGGTTACAAGGATCTGCAGACCAGAGACTGGCAATTTATCGTCAAGTTCGACGGCGACTTATCTTTCGAGCCCGACTACTTTGAACGCTGCTTCCGCAGCTTCGTTGAGGATCCCAAGCTCGGGGTGGGCGGCGGGGTTATCTGCTACGTAACCGATGGCGTAAAGGAATTCGAGGAATGCCCAGACTTCCATGTAAGAGGCGCGACAAAAATCTATCGTCGGAGTTGCTGGGAGGCGATCGGTGGTTTCTGGCCGGCGCCGGGCTGGGACACGATCGACGAAGTGAAGGCTAATTCCCTGGGTTGGGTGACGCGGAGCTTCCGAGACCTGCATCTGATTCATCACCGTCCCACTGGTTCCGCGGACGGCCTGTGGGGCGGCTTAGTCAAGAACGGGCGAGCCAATTATATCTGCGCCTACCATCCTCTGTTTATGGTGGCAAAGTGCCTGCGGCGGCTTGTCCAGAGGCCCCGAATCGTTGGATCCGTCGCGCTGATGTATGGATTCGTAAGCGGATACCTCAAGCGCCTTCCTCAGGTAAACGATCCGGCGATGATCGCCTACCTGCGGCGCCAGCAAATCAGTCGATTGGCCGGGCGGAAGAGCATTTGGCATTAGGCACGCCCCCGGTCGAAGCAAGGTGAGCGCGGCGAATCGCAGAGTAGGCTTTCGCAGCGTTCGGCAAGAATTGTGAGGTCAATGTGTGCGGTATTTGCGGCAGATTAAATTTCGATCGGGAGGCTAGGGTGTCGCCCTCGCTCGTCAAGGGCATGGCCGACTCAATTTCGCATCGCGGCCCCGATGACGAAGGTTTCTATATTTCAGGATCGGTTGGGCTTGGTTTCAGGCGTCTTTCCATCATCGACCTCAGTGGAGGCCATCAGCCTCTAAGCAACGAAGACGGCTCGCTTTGGATTGTGTTCAATGGGGAGATTTACAACTTTCAGGAGTTGCGCGATTGGCTGATTGCCAAGGGACACGTTTTCAAGACGCGTTCGGATACCGAGGTGATCGTCCATCTTTATGAAGAATTTGGCGAAGCCTGCGTTGAGAAGCTGCGCGGGATGTTCGCCTTTGCGATTTGGGACGAAGTGAAACGCACTCTGTTCTTGGCAAGAGATCGCATCGGCATAAAGCCTCTTTACTATTTCCTGTCCGACAGATTCATTGACTTCGCTTCCGAGATCAAAGCCATACTGGCAGACCCCGAAGTCAAGCCAGAAATTGTTCCCGCCATGATCGATCGAGTGTTGAGCTTCAACTACCTTCCGGGCGAAGACACTCTTCTTAAGAATGTTCGCAAGCTGGCTCCAGGGACTTGCATGCTGTTAAAGGATGGCGTGCCGCAGCATCGTCAGTACTGGGACCTGCGCGTTGAACGATCGGCGATTAGCCTTTCTGAGGCAGAAAGACAGCTCACCTCGCTTCTCGACGAGTCTGTGCAATTGCATATGATCAGCGACGTCCCGGTGGGATTTCTGTTGAGCGGAGGACTTGACTCGACGGCGATGCTGTCGCTCGCTCGTGGCAAAACCGATTCGCCCTTGAGTAGCTTTACGGTTGGATTCGACGACTCGAGCGTTACAGACGAGCGCCCGTACGCTAGGCTGGCGGCTAAAAGGTATGGTACGGACCATCATGAAATTACCATCAGTTCCAAAGAATTTGCGAAATTCTTGCCCGAATATGTTTGGCACATGGAAGAGCCAATTTGCGAACCGCCGGCGGTTGCGCTCTTTTACATTTCGCAAGTGGCAAGAAATTTTGTGAAGGTCCTGATCTCCGGAGAAGGGGGCGATGAGGCTTTCGCCGGGTATCAGGGCTACCGAAACTTGCTTTGGCTCGAACGGTTAAAGAGCCTTCTGGGCCCCTCGCGGGGGGTGGTGTCGACGACATTGTTGCAGCTCAATGCCATCTTCCGATCGGAAAAGATTTCGAAATACGCTCCTCTGCTTACCCTGCCACTGGAGTCTACGTATTTTAGCGGCACGTCAAACCCGTTAAGCTTCTTCAACCGGCAGTCGCAGGAAATTTACACCAAGCAATTCAGCGGCTCCATTGATAAGCGGCGGACCGCTGAAGTCGTGACTCGCTATTTCAACGGCACGGAGGCGCAGGATGTCGTAAACCGGCTGCTTTATGTGGACACCAAGACCTGGCTGCCTCATGACCTCCTGCTCAAAGCCGACAAAATGACGATGGCCAATTCGATTGAACTTCGGGTTCCGTTTCTCGATCATAAACTCTTGGAATTTGCCGCATCGTTGCCGGGAAACTACAAGGTTCGCGGATTCACCACCAAGTACATCGCAAAGAAGGTGCTGAGCGATAAAGTCCCCAGGGAGATTCTGAAACGCAGAAAGACGGGTTTCCCGGTCCCTTATGCAAGCTGGTTAAGAAATGACCTGAAGGATTGGCTGCACGACATTTTGCTGGAACAAAAGACCATCGAAAGGGGCTATTTCAAGAAAAAGGGCGTAGAGGATCTGCTTTGCGAAAATCAGAAGTACGGCGCCCATTCAAAAGAGGTCTTCACTCTCGCAGTGCTCGAGATATGGCAGAGAGAATTCCTCGATAAAACCAACCGCACGGTTAGAGAGCAAGTCGTCTTGGCGGGCGAGGGTTCGTAATAGGATGGGTTGGCGTGTATGCTCGGAAAGGGGACAATTCGCTTCCGGGAACTGGTTCCAGTCGACAAGATCATCACGAATAGAGGGAGAGTGAAAATAGCAACACAGCTCGTGCGGGATGCCGGGATCCAAGCCCCTGGTTCGGAACACGCCGTCGAAAGACCGTTTCTTTCAAGCTCGATGGGACGGGCGGTGAAGGAAATTTACGAAATCGATCCCCTGCGCGATCAGCGCTGGTTGGAATTGGTCGACCGCCATCCATTGGCCAGTGTTTTTCACAGCGCGAACTGGCTGAAAGCGTTGAAAGGAGTGTATGGATACGGGCCGGTGGCTTTGACCTCATGCCCGCCGGGTATTCCTCTCAGCAACGGGATCGTCTTTTGCCGGATCAAGAGTTGGCTCACCGGCCGGCGCCTGGTGTCATTGCCATTCGCCGACCACTGCGAACCCTTGGTCGGAAGCCCCGAGGAACTTGACGCTTTACTGACGCACACCAAACTGCAGGTCGATCGAGAAAAATTGAAGTATGCAGAAATCAGGCCGGTCTCCTGCCAGCCCGGTGGCGTTGCAGCATTCAACCCGCTGGCGACTTACGTCCTTCAATCATTGGACCTGCGCCCCGCCGCAGAGGAGCTCTTTAGAAAATTCCATAAAGACTGTGTCCAGAGAAAAATCCGCCGCGCCGAACGCGAGCGGCTCCAGTATGAACAAGGCGCGTCAGAAGATCTGCTCCAGAAATTCTATCGCCTTCTCGTGATGACCCGCCGGCGGCATTTTCTGCCGCCGCAGCCGCTTTCGTGGTTTCGCGGCCTGATCGCTGCATTCGGAGAAGATCTTGAGATCCGGGTGGCGTCGAAGGATGGCGTACCCGTTGCCAGCATTCTCACTTTAGCGCACAAGAAGACGATGGTTTATAAGTACGGCTGCAGCAATGTCGCGCTCAACAACCTCGGTGGGACAGCCCTGCTTTTTTGGAACGCCATACAAGAGGCCAAAGACGCCGGATTTGTCGAATTTGAGATGGGGCGCTCCGACATGGACAATCTCGGGTTGATTGCCTTTAAGGAGCGCTGGGGTGCTTCTCGACAGTCACTCAGTTACTGGAGATACCCAAACGTGGATTCGCCGGAAACCACCCTGTGGAGCAACCTGGCGCGGCCTCTCGTATCGCTCGCTCCAGATCTGGTTCTAGAAACCGCTGGCGCACTTTTGTACAAGCACATTGGGTAGCTTGCATCCTTCTCCGGAAACCGTAATCCTGAACTGACGCTCTCAATCGGTCTTCCCTATGTTTGTGAATCGCGCTTATTACTTTCTTAAACCGGCCCTGCCGTGGCGCCTGCGCCTGGCCCTGCGTCGATTGCGGGCGAGATACCTCTGGCGGCGCTCCGCGGATGTGTGGCCGATCGATGCTAAAGCGGGACGGACCCCACCGGGATGGCCCGGGTGGCCCGAGGGCAAGCAGTTTGCCTTGGTTCTTACTCACGATGTCGAGGGCAGTAAGGGAGTGGCGCGAGTCGAGCAATTGATGAACGTAGAACTGAAGCATGGCTTTCGCTCGTGCTTTAACTTTGTGCCGGAGGGAGAATACCGGATCTCCGGCGCCACCCGGCAGAGCGTCGATGACGCGGGTTTCGAGGTCGGAATTCATGGACTGGAGCACGATGGAAAGCTCTATAGCTCGAAGGAGACTTTCTCGGGCAAGGCCTCGCGGATCAGCGATTACCGGAGGCAGTGGAACGCCGCCGGATTTCGTTCTCCGCTGATGCAGCATCGGTTAGGGTGGCTGCACGCGCTGGGGGTTGAATACGACGCTTCCACCTTTGACACGGACCCGTTTGAGCCAGAACCTGACGGTGTGGCCACCATCTTTCCTTTCTGGGTGCCTGGTTTGAACGGCAACGGTTATGTGGAACTTCCCTACACGCTGCTTCAGGATTTCAATCTTTTTAAGGTGCTCCGCGAACCGAATATAGACGTCTGGAAAAGGAAACTTGATTGGGTCGCAGAACGCGGCGGTATGGCGTTACTCAATACTCACCCAGACTACATGTGTTTCGACGGCAAGCGGCAGCGGGATGAGTATTCGGTCGCGCATTATGAGGACTTTCTCCTTTACGCCCGGGAGAAATATGAAGGCTCCTACTGGAGCGCCTTGCCGCGTGAAGTGGCCCGTTACTATCGAGAAGCCGTGCCCGCCTCGTCCCGGAATTCCCGCAAGAAAATTTGCATGGTGGCCTACAGCCCGTATGAGTCGGACAATCGCGTCCGGCGATACGCAGAAACCCTTGCGAAACGCGGCGATCATGTCGATGTAATCGCGCTCTCACGCGAACCGTCGTCGCCGCCGATCGAGGAGATCGATGGGGTCACGGTGTATCGAATTCAGCACCGGGAGCACAACGAACGCAGCATATGGACGTATGCATGGCGACTGGTGCGCTTCTTGCTCCGATCGTCGCGTGTGCTCCACAAACTGCACCATCGCAATCGATATGACGTCATTCATATCCACAACATGCCGGACTTCCTGGTGTTTGCGGCGTGGTATCCGAAGCTCACCGGAGCCAAACTGATTCTTGATATCCATGATGTGGTCCCGGAATTATTCGCGAACAAGTTTCGGTCAAGGTTCAAACCGGCCTACGTCGGACTGTTGAAAGCGGTAGAAAAACTGTCGGCAAGGTTCGTTGACCACGTGATCGTCTCGAATCACCTTTGGTTTAAAACGGTGATCGGCCGCTCGGCGCCGGAACAGAAGTGCTCGGTTATGGTCAATCACGTCGACCCGGAAATGTTCTCCCGTCGTCGGAGAACCAGGATCGACGATAAATTCATTATCTTATTTCCCGGAAGTCTGCAACGGCACCAGGGGGTTGACATCGCGATCGAGGCCTTTGCTGAGGTCAAGCAAAAAGCCCCGAACACCGAATTCCACATCTACTGCGGTTCGGGCGGCGAAGCCATGCAAAGCGAGCTGATCCAGATCGCGAGAAAGTTGGGGCTGGAGGCAAGCGTCAAATTCATCAAGTCCGTGCCGCTCGATCAAATGCCGCAAGTGATCGCCAACGCTGATCTTGGCATCGTTCCGAAAAGGGCGGACTCCTTTGGCAATGAGGCTTACAGCACCAAAATTATGGAATTCATGTCGCAAGGCGTGCCGGTCGTGGCTTCACGAACCAAAATTGACGCCTTCTATTTTGATGAGGGCATTGTCCATTTTTTTCAATCCGGCGACCGCCAGGCGATGGCGGAAGCGATCCTCGATGTGATTAAGAACCCAGACTTGCGCGATTCGCTCGCGCGGCGCGGCTACGACTATGTCAAACGTAACGGCTGGGACCGGAAAAAACACGAATATCTGCACTTGATTGATTGTCTTTCCACCGAGACTTTCGGAGAAGCCCGCACCGTTCTCCCAAGACCTGCTCCAGTCGTGCCGATTCCAGAGAGTCCATTGAAGGCGGATGCAGTTCCTCTGATGATTGAAGACATAAGCACTTTCAGCAGTTCTCCAACTGATGAGCGAAACTCCACCTCCCCCGGGGGAGAGCCCCTGGTGCGAACGACACGGTGGTAAGGCGTTTTAAAGTTTCACCAAGACCGAAGGGATAAAAATCCGTGAGCAGAAAATCGTCCAATACTGACGTTGTGGTGATTGGGGCGGGTCCGTATGGACTTTCCGCCGGAGCCTATCTACGGGCCGCGGGCATCGAAGCGCGCGTGTTCGGCGAACCGATGTCTTTTTGGCAGAACCAGATGCCAGCGGGGATGTGCTTGCGGTCGAACTGGGGAGCATCGCATATCGCCGATCCGAAACAGGAGTTGACCCTCGATGCCTATTGCCTGCAAAGGGGAAATCACATTTCGAAACCGATTCCCCTGGACCGTTTTGTGGATTACGGGCGTTGGTATCAAAGCCAGGCGGTGCAAGATCTGGAGCGGCGCAATGTCCGCAGCATCGAAGTCGACTCCCGTGGATTCAAGGTTATGATGGCGGATGGGGAGGAATTTTCTGCGCGACGTGTGGTCGTCGCTGCCGGAATCAGCGTTTTTTCGAGCCGGCCCGCAGAGTTTGCAAACATTCCCTCGAGCCTCGCGTCGCACACCAGCGAGCACAACGATTTGCTCAAGTTCAAGGGCATGAACATCGCTGTGATCGGCGCCGGGCAAAGCGCTCTCGAGTCCGCCGCGTTGTTGAAAGAGGCGGGAATTCAAGTGGAGGTCCTCGCCCGGGCAAAGACCCTTAACTGGGTCGGAAGGCACGCCAAGCTGCACCATCTGGGCCTAATTTCAAAAATGCTTTATTCGAGGCGAGACGTCGGCCCCGCCGGGATCAGCCGTCTGGTAGCCATGCCCTATTTATTCCGGCGATTTCCCCGAGGCTTTCAAAATAGAACAGCCTATCGTGCCATCCGGCCCGCCGGCGCGGCTTGGCTGCTACCGCGCATTACGGGAATACCCATCTCGTTGGGCCGCAGGGTGCAGTCGGCATCTTGCAACGGCAGCCAACTTCGTCTTCAACTCGATGATGGCACGGAGCGCTTTGTGGATCACGCGCTGCTGGCGACTGGCTTCAAGGTGGACGTGTTGCAATACCCATTCTTGTCTCCTTCCTTGTCCCAGCAACTGAGAACCGTCAATGGCTACCCAGTGCTCAAGCCCGGTTTGGAGTCTTCTGTTCCAGGGTTGCATTTTGTAGGGAAGCCCGCGGCATGGAGTTTTGGGCCGCTGCTGGGTTTTGTCTCCGGGGCCGAGTTTGCCTCGACCGAGCTGGTTCGTTCCCTGGCTCGCGGTAGAACCAACTGACGAATGAGCACGCTTAGCCAAACCGTCAAATTGCCCGTCGCTGTGCCGGATGCAAATGCACCCGTCGGTGCGATTGTGATCGGAGGCGATTATCAAGGATTGGGAATCGTGCGCAGCCTGGGCCGCCAGGGCGTACGGGTATGCGTCGTCGATGACGAACTTTCGATCGCCAGGTATTCGCGTTACTGCACACGTTTCGTAAAAGTCGCCAACCTGCGCAGTGAGCGCATGACGGTCGATTGCCTGCTCGATCTCGGCAAGAGATTGCAATTGAATGGGTGGATCCTTTATCCAACCCGGGAGGAACTGGTTTCCGCCGTGTCGCGGTACCGCTCAGAGCTTAACCAGATGTTCCGAGTTCCTACTCCAGCCTGGGAGAGTGTGAAGTGGGCCTGGGATAAGAGAAATACCTACGATTTGGCGCGGCAACTTGAGATTCCGATACCCACCACCCGCTACTATCTTGGGAGCGTCGATGAACTCGACCAGCTTCGCGATTTGACTCCACCCTTCGCCATCAAGCCAGCGATCAAAGAGCACTTCTTCTACAAAACCAAAGCCAAAGCGTGGCTGGCAACCAGTCATGCCGAATTGAGAACGATGTTTCAGAAAGCGTCGCAACTTATGCCTAGCGACGAGATTATGGTGCAGGAGTTGATCCCCGGCGGGGGCAGACAGCAGTTCTCTTATTGCGCATTTTTTCGCGATGGCCAAGCCGTAGGAAAGATGGTCGTACGACGCCGGCGTCAACATCCGATTCAGTTTGGCAGAGCCAGCACCTACGTTGAGACTTTGGATGTGCCGGTTCTCGAAGAGTTCTCCGAACGGTTCTTGCGCGCGATCGATTATTACGGATTGGTCGAACTGGAGTACAAACTCGATCCACGCGATTCGCAATACAAGCTGCTCGACGTAAACGCCAGAACCTGGGGCTATCACAGCTTGGGTGCGCAAGCCGGCGTGGACTTCAGCTACATGCTCTACGCGGATCAGGCGGGTTTGCCCGTCGCAGCCTGCAAGGCGCGCCCCGGAGTGGGCTGGGTGCGGACGACGACGGACATTCCAGCGGCTTTTGTTGGGATGCTCAACGGAGATACCAGTTTCAAGGATTATCTGCGCTCTTTGCGCAGTTGCGACACGGAAGCGGTCTTCAGCCTTAACGACCCCGTCCCCGGTTTGGCCGAAATTGCCCTCATTCCCTACCTGGCGGTCAAGCGAGGATTCTGAAGTTACCATTCCAGCGATCAGCTAGGCATTGTGATGCGCAGCGATCGATCTGCGGCGACCGATCTAAAAACATTCAAGCGATAAGGAGTATCCGTGATGACTGCTCTCCCCCTCCGGCGGGAAACCCCTGCCGTGGTTCCTAGCCAACGAGTCAGCATAGACTCGGAAAGTGCGATTTACCGAAATGGCAATTATCTTAAAGACAATCCTACCTGGCATGTGGAGGAATCGCCCTTCAAGGTAAGGCAGATCCAGCGCATGATGAAGCGGCAGCGCCTGACTCCAAAGACCGTGTGTGACGTTGGCTGCGGCGCCGGACTGGTGCTGGCAGAACTGCAGCAGCACCTTCCCGGGGATTGTTTGTGCTGGGGCTACGACATTTCTCCCGATGCGCTTGCCATGAGCGCGGGGCGGGGCAACGAGAAGCTCCATTTTCGCCTGCAGGACATTCGGAAAGACCAGCCCGATACTTACTTCGATCTGCTGCTCATGCTCGACGTTTTTGAACATGTCGAGGACTACATCGGACTGGTGAGGGCCGTCCGATCCAAAGCGAGGCAAAAGCTGTTCCACATTCCTTTGGATCTCTCGGTGCAGGCCGTGCTGCGCAAGAACGGCCTGCTGCTTCGACGCGATCACCATGCGCATCTTCACTATTTCACCAAGGAAACAGCTCTGCGCACACTGACCGACGCGGGATACACGATCGTCGATTATTTCTTTACTCCGCGCTGCATCGAACTCGGCGACCTGCTCGTCCAGAAGATAGCGAGGATTCCCCGGAGGCTCTGCTTCGCAATTCTCCCGGAATTGACCGTGCGGGTGCTCGGCGGCTACAGCCTCATGGTGCTGGCTGAGTAATGCTTTTGTCGAATCGCAATAGGAATCTTTAGTTGAGGACACCAAGCGAAGAAGTCGAAATCATGCTCTTACGAGCAATTTGTGCCTTGGTTTTGTTGGGCATTCTCGTAGCGGGTCTGTGGCCGTTTCATACTCCCCGGAATGAAGTCAGTTGGCTGAGTCGAGGGAACGGTATTTTCTTCGGCAAGCACGGCAGCATAGTAAGCGCGGGTATGTTTCAGTTAAACCCTTCGCCGGGGAACGGCGCTTGCAGTCTCGAGATCTGGCTGGAACCGAGCCGAATCGCCGCTTCGGGAACGATTCTGGCGTTTTACCGGCCGGAAGGTTCGGCCCCAGAGTTTGCGCTGCGTCAATCTCTCGGCGATCTGACACTCCAGCGCATAAGTGAGGAGTCGCACCGCCGTAGAAACACGAAGATCTTTATCGATGACGTGTTCAGCCAACAGAAGCCGGTGCTGGTCACGATTAGCTCAGACGGCTTAGGTACAACCATCTATGCGGACGGAGTGCCGGTCAAGAATTCATCGAACTTCAGGTTTTCAAGTGATGATTTGACCGGGCAATTCATCGTTGGCAACTCACCGGTGACGACCGATACCTGGTCTGGCCGGGTAATGGAGCTCGCCATCTTCAATCGAGAGCTATCGGCTCAAGAGGTGTCGGAGCGTTACACGAACCTTATAAGCGGCACGCAGCGCAGTCTGTCGGGGAGCGACGGCGCGGTTGCGCTCTATCTCTTCAACGAGAGGAACGGGAACGCCGTTCACGACCATCTGGATTCAGCGCCGGACCTCCTCATTCCGAAGCGTTTCTTCGTTTTACGCGAACCGTTTCTTGAGCTTCCATGGAATGAGTTTTATCCGAAGTGGAGTTACTGGAAGAATGTCGGGATCAACCTCGCCGGCTTCATTCCGCTTGGATTGTTCTTCTGTGCGTACGTCTCCTCGGCACGAATTGTTAAACGGCCGGTCGGGGTAACGATCGTTCTCGGATTTGTCGTCAGTCTCACCATCGAAGTGCTGCAGGCATTTCTGCCGACGCGAAACTCGGGAATGACCGATCTGTTCACAAACACGTTGGGCACGGCTTTAGGAGCGATTTTGTACGTCCAGGTCGCGAAGCACAATTGGTTTGTTCGGACCGCTCTACGGAGTCGTGCTATGGAGAGTCGAAGAGCATCTTCGGTGGGCTGAACCGTAAGGGACTCGTTATCTATCCCGTTACTGCTAAAGGAGTTACAGGCGTCGCTGCTCACCGTTCGTCGGTCCACGCCCGGTTACCATCATGCATGATGCCTCGCGCTTTCGTTCCATTGCGGGAAACCGAGGACGTGATACCATGAGCCAATTAGTTTTTGAGTTGGATGAATCCGCTGCCTTGTCCCCCGAGAAAGGTCTCCTTTTAAGATTATGTTGAACACGGCAATTATTGGAGCAGGTCCGTATGGGCTCTCGATCGCCGCGCATTTCCGGCGTCAGGGGATTCCGTTCCGCATTTTTGGGCGTCCGATGGACAGTTGGCTGGCGCACATGCCGAAGGGCATGATGCTCAAATCGGACGGCTTCGCTTCCAACATCTACGATCCGGAGAACGCGTTCACCCTCGAACGGTTTTGTGCGGAACGAGGGATCGAATATGCCGACTCGGGTCTACCCGTTCGCCTCGAGACCTTCGCTGAGTACGGGCTTGCCTTCCGAGACCGGATGGTGCCGGAGCTCGAGGACAAGCTTGTGGTCAGTGTCGACCGGTTAGCGGAGGGGTTCCGGCTAGGGTTCGAGGATGGCGAAACGCTGCAAGCCCGCACGCTTGTGCTGGCGGTCGGCATCACCCATTTCGATTATGTTCCTGGGGAACTCGCGCAATTAGCGCCGGAGTTTGTTTCCCACAGCGCTCGTCATCACGAAGTTGAACCGTTTCGAGGCCGCAACGTTGTCGTGGTTGGCGGCGGAGCTTCTGCGCTCGATCTCGCCGGATTGCTGCAGGAAGCCGGCGCGAATGTTCAGCTGGTTAGCCGAAGGAAAGAATTGAAGTTCCATAGCCAGCCGACGGGGAAGCCGCGCTCTGGCTGGCAGCAAATCAGGCATCCGCAATCCGGGCTGGGTCCGGGTATGCGCTCGCGCTTCTTCGCTGACTTGCCGATGGTCTTTCACTATTTGCCCGAGCGGCTTCGTATCGAAGCCGTCCGCAAGAGTCTTGGGCCGTCGGGAGGATGGTTTATCCGGGACAAAGTGATCGGGAAAGTGCCCTTGCATCTCGGATGCACAACCCAAGGAGCCGAGGTCCAGGGTGGAAGAGTCCATTTGAGGCTTAGGGCCGAAGATGGCAGCGAGCGAGAGATTGTGACTGAGCACATCATTGCGGCGACCGGTTACAAAGTTGATCTGGAGCGACTGCGGTTTTTTAGCGGGGAAATCCGTTCGAAGGTCAAGGCCATCCATGGAGCACCGGTGCTGTCATCGAATTTCGAATCATCGATACCCGGCCTTTATTTCGCAGGGGTCGCGGCGGCGAACAGTTTTGGACCGGTCATGCGGTTCGCATTCGGCGCCGGCTTCGCCGCTCGTACGCTCACGCGCGCCCTGGCGAAGTCAGTTTCGAGAAAGCGGGCGTCGATTTCGGTTGCGCGCGCCGCGTCCTCCACGAAATGAGGCACTTCGACGGGACCGCCGGCTCATGCTCCGGGGGGCGAACTCGTAATCGGTAGACGCATGAAGCGAGAAACGATTGCCATTCACGTTGGCTACGACGGCGATCCCACGACGAAGGCTGTCGCGGTGCCCATCTACCAGACGATCGCCTTCGAGTTCGACAGCGCTGAGCATGGCGCGGCCCTGTTCAACCTTGAAGTTGAAGGGAATATCTACACTCGCATCGGGAATCCGACGAACGCGGTCCTGGAAAAGCGAGTTGCCGCGCTCGAAGGCGGAGTAGAGGCGCTCAGCGTCAGCTCCGGAATGGCCGCGATCGAATACTCGCTCATCAACATCGCCGAGTCGGGCAACAACATCGTCTCTTTGCCGCAGCTCTATGGCGCCACGTACACTTTGCTGGCGCATATTTTTCCGAAGCGTGGAATCCGCACGCATTTCGCGGCGAGCGATCATCCCGAAGACGTGGAAAAACTCATCGATGAGAACACCCGTGCGGTCTATTGCGAAAGCATCGGGAACCCAGCCGGAAATGTCGCGGATATCGAGGGGCTGGCCAAGGTTGCGCACAAACATGGCGTGCCTCTCGTCGTCGACAACACGGTCGCAACTCCGATCCTGCTGAGGCCGATCGAATACGGCGCCGACGTTGTCGTGCATTCCATGACCAAGTTCATGGGAGGGCACGGCACCACTTTGGGTGGAATGATCGTGGATAGCGGCAAGTTTCCCTGGCGGAACTATCCCGAGCGCTTCTACATGTTTAACGTGCCGGAAATTGCTTACCACGGCGTGGTCTATGTCGATCACTTTGGCGATGCCGCCTACGTGGCACGCTGCCGCACCGTTTGCCAAAGGAACACCGGGGCCACGCTTTCGCCGTTCAACGGTTTCCTGTTGCTGCAGGGAGTCGAGACGCTCGCCTTGCGCGTTGAACGTCATGTGGAGAACGCACGCAAAGTGGCGGAGTACCTGCGCGATCATCCCATGGTGGAGTGGATCAACTACGCCGGGTTTCCGGACAATCCCCTGTACCCGATGGCGCAACGGTATCTAGGTTCGAAGCGCTGCTCACTGTTCACATTCGGAGTCAGGGGTGGGTTTGAGGCAGGGAAGAAGTGCTTCAATGCGCTGAAGTTATTCAAGCGGATGGTCAATATGGGAGATGCCAAATCGCTGGCGTGTCATCCCGCATCCACCACGCATCGCCAGTTGTCGCCCGAAGAACAAGAGCAGGTGGGGGTGACGCCGGAGATGCTTCGCCTCAGCGTTGGCATCGAGCACATCGACGACATCGTCGCCGACCTGGCTCAGGCACTGGATGCGGCTAGAGAACGAAGTGGGGTGGGAGCGTAGTCCGCGTCGAGCCCGGGAGATGTCATGCCATTGATCATTGAAGGCAACGTTCCCAGCGGTTGGGCGGAGAGAGGAAACCCGCGCCCGCTGCCGGCCGGCAGTGGTACGAAGGGTACGGAGTGCGTCAGCCTCGCGCTCATCAACAACATGCCGGATGCTGCTCTCGAAGACACGGAATTACAGTTCTTTGAACTTCTCGACACCGCATCGGACGACGTCACCGTATCTCTGAAGCTTTACTCCCTCAGCGGAATTCCTCGCACCGACCGCGGCGAGCGGCGCCTGAACAGCTTCTACTTTTGCATGGACGATCTCTGGAGCCAGCGGTTTGATGGGGTCATCGTTACCGGTACCGAGCCGCGACAGCCCGATCTGCGAAACGAACCCTACTGGTCTGCCTTGGCGAATGCCCTGGATTGGGCGGAAAGCCATACCTTCTCGACCATATTGTCATGCTTAGCCGCACATGCAGGGGTTCTCCACAGCGACGGCATCGGCCGCCATCCGCTGAGTGACAAACAGTTCGGAGTTTTTGACTTTAGCAAACCTGCCGCGCACCGGTTCACCCGTGGCACGGCGGAACGCGTGCGTTTCCCGCATTCCCGATGGAACGAAGTGCGGGCACACGAACTCATTGCGTGTGGCTATTCTGTGCTGACGCAATCGGCCGAGGGTGGAGTGGACTCGTTTGTGAAGAAAAAGAAGCAGAGCCTGTTCCTGCATTTTCAGGGACATCCGGAATACGGCGCCCAGACTCTGCTGAAGGAATACCGGAGAGATATAAGAAGATTCTTGAAAGCCGAGCGAGAAACGTACCCCTCCATGCCGAAGGGTTATTTCGATGCCGCATCGGCGAGACTTTTAACCGATTTTCGCGATGCTGTCTGGACGGAACGGCGGGAAGAACTGATGGAAGGCTTTCCCGAGGCTGCTGTGGCCACCGGTCTGCAAAATACGTGGCGTTCGTCCGCCGTGAGTATTTATCGGAACTGGCTGCAATATTTGGTCGCGAAAAAGGCGGAATCTTCAGGGCTTCTTCCGCCGGTTGGGTCCGGGGATCAGCGTGACGATCAACCAAGGGGCCTGATCAGTGTCGTCCAATCGACGCTCAGACACTCCTCCCCCATCTTGCAGCGACGTCCGAGTGGGGAGCGGAATCTCACGCATCGATGGCTACAATCGAGAAAAAAGTAACTAGCGCGATCCTGACCCTGATTCGATCGCGGCGCGAGCCCAAGGCCGGTCTGGTCGTTAGACCCCCCGCGGCGACCGCACCGGTTAGAGTTCGGGAAGTTCTATTTTCGGATTTCTCAGTCGTGGCGGAGCTTAAGCGTCACGGGAGGCTGACACCGGATTCGGTTGAAAACTGGGAGCGCCTATGGCGACAAAATCCCGCTCTGGGCGGGCAGTTCGATCGTCCGATGGGCTGGGTCCTCGAAGCCGAGGCCCGAGTGGTGGGCTATCTCGGAAACATCTCGCAGCTTTACCGATATGGCGACCGAACGTTGACTGCCGTTGCGTCGCATGGGCTGGTGGTTGAGCCCGCCTATCGTTGGGCCAGTTTGAGCCTGGTAGCCGCCTTCTACCGCCAGAAATCTGTCGATCTCTTCCTCACCACGACCGCCATCGAAGCGGTGGGCAAGATAGCGCGGGCATTTGGCTCCGATCCGCTTCCTCAGGCGCATTACGATACGGTGCTGTTCTGGGTTCTGCAGCCAGATCCTTTCGCGCAAGTTGTGATGAAGAAGCTGAAGCTGAGGCCCGCACTCTCACTGGCCGCGGGCACGATCGCATCGCTGGCGATCCGAATGGACGGAGTCCTCCGCGGGCGTAAACCCCGCGGCTGCCCGGCCGGCCTGATCGTGAGCGAAATCGGCGTTAGCGACATAGGGGATGACTTTCAGGCTCTCTGGGCACAGAAGTTGGATGAAAAGCCTCGCTTGCTTGCCGATCGCAGTGCGACTGCGTTGCGATGGCACTTTACCATGCCCAGTGACCGGGGGAGTGTGTGTGTCCTCTGCTGTCGCAAGAACGGGGAACTGCTTGGGTATGCAGTGGTTCGGAACGAACCACCCAACCAGGCAAATGGACTGCGCCGGTCGATCGTGGCCGACATGCTGGCTAGACAGGACGATCCAGAGATTTTCACGACATTATGGAATGCAGCGTACGATCAGGCCAAGCGGGCAGGAAGCCACGTTTTTGAGATGCTTGGTTTCCCGGAAGATGTGCGAAACCTATGCTCGCAATGGCACCCGTATGAGAGGAAGTACCCCGCTTGCCCGTTCTATTACAAAGCTTCGGACGACAAACTCCACAAGTTGCTCTCGGATGGCCTTCTCTGGTATGCCTCGCCATTCGACGGTGACACGACCCTGTTTAACTTTGGTACTGCGTCGTAGCGTGCGTCTGTTTGAGGCTGCGCCCTGACTCGGAAGTTGAAGGGCGTCCCTTCTCCTCAAACGCTTCCTAAACAAGGATTCTTAAAGGCTGTCGGTCGGCCGTAGTGTAGCGGCCTCGAGGAACTCGTGATGTGTGGCATCTCCGGAATCGTGAAGTTCGACGGTGGTCAAGCTGATCCGCGTCAGCTCGGCAGAATGATCGCCACTCTCGGTCATCGTGGGCCCGATGCAACCGGAGTTCACATTTCTGGCGCAGTCGGTCTGGCGCACGCCCGGCTGAGCATTATCGACCTGCAGTGCGGAGCGCAGCCCATGTCCACCGCGCGAGACCGCTTGTGGATCACGTTCAACGGGGAGATCTTTAATTACATCGAGCTGCGCGAAGAGTTGCTGGGAAAGGGACATACCTTCGCGACCCAGTCTGATACCGAGGTCATCCTGCGTTCCTACTTGGAATATGGTGAGGAGTGTGTCAACCACTTCAATGGAGAGTGGGCATTTGCGATCTGGGATGCGGCAGAACAGAAACTGTTTCTTTCGCGCGACCGCTCGGGCGTACGGCCGCTGTTCTACACGCAGACGACAGATAGCTTTCTATTCGCCTCGGAGATCAAGGCGCTGCTTGCCTGCCCAGATGTGCCCCATCAGATCGATCCGCAGGGCATGGAGCAGGTCTTCACATTCTGGGTGACGATCCCTCCTCGCACTGTGTTTAGAAATGTTTTTCAGCTTCCACCCGGGCATTCGCTCACCATCAAGGACAAGCACATTCAACTCCGGCAATACTGGTCTGTTTCGTACCAGGGAAATGGTCATCAGCGGAAAATAAATGAAAACCAACTTGCGGAGGAACTTCTGCAGCTTCTTCAGGATGCCACGCGCATCCGCCTCCGCTCGGACGTGCCGGTCGGAGCCTATCTCAGTGGAGGGTTGGACTCGACTCTGACCACAGCGCTCGTTCGTAAGATCGCGGGGACCCGGCTTCGCAGCTTTTCCATCACCTTCGACGATGCCGATTTCGACGAAAGTTCCTACCAGCAAGAGGCAAGCTCGTTCCTCGGCACACAGCACTCGAACGTGGCTTGTAGCCACGCCGACATCGCACGAGTTTTTCCTGACGTGATCCGCCACACGGAGCAACCCATTGTTCGCACTGCGCCCGCCCCCATGTTTCTGCTGTCACGGTTGGTTCATGACAGCGGGTTCAAGGTTGTGCTGACCGGGGAAGGAGCCGACGAAGTTTTGGGCGGCTATGACATTTTCAAGGAAGCCAAGATCCGGCGCTTTTGGGGACGTAACCTGGAATCGAAGTGGCGTCCGTTGCTCTTGAAGCGTTTGTATCCGTATCTGCAAGACTTCCAGCGCCAATCCGCAGCCGGTCTCCGGCATTTCTTCCGCGTCACTGCGGAAGATCTTGCGAGTCCATTCTTTTCGCACCTGCCGCGCTGGGAGCTGACAGGGCGGCTCAAGCTGCTGTTCTCGGCCGGTTTTCGTGATGCCATCGGGACATACGACGCGGTCTCGGAACTCGGCCAAACCCTGCCGCCAGATTTTTCGTCATGGCAGCACTTTACCCAAGCCGAATACCTTGAAACGAAGTACTTTCTCACGGGCTACCTGCTTTCTTCGCAAGGAGACCGGATGGCCATGGCGCATTCGGTGGAGGGGCGCTATCCGTTTCTCGATTACCGAGTGCTCGAGTTCGCCGCAAACCTTCCGCCAGACGTTAAAATGAAAGTGCTGAACGAAAAGTATCTGTTGAAGCGCGCCTGCGAAGGGGTCGTGCCTGCTTCGATCCTCGCTCGCAGAAAGCAGCCCTATCGAGCCCCGGATGGTAGATGCTTTTTCGAAGCCCCGGCGCCGGCTTACGTGCAAGAGCTGTTGTCACCATGCGCAATCAACAAGAATGGAATCTTCGACGCGGCGGCAGTCGGCACACTCGTCGGCAAGTTCAAAGCCGGCAAGGCCATCAGCGTGAAGGACGATATGGCGCTGGTCGGGGTGCTTTCGACGCAACTGCTGGTTCACGAATTCACAAACCAATAACATGGCCACACCAATCATGAATCGGGCTGAGATCGAGCGCGAAGTTCGAAATTTCCTAATCAACAACTTTCTTTTCGGTCGTGCCGACGCCCTCCCTGAGGACGGCTCCCTTCAGGGTGAGGTGATTGATTCCACGGGCGCCATCGAGCTGGTGATGTTCCTGCAGAACAGCTTTGGCATCAACGTGGAGGACGAAGAAGTCGCAGTGCCGGAAAACTTCGACTCCGTGAAGAGCATTGTTCACTACGTCGAGAAAAAGCTTCGCAGCAAAACCTGAGATGGCGCATTTTGCGGCCTGACTCCCCGGCCGCACCGTAACCAATGACTGAAGATCAGGTACCGGAGATCCTGTCGCGCCTGCCAACGCGCATTAGCGATGTTGTCAGGCCATGGGCGGAACATTCGCCCGATCACCCCGCGCTGCTGGAAGCTTCAGGCGCGTGGTCCTACGGGCAGCTCGCTTCCACCCTTGCCGAGACTCAATCGTGGCTCACCGATTCGGGGGTCCGGCCAGGCGACCGAGTCATGATCGTCTGCGAGAACTGCCGGGCATTCGTCGTCATTTTCCTGGCACTGGCAGCCATCGACGCCTGGCCTGTGCTGGTAAACGCGCGGCTCTCGGCGCGCGAGATCGATGAGGTCCGGAATCACTGTGGCGCTCGTCGCGTGATCTATATGACGAGCGTGTCACCCCATGCCATGGCGCACGCCAAGCGGCATGGCGCGGCCATTGAAGCGGTACTCAATCTGGGCTCGATCGGCGTTGCTGCGCTTGACGAAAACGTCGCGCCGGAGCCGATCGGCGCGAACGTCGCCGAACGCGTCGCGGCCTTGATTTATACGTCCGGCACGACGGCAGCCCCCAAGGGAGTCATGCTGACCCACAAGAACCTGTTGTTCGTGGCTGCGGTGTCAGCCAGAATACGCAGCTTGACTCCGGACGATCGTCTTTACGGCGTTCTGCCCATGTCTCATGCCGTCGGCCTTTCCGTGGTCCTGCTCGGCACGCTGCTGAGTGGGGCGACGCTTTATTTGGCGTCGCGTTTTGATCCCATGACTGCCCCTGCGGCGCTCGAAAGGAACCAGTTGACGGTGCTGCTTGGCGTGCCCTACATGTTCGCACAGTTGCTGCAGTATGCAGAGTTAAGACGTCTGACATCGCTCAGGTTCCCCGCTCTACGGATCATTTCTTCTTCCGGTGCGCCGTTGCAGCTCGCTGTCAAGAGTGCCACGGAAAGTCTGTTTGGTCTGGTGCTGCACAACGGCTATGGGGTTACCGAGTGCTCTCCGACGATCGCTCAAACCCGAGTGGAAAAACCCTGCACCGACACTTCGGTCGGACCAGTCTTTCCAGGGGTGGAGGTCAGGTTGCTCGGGCACGATCGCAGGCCCGTGGGTCGGGGCGAAGTGGGCGAGTTGCAGGTTCGCGGACCGAACGTTATGAAGGGGTATTATCACGCCCCTGAAGAAACAGCGGCCGTGATTGACGCGGACGGATGGTTTAACACGCGCGACCTCGCCCGGCTGGAACAAGGGAACCTTTTCCTCGTGGGACGAGCCAAGGATCTGATTGTGCGCTTCGGCTTCAATGTCTACCCTGCAGAAGTTGAAGCGGTGCTGAATGCCCATCCCGCCGTTGTGCAGAGTGGTGTAGTCGGCCGGTCTTTGGACGCAGACGAGGAAATTGTGGCATTCGTGCAACTCTTGCCCGAGGCGACACTCACCACCAATGAACTGGCGGAACATGCTGCCCGCAGTCTTGCTCCCTACAAGCGGCCGGCAAGAATTGTATTCGTTCCGACCCTGCCGTTGACCCCGACGGGGAAGATTGCCAAGGCTGAGCTTGCCAATCTGGCGACGCAGATTGCAGCCGCCCGCGACACCGGCGGCTGCTCTCGACGATGAGCGCTTCGCGCGAAGCAGCCCGGTTTCCCGCCAAAAATTCCCAACCCAACCAGTCGTGCAGCGGAGCCGCTCTCGTCGCTGCCATCATTCCCCGCCCCGAGGTCATGGACTCGTCGACCACAATTGCATTTTCGGGCAAGAACTTTGGAATACCGCTGCCTCACGCCGTCTCGCCCTTCGACTACCTCATCGATCGTCGCGCTTGCAGCCGAGACGAACTGAACTTCCCCGAATGTTCGCTTGGCTGGGTCCGCAGTCGGGAGCATGCCGAGCCGCGCCGGCATTCGCTCCCGCGTATCTCGACCCCATCGCCTTGCCGCGTTCGCAGTGAAAGTTTGGCGTCAACAGAAAAGCGTGCTCTTCGCCTTGGATGACTCCGACTCCCACAATTTGATTCCCTAGATTGATGCCATTTGCTTCCAGCAAAGTCCAGCCGGAATCCTGGGGAATCAGATCGTTTAAGTCTTCCATCCCCACCGCGGCAGTCCAGCGGAATGCGTGTATCGATCCTCCGCTGCCGGCAAAATCGGCAAAGCCGACGACGGTGTCAGAGTCGTTCAGGGCATTCGCCACACTAAAGGTTCCTCCGGGCAGCAGTCCGAGATCTCTCGCTCCTGCCGCCCCCGTCCAGAGCACGGCGTGATCGTTCCCCGCAGTGGAGAGCAAGGACTCACCGGCGACATTTCCAAACTGATTGATGGCATAGGCGAAGCTGTTGTCGTCTCCGGGCAAGGTCTCTAGATCTCGAATGCCGGCGCGGGGCGTCCACAGAAACGCATGATAGATGTGGAGCTCACTGTTCCTGCGAATTGTGGAAAATCCAACCACCGTATCGGAATCATTAATGGCCGTTGCGCGGCTGATATGGCCTCTCGGTAAAGTGCCGATGTCGAGCATTCCGGTAAGGCTCGTCCAAAGAAAAGCGTGATCAAAGCCAGTTGAACTTGACGAATCTCCCACCACGACCGAGAAGTCATTGAGTCCGTACGCGTCGCTCGAAGTGGCCTTGGGAAGCACGCCGAGATCTTCCATCCCGCCGTTCGTCGTCCACAAGAGCGCATGCTCGGTCCCGTCCGCGGCGCCCGAGTATCCCGCCACCTGGCCGAAAAAATTGATTGCAGTGGCGGAGCTGAATCCCCCGTTCGGCAGGGTGCCCAGATCGCGCACGCCAGTTCGCGGGCTCCACAGGATTGCGTCGGTGGATTCCCCAACCGCCTCTCCCCAAAAGTTGATTGCGTTTGCCCCGCTACAACAGACACCCGACAGTGTGCCCAGGTCGGTCACGGCAAAACCTTGGGCATGGATCAGGGAGGGGCTGAACACAAACGCCAATGCCGAGTAAACAATCGCCGCTCTAACTCGGGAGTAATGCATCGTTGACCTCAGACCTCATGGCTTGACGCAACTCTCGCGGTTGCGAAAAGGGGAAGGGGACGCATGGAGTTTGCGCGTGCGATCTATTGCAGTCAAGGGACAAACCAGGTTCCCCCGAGATTCGTCCCAGCCGACAAGCCGCCGCGCGCCTTTAGAGAGGGACCTCGATCACGGTCGGGCCTTCTCCTTCCAACCCTGCGCGTAGCGCCTTCCCGAAACTATCTAATGATGTAGCGCGGGTGCCGGGCACTCCCATGCCCTTTGCCAAACGCACCCAATCGAGATCGGGACGCCCGATCTCGAACATGTCCAAGGCCCGGGTCCCCGGATCGCCTATTTCCAGATAGGAAAACTCGCGCTTGAGAACGGCATAGTCACGGTTGGCGAAAACCACCGTGGTGATGTTCAGGCCCTCGCGAGCCATCGTCCACAACGCCTGTAGTGTATACATGGCGCTTCCGTCGGCCGTGAGACACAAAACTTTTCGACTCGGGCAGGCCACGGCCGCTCCTACGGCGAGGGGCAGGGCAATGCCAATCGAGCCCCCGGTATTACCCACCCAGTCGTGCGGCGGAGCTCCGCGAGTCGCCGCCATCATTCCCCGCCCCGAGGTCATCGACTCGTCGACCACAATCACATTTTCCGGCAGGAAAGCCCCCACCGTAGCGGCAAGTCCGGGCAGGGTGATGCCCCCGCTCGGTAGGGTCGGCTGGTCTGCCTTCTCCGCTGCCAACCGAATTCCGTGCAGTGAGAGAGCCGCGCTCAGCGCCTCAAGCGCTCCGATGTAATCCTCTCCGGGACGTGCCAGTGTATGAATCGTGCAGTCGGGCGATGTGAATTCGCTTTTCTTTCCAGGATAGGCGAAATATGCAACTGGAGGTTGAGCGCCAACCAGGATCAGCTGGCGAAATTCTCCAAACTGCTCGATCCCTTGTTCGAGAACGTACTGGACTCGCTCCACTCTTGGAATTCCTGCGCCCCGCTCGAGGCGGGCAAAAGGGTAAGGAGCCATAAGCTTGGCCCCGGTGGCGGCTGCGATGCGGCCCGCAGTGACCAGTCCGCTGCCGTAAAGCGCATTGCCGGAAAGCAGAACGGCAGTTCGCAAATCTGAACGAAGCATGGCGGCGGCCTGCTCGACGATGGCCGTCGCGGGTAGGGGAGGTTTCGGTAGAGTCGCTGGGGCAGCGACTTCGCCGCCAGGGCTCCAAGCCACGTCGGCGGGAACGATCAGCGTCGCAATCTGGCCCGGTGCGGTGCGCGCTGCGACGATTGCGTCGGCTGCGTCGCGGCCTGCTTCCGAGGCGGATTGAGACGTTCGCAGCCACTTGGAGCAAGGCCGGGCGATCGCCTCAATATCCGACGTCAACGGCGTATCGTGGCGCAGATGATAGGTGGCGTGCTGGCCGACGAGGTTGACGATAGGCACGCGGGCGCGACTCGCGTTATGCAGGTTGGCGAGTCCATTCCCTAGGCCGGGTCCGAGATGCAACAGGGTGCATGCCGGTTTTTCAGCCATGCGAGCGTAGCCGTCGGCGGCTCCAGTGACCACGCCCTCGAAGAGACCGAGCGCACAGCGCATCGCCGGAGCGTGGTCAAGGGCCGCAACCAGATGGATTTCCGACGTGCCGGGATTGGTGAAACAGACTTCAACTCCTCCCGCCAACAGCGACTGAATCAAACTCTCGGCACCATTCATCGGTTCAGGCGGCCCTTTCATTCCCATGCCTTCATCGTTTGCACCTGCAGGCGAGCATCGCGCGCTTTCAATGCAGCCTTGGGTCAATGCTGAGAATTGTCCAGCAGTTCTTTCAGATACATCTGCCACAGGGCTGCCCAAGTGTGAGTGCCGTGGCCGTGAGTTTGCTCGGAGATCGGGAGCAGGATAAAACGACCATTCTTCACCCTTTTGATTTCACGTTCGGCGATGCCAAGTTCCGGAGGATTGATGAAATCGTCGGCGGAGTTCACAAACATCAGGGGCGCGCTGATTTTCTCAAGTTGTGGTGAGGGATCGTAGTTACGCGAGGCATTCACCGCGTAGAGAAGATCGTTGGCATCGTGGGTCGCGAGGAAGCGCTTTACGGACTCGCTGTCAGCCGTGTCGGTCGCAGCGCGGGTGGGGAGCTTGTTCTGCATTTCGAGGGCTGAGCCCGCGGCGATGTAGAACATTTCCGCTGCGATCTCGAGCCCGACCCTGGGTTCGGCGGCATAGTCGCCGTTCTTCCAATCGGGATCGTCGCGAATTGCGTCCATCACCAGCTTGCGCCATACTCGATTGCGTCCGGCAATCTGAGCAGGCTGGCAGGCCAGAGGCATGAGTGCGTCCATAAAGTCAGGGTAAGTTTCACCCCAGACAAAGGAATGCATGCATCCCATGGACGTACCGAGGATGAGACGCAGGTGGCTGATGCCCAGGCCTTTTTCCAGCAATTCGTGCTGCGCTCTGACCATGTCGTCGTAGTCATATTGCGGGAATTGAGCGTGCATGCCGTCGCTGGGCTTGCTGGATTTTCCGTGACCGATGTTATCGGGAAGAATGATGTAGTAGCGCGTAATGTCGAGGAGTTGTCCCGGCCCAAAAAGCACGCCGCTGAACTGCGGCGCCAGGAACTGCACGCCGGAACCGCTGGTGCCGTGCAAAAGCAGCACGGCATTGTTCACTCTGCCGTTTGCATCACGGACAGGCGCCCCAAAGGTCGAGTAGTGGAGGTGCAACTCCGGCAGAGTTTCACCCGACTTGAAACGAAAGTTGGGGGAAACGTAGTCCCCTTCCCTGGGCGCGGGAAGCTGATTCGTTCGCTCGGCGGACATTGTTGTTCCGCAATAAAGCAGGAGCGTTATCGACGCAAGCTGGAAGGCCTGGATGCGCGCGTGCATGTTTGCACCTCGTTCCGAGGCAGGGTATCACAGTGGCAACGAGGGTCGTTGAATCGAGAATTTGCAGGCACCGGTTTACGTTTACTTTCCCCGTACGGGAACGGCGTCGATTGGTCGGTGATGCGCGGACGCGGTTTTGAGACAGAATGAACCATATTCTCCATGTTGTTGGCGCGCGGCCGAACTTTGTGAAGGCTGCGCCAGTTCTGCGTGCGACCGGGCAACGCGGGATTCGGCAGACCTTGGTACACACCGGGCAGCACTACGACCGGAATATGTCGGACATATTCTTCACCCAGCTTGGGCTTCCGGAGCCCGACATTAATCTTGAGGTAGGTTCGGGCAGCCACGCCTGGCAGACGGCTGAAATCATGTTGCGATTCGAAGCCGCCGTCGTGGAAGCGAAGCCGGACATCGTCCTGGTCTACGGCGATGTAAATTCCACGATTGCTGCGGCATTGGTGTGTTCCAAGCTGCTGCTTCCCGTGGCTCATGTTGAAGCCGGACTTCGATCCTTCGATCGCACCATGCCGGAAGAGATCAACCGGATTGTCACCGATCAACTCTCCGAAGTTTTGTTCACGCCATCGGGAGATGGGAATGAGAACCTGCTGCGCGAAGGGGTCTCGCAAGATCGCATCCACCTGGTGGGGAACGTGATGATCGACACCCTGGTCCGACTCTTGCCCGCTGCGCGGAGCTGTGCGAAGAACGGATTGCCCGACCGCTTCGCACTCATGACTCTGCACCGGCCATCGAACGTGGATAACACCGAAAACCTGGAAGAAATACTGAACTCTCTGGCAGAGGTCAGCACGGAGCTGAAGATCATTTTCCCGGTGCATCCGCGAACCCGCCAGCGCATAGCTGAGTCTGGACTGAATACGGGTCAGTTGTCCCTGCTCGAGCCGATGCCTTACATCGAGTTCTTATCGCTCGAGAGCCACGCCCAGTTTGTGATTACAGATTCTGGCGGAATTCAAGAAGAAACCACCTATCTAGGAGTGCCTTGCTTGACCATGAGGAGTAACACGGAACGGCCCGTCACCGTAACGGCGGGCACGAATATTCTGGTCGGTGACGACAGGCTGAAATTAATCGCTGAAGTGAGACACATTCTGGAAGGCAAAGCAAAAAAAGGAGTCATACCACCTCTGTGGGATGGTCATAGCGGGGAGCGCATTGCTGCTATTCTGCAGCGCATGTGATCGGCCGCAGTCGGCTCGCCGACTTGGTTCTCGCTGAAGTTCTAACCGACTGCTTCCGCAACATAACGGGAAAGCACCGCGGCGAGGTCTTCGAAGTATGTGGTCATGATCCCCAGGTGATCGCCGGCAACGGTCTCAACCTCGAACTGCGCGGCCAGGGGGGTCCACACCGCCGCGGCATCTTTCGGAAAGGCCGAAGTGGTCGCCGCTCGGACGAACTTTATTTTGCCGGAGTAAGGCCGCGGACGATAATGGGTGAGAGCCACATACGCCTTGTCCCGCACCCGCTGCATCGCCGGAGTGAACGATACCCCAGCCGGAGGTTGATAGGCGGTGCTGCCTCTCAGGTCGGATAGAGCTTGCAACCCTCGCCTGGCTTGACGGGCGATGAGTCGTGCGCGCTGTCCGAACGAGAGGTAGCGCATGTGGGGATAGGCGTCAATCATCGCCAGCAATGCGACCGGTTCCCCCGTGGCTGAGAGGCGGTGCGCCATTTCCAGCACAACCAGGCCGCCCAGCGAGTAGCCCATGAGAAAGTAAGGGCCGCGGGGTTGCACCTGCTTGATTGCATCGAGATAATACTCGGCCATATCCTCGACGCGTTCCAAAGGTTCGTTGAGCCCGTCAGTACCTTTGGCTTGCATTCCGTAGATTGGATGTTCCGACTGGATGTGCTTAATGGGTTGATAAAAGTCCATCACGCTGCCCCCCAGACCGTGCGCAATAAATACCGGCGGCGTAGCCGTACCGGACTTCAGAAGCACAAGGGCAGGGAAGCGCGGTGTCGAGGGCAGCTCCAACAGTGCAGCTAGGGTTGCAATCGTTGGCGCCTGGTAGATCATGACCGGAGGCAACTCCCGATCATAAGCTCGCGCAATCTCGGTGAATAGTTGCAGCGCTAAGGAAGAATCTCCACCAAGATCAAAGAAATTGTCGTTCACGTCGACCGATGACAGTTGCAGAACGCGCTGCCAGAGCGGGGTCAGCAGCTCGATCATCGACGATGTGGTTTCAGGCTTCACTCGGCACCGGCCGCGCGGAAAACAAACCAAACAGTTGTGCTTCCGATCGACATGTTCTTGAACGAGCCGGAAGAAATTCGAGTTGGAGTGCGGCCATCATGAATGGGCGAACTCCCAATAGAGTTCTCGAGCCCGCGTATAAATGGGGCCAAAGGGAAGCGAGCGATCTCCGATGCGCGTTACGGGAACCACCTTGGAGTAGTTTCCCGTGGCGAAAATCTCATTCGCCTGTTCGAACTCCTGGTACGTAAGGGTTTTCTCGACCACACTCACTCCGCTCTGACGCAGCAATGCGATGGCACGTTGACGCGTGATGCCGGCCAGGAACGTTCCGTTGGGAACGGGCGTGAATACGACGCCATCCTTCACCATGAAGATATTCGAGGTCGCGAGTTCGGCAACATTGCCCAGAATATCGCAGACGATGGCATTGTCGAAGCCCCTCGCGTGCGCCTCAAACAGCGAGCGGGAGTTGTTGGGATAGAGACATCCCGCTTTTGCATCGACCGGCATGGTCTCGATGGTAGGGCGGCGAAACGAAGAGAGCGTGACCGAGAAGCCCTTGGGTGGTCGCATCGGCGCTTCGTACATGGAAAGACACCAGCGCGTGGACTCGGGATCATGCGCCTGCACCCAGGGTCCTTCATTCTCCGCCCAATACATCGGCCGGATGTAAAGCGCGGCGTCCTTGTCGAATCGTTTTAATCCCTCGCGAGCCAGCCTGATCCACTCCTCGGTAGGAACCGCAGGTTTCAGGTAAAGCTTGGACGCAGAGTCGTTCACCCGCGCGCAGTGCAGGTCAAGATCGGGTGTGACTCCTTCGAAGGCACGCGCACCGTCGAAGACCACCGAGCATAGCCAGGCAGCATGCGTGCGTGGGCCCATGATCGGGACGTTACCTTCGTGCCAACGACCTTCGAAATAGGTCCAAGTTTTAGACCAGCCGCTCCCAACGGTCACTCGATTCCTCCCTTCGACGGGCTCTTAACCGATGATTCGACCAAGTTTATCGTTGCGCCGCGCCGAACCGCGGGCGACGTTCGCGCAAAAGCTGTCTCGCAGCGTCATCCTCCGAGGCCGTGACTGATAGGATCCGCAATTGGCGGCCACAGACATCATATTTGATTCCCTAGTGCCTTCCATCCTTCGTTGACGGGGCCGCACTAGCTTCTTTGGCTGGTCGGAGCGTTGCGTCGGGGCCACAAGTGGAAATCTTTGTGGCTTCTTGCGCTGGGACCGCGGACCTTGCATAAGCATATGGAAACGGACAGGTTGTATCTAGTGACCGGGGTAATCTTCAATGCGGAAATGTCTTTGCCAAATCGCCGAAGAACGCAAGAGCCTTATGCTTCGCCGAAATCCTACTTTGTGGACGCGTAGCCAAAAATGGCTTTAAGCTCAAGGAATTCCTCAAGGCCAGCTTCGCCCCATTCTCGCCCGTTGCCTGACTGCTTGTAGCCTCCAAAACAGCCTCCGAAGTCGACTCGCGCGCCGTTAATGTGCACGTTGCCGGACCGAATGCGCCTGGCTACCCGTCCCGCCCGTTCGGGACTTCCCGACGTGACAAAGCCCGACAACCCATAGGGAGTATCGTTGGCGATCCGGATCGCATCCTCCTCGTCTTCGTAAGGAATGATGCAAAGAACTGGTCCAAAGATTTCCTCCCGGGCGACGGTCATGTCATTGCGAACATCCGCGAATATCGTTGGCTTTACGAAGTACCCTTTTGGGAGACTCTCCGGACGGCCGGGACCGCCGGTGATGAGCCTCGCGCCTTCTTCAATTCCCTGGTGAATGAGGCGTTGGACCTTGTCGAATTGCGACTTGTTGGCCAGTGGCCCGACGGCGGTGCCCTCTGCCAACGGATCACCAACTTTTGTGGCCTCAGCCGATTGCTTCGCTGCTGCGACCACTTCAGCCATCCTGGATCGAGGAACGAGCATGCGGGTGGGCGCATTGCAGGACTGTCCCGTGTTGCGAAAGCATTCTTGCACGCCCTGCTTCACCGCATTCTCGAAGTCGGCGTCATCGAGAATGATGTTGGCGGATTTGCCACCAAGTTCCTGTGTCACTCGCTTCACGGTGGGAGCAGCGGCTACGGCGATCGCGACCCCGGCTCGCGTGGAGCCAGTAAAGGAAACCATGGCGATGTCCGGATGAGAGGATATCGCCGCGCCAACCGTCGGTCCGTCGCCATTCACCAAATTGAAAACCCCCGCTGGGACGCCAGCATCATGCAGGATCTCGGCGAACAGGTGAGCCGAGAGCGGAGCCAATTCACTGGGTTTGAGAACCATGGTGCATCCCGCCGCGAGCGCCGGCGCGACCTTGCAGACGACCTGATTCATCGGCCAGTTCCATGGAGTGATGAGTCCGCACACTCCGACGGGCTCTTTTCGCATCAGCGTCGATCCCTTCACCTCTTCGAACTTGAAGCGCTCAAGCACCCTCACGATTTCCAACAAGTGCGCGAGGCCGGCCGGGGCTTGCGCTTTTCGGGATAGTGAAATGGGAGCGCCCATCTCCTGCGAGATGCGGTCCGCCATTTCTTCCATCCTCGATTTATAAACTTCAATAATCCGTTGCAAAAGCTCCAGACGCTCATCCACATTGGTTCCAGAATACGAGTTGAATGCGCGCCGGGCTGCCGACACCGCGCCGTCAATATCTGCAGCGCTGCCAAGCGAGATGGTCGCAATCGGCTCCTCATTCGCCGGGTTCAAGATGGTGAAGTCGTGGGCATGGATGGGATCAACCCACCGCCCATCGATGTAAAATTGTCGGCAGTCTTCCATGAGTTCCTTAAAAGCGGGCGCGATCTAATGATTCGTGATGGAGGGGCGGGACTTCGAAGGTTCTGAGATAGAAGCCATCGCACTCGTGGTACGTTGGTTCTCCGTTAATGCGAGCACGGCAAAGGCGGTAGCCGCGTCGCTCATGAATCGCCCCGTGTCGGAAGCCGGATGCTGCCGGTGATTCACCGAGGAGCCAGGCCAGAAGCCTTCCTCCGCATTTTGGTTGCTCGTAAGCCAGGAGATTCCACGCTTGAGTTGATCATTCTCGCGCGGTGCGAGGGTCTCTTGCAGGGCGAGGGTGACGAGGCTTGTGGCGACGGCGTCACTCTTGCCATCTACAGGCGTCCCGTCTTCCCGTAGCCACATGTTGACCAGCGACGTAAGAGTCCAACCATTCCACTTCCACGCAAGGGAAGCCAATCTCCAGCCGCCATCTGCTTGTTGCTTACTCAGGACTTCCTTGATGATTGCTTCTTGCTGTTCGCGGCCGAGCAGTCCTGGCAACTTGGCGGAAGCCCAGAGAAGAAAGACGCGGTTCATGGTGGATTGGGCTGCGCTTTCCCGGCGCAGATATTCGCGCAAACGCGCTACCTTGTCCTGGATCTCAGGAGTCGATGCATAATTTCCGGGGGCGATTCCCACTGCCATTGCGGCCAGGGCCGCGCCATAATAGGCGGAATCGTTGGCTTCCCAAGGCTCCAGGTCGAACTGGAGCCAACGCCACGAACCCCTGCTGTTTCCGATTGTCTGTTGTAGTGCCCACATGTTGTCGAATGCGGCGCGCGAGTCGGCGCTGAGTTGTCCGTTACGGGCATCGTTGGCGGCAAGGACCAGCGCGTTGAGAACCGCCTCGGTGCCGCGGGACTCGACGGTTTTGGCATCGTATCCGTGATCGCCGTAGTACGGTCCAACCTCGTTCCAAAGTCTTACGCGCTTGGTGACATTCTCGATCAGTTTGCGTTCATTCGCCGACGGACCGTTCTCCGCGAGGGCTGCGCGGAGCGCAGGCCGCGAGAGAGCAAAGGGCAAAGCTGTATGACACGATATACAGAAAGTTCCGTGATCTCGAGCCGAGCCAGTCCACCCCATCCACCAACTCGCTCTGTAGTCGAGGTAAGCCGCAGCCGTCTTCGGATCCCACGATTTGGAGACTTTTGTCTCGGGGTGTGCGCACCCCACCATCCCAGCGCCCACCAGGCAGGTCAGCAGAGCGGCCACTGCACGCGCACCTGCTTTCATTGGGATCGGTCCTCCATAAACCTCAACCACGATCTGACCGCAGAGTGATACAGGAACGAGAGGGGGACAGTGGCGTCGCACCTAGCGCCCACCACCGAGAGACGCCCATATTATACAAGAAACGATGCAATCTCGAATCACCACCGATCTGCCGGGGGTGTGTAACTTAAATTCACAAACGGCTGTCTCTGTAGGTCCAACTCGCCGGTGCTTCTAGCCAAAGGAGATCATCCGTTGCACTGCCTGTCTGGCTACCAGGACAAACCAAGCCGATCTTCCGATTGAACGCTGCCTGGCAAACTTCCACATCGACAACAGCAAGGTCAGGCGTTCCCGGTTCGTGGCTCGAATTCTCACCCCCATCGAGGCAATGATTTCGTAGGCCCTTCGCTCCAGACGGGCTGATTGCAAATCTTTCCGCAGGCACGCCAGCAAGGAGAGCGGGATAGCGTGTTCTACGATCGCTTGGGGAATGAAAATCGGAAGCTCCCCCCGCTGCATCAGATTGACCAGCAAAAGCGTGTCCTCGGCTCTCAGAGCGGTAAGATCAAACAGACCGGTCTCGATGTTCGCCCTTTCGCGCCGAATCGCGAAGCCAGCAGTGTTCAGGTATCGAATGCGGCCGTCGGCCTGAAGCATGTGGTCTTGGAGGGTTATAAGTCTTAGTTCTTCTGCTCGGCCAACGAGGCTCGAGCGATCCCCCACCAGCCGCAGTTGAAAGCAATCGTGCTGGGGCGAGTGAGCGATCGCCGAACTGAGGACCGCTAGACAATCGGGATGGAGCTTGCAGTCGGCATCGACAAAAAGCACAACCTCGCCTTTGCATCCCCGAATACCGCGATTTCTCGCGGCGGGAATCCCTGCGTGAGGCTGGCGCGTTTTTTCCAAAGGGAAAGCCCGGGGCGAGTCGCAAAGGAGTTGTGGCGCGGGTTCTGTGCTGCCGTCGTCAACCACGATGACCTCGAAACTCGGTGCACTGCGTTGCCGGCTCAGAGATTGCAGGCACCCATTGAGAGGCTTCCAGTCGTTGTAAACAGGTATGACGATGCTGAATCGCGGCGTTGTGGTGGAAGTCTGTTCCTCCTGAATCATAGGCCGTCAGGCTGGCGCACATCAGATGCGCCGCAAGAGATGTAGGATTTCACACTCAACCGTGAAATCAAAGTTTGCTCATAGGTACTTTAGTTCTAGCTCCCACTTCGTCGCCCAGGAACGCTCGGGCTCTGGCCTGAATCCCGAGTTCGACGTTGGTGAGGACAAATGCTCTATTTTAATAGTGAGACGCGGCCCGCTCGATTACTCTAAATTTGTTATGCTAAATTCCAAGTGAACATTGTCTCCGTTGTTCTGGGAAAGAGCTCCGGAGCCAGAAGGTAACATGCGATTGCTCCGTGATTCCTTCTGGCAGTTACCTTGTCTGCGCAAGGCTGCCCTATGAGAAGTGGCAGGACTTGCCTGCCACCCTACTTAACACCGCTTTCAGCATTCAGATCTGATTCAGGAGCAAAGAGCGTGAGTGTGTCGATCAGCCTGTTTGGTTTGGGTTATGTCGGCTCGGTAAGCGCAGCTTGTTTCGCGCACATGGGTCATCGGATGCTTGGGGTGGATGTGAGCACAGCCAAGGTGGAGATGCTGGCCTCAGGACGCAGTCCCATCATGGAAGCTCGCATGAGCGAACTCGTAGCCGAGGGGCACGCAGCCGGTAAGCTTAAAGCTACGACGGATGCTGCCGAAGCGGTGTGTGCATCAGAGATCTCTTTTATCTGCGTGGGCACGCCGAGCCTGCGTAGCGGAAAACTTGACTTGAGTCACATCGAAAAAGTTGCCGGTGAAATCGGAGAAGCTCTGCGTGGCAAGAAAACCCATCACGTTGTGGTCCTGCGCAGTACGGTCCTGCCGGGGACGACTGAGTCGACTCTGATTCCGATCCTGGAGAAGACGAGCGGCCGGCGCCACGGAGAGGGCTTCACGGTCTGCTACAACCCGGAATTCATGCGTGAGGGCAGCGCTGTGGCTGATTTCCTGCTGCCGCCCTATACGATTCTGGGAGCGATTCATCCGCAGCACCTTGCGCCGCTGCGAGAACTCTACCGGGACGTCCCCGGGCCCACCTTTGAAACCAGCATTCCGGTGGCCGAGATGGTGAAGTACGCTTCGAATGTATTCCACGCCGTCAAAGTTGGGTTCGCCAACGAAATTGGGACGTTGTGCAAGCATCTGGGCGTGGATAGTCAGGTGGTTACCGAAATCTTCACGTCGGATCACAAACTCAATGTGTCGGCGGCTTATCTGTCGCCCGGCTTTGCTTTCGGCGGATCTTGCCTGCCCAAAGATCTGCGCGCGATTGCATATCGGGCCAAAGAATTGGATCTGAGCCTGCCACTGCTGGAGGCCCTGACACCCAGCAATGCCGAGCATGTGAATCGCGCCGTGGAGGCGGTCTTGCGGACCAATCGCAGGAGAATCGCCATGCTTGGCCTGAGCTTTAAGGCAGGCACCGACGACTTACGGGAAAGCCCGCAGGTTCAGTTGATCAAGAGGTTGTTGGGAGAGGGCTTGCAGGTGAGGGTTTGGGACAGGGACGTCTCGCTCGGCCGGGTGGCCGGTTCGAACCGGCAGTATATCGAGGAAGTGATTCCCCATATTGGATCGCTGTTGTCGACTGATCTTGCGGAAGTTGTGCGGTCGGGTGAGGTGGTGATCATCGGTACCAAGTCGGCGGATAAGAGCCAACTTGCGAACTGTCTGACTTCGGCTCATATCGTGCTTGACCTGGTGAACCTGGATCGGTCGCTCCGTCCTCAGGGCACTGCCCACTACGAAGGCATCTGCTGGTAGAGTCCAAAGCTTCAGGTGACGAAATTCAGAATTCTTGTCAGAATGGACCGGAGCATGCGATTACGCTCGCTGATTCTCGGCACTCCGCCAGGCGCTCCGACCCTTGTGGTCCTTGCCATCCTGAACACATTGCAGAGTGGTTGTACAAGCTGTGGAGCTGCTAGCGGTCCGGCCTCAATCCAACCGCGGGAGGCGCAAAGGCAAACTGGAACACTCCCAAGCCCTTCTTCAGGCAGGCACCTGCTCTGCCCCACCATGGGCGCTGCCATGGTACGACCGCCCTCCCAGGAGAAAGCTGGTCACCAAGTGATTCTCTCGTGGCGAGACAGCGCGGCCGCCGACTCCCGGCACGATGCCGCCATCGGCTATTGCATTTATCGCGGCGCACAAGGCAAACGCCCGTTTGCTGAACTGGTCAACTCGGTCCCGTTTCCTGGCACGAGTTGCGCGGACGACTGGGTGGAGATCGACCATCAATACATCTACCAAGTGAAGGCGATCAGCGCCAGAGGCGTCGCCAGCACTGCCTCGGCTACGGTGAAAGTGCGAATACCGCACACTCCGCCACCCATTTCTTCCGTCTCCAATTCTTCCGTGCCGCTCTGCCGGGAGTCGGCACCGATGAAGTAGGTGACCTAAACCCGAGCATTTTATTGAGGGGACTTTTATGAACGCGCCGACTGGTCCCTACGGCTAGGAACGCCAGCAAGCAAAGTAGCAGGGTATATCCGCGGCGGTCGAGAAAAGAACTCTTGCGATGGGGGCAAAATCGTCGGTTGAGGCACACGCGGCAGCTCGGCTTCACGGCGCGGCGGACAATCACAACCCCGAACACGGCGAAGAATGCGCCAAAGAGATACATTATGGGGAGGCGTGAAACATAAGACCGTCCCGATGAACCATTACGACCTAGGCAGCCTGTGATTTCGATCACCGGGGTAAGTGACGGCATCACGGGGCAGAAAATTGCACATCGGGTTTCCGACCCGGCCTCTTCGTTATCGGAACATGGAATGAGCGCACTGAATGGCGACTAGGAAGGGAACGGTGCCCGGCCAACTCGACCAACACCCAGTTTCGAAAATGTCGCCGCTGCTGCTCTTCTCGATTCTCGGCGCTTTTTCCCTGGCGATCTGGTGGAACGCGCTGAAGGCTACGCTGGCTTTGGCTCTGAATGATGACCAGTTCACCCATATTCTTCTGATTATTCCGATCAGCGCCACCTTGATCGTGTTGGAGTGGAAGCCAGCTGAATCCTCTGATCATCGGCACAAGAGCATTGGCGCCGCTTTGCTGAGCCTGGCTCTGTTGATTGCCGGGACCGTGAAATGGAGAACGGATTCTTTGCCTTCCGACATCCAACTTTCGCTGAACATGATCGCATTTGTTGTCTGGTGGGTCGCTGGCTACATTTTCTGTTTTGGCATTCGCGCCTTTCGGCGCGGGCTTTTTCCCCTGCTTTTCCTGCTCTGGCTGGTTCCTCTTCCGGAGTTTGTGCTGAACCGGATCGTAGTTCTGCTGCAACAGGGCTCCGCCGTGGCTGCCCATCTTATTTTTATTGCCGCCAGGGTCCCGGTGGGGCAGCGTGGCCTGCTGTTGGACATTCCAGGGCTGACGTTGGAGGTTGCTCCGGAGTGCAGCAGCATCCGCTCCAGCCTGATGCTGGTGGTCACATCGATGGTTCTGGCGCAACTTTTCTTGCGGTCAAACTGGCGAAAAGCTTTGGTGGTTGCTGCGGCAATTCCGCTCTCCGTCGCCAAGAATGGGCTTCGCATATTCACCATCGGGTTTTTGGGTACGCGCGTGAACCGAGCCTTTCTGACCGGCAGACTTCACCGCCAGGGCGGAATCATCTTCTTTCTCTTTGCGCTGGCTGTGATGTTCCTGTTGCTTTGGATTTTTCGGAGGCAAGAAAAGCGAATGCTGCGAAACCATCCGCACCAGACTTCCTAGTCGATGATCGCCACGTCGCGATCGAATCGCCCTTTACCTATGCGCGAGGTCGAAGGTCACGGCGGCGGCCGAGGCACCGATGTTCAACATGGAAGCGGCACGCTCGAGTTTGTGATGATTGGTTCTGTGGAAGAAATAGCTGAGCGCCACCACGCCGGCCGTCTCACCGGCGAAGTTCACCGCAAGTCCCGTCGTGGTGCTGCTAAAGAGGCGGGTGACAGGATTCAATTCCTGGCCGCCTTCACGAAGGTTGTCTCGCGTCACCACGAAATCGGCGGCGCTGAAAGACGCACTCGCGGCGAACAACAGGCTGTTCTCACGGTCCCAGAATCGATGAGGAGTCGGCGCTTCAGGCAGCGTCGCCGGCTGCGCCGCCTTCACCATCGGGGCGGCTCTGAAGGGTGCCGGATCCATCACCGCCGGTTGCAGCAATGCGGCCGAGATCTGTTGAGCGGAAGCCGGCCGACACAAGCTCAGGAATGCCAGAAGAATCGCTGCCTTAGGTTGCAGAATTGCATTAAGCCGTTTTGTAAGCATAACTTTAGGGAGGGCCCAGTATTGGCCATCTGTACTAGTACTAACGCAAGTAGGCGGCCAGGGGAATGGCCCCTAGGTGCTATTAAGTCCTTTGGAATGATTACTTTGGGTCGGTGGCGTTACACTGAAGTCACTGCCGCAGGCAAGTTGTTGCATGCGAAGGTGGTTGACCGGTCATGGTCCCCCAGGCCAGGTGGCAGCTTCCAAAGCGGGACGACGTCACAGGCAAGGAGCGAACCGAAGGCGCTGCGGGATCAAACATGCGGGATGAGTTGCTCTTCCTCGTTCATCCTTACCGGCGATGAAGAGCATTCCTCGATCAAGGAACCACGGCCACCGCCGGAGGAGCCGAGCGGGCGCTCTCCTGGCCGCTGGTATTCACCGATGTCGCAGCATAAAAATAAGTTTGGCCGGAAGTGACTGTGTTGTCACTGTACGTTGTATTCGGCTCAACCGCGGGATTGATCCTCGCGTACGCCCCGTTTGCGGCTGTGCTGCGATAGATGTTATAGCCGGTCACTCCTTGCATGCCGTTCCACGACAGGCCGACGCTGTAGGTCGGCGATACTCCCACACCCGACAGAGACTCTACCGACTTGGAGCTGGACGCGTTGCTGACGAACGACAGGGAGCCAGATGACGTTCCGCTGTTTTGAGGTGCGAATGTCACGTTAAATGCGACCTTGCCGCCCGCCGCGATGGTAAATGGAAAGGATGCTCCATCCAGCACGAATTGAGAGCTGCTGCTGGCTGCGGAAGAAACGGTAACACTGGCGCCGCTGGCGGTCATGGTGATGGGCTGAGTGGCTTGGCTTCCAACCGTAACATTGCCGAAGCTCAGTGGTGTAGGGGCGATTGTCAATTGGCCGGTGATCGTGTTTCCACCCGTGCCGGTGAGAGGGATCGTGAGACCTGCATTTGGCAATATCACGCTGCCACTGGCAGCACCCGCGAATTGTGGAGCGAAGGTTACATCGAAAATGAAGTCCTGGCCCGGGGCAAGGATGACGGGAAAACTGAACCCGCTGGCCGTAAATTCCGTGCCGGTCAACTCGACTTGGGTCAGACGTATATAGGATGTTCCAGAATTAGTGAGCTTGACTGGCAAAGTGGCCGTCGACCCGACCGTTACATTACCGAACCCGAGTGACGCCGGACTCGGGGTCATCGACTCGCTACCCACGCCGACGCCTCCGGCTCCGATGTATAAGGTCTGGGTAGAGGGGCTGGTGATAAAAGCAAACGTCCCGGTTGCCCATCCGCCGATTGTGGGAGCGAAGATCAGGTTGACGTCGATACTCTGTTGAGGTGCCAGCGTAAGTGGCAGGGTCAGGTTCGCCACGCTGAACTCGGGAGTGCTCGTTTTCACCGCCGTCACCGTCAGACTCGTCGATCCCGTATTGGTCAAGCTGACACCGACCGTTTCGGTTTGACGAAGGACGATCGTGCCGAACCTGACGTTGCGAGGATTGGCCGTAAGTTGGGAGGAGACGGCCTGGGCGCACGTTGGTACGGCTCCGAGGAGCAGGCTTGCTGTGACGATCAGACAGTGGATAGAACGGATGGGAGGCTGAAATCTGGACTGGGGGAGTCGCATAACATCATCGAGTGTGGAGTCTTTTGGCGGATAGGCAAAGATTCCGGGAGTACATAAACCCAAATTGAACTACCGGAATGTAAGTCCCGAGTCGGTCGGTGCGTCGACGAAACCAACAGCTCGAGTCAGGAGCCGCCAGGAGCCAACTCCAGAGCAAATCCAAGCTGGCGGGTTGAAGACGAACAGACCGCAAGAGAAGTCCCTGCTCGGGATTCTGGCGGTTCGCTGTTGGATTCTTCGCGCGCTTCTAGGGGACCTTCACCTCGACAGGGTTCGAGTAGCTGCTCTCTTTCCCGCTGGAGTTCACGGCCGTGGTTGCGTAGTAGTAGGTTGTGCCGCCGGTCACGCGGGAGTCCGTATAGGTGGTCTCTTGATCGATCGTTGAGTTGATCCGGCTGTAGGATCCGGTTGTTTTGCGGTAGACGTTGTATCCCGTCACTCCTTGCGATGTGCTCGCATTCCAGGAAAGGGTGACATACGGCGTGGTGCCCGTACCCCTCATACTCTCGGGTGTGGGGGAATCGGCGGCATTGCTGACAAACGTAAGCCTACCGGTCGATTTGCCACCTTCCCGCGGCGTAAACGTCACATTGACATAGGCGTGCTGCCCGGCTGGCACCGTCAAGGGAAGCTTGACGTTAGCCACGGTAAACTGCGAACTGCCGCTGGAGACCGACGAAACGGTTACGCTTCCGCCGCTGGCGATCAGTTCCGCTGTTACCGTCCCGTTTGCTCCAACCGCCACGTTGCCAAAGTTCAGTGTGGCCGGGGAAATGGTCAACTCCGTCTTGCTCGCGGCGGTGCCCGTGCCTTCCAATGGTATGTCGAGCGCCGGGCCGGAGATAAACGAACTTCCTCCAGTGAGGCCCGCGGCTCGCGGGCTGAAGGTTACGTTGAGATTCTGTTTTTGCCCGGCTGCCAGAGTTAGAGGAAACTTCGCGCCGGTCACTGAGAACGCGCTCCCCGTCGTCCGTTGGGCCGTTAGAGTCACGCTCTTGCCTGTGCGATTCGTCAGCACCACCGGCCGGGTGGAACGTTCTCCCACCGTCACACTCCCGAAAGAAATGCTTGGCGGATTCGCACTCACCGTCTCAACGTTTACAGCGCTCCCTGCTACGTTCAACGTGAGATTCGCGTCCGAGGCATTGCTAGCAAAAGTGATCCCGCCGTTCACACTGCCTAAGGCGAGTGGCGCGAAAGTTACGGGTATCTCAATGCTCTGTCCCGGGCCAAGAGTCTGCGGCGGCTTGATGTTCGAGACCTTGAAACCGCGACTGCTCATCGTTACCTTCGAAATACTCACGCTCGTTTGACCGCTATTAGTAAGCGCGACCAGAAGAGTTTCTGTTTGGCCGAGGGCCACATTTCCAAACTGCAGGTTGGACGGTGAACAACTGAGCTGTTGCGCGCGCGCTTCGATCGGCCCTGGCAGCATTGTTACCAGCATGGCCAGTACAATCACCGGAAAAGCAGCGGCGGATAGGCATGGGAGATTCGGCTGGGTGAATCGCATGCAAGGAGTCTTTCCCATTACGGGAAAGTTCGGGAAGATCACAGAAGGGCATCCGGATCAGCAATGTGATTGCGGAGGCTTTGTATTCGTAGGGACGCTTCTTACTCACCCACGCGGTTACGCCAAATGGAATAGAACTTCAGAGTCGGAATCTTCAATCGAGAATCTGGCTCATTTGCTTCGGCAGGAAACGACGCTACACGTTTCTTTGTGAAAGTGGTCGACGACAGAGGCGAAAAGGCGGTGCAAGACTCAAAAACTTGTAAAATCAACCCGATGGGCGCGTAGCTCAAACGGATAGAGCATCGGATTTCTAATCCGACGGTTGCAGGTTCGAGTCCTGCCGCGCCTACCAGCAGGGTCAATTTCTGCGAATACACCACGGCAGAACTCTTTCACGACCAAAAAAACTGCTCCCCGGTGCAACGCTTTACCGCCTCGACTCACTACTAGATATGCCGGTGCCTCGGAGATTGTGGGTCCGTCCTAGCCCGGGGAGCCAGTCCAAAACGAGGGGGAGTTTCACATGTTTGCTCGTAAGGTTGCTGCGCGTCTGAAACCGAATGCACTCGGGGAGTTTACCAATCTGATGGAGTGTGAAATCCTTCCGTGGTTGCGAAAGCAGGCCGGATTTCTGGATTTGATCATTCTGGCGTTTCCCGAGGGCACGGAAGTCGCCACCATCAGCTTCTGGGACGATCGGGGGGATGCACAGGCCTACGACTCGAGCGGTTACCCGGAAGTGCTGAAGATTCTGGAAAACCTGCTGGACGGCGCCCCCTACGTCAAGACCTTTGAGGTCGTAAGCTCGACACTGCGAGGATTGCCTTCACCTAGCCTGAGAAGGCGCAGAAATAAGGTGCCAAGGGCACTCTCGGCACAGCTTCACCATAGTTCATACGAGACGAACCCGTGACAGGCGGCGACCGTTTTTTGCTGCTCTCCGGATGCGGCCGCATCGAAGGCAGGGCATCGTTTGTCACCGTCGTCTTTTTGCCGCGATTGCGGGCAGGTGCTTGGTTAGAGATCCATCAAGCGCAGAGCGATTTAAAATCGGCATTATGTATGCCAGGTATAAAGCCGCAATGCAGATTGCGCTTCGTCCTGCGGTAACGCAGGTTTTTGCGTATTGCAAACGGCTTTATTTCGCCGGGATGAAGAGAATCATCGAGAAACTGAATCTGGATATGGCCGCTCAAGAGGCTAGTTTTCAGGAGAATTGGATGCAGACCCAGGTCCGCATCATCGGCGTAAACGGTTCTGACGTGGGCTGGTTGCAGAGTAGCATGCGAGACGATGGACTTTTTATTGCTCAGCTGTTTGTGGACGGTCCTTCCCAGGGGCGGGGCATTGGCAGCGAGGTGATGAATCGCCTGATCGGCGAGGCCGCTCGTCTCGATCAGGCGGTGCGCCTGGCCGTTGTTAAAATCAACCCTGCCCTGCGACTTTACGAACGACTCGGCTTCCACATCACGGATGAGGACGATCGCAAGTTCTATATGAAGCGGGATCCCGACGGCGCTGTATCCATCTGAAACCGACTTGCTGCCTGCATCATTGCCATTCGTTGCACAGGCACGATAAGATGTTCCGTACACGTCTTCTCCGCTTTTATCCCATAAGCCTTTAAAGTGTTGTGCCGCGGGGCAAGTAGTGTGCGATCCCGGGTGAGCGCCGCTGTGCGTTCTCAAATACGTGTGACGGAGTTGGCATTGAATCCAGGCAGGACCGCGGTGATCGTCGGCGCCCAGTGGGGCGACGAGGGCAAAGGAAAGATTGTTGACGTTTTGTCGGAGCATTTCTCTGTCGTGGCGCGCTACGCCGGCGGCCACAACGCCGGCCACACCGTCATCATCAACGGTAAGAAGTTCATTCTGCAACTTGTCCCCTGCGGCGTGCTGCGATCCGACTGCCGCAGCGTGATCGGCAACGGCGTGGTGCTCGATCCTATGGCCTTTCTGAAGGAAGTGGGCGGGCTGCGCGAGGCGGGCTTGAGGGTCGACGGAAATCTTTTTGTCTCCAACCGGGCGCAGGTGATTTTGCCCTACCATCGCATGATCGAGTTGGCCGCCGAGAATGCTCCCGGACGGGTGAAGATTGGCACCACCTCGCGCGGCATCGGTCCAGCCTATGAGGACAAGATGGGCCGCCGAGGCCTGCGCGTGGCCGATCTGCTCGATCTGCAACTGCTGAAGAAACATATCGAGAACGCGGTGCGCGAAAAGAACATGATCGCCCACGCGCTGTTCAATTCCGAGCCCCTCGACGCCGACAAGATGTACACGGAGTATGCGGCGGCGGCTGAAAAAATCGCTCCTTTTGTGTGCGATACGGCGGTGCTACTGAATCGGGCTCTGGCCAGTGGTGAGTCCATTCTGTTTGAAGGCGCGCAGGGTACGATGCTCGACATTGATCACGGCACTTATCCTTTCGTCACTTCCTCCAGCGCGACTTCGGGAGGAGCCGCCATCGGTACGGGCGTCGCTCCCAATGCGATCGAATCGGTGATCGGACTCACCAAGGCGTATTGCACGCGGGTAGGCGAGGGGCCGTTTCCCAGCGAAGAAACGGGCGCAGCCGGCCATCAGTTGCGGCTGCGGGGCAACGAATTTGGCGCTGTCACAGGTCGTCCGCGGCGCACCGGATGGCTCGATTTGCCTCTGCTGCGCTACGCTGGCATGATTAACGGGATCTCCTGGCTGGTGGTGACGAAGCTGGATGTGCTCGATGAATTGGCCGAGATTCCGGTCTGCGTAGGCTATGTCGTCGATGGCAAGAGGACGATGGAGGTCCCTGCTCAAGCCAGCGGTTACGACAAGCTGGAATGCATTTATCAGAAGCTGCCAGGCTGGCAGAAATCGACTCTGGGAGCGACAAAGTTCGATCAGTTGCCCAAACCCGCCCGCGAATATCTGGGGTTTGTGGAGAAAGAAACAGGAGCGAAGATCGGCATGGTCTCGACCGGGCCCGACCGTGATCAAATCATCGTTACGGACGCATTCGCGCAGGAGATGAAGACAACCTCGTTAGGAAAAGTCTAGAATTGACTTCCCTTTGGTCGGTCGGAAGTTCAGGCACTCATGTAAGGAGCGCACGATGGTGGTTTTGGTGGTTACCTGGATGGCGAAGGTTGGGCGCGAAGCCGAAGTGGCTGCGGTGTTTTCCAAGCTCACCGAAGAATCCCGCAAGGAGACGGGCTGTGCGATGTATCAGGTGCACCGCCATAAGACCGAACCGCGGCGCTTCTTCATTTATGAGCAGTACAAAGACGATGCCGCGCTCGAAGCCCATCGCAGCGCCCCGCACTTCCTGCAGTACGCCCGCAAAAACCTGCCGCAAATTGCGGACCGCGTGGAAGGACATTTGTTTGAACCGTTAGGATAACCTTTGGGGGGCCGACGTAGGCGCACTTTCTTCGCGTCGTTCAGAATCACGCCAGCAAAGCTCCGTCACTTTGCCAGTTCGTAACCCGCAAAGAAGAAACTTAATTCAAAGCGCGCCGTATCCTCGGCATCGGAGCCATGAATCGCATTGTGCTCGATGCTCGACGCCCACTTCTTGCGGATGGTGCCTTCCTCGGCATTGGCCGGATTCGTGGCGCCCATCAGCTTGCGCAGATCGGCGATGGCGTTTTCTTTCTCCAGAGCCAGAGTCACGATCGGCCCGCTGGACATGAAATCGGTGAGCGAGCCATAGAACGGCCGGCTCGCATGCACCGCATAAAACTGCTCCGCCGATACTTGGAGATTTCCAGCATCTTCATGGCGAGAATGCGGAAGTTATTTTTCTCGAATTGTTCAATGATGTCGCCCACCGCGTTCTTGGCGACGGCGTCAGGTTTCACGATGGTAAGAGTGCGTTGCAAGGTTTTCATAGTTGGTCGCCGGTCCGTCTGTTCGTCCTTGGAAGATTTGTCCTGCTCGGTACTCGGTACAAGGTGCTGGGTACTAGATCTTGACTCCCAGCGCCGCCACCAGGGTCTCCCCGATGTCCGCCGGAGATTTCGCCACGCGGATGCCGGCCGCTTCCATGGCCTTGATCTTCTCCGCAGCCGTGCCTTTGCCGCCGGAGATGATCGCCCCCGCGTGTCCCATGCGTCTCCCCGGAGGCGCGGTCTGCCCGGCGATAAAGCCAACCACCGGTTTCTTCATTTTTGTTCTCACAAACTCTGACGCGGTTTCCTCGGCGTCGCCACCGATCTCGCCAATCATGATTACCGCTTCCGTCTCGGAGTCGCGATTGAAAAGATCAAGCGCATCCAGAAAGTTCGTGCCGATGATCGGATCGCCGCCAATCCCAATGGCGGTGGACTGTCCAATACCTCTCTGCGTGAGCTGGTGCACCGCTTCGTAAGTCAGCGTCCCCGAGCGCGAGACAATCCCGATCGAACCCTCCTTATGAATCGACCCCGGCATAATTCCAATCTTGCATTTGCCCGGCGAAATAATGCCCGGGCAATTTGGCCCGATCAGCCGCGAGCGCCGGTTCTGCAGAAACTCCCAGGCCTTAACCATGTCGAGCGTTGGGATGCCCTCGGTGATGCAGACGATGAGGTCGAGACCCGCGTCCGCTGCCTCCATGATCGCGTCGGCGGCGAACGGCGGCGGCACAAAAATCACCGTCGCGTCGGCGCCGGTTTTTTCGACGGCCTCCTGCACCGTGTTGAAAATGGGCCAACCTTCATGGCTGGTACCGCCTTTACCCGGAGTAACGCCGCCCACCACCTGTGTTCCATAGGCAGCGCAGGCTTTTGCATGGAACGTGCCCTCTCGTCCCGTTAGCCCCTGCACGATCAATCGCGTTTTCTTGTTAACCAGGATTGCCATCCGTTATGATTCCTCACTGCGTAACTGCGATTCCTGTAAGCCCAGACTCAACCCAACCTGCTCAACGCGCCGCCGCTACAACTCTATCGGCTGCATCCTTCATGGTGTCGCACACCACGAAGTTGAATCCGGATTCCATCAGAATCTTCTTGCCTTCATTCACGTTCGTACCTTCGAGGCGCAACACTACAGGAAGTTTGATGTTGGTTTTCTTTGCCGCTTCTACCACACCGGTCGCCAGGGTATCGACGCGCAAGATGCCGCCGAAAATATTAATCAACACCGCTTTTACACTCTTATCGCTAAGCAGAATCTCAAACGCGTGCTCCACCTGCTCAGCGCTGGCTCCGCCACCCACGTCGAGAAAGTTCGCGGGCAGGCCGCCGGCGTACTTGATGATATCCATCGTCGCCATGGCCAGCCCGGCGCCATTCACCATGCAGCCCACACTGCCATCGAGCTTGATGTAGTTCAAGCTGTACTTTGAAGCCTCGACCTCAAGCGGGTCTTCCTCGGTGATGTCGCGCAGTTCGCGAATATCTGGATGGCGAAACAGCGCATTGTCATCGAAGGTCAACTTGGCGTCCAACGCGAACAAGCGGCCGTCGGTGGTAGTGATAAAGGGATTGACCTCAAGCAGGGAAGCGTCGGTATCGAGAAACGCCGCGTACAGATTGGAAAGGAATTTTACGGCGGGAGTGATCTGTTGCGCCTTCAGTCCGAGCTTGAAAGCCATTTTGCGGGCCTGAAAGGCTTCCAAGCCCATGCCGGGATCGATGTGCTGCTTCAGGATGGCATCGGGATCTTCCGCCGCTACTTGCTCAATTTCCATTCCACCGGCGGCCGAGGCCATGAACACCGGCTTGCCTTCTGCGCGATCGACCAATATCCCCAGGTACAGCTCTTTTTCGATGGGCAAAGTCTCCTCAATCAGCAATCGCCGCACGGTGCGACCATCGGGGCCGGTCTGATGTGTGACCAGTTTCATGCCCAACATCTTGCCCGCGATCTCTCCCGCCTCTCCGACCGATTTGGCAATCTTCACGCCCCCGCCCTTGCCCCGGCCCCCGGCATGAATTTGCGCCTTGACCACGACTCCGCTGGCGCCGGCGCTGAGCAACTCCTTGGCGGCAGATTCTGCCTCGTCGCGCGAAGTAGCCATGGTTCCGCGCGGCACCGTTACGCCATACTTCTTAAGAATTCCCTTTGCCTGATATTCGTGGATTTTCATAATGACGCTCGTCAGCTGGAAATCGGAAGGAACTGCTTGCGGCTTTCGACCGAGGGCAGCGAACCCTTGATTTTATAGAAGGACGAAGGATTAGAGCAAACCTTTCACCTGATTCTTTTCCATCGGCAGCACATCTAACCTCGAACGGGAACGCAGGATCGATCAACGCGGAGATCCATTGTCAAGATGGATATCGAAAATGGATATCGAAGATCGATACGAAGATCGATGGTAACCCGGGCCGAATCCCAACCAAAGGGAGCTCATCACCGTGAAGGTAATTTCGCTGAACGTCGCCCGACCGCGCTTGACGGTTTATAAAGGAGCCACCATCAGCACCGGCTTCTTCAAGAAGCCGGTGCAGGGGCGGATCATGCTGCGCACGTTGAACCTCGATGGCGATCAGCAAGCCGATCTCAGCGTTCACGGGGGGGCCTATAAGGCGGTGTATGCGTATCCTTGTGAACACCGCGAATATTGGAGGCAGGAACTGCCGGAGAGCGACTTGCCTTGGGGTGCGTTCGGCGAAAACTTTACCACGGAAGGTCTTAGAGAGGAGCATCTCCATGTTGGGGACCGCCTCCGCGTCGGTTCCTCGACTCTGATGGTGCGTCAGCCTCGCATGCCCTGTTACAAGCTGGCGGCCAGGTTTCAACGGGATGACATCATCGAGCGCTTCTTGCGCAGCGGCCGCAGCGGATTTTATTTTTCAGTGGAGCAGGAAGGCGAGGTTGGTGAAGGCGACTCAATGGAAATCATATCTCAGGCGGAGAAAGGCATTACGATCGCCGAAATGAACCAGCTTTTCGTCCGCGACAAATACGATCGGGATCTTCTGCGGAAGGCGATCGACACGCCAGCTTTGCCGGAAGCATGGCGCGAATACTTTTTACCCAGACTGAATGGCGCCACGGTCAGCAATGTTTAGCGGACAGTCATTTTCCATTCGGTGGAGTGACGATCCCGTACAATTCCCGGTGTCCAATGATTCTCGAAGTTCTCCATCGCATTGCCAATCACGGCCAATCGCTGGCGCGCGCGGAAGCACGTGACGTAATGGCAGAGGTGCTGGCCGGAAGCTGCAGCGATTCCCAGATCGCGGCGCTGCTCACGGCTCTGCGCATGAAAGGCGAAACCGTCGAGGAGATCGTTGGCTTCGCGGAGGCGATCCGCGCCGCGGCAACGCCCCTGCCCGGTTCATCTCCGGAGAACCGAGCGACCGGATCCGGTGCGCTCGACCTAAGCGGTACCGGCCGGGATGCGCTGCTTGAACCGACTCCTGACGGGAGCAGTCTGGTTGATACCAGCGGCACCGGCGGTGATGCCGCGGGAACTTTCAACATTTCGACCGCAACAGCCTTCGTAACGGCAGGGGCCGGGGTTCGCGTCGCAAAACACGGCAATCGCAGCATCAGTTCGAAATGCGGCTCGGCTGACGTGATGGAGGCGCTCGGAGTGCACATCCAGTTGTCCCCGGAGCGCGCTGCTCAATGCCTGCGCGAAGTCGGAATCTGTTTTCTGTATGCTCCTGATCTGCACGCTTCCATGAAGCAGGTGCAAAAAGTGCGGCGCGAGTTGCGCTTGCGTACCATGTTCAACCTGCTCGGTCCACTCACCAATCCCGCACGCGCGACCGGACAAGTCGTGGGTGTGTATGCACTTGACATGGTGGAAAAGTTGGCCGAGGCGCTGAGCATGCTGGGCCTGCGCCGCGCGCTTGTGGTGCACGGTCTGGATGGTCTCGACGAAATCACCATCACAGGCGCAACCCGGGTAGCCGAGGCTCGGGATGGATCGGTGCGCACTTACGAGGTCGATCCCGAGGAGTTCGGCATGGCGCGGGCCAGGCTCGAAGATATCTCCGGCGGCGATGTTAACGAAAATGCAGCCTTGGTGCGCGAGGTGTTAAGCGGAAAGAAGTCGCCGCGGCGCGATGTGGTCCTGCTGAATTCCGCCGCCGCCCTGGTCGCCGCCGGACGCGCCAATCACTTGGCCGAAGCGCTGCCTATCGCGGCGCAGTCGATCGACTCCGGTGCGGGAGCCGCCAAGCTGGCGGCTCTGGCCCGCTTTACAACCAACGCCCTGTCGTCCTGAGCGAACCCAACGCCGTGTCATCCCAAGCGAAGCCAAGGATTTTCTGTAGCGATTGTGCTGTGCGGCTTTCTTAACGTCGATTCACTTTGGGGCGTCGCTCGCCTCAACTTTGAACACGTTGTTCGTCATGTCGCTCTCGGGCACGCTCCCGTCATTGACCACGATCTCGACGGGCAACGCCGACGCCTCCATCCGGATCACGGTTTTGCTCTTGGCCCGCACCTCGATTCGATTCGTGATTTCTCCTCCAGCTGATTTCACGGTGAGCGGAACCTCAGCTCCCGCCGCTCCCAGATTGTCGACCGTGATGGTAAGCATGTAGGACTCTTTCAGCGTCTTGCGGGGAAAAACAGACTCCACTTTGAAGTCGGGCAGTCCTCGATCGCGATACACCCAGTCGTCGAAGAACCACTCCAGATCGTGCTGCGTTTGCGTCTGGATCAGGCGTGGCATGTACGACGGCTCCTTGTCCTGCTCCGGACGGTACGACGCGATGGCTTTTTTCAGCGCTTGATCGCCGACCATATCTCTCAGCATCCACCACACGCACATGGCTTTGCTCCGGTAGAGTTCTTCGTCGACGGTGTTCACCAAAGACTGGCTCGCTTCATCTTCAGAGCGGTGAGCAGTCGCGGGTTTCTCGTTTTCGGTCTGAGCGTCGATAAAAGCGGAACGGTGCAACCCCATATAATCCAACGCCGCTTGGCGCCCAGTCCGATGTTCCAGATACAGCGCCTGCGCGAAGTGCGCCAGGCCCTCGTCGATCCAGGGACGTGGCGAAGAAAAAGCTGCGTGGGTCAATTGATGGGCTGCGGCAAGCCCGGCCAGTTTGGAGTCGGTGCTCACCAACGCGGTCAGTAACCAAGGCCCGCTTTCAAAGGGCGCGGCATTCGGATCGGTCAGATCGGCCGTTTGCGCCCTCGAGCGAGCTGCTCCGAACCATTCCGTAACGAAAGGAATCACCTTTTCCGCAGCATCAGCATAGCTTGTCGCGGAGTCTTCGTGGCCATGCAGATAATGGACTGCTACGGCTGCCCGCTCCACGACCTCATAGTTCGCAACTACAAAGGCAGGCACGACGAGACCGAGCGCCTTATACGTGCAGTCTGCGCTGAGAAGCACGGCCCTTCCCCTTGATTCATACATCACTTGACAGGAAGCGTCATTCACCAGGAGTTCCGGCCGCTCGCCGTCATCTTCGGATACGTCCACGTGCAGGTGCATCTTCGACGCCGCTTCTCGAAACTTCCAGCGCGCCAAAGCGTCGAACAAGTCCCTGCCTTCCGAAAGACTTGCCCCCTCGGTCGCAACCGGATACCACGCGACATTACCCGCTCCGCGTATGGCCGTGAATTTCGTGCTGATCTGGTCCCAGTCCGAGCTGTTCGCCTGCGCCGCGGACATCCCGAGCCGCGTGAGCCGAGTCGCATCGAGTACGATGACACCTTCATATGCGATCTCCAACTCGACCGTTCCCTGAGGTGCGATGGCCAGCGGCAAGGTCACGATTGATTCAGAAAGCGCTCCGGTGTGGTCGACGTCAGAGGTGTAAGTTTGAGAAACGAACTGCAGACCTTTATCAGCCGCTTTGATCGATCGCCAATCCAGTGAGGAAGAAATCTGCAGCACCGCGACCTTCTGCGGCGTCGGCGAATCGTTTCTGAGGGTGATTTTGCCCCTGACTCCGAGTCGCTGCTGCTCCGGCTCGACGCGGACATTCAGGTCATAGTCAACGAAAGTGAATGCCTCGCGGTCGAGAGAAAATGCGCTCCCCACAACGATACGAAAAAAGAAGAAGCCCAGAGCGAAGAGAAGGACAAGGCGCGGGTTGCGGAACTTCATCTCGCGCTCGAAGACGCGTCTTGATCTCGCGATTTGTCGTGCGCCCGTCTTTGCCGCACTATTTCGTACATCACCACCGCTCCAGCGACCGACACGTTCAGCGACGGCACCTTCCCCAGCATCGGAATCGAAACCAGAAAATCGCATTTTTTCTTCACCAGATCGTGCAGCCCTTTGCCCTCTGCGCCCAGGACGAGCGCACAATCCATGTTGTAATCGAGGGCGTCGTAGGTCTGCTGGCCGCGCTCGTCCAGACCAACCGTCCAGATGTTGCGCTCTTTCAGCTCTTCAACCGTGCGCGCGATGTTTGTTACCTTCGCAATGGGAAGATGTTCGCTGGCCCCCGCCGAGGCCTTGGTGACCGTTCCGGTGACCGGCGCTGCGCGGCGTTCTGGAATGACCACTCCATCGGCGCCCGCTGCATCGGCGGTCCGCAACAGCGCTCCTAAATTGTGGGGATCCTCAACTCCATCGAGCACGATGACGAAGGAATACCGCCCACGTTTCGCCCCGATTACGTCATCGAGGTCGCTATACTGTTTGGCCGACGTGACCGCCACCACTCCCTGGTGCGCGGCATTGCCCGCCATTTGGTCCAGTTCCACGCGGGAAAGAAATTTCACGGGCACACCAAGTTTGCGGCACTCTTCGATCATCCTCTGCAAACGGATGTCGTTCCGTTCCTTGGCCATGCCCACCCACTGAAAAGCCCGTCCGCGGGCTTTGAGCGCCTCGCTGACGGCGTTGATGCCGTAAATATAGTTCATGAAGTATTCAGTGTACCGAAAGCTGCGAGTTGAGACAGCGCCTGACAATTTGTCAACCCATTAGCATCGGGAGGGGCACGACTTCAGTCGTGCCGTAAAGTAACCCATCAAGACTGGCTTTAGCCGCAGAGAGTCGCAGTGAGAAGTCGCACGAGGTGACGCGGTTCCGGCCGCTCCGTATAATCCTCGTCCGCGGAAGCATACAGCACCGTGCCGTCGCGGTCGATAATGTAAGTCGCGGGAATCGGCAACTCCCAACGATCGTCTCCATGAACGAAAGGCAAATTCACGAATGCCCGTTGATAGACCGCGCGCTGTTCATCGGGAACGCGGTAGGTCAGACCGAACTGCCGCGCGACTTTGCTTCCGGCATCGGACAGGAGCGGGAAGCGCAGCTTATGCTGATCGCGCATGAAGAAAGATTGCTGCACCGTCTGCGGAGAAATGGCAGCGAGCGTTGCTCCGGCCTGCTCGATCTCCGGCAGGACAAGGTCCAATGCCTCCATCTGAGCGACGCAGAACGGGCACCAACGGCCTCGAATGAAGCAGAGCACGAGACGTCCTCGCGCGACCAATTCACATGAACCAACGTGGTTGCCGCCATGATCTTGCAGTCGGAATTCGGGAATCTTCGAACCGACCGGCAGAATATTGGCCGCCAGGCGTCGTTGCTTTAGCTCCTCGACCGCCCGCGCATGAACTGCCTGGGTCTCTGCCGGAACGTACTTCGCGATCAGTTCCTTGCGCTCGGCAAAGATCGCGCGCAACGGACGAATGTCGGTCCCTGAGCCGGATTCCTCGAGGGAGCGCCATTTCATGGGGTTGGCTTTCGGCTCGCATTCCGATCATGCTCATCCATTCGCTCAAGCCGCTTTCTGATGCCATCGGTTTGGTCACCATCGCCTACCACAGAGACCTCGGGGTCGGTCGGTTTGACGCGCACAACCAAACTTCTTCCTGTCGGAAACCTTTCAATGTGCTCAATGTCCGATCCCCCGAACACCGGTTCTTCGTGAAGTCCCGTGTATGGTTCACCCTCAAAGCGATAAGAGTAGACGACCTCTACGCCGCCGCCGCCAAATCCGTGGATGCTCGCGGGATCGGCAGTGACGGTCGCGTTTGCCGTGGGCCAGTTGCCGCCGCCACGGCCTTTCCACGCACCAGCCAGTGATCGCAGCAGATAGCCAACGAAAACGTCTAAGAAGAGGCCGCCCAAAAAACCTCCAGGCCGCGACGCGGCGACGATTTCAAGACTGGGGATCGGATAGCGGCAACACCCAGCCGACTCCACTACATCCCCGGCAGCTTCATCCCCGCCATCCTTCGCGCGAAGCTGGGCTTGCCCATCTGCTTGAACATCTTCTTCATCTGCGCGTACTGGCGAAGCAAGTTATTCACTTCCTGTACGCTGGTGCCGGAGCCGCGGGCGATGCGTTTGCGGCGGCTGCCATTGATCACTTCGTGGTGATTGCGTTCGTGTGTGGTCATCGAGTTGATGATGGCCTCGACGCGGTTGATCTGCTTTTCGTCCACGGTGTCGGCGGCCTTTTGTAACCCGGAAAACGGTCCAATCGAAGGCAGCATCCCGATCAAGCTCTTCATCGATCCCATCTTCTTTACTTGCCGCAACTGGTCGCGAAAATCTTCCAGCGAGAAGCCGTCTCCGGTGAGGGCCTTGGCGGCCATCTCCTGCGCCGTCTTCTTGTCGATCTGCGATTCAGCGCGCTCGATCAGCGAGAGAATGTCGCCCATGCCGAGAATCCGCGACACGATGCGGTCGGGATGAAATGGCTCCAGCGCATCGTACTTTTCTCCGACGCCGATGAACTTGATGGGCTGCCCCGTAACCTGTCGGATGGAAAGCGCGGCGCCGCCGCGAGCGTCGCCGTCCATCTTGGTAAGAATGATGCCGGTAAGCGAGAGCTTTTTGTGGAACTCATCGGCGGAGCGCACCGCATCCTGTCCGGTCATGGCGTCGGCGACGAACAAAATCTCGGACGGATTCAGAAGCTTCTTCAGCGACTGCATCTCACCCATGAGCTGGTCGTCGATGTGTAGACGCCCAGCCGTGTCGACGATCAGGACATCGCAGCTCGAAACAATCGCCTCGCGCCGAGCTTCCTTTACCAACCGCTCCACTGCCTGTGTGAGCAGCGCGGGCGTGTTCGCCTCCCCCACTTCGCCTTCGTAAATTTGAGCCTTGACCGCCTGCGCCACCACCTTCAACTGCTCGCGCGCTGCCGGACGGTACACGTCCACCGAAACCAGCAGCGGACGATGCCCGCCGGTTTTGAACCAGTGCGCCAGCTTGCCTGAAGTGGTGGTCTTGCCCGAACCCTGCAGTCCGGCCATCAGGACAACCGTGGGCGGCTGCGAGGCAAACTTCATCCGCGCCGTGTCCTTGCCCAAGGTCTCGACCAGCTCATCGCGGACGATCTTAATGACCTGCTCGCCCGGAGAAAGCGCGGTCAACACCTCCTGACCTACGGCCTTGGCTTGGATGCGGTCGATCAGTTCTTTGACCACCTTGAAGTCGACGTCGGCTTCGAGCAGGGCAAGCCGAATCTCGCGCAGGGCCTCAGCAATGTTTTCCTCGCTCAGCCGGGCTTGGCCGCGAAGAGACTTGAAGGCGCGCTGCAGTTTTTCCTGAAGATTCTCGAACATAATGAACGATCCATTTTAGCAGTGGATCACGACGACTCGACTTTCGGCCTCACCATCTCAAATCGTTGGGTTGTCCTGGCGTATTGAATCCCGCCCATGCGCCCGATGAGATCGAGCGAATTTCGATCCAGTCGGCCATCCTTCAAGTATTCGTCGCTCATGTGAATCGAGACGATCTGGCCGATCACCAGGCTGCTGCTGGTGGGCGCCGGAGAGAAGTCGATAATCCGATGAAGCTTGCATTCCAAACTGACCGGCGATGCGGCGACTCTCGGCGGTCTCACGAGTTTCGACGGCTCCGGAGTGACCTTCGCCAGCTCGAATTCGTTCACGGAAGCGTCGTAATCGCCGCTGGTTAAATTCATCGCCTCGCGAAGTTCGTAGGTGACGATGTTAACGACGAATTCCTGCGTTTCACGAACATTTCGCAACGTATCTTTAGCCTCGCCATCGCGAGCTTCGGCTTGCCTCGGTCGCCGAAGACCCGGGGCAAAGGCGAGTAGCGGAGGATCGACCGAGACCGCGTTGAAAAAAGAAAACGGGGCGAGGTTGAACCGCCCCGATGGGCTGATGGTGGAGACCCACGCGATCGGGCGGGGTGCCACGGAGTTGAGCAAAATGCCGTAAAGCTCGCTGTGAGAAAGTTCTGCCGGGCTGACGATCATTCCATCCAGTATAACTTTTCATGCGCTCACTCGGTTACGGAGAACACTTCCTTCGCCGCGATGACCGTATTGCAGTGAATGGTCACGGTGTCTTCCACGTTCTTCGCGTAGCCGCCAGCGAAGGTCACCATCACGGGAATGCCGCGCGCGCGGGCCACACGAAACACCAGTTCGTCGCGCTGCTTCAATCCCCCAATGGTCAGAGACAGTCCGCCGAGCTGGTCTTCGCAGTAAGGGTCGGCCCCGGCGAGATAGCACAGCAGATCGGGCTCGAACTGCCGAAGAGCGGAGCTCAGCGCGTTGTCGAGCCACGCCAGGTAATTGTCGTCCCCCACGCCATCGGGCAAGTCGACGTCAATGGATGACGGCGGCTTCCACAGCGGATAGTTGTTGTGCTGGTGCAGCGAGATGGTGAACACCTCTCCCGCGTGCGTGCCGCGCATCTTGCCCGGAAGAGCCGAACTCAAAGACGATGCGTCCAGGGTCGAAGCTCCCGCCGAAGGCAGCAGCGCGCTTGCGGTTCGCGTGCCGGCAAAAATCGCAGCCGTACCGTTGCCCTGGTGCACGTCGCAGTCGACCGTCATCGCGGTGCGAATGCTGTCGTCGCGTTGCAGTCGCCGAATCGCCACGGCCACATCGTGAATCACGCAGAATCCCTCCCCGTGATCGGGGAAGGCATGATGGAAACCGCCGCCTATGCTGATGCCGATGCCGTCGGTCAAAGCCTGCCGCGCCGCCAGAATCGATCCCCCGGCGGCCAGCCAGAATGCTTGCACCAGGTCGCGCGAGTAGGGAACCTCCATCTCCATCTCTTCGCGCGGGCTGAGCGTGCCGGTCTTCAGCTTCTGCACATACTCGGGCTTGTGAACCAGCAGAATATCCTGATCCGTAGCCGGCTCGGGTTTCAGAAAGTCATCGGCTACGGCGACACCGGTTTCCAGTAACCGATCATGGATGCGCTGGTATTTTTCAGCGGGAAATACGTGGTCGCCGATCGGAAGGTAGTAGCCGTCGCTGTAGATCAGCTTGAAGGGGAGCATTCAGCACTCAGCATTCCAGCACTCCGCTCATCCTGTGCTGAACAACTCCCTATGATACGCGAAGCCATGGCAACCACAGTGTCGACGGCGGTTGACCTGGGCGCTCGACCCTACCGCTTTTTCCCCAACTGCACCGCCGGCACCATCAATCTCCGCACCGGCACGATCGCGCCCTTCGCCGGATCGGCGGCGGCACTGGCCCGGGTGAGCACTTCCTCCTGAATGTACTGCACAAATTCCTGGATCTGGCGCTGCATCTCTTCCATACGTTCCCGCATTTGCAGGATGATGGCCATGCCGCTTATGTTTACGCCCAAATCGCGCGCCAGCGACAGGATGAACTCGAGGCGCTGCAGGTCTTCATCGGTGTAGAGGCGGGTATTGCCCTCAGTCCGTGATGGCTTGAGCAATCCCTCGCGTTCATACAGGCGCAAAGTCTGAGGATGGATGCCATACATCTCAGCCACGGCGGAAATCATGTAGGCCCCCTTCGATTTCCGCTTGGTCATACGCCTCCTCACTCGATTTTAGGGCAGGATCCCTTTTCTTTCTAGTTCCGACGTGGCGTGTCAACGAAGAAGCCCGCCAAACCCCACTCGCTTTCAGGCATCTAAGTGTCGGAGGTAATTATGGACGGAAATAATGCAGTGAGCGTGATTGAAAAATTGATTGAAGCTTGTAAAGACGCCCAGAAGGGTTATCAGGATGCCGCTTCTCACGTGAAGCGGGCGGACTTGAAGACGTTTTTCAACGAGCAGAGCCTGGAGCGTTCGCGCTTTGCCGGAGAGCTGGAAGCGGAGCTGATCCGGCTGGGCAAGCCAGACCAGAAGGTTTCCGGATCGGTCTCAGCGTCGCTGCACCGCGCCTGGATCGACACCAAAGTGAGCCTGGGTGCGGGCGATAAGGCGATTCTGCAGTCGGTTGAGGCGGGCGAGGACAACGCCAAAGACGCCTATCAAAAGGCAGTGACTTCCGATCTGCCCGAAAATATCGCTCAGATCGTTCGGCGGCAGGCGGCCAGCGTCCAACAAGCCCACGATCAGGTAAAGAGCTTGCGCGACGCGGCTAAAGCGGCAGCGTAGTCTTGGCAGTGCCAAGCAGCAAGGAGAAAGCGAAGAGGACCGGCAATGCCGGTCCTCATTCTTTCTCGTTCATTTTCTCATTCATTCAACCTCAACAAGCTCTTACGCGGCCGGCTGCGGCTTCTCGGCGCGACCAACGGGAGTCCATCCCTGCGGCTTCAGAAGATGATTCACGGCATACGCCACAAATCCTGCGGCGATCAGAATCATGCCGAATTCAAACGAGCTCATGTTCCACACCTGCTCGTGCTCGCTGCGAATGACGGAAAAACCCAGCAACAGCATGGGCGGGATGCCGATTGCAATCGCGCCGAACCGGCCGCCGGGAACACGGAAGGGCCTTGGCAAATCCGGCTCGCGGAAGCGCAACACGGCCAGCGCCACAAACTCCAGCAGCAAGCTCGCGCCATAAAGAAGGATGTCGAGCGTCACCAGCCGGGCGAAGCCCAGGCCGAGGCACATCGCCCAACCGACCGCCAGCGCGATGATCGCCACCCATGGAGCCCTGGACCGCGATTGCAGCCTGGCGAAAATCCCGGGTAGCATCCCATCCTGCGCCATCGCCAGAGGCAGCCGCGAGTAGCTCATTACCAATGCATTGAACATGCCAAAGGCGCTGATCACACCCCCGAGCACCACGCCGATGCGCAACAACGGCCCACCCAGCAAGCCGGCGATGTCTGCCCACGAACCGGTTTCCCAGGCTGTGGGCTTCAGGCCAGTCATCCACATGGCGGCAAAGGGAAGCACATAGCTCAAGGCAACAATCGCCACCGCAACCAGCATCGCCCGCGGATACGTTCGTTGCGGCTTTTCCACTTCGGTCGCGATGGTTGAGGCATTGTCCCATCCCATGTAATTCCACATGCAAATGAGCAGCCCGCCCAGGATATCCATGCTCGAGGTTGTCGGCTTGGTGACGGCATTGGCCAGCGCTCCCATCTTGAATGGGGCAAGCAGCACGATCACCACAAACGGCGCCGAAAGCGCGAAGAACAGCCACAGCGATGTCAGCGAAACAACTTTTACCCCCGCAATATTCAGGGCCGCGCAGGCAATCACCACTGCCAGCGCAACCCACCATCCCCGATTATTCATGGAGAACCACGGGAACATCCGCGTCAGGTAGGCCACGAACAGCGTGGGATAGATCGCCATGTCGAAAATCGACGCAACCAGCGAGAGCCAGGCTTCCTGAAATCCCCAGAAATTTCCCATGGCGCGCCGCACCCAGGCGTAATAGCCGCCTTCGTAGGGCAGCGCGCTCGAAAGCTCGCCAATCATGAAGGCCGTGGGTAGGCTCCAAAGCAGCGGGGTGAGCAGCAGGATCAGAATCGCGCGTCCGTACCCGGCTCCGTGCACAATTTCTTCCGTGCCATAGGTTCCCCCCGACACCATAAAGAAGGTGGCGGCGACCAGAGGCCACAAGGTGAGCCGAACGAAACGTTTCTTGGCGATCGGGGTCCGGTTGGGAACGACGGCGAGAGGCTGGGGGTTCTCTGTTTGTTGACGCGGGGCGCTAACTGTTGCCAATTTCGATGTCTTCCTCCTCAAGCGACTCACTCTCAGCTACTCCGCAGCGGGCTGGTTTTGTTTCGAAAAGCGTCTTCGAAATCGTGCTCGAGCTTTCTGGTCGGTTTAGATTCCAGAAATTCCGCTGGAGTTAGTTCGCAATGTAGAGATTACGAGAATTTTCCACCGATGCAAGAAAAATATGAATTTTTATCGGAAAAGTTTTGTCAGGGAGGTCAGCGACGGAGGTAACGGCGTCACCCGCCGTCGGCCGCATAAGTCGGGATCGAAAATTGCACTTGTCCGCACTTGTCCAACGCTCCTTGCTGCTGGCTCAGTCGGGGGACTATGATGCCTGGCACCGCTCTTGGAGGCGGACCCATGAAACGAATTTCTCTGGTTGTGCTTGTTCTCGCGCTCGCGCTGGCTTTTGTCGTTCCCCCGGCTTGCGCTCAGAACGCCTTCACGCCTGATCAAGTGAAGTTCGGTCCGGTCCCGCCCTTTCTGCCGGCCGGCGCTCAGTTGGCTGTGCTGGAAGGGAACCCCATGGCCGACTCTGGCGACTTCACCATCCGGCTTAAGATGCCGGACGGCTACAAAGTCGCCCCTCATACCCATCCCCACCGGGAGAACGTGACCGTCCTGTCGGGCACTCTCAAGGTCGGTATGGGCGATCAATTCGATGCCAGCAAAATGACGAGCTTTGGCCCCGGCAGTTTTGCCTATCTCGATCCGTCCATGCACCACTACGCGGCCGCTTCCGGCGAGACTGTGATCCAAATCCACGGAATGGCGCCGGCAAAGTTCAACTACATCAATCCGGCCGACGATCCCAGCACCAAGAAGTAGAAGAGGTGAAAAGGCCCGGCTTGGCCCGGGCCCTTCAATTGTGTTCTGGGCGCCGCCGTGTTTCACAGCTTCAGACCCCAGGTCTCGGCAACCAAATCCTTCCGGCTCCAACTGGAGTGCTTCTTCCTCGCTACCAGCTTGAACCCAGCCCTCTGATAGATACCTCGTGCCGCAGTTAGCTCGCCTTGCGTCCACAGCAGGATTTTCTTGTATCCCGCTCGCCGGGCAAATCGAACACACTCCGAAACCAGTCTCTTCCCGATCCCCAGCCCACGGGCGGAAGGATCCACCAGCAGCAGGCGCAGCTTGGCCACGGTCCGAGACTTTTTCACGAGAAGTATGGACCCGAGGTTTTCTCCGTCCCTTTCGGCGATCCAGCACCGTTCGTGAGCGGGATCGAGCCGCTCGATAAACTCCGCCACGATCCCGGCCACAAGAGCCTCGAAGCGCTCGTCGTAGCCATATTCCTGGGAATACAGCAGCCCGTGGCGCCACACCACCCAGCCCATGTCTCCGGGGCGATGTTGCCGAAGCACGTACGATGACACGCTCGCGGTGTCGGGACTCAGCACCGATTCGACTGTCTGCATGGAATGCAAAAGATCGTCCGGGGGCAACTTGTGCAGCATGTCTCTCACCTGCTCGTCAGATCGAGCATTCAGCGGTTCGAACACCTCCCGACCTTTCTTGGTGAGCGCCAACAGTGTCTGACGCCCGTCTTTTGGTGACGCTCGCTTTTCGATCAGGCGGTCCTTCTCAAAACCGCTCAGGATTCGGCTCAGGTATCCGGCGTCGAGAGCGAGAACCTTGCACAGTTCAGCCGCCGTCGACCGTTGGCGCTGAGCCAGTTCGTACAAGGTTCGCGCCTCGGTCAGGGAAAGTGGACTGCTGAGAAGACCTTCATCCAGGAGACCGAGATGCCGGGTGTAGAAGCGGCCAAATCGACGTACGGCAGCGATGCGGTCGCCTGAAACCTGGGCCACGAGTGCAGGAGCCATTGCGTCAAAGGATGGAATTGAAGTTTGACTAAGTCAACTACATTATTTGACTAAGTCAACTATTAAAATCCGCCCGCGCCTGACGAGGAAACGCGGCCCGACGATCCCGGCGTGAAGAGACGATCCCACGGGAAGAAGGGAAGAGCAAACCGAAAAGGGCCCCGCTTTCGCCGAGCCCTTAACCTTCGCGACCTTACCAGGCATCCTCAGACTTTCTTCCAGAGTTCTTCCCGGGGATCCTCCGGATTCAGTTTGGCCAACTCCCGCAGCAGCTCCTTCGTCCGCTCATCCCGAGGCATGGGCACGGTCACCGTGATCTCGACGATCTCATCCCCGCGCGCTCCGTCCTTCGTGGCCGAAGGCACGCCCTTTTCCCGCAGTCGCAATTTCTGCCCCGACTGCGTCCCCGGAGGAATCTTCAGCAGCGCCCGCCCATCGACGGTCGGAACCTCAATCTTTGCCCCCAGCGCCGCTTCCGTAGCCGCCACCGGCACCGTCAAATAAATGTCATCCCCGTCGCGGCGGAAAATGGGGTGCGACTCGGTCCGGATGATCACGTAGAGATCGCCCGCCACACCCCCGTGCGACCCGGCATTGCCCTTGCCCGCCAGCCGGATCCGCTGCCCATCGCGGGTTCCCGCCTTGATGCGAACTTCGAGCGGCTCGGTCCGGCTCACCGTGCCCTCGCCGTGACACGTCGGGCAGGTGGAAATGTTCTTGCCCGTGCCGTGGCACCGCGGACAGGGTACGTTGAACTTCATTCGCCCGCCGGTCTGCGTGATCTGCCCGGTGCCATCGCACTCAGGGCACTTGCCCGACGCTTCGATGTAGCCCTGCCCGTGGCAATTGGTGCAGACATCCTGGCGCGTAATGTTGAGCCGCATCACGCCGCCACGGATGGCCGTCCAGAACGGCACGTTGACCTGATATTCAAGGTCGCTCCCTACCTCGGGCCCTTCGTCGGCTTCGGCGCCGCGTCCACCGCCAAAGATGCCGGAGAAGATGTCCTTGAATCCGCCGCCGCCCCCGGTGCGCCGCGCTCGACCCGAACTGTCAACCAGATCCGAGAAATCAAATCCGCCGAAATCAAAGGGCACTCCTTGCCCAGTCGCCGGAGCTCGTCCACCGGCAAATCCTCCCGGCGTGCCTCCCGGACTTCCACCGCCGGCCCGGGCATACGCCTCCGCCGTCGCCGGATCAATGTTGTCGGAGTAGAACCCGACTTGGTCGTAGATTTTGCGCTTCTTGGGATCGCTGAGAACGTCGTTCGCCTCGGAGAGCGTCTTGAACTTCTCCTCCGCGGTCTTATCCCCAGGATTTACGTCCGGATGGTATTTGCGTGCCAGCTTGCGAAATGCCTTGCGAATCTCCTCCGCCGAGGCGGACTTCTTCACTCCGAGAATCTCGTAATAGTCTTTCTTGGTAGCAGTTGCCATGGAAGCGGTCAAATCTCGTTCTTGACTTCTTTAATTCGGGATCTTCTGCTTTCCGTCTTGTACCACATGAAGTGGCTCCGACTCCGCACTATCCACATAAATCGGAATCGGCCAAGTTCCCGTCGGCGTCGAGACAAAAACCTCCCACTGGCGCTGGTTTTCGGCGAGACTTAGAAAATAAGTCTGATCATTCACCTGGAAATCCATGATTCGTTCTCCAAAATCTGCGTTCGTTCCCTGGAAATATAATGACGCGGGCAACTCTGCCCGCGTCACGCGGTACTCGCTGAAGGTTGACGATTGAGAGCTGGCAGCCTTACTTCTTGTCCTCTACGTCCACATACTCGGCGTCAATCACGCCTTCGTCTTTCTTCTGACCACCGCCGTTGCCGCTCGCTCCAGCGCCCGCCCCGTCGGCGGGACCGCCGGAGCTAGCACCCGCACCCCCGGCCGGACCCTTTGCCTGGGCCGCCTTGTACATCTCTTCGGCCAGCTTGTGCGAAGCCTTGGTCAGGTTTTCGCGCGCCTTATCCATCTGCGCCTTGTCGTTCGATTCCAGCGCCTTCTTGGCGTCGGCGACCGCATTTTCAACGTCGCCGCGATCCGAGCCCGAGATCTTGTCGCCGTTCTCACGCAGCATCTTCTCGACCTGGTACACCATGCTGTCGAGCTGATTCCGGGCATCGATCGCATCGCGCTGGGCCTTGTCCTCGGCCGCATGCGCATCCGCTTCCTTGGCCATGCGCTCGACCTCTTCCTTCGACAATCCGGAAGACGACGTGATCGTGATCTTCTGGTCCTTGCCCGTGGCCGTGTCTTTCGCGGTCACGTTCAGAATGCCGTTGGCATCGATGTCGAACGTCACCTCAATCTGCGGCACACCCCGCGGAGCCGTCGGAATCCCGGTCAAATGAAACTTGCCCAAAGTCCGGTTCTGCGCCGCCATGGGACGCTCACCCTGCAGCACGTGCACTTCAACCGACGTCTGATTATCCGCCGCAGTCGAGAACGTTTCCGTCTTCTTGGTCGGAATCGTGGTGTTGCGCGGGATCATCGGCGTCGCCACGCCACCCAAGGTTTCAATCGCCAAAGACAGCGGAGTCACGTCCAGCAGCAGCAGATCCTTCACCTCGCCGCCCAGCACGCCACCCTGAATCGCTGCCCCAATCGCCACGACTTCATCAGGATTCACTCCCTTGTGGCCTTCCTTGCCAAACAACTCCTTCACCAGCGCTTGAATGCGCGGCATGCGCGTCTGCCCGCCGACCAGCACCACTTCCTGGATCTTGCTGGCGTCCACGCCCGCATCTTTCATGCACTGCTTGCACGGCCCCACCGAGCGCTGAATGATTTCTTCCACCATGCCTTCGAGCTTGGCCCGCGTCAGCTTCTTCACCAGATGCTTCGGACCCGAGGCATCCGCCGTAATGAACGGCAGGTTGATCTCGGTTTCCATCGTGGTCGAGAGCTCGATCTTGGCCCGCTCAGCCGCGTCGCGCAGCCGCTGCAATGCCATCTCGTTGCCCTTGCCGCGCAGGTCGAGACCTTCATCCTTCTTGAATTCATCGATCAGCCAGTCGACCAGCCGCTGATCCAGGTTGTCGCCGCCCAGGTGAGTATCACCGTTGGTGGCCTTGACTTCGATCACGCCCTCGCCCACTTCCAGAATCGAAATGTCAAACGTCCCGCCGCCGAAGTCGTACACGGCGATCATCTCGTCTTTGGTTTTGTCGAGGCCGTAGGCCAGCGCGGCGGCCGTCGGCTCGTTGATAATGCGTTTCACCTCGAGCCCGGCAATCTGCCCGGCATCTTTCGTGGCCTGCCGCTGCGCGTCGTTGAAATAGGCGGGCACGGTAATCACCGCCTCGGAAACTTTCTCGCCGAGGTAGTCTTCCGCCGCCTTCTTCAACTTCTGCAAAATCAGCGCCGAAATCTGCGGAGGCGTGTACTCCTTGCCCTGCGCCAGCACCGCCACGTGGTCGCCCGACTGCACCACCTTATAGGGCACCATCTTGATCTCTTCCGTCACTTCGTTGAAGCGCCGCCCCATAAAGCGCTTGATCGAATACACCGTGTTCTCCGGATTGGTGATGGCCTGCCGCTTCGCCACCTGCCCCACCAACCGCTCCCCAGTCTTGGTAAACCCAACCACGGACGGCGTAGTCCGCCCTCCTTCTTCGTTAGCGATCACTTTGGGCTCGCCACCCTCCATCACCGCCACACAAGAATTGGTGGTTCCAAGGTCAATCCCAATAATCTTGGCCATAGTAGTCTCCTGTTATCTTTACCTTTTGTACTTGCCTGATGCAAATAAGTGCTTTGTAATCAATGCGCTTATCATTGCCAACAAGTCCATGCTAGGACCTGAGTGGAATGTTGTCAAGGTTTAGATGCGGTTGGATCGGAAGAAGATGCGTCCAGTGGAACCCAGCGTGGCCTTGGATCTTGCGGTGAAGAATGCGTGGCGTGGCGGCAGCCAGGTCCTAGTGTGAAATCAGCGGGTTCTTTCGTTGATCATTTACCTTGTAACCTGCAGGCAGCTCGAAAAGTTGTGCGTCGGGGTCGCCGGGGGTGAGTTCG
>Ga0181525_10000110_pt1 | contig 75625 bp, 76 predicted proteins | sample PEATcosm2014_Bin_48_FD_121100 | JGI IMG/M metagenome (GOLD analysis project Ga0181525, IMG submission 121100) | Peatland microbial communities from MTU Mesocosm Facility, Houghton, MI, USA - PEATcosm2014_Bin06_10_metaG | ecosystem: Environmental > Terrestrial > Soil > Wetlands > Peat | place...
CGGAGCGGAAGGATACGGACCCCTGTCCACACCTGTAACTCTTCGGGCCGAACGTCGCGCGCCCGAGCCGGTCTCCAGAATGCGTCCTGACGCCGAGGAGATCCTTCGTTTGATCCTGGCCCGCCTCGACGAGATGAAGGCGGAGGATACCCTCACCATCGACCTCCGAGACAAATCTTCGATCGGCGACTACATGGTCATCGCTTCTGGCCGGTCGCAGCGCCATGTCGGCTCGGTTGCCGACCGGGTGGTCGAGGATTTGCACAAAGCCGGCGTTGCCGCGCGGGTCGAAGGCGTTCCGCACTGCGACTGGGTGCTGATCGACGCGGTCGACGTCATTGTTCACGTCTTCCGTCCCGAGGTCCGCGCCTTCTACAACCTCGAAAAAATGTGGTTGGGTAGTCGGCCGGCGCAACGAGCGAGCTAGAACGCTCGCGCAGAGGGGTGAGTAGTCTCGGCCCGGATTGGGCCGCTGGTTGCTTGCGCCTTAATTCTCGCTCACATGTCGCGTCATGCGTCTGTCCATCGCCGCCATCGGCCGCCTCAAGCAGGGGCCGGAACGCGAGCTTGCCGAGGCCTATCGCAAGCGGGCGCAAACAACAGGGCGTCCGCTTGGCTGGCGCGAGGTTGAAATTATTGAAATCCGCGAAAGCCGCGCCCAGGATGCCGAAAGGCGCCGGGTCGAAGAGGCGATCGCACTGGCCAATATTATTCCAGCGGACGCTATCGTCGTTGCTCTCGACCAGAATGGGGAAAGCCTGGACAGCGCGGCGCTCGCCGGTCTCCTTCGTCAATGGCGTGCCGACGGCCGACCGGCAGTTTACTTTGTCATTGGCGGCGCCGACGGGCTTGCAAAAACCCTGTTCGACCGCGCCAGGATCCGGCTCGCTTTCGGCAACGCGACGTGGCCGCACCAACTCGTCCGCATCATGTTGCTCGAACAGATCTATCGCGCCGGCACTATCCTTGGCGGCCACCCCTATCATCGGGCTTGAAAAGCCAGATTCCGCCGCGAAGGTTGCTTCTTCTTAATGTTGCCTCACCGAGATGTGACTGTTGCTTGCGGTCTTGGTCTTAATCCGGGCGCAACGCGCCCGCTTTGTCTTGCGTTTAGAAGCTCGGCGTCTACCCTTGCAAAGCATGATTCTTCAGCGCCCGAACCGCAGCGATCCGCGCCTTGTGCTCGGATCGGCCTTGGCGCTGGCACTGCCATTCGCCCTCGATTTGGCCGCCTTCGCGCAGACGGCGCCCGGCCAAACTCCGGCGGGCGCGGCACCCGCGCCGGCATCCCAAAGCGCGCCTGCGCCTTCCCCCGCGCAAACAGAAACGGACGCGCTCAAACAGCATGATCAGGAGCTGGATGCGGTCCGCGCCCAGGAGCGCGCGTCGGCGGAAAGCCAGGCCAAGCTACGGCGTGAAATCGAGGCCATCGGCGACGATCACCGAGCGCTCAACCAACAGCTCATCGACACCGCCGCGCGCATCCGCGACGTCGAGGCGAATATCGACACGACGCGGACGCGGCTCAAACCGCTCGACGACCAGGCAAGCGCGATTCGCAAGTCGCTCGACGAGCGCCGCGTCGCCATCGTCGAGATCATTGCCGCTCTTCAGCGCATCGGACGCCAGCCGCCGCCGGCGCTCTTGGTGCGGCCCGAAGATGCACTGGAGGCGGTGCGCACCGCGATCACGCTTGGCGCCGTGCTTCCGGACATACGCAGCGAGGCCGACGCTTTGGCCGGCGACCTCGGCGATCTGTTGACGCTGCGCAAGGAAATTTCCGGCGAGAACGATCGGCTGGCGCATGACCTCGATCTTTTGGGGCGCGAACAATTGCGCATGAACGTTTTGATCGACGAGAGGCAAAAAAAGCAATCGGCCACCGAGGAGGTGCTCGAGGCGGAACGCGGGCGCGCCGCCGAGCTGGCGCGGACGGCCGACGGCCTCAAGGACTTGATCGCCAAACTCGAATCGAACCTAGATCCGGCGACGCGCGCGGCGCGCGCCGAGGCTCGTTCAATCGAGGAGGATGCGACGCGGCCGGATCTCGCGGCGCTTAAGGATCCGGGCCGGCTGGCGCCCGCGGTCACTTTTGCGGCGACGCGCGGACATTTGCGGCTGCCGGTCAACGGTGCGAAAATCCGCGAATTCGGCGGTTCCGACGGCGCCGGCGGAACCCAGAGAGGGCAGTCGATAGCCGCCCGGCCGGGCACACAGGTAACTTCCCCGTGCGACGGCTGGGTTGTTTACGCCGGACCGTTCCGCAGCTACGGCCAACTCTTGATCCTCAATGCCGGCGGCGGCTATCATGTGTTGCTAGCGGGGATGGAACGTATTTCCGTCGATCTCGGCCAGTTTGTGCTAACTGGTGAACCCGTGGCAGTGATGGGCGGCGGATCGCAGGTATCCGCGGGCGCGGCGACGAAGTCCAAGCAACCTGTACTCTATGTGGAGTTCCGCAAAGACGGCACTCCCATCGATCCCAGCCCGTGGTGGGCAACAAACGAAGGCGAAAAGGTTCGCGGATGATGCGCAAAACTACCCTCATTTTCTTGGGCGCGATCGCAGGTGCCGGGCTCACGCTCCTTGTCACGCAGCCGCATTCGGTGTTCGTCGGGTCGAGCGCCAAGGCGGCGTCCTCGGATACCTACCGGCAGCTCAACCTGTTCGGCGATGTGTTCGAGCGGGTACGCGCCGACTACGTCGAGAAGCCCGACGACTCAAAGCTCGTCGAATCAGCCATCAACGGCATGCTCGCCGGCCTCGATCCGCATTCGAGCTATATGGATCCCAAGAGCTTCCGTGACATGCAGGTGCAGACCCGCGGCGAATTCGGCGGGCTCGGCATCGAGGTCACCATGGAAGACGGCCTAGTGAAGGTGGTCGCCCCGATCGACGAAACGCCTGCGGCCAAGGCCGGCGTCATGGCCAACGACATCATCACCAAGCTCGACGACGAGCAGGTCCAGGGCCTCACGCTCAATCAGGCCGTGGAAAAAATGCGCGGGCCGGTGAACACCAAGATCAAGCTCACCATCATGCGCAAGGGCCAGGACAAGCCGATCGACGTCACTATCGTGCGCGACGTCATCCGCGTGAAATCGGTGCGTTCGCATTCGGAGGGCGATGACGTCGGCTATATCCGCGTCACGCAATTCAACGAGCAGACCACCGACGGCCTCAAGAAGGCGATCGCCGATCTCACCAATCAGCTCGGCGCCGACAAGCTCAAAGGCTTCGTCATCGACTTGCGAAACAATCCGGGCGGCCTGCTCGATCAGGCGATTTCGGTGTCGGATGCGTTCCTCGACCGCGGTGAGATCGTTTCAACCCGTGGCCGCAACGCCGAAGAAACCCAGCGCTTCAACGCCCGGCCCGGCGACCTCACCAAGGGCAAGCCGGTGATCGTCCTGATCAACGGCGGCTCGGCCTCGGCCTCGGAAATCGTCGCCGGCGCCCTTCAGGACCACAAACGCGCCACGCTGGTCGGCACGCGCTCGTTCGGCAAAGGATCGGTTCAGACCATCATCCCGCTCGGCGCCGGCAACGGCGCGCTGCGGCTGACCACGGCGCGCTACTTCACGCCGTCTGGCCGCTCGATCCAAGCTAAAGGCATCACGCCCGATATTGAGGTCCTGCAGGATGTGCCTGAGGACCTCAAAGCGCGGACCGACACCAAGGGTGAAGCGTCGCTCCGGGGCCACCTCAAAGCTGAAGGCAACGAAGAGTCCGGTTCGCAATCCTATGTGCCGCCGGACGAGAAGGATGACCACGCACTGAAGGAGGCGCTTGACCTCCTGCGCGGCACCATTACGGACGCGGCCTTCCCGCCCAATCCGAAAGCCGCCGTTCCGAACTAAACGGCGCTGGCGCAAAGCAAACGGGGCGGCCTTGAGCCGCCCCGTTTTTGTTTAACGCCCGCGGCCGATAGCGGAACTCCGGGGGCGATGCGCCCCCGTGATAGACTCGCGCCAATGATTCGCCGCGCCGGCGCACGTCGGGGATCGTCCAAAGAAATGGCTCGCAGAATTGGCCAAGGAACGGCGTCATGACGGCCGATGACCTGAGCGCGCCGCTCGGCCAAGGGCCGCCCAGGCGGCGCCGCAAATTCCCTGTCTCGGTGCCGCAGGTCGTTGTGGGGGCCCTGGCGATTTTCCTTGGCACATTCGCGATTTGGGGAGCCGTGGTCGACAATCCGATGGGCGGCGAGCCGATGGTGGCCGTGCCCGTTGATCTTCACGCGGGGATAGCGCCGAAGAAGTCCGAAGCCGCCAGTTCGTCGGAGCTGGCAGGCGCGGCGCAAGGCCCAAACCGCCGCGATGCGTCAATTGACACGCCGATGCCGTCGGCCGGGCCGCTCAATGCGGCCGCAAAAGGCGCTGGCGCGAATACCAAAACGGTCACCATCATCGACGGCAACACCGGGGCCCGCCAGGAGGTGACGATACCGGCGTCGCCCAGCGGGGCGGGCGGGGCGGAAAATTCCGCACCGGAGCAAAAATTCGTCGAGCTGACGTCGCGCGGCCAGATCCCGAAAATCGCCGCCGACGGCACCAGGCCGGCTGAAGCTTTTGCCCGGCCGGTCAAGCCCATTCCTGGCAAGCCCGATGCGCCGCGGATAGCGCTTATTGTCGGCGGCCTGGGCATCAGCGCGAGCGCCACGGCTGACGCTATCGCCAGACTTCCGGGCGCGGTGTCGCTCGCCTTTATGCCTTACAGCACCGACGTCGACCGCTTGGTCGCCCGCGCCCGGGGCGAAGGTCACGAAGTGCTGCTGCAGGCGCCGATGGAGCCGTTCGGATATCCCGACAACGATTCCGGCCCACAAACGCTGCTCACTTCGCTCACGCCGGAGCAGAACATCGAGCGACTCTATTGGCAGATGAGCCGGTTCCAGGGCTATGTCGGCATCGTCGGCGCCATGGGGGCGCGTTTCACCGCTTCGGAACAATCATTTGCGCCGATCTTGAGTGAAATCGCCAAGCACGGGCTGATCTATGTTGACGACGGTTCCAATCCGCGCAGCATTGCCGGCCGTGTTGCCGGCGCCAATAATCTGCCGTTTGCCAAGGCGGACATCATCATTGACGTGGTGGCGACTCCCGCCGAGGTCGATCATGCGCTGGGCCGCCTCGAGATGACGGCGCGCGAGCGCGGCGTTGCCGTCGGCATGGCGTCTTTGCTGCCGGTATCGGTCGAGCACATCGCCAAATGGGCGAAGGCCGCGGAGGGCCGCGGCTTCCTGTTGGTGCCGATCACCGCGATCGCGATCAAATCCAAGCAGAGCTAAAGCGCGATCCGGAAAACCGAAAGCCGGTTTTCCGAACAGATCATGCGCTGGGCGGTTAGCTTAGATGCGGTCCAGGTCCACCCGCCGCTTCCAGCACGGCGGCCCGCCATTCCCGCTTGATCGGCAGGATCGGCGGCATCGGCGCGACGTCCGGTAGCGCGGTCGGCGGCGCCACGGCCTGGATTTTCTCGGTCTTCGAACCCCGGCGCATAAAGAGGTTGTAGATCAGCCATTGCGCTTGGTTGCGCCCGCCAGTCAGCGGAAAACGCCCGGCGATCGACGGCACGGAATAGAAATTGTCGTAGGCCCGTGCCTGACCACGGCGCAGTTCGTCACCCGACATCTGCGCCGGACGGTACACCACCTGGGCCTGGTCGTACCGGGTCCAGTCGAAAGAGACGATGCGGTTGGCCTTCTTCATCTCGTACCAGGTCAACGTGCCCGGGTAGGGTGTCAGCACCGAATAGGCGACGGCGTCATAGTCGGCATCGCGGTTGAACCGCGCGGTCTCGTTGAACACCGACAGATCGTCGCCGTCGAAGCCGAACATGAACAGGCCGAACACCATGATGCCGTAGGAGTGCACTTTCTCCACCAGCTTGGCGAAAGTGTCGGGCTGGTTGACGTGTTTGTGCACGCTTTTAAGCGTCGAGCGCGAAATCGATTCGAAACCGATGCTGAGCAGGGTGCAGCCGCTTTCGGCCGCGAGCTCAAGCATGCGGTCGTCCTGCGCAAGCTTTGACGTGACGCCGGCTTGCCACTTCAATCCACGGCCTTTGAGCGCGCGCATCACTTCCTTCGGCCGCTCCGGCGTGCCGAAGAAATCGGCGTCATTGATGGAGATTGTGCGCGAGCCGCAATTCTCCATCTCGCGGATCACCTCGTCGGTCGGCCGATAGCGGAACTTGAGGCCGTTCATCAACGGCTCGGCGCAAAAGGTGCAGCCTTGGTGGCAACCGCGCGACGTCTGCACGAAAGTCTTGTTGACGTAGCGATGCTTTTTCAGGAGGTCATAACGCGGCATCTGCATGCCGACCATTGGATGCAGCTTTTCCGAGCGATAGGTTCCGCGCATCGCTCCGTTTTCGAGGTCATCGAGCAGCTTGTCGATCACCAGTTCGACTTCGCCGATGACCACGGCGTCGGCATGCTTGAGCGCTTCTTGCGGCATGAAGCTTGGATGCACGCCGCCCATGACCACGGGTACGCCCCGTCTGCGGAATTCGTCGGCGATTTCGTAGCCGCGGTTGACATAAGACGTCATCGCCGAGATGCCGACGAGATCGGCTTGCAAATCGAAATCGATGGTTTCGATGTTCTCGTCGGTGAGCACAACCTCGTACTGGTCGCGCGGAATGCAGGCGGCGACCGCCAGCAGACCGGCCAGCGGCGAATACAGCGCCCGGTTCATGTAAAGCGGGCGGGTCGTGAGCGAGTCGGTTTTCGGATTGACGAGATGAATGACGCGGCTGCGCATCCGATGCTCCGTGACGGGGCGGGGGCCCTCCCGAAAAACTTGAGCCAACCGAATGATAGCGGCCTTTGCGGTGGTCGAGAAGCCCGACAATGAGGCTTGGGCGGCGAAAGAATCCGCCTCAATTGCGATTAGCGAAACGATGCATGACTAATTAGACTGGCTTCCCCACACAACCCTTCGCGACCTGCCCATGACATCAATAGAAAATCGGCCCTATCGGCCCTGCGCGGGTTTGATGGTGCTCAACCGCGCCGGACTGGCGTTTATCGGCCGGCGCACGGACGGGCCCGAGCACATCGACGCCACCCATATGTGGCAAATGCCGCAGGGCGGCATCGATCCGGGCGAGGACCCCTGGCCGGCCGCTTTGCGCGAATTGCGCGAGGAGACCAACATCACCTCGGTGGAGCGGCTCGGCGAAATCGCCGAGTGGCTCAATTACGATATTCCGCCGGAAATCGCCGGCCACGCCTGGAGCGGCAAGTATCGCGGGCAGACGCAGAAATGGTTCGCTTTGCGCTTCACCGGCGACGAGAACGAAATCGACGTCGTGCATCCGGCCGGCGGCCACAAGCCGGAATTCGTCGAGTGGCGCTGGGAGCCGCTGGCTAGTCTCCCAGCGCTGGTGGTGCCGTTCAAGCGCAAAACCTACGAGCGCGTGGTGGCGGAATTCTCGAAATTCGCCTGACCGGGGCGGGGGTTCGGATGGACACTGTTGCTGCCGGGTGGGCAAATTTCTTCATCGCCGAGGTCGGCGCCACCGCTGCGCTCACCGGTCTGATCATCGTCGCCGTTTCGATCAATTTGAAGCACATCCTCGCATTTCCGCAACTGCCGAGCCGTGCAATCGAGATGCTGATCATGCTCGTCGGGGTGTTGCTGGCATGCAGCTTTGGGCTCATGCCCGGTCAGACGCTTCGCGTATTTGGCGGCGAAATCACCGGGACCGGGCTGTTCATGACGGTGCCGCCGGTCGTCATTCAAGCGCGTCAGATTTCGGTCATGAAGAGCCAGCCGCTGAGCTGGTGGCTGTGGCGCCATCTGTTTGGACTTTGCTCCGGCGTGCCGGTGCTGATCGGCGGCGTTTATCTTCTCACCGGTGCTACCGCGGAGCTCTATTGGCTCGCCGGCGGCGTACTGGCGACGCTCGCCGCCACCGTTTGGAATGCCTGGGTGCTGCTAGTGGAAATCTTGCGCTAGCCAAATCAGTGCCCGGCCGGCGCGGCGCTTTCGAGCGCCGCCTGCAGGGCCTTCAGTTGCGCAAGATGGAGCGTAAGTCTGTCGCGCTGCGCCTCGTCCGTGGTGTCAGCGACGTCCTCTGCGGCGTCTTTAATTTCGCTTGCCAGGGCGTCCATGTCGAAATCCGCGCGCGCCACCGCGCGGTCGGCGAGGACCGTTAAACCCGCCGGGCCGACTTCGGCGAAACCGCCGGTAACGACGACCGGCTCGCGGGCGCCGCCGCGATAGATGGTCACGATGCCCGGCCGCAGCACGGTCACCAGCGGCGCATGATCGGCCAGGATGCCCATGTCGCCTTCGGCGCCGGGTAAATCCACCTGATCGACTTCGCCGGAAAACAACACGCTTTCCGGAGAGACAAATTCCAAGTGCAATGCGGCCATGTTGTTGCGCGAATTGTGAGTTCGCTTCCTTTACGCTTCTTCGGCGAGCTTTTTGCCCTTTTCAACGGCTTCCTCGATGGTGCCGACCATGTAGAAGGCCGCTTCCGGCAGGTGGTCGTATTTGCCTTCGACCAAGCCCTTGAAGCCTTTGATGGTGTCCTGAAGGTCGACGAGCTTGCCGGGCGAGCCGGTGAAGACTTCGGCGACATGGAACGGCTGCGACAGGAAGCGCTCGATCTTGCGGGCGCGGGCGACGGTGAGCTTGTCCTCTTCAGAGAGCTCGTCCATGCCCAGGATGGCGATGATGTCTTGGAGCGCTTTGTAACGCTGCAGCACCTGCTGCACGTTGCGCGCCACCTGGTAGTGCTCTTCGCCGACAATCAACGGCGAGAGCATGCGTGAGGTGGAGTCGAGCGGATCGACCGCTGGGTAGATGCCCTTGGCGGCGATGTCGCGCGACAGCACCGTCGTCGCGTCGAGATGTGCAAATGAAGTGGCGGGAGCCGGGTCGGTCAAGTCGTCGGCCGGCACGTAAATCGCCTGCACCGAGGTGACCGAACCCTTCGTCGTCGTGGTGATGCGCTCCTGCAACGCGCCCATGTCGGTTGCCAAAGTCGGCTGATAGCCCACCGCCGACGGAATGCGGCCGAGCAGCGCCGACACCTCCGAACCCGCTTGCGTGAAGCGGAAGATGTTATCGACAAAGAACAGCACGTCCTGACCCTGGTCGCGGAAATATTCGGCAACCGTCAACCCGGTCAGTCCGACCCGGGCGCGGGCGCCCGGTGGCTCATTCATCTGGCCGTAGACCAGCGCGCATTTGGAGCCCTCGACCGAGCCTTTGTGCGGGTCCTTGTTGACGCCGGATTCGATCATCTCGTGATAGAGGTCGTTGCCCTCACGGGTGCGCTCGCCGACCCCGGCGAACACCGAGTAGCCGCCGTGCGCCTTGGCGACGTTGTTGATCAATTCCATGATCAGCACCGTCTTGCCGACGCCGGCGCCGCCGAACAGTCCGATCTTGCCGCCCTTGGCATAAGGCGCGAGCAGATCGACGACCTTGATGCCGGTGACGAGAATCGACGCCTCGGTCGACTGGTCGGTGTAGGCCGGCGCATCCTGGTGGATCGCCCGCAACGTGTCGCCCTTGACCGGGCCGGCCTCGTCGACGGGTTCGCCGATGACGTTGATGATGCGTCCGAGCAGTTCCGGACCAACCGGCACCGAAATAGGCCCTCCAGTGTCCCTCACCTCCTGGCCGCGGACCAGGCCTTCGCTGGTGTCCATGGCGACGGTGCGCACCGTGTTTTCACCGAGCTGCTGCGCGACTTCGAGCACCAGGCGGTTGCCCTGGTTCGTGGTTTCGAGCGCGTTCAAGATCGGCGGCAAGTCGTCGTCGAAATGCACGTCGATGACGGCGCCGATGACCTGGGTGATATGTCCGACTGCTTTAGCCATAAGTCGTCCTCGTTCCTTGCCTGTTCGTGTCCCTCGGAGGGCCCGTTATCACAGCGCTTCGGCGCCGGAGATGATCTCGATCAGTTCCTTGGTGATCATCGCCTGACGCGTGCGGTTATAGGTCAGTGTCTGCTGGCGGATCATTTCGCCGGCATTGCGGGTGGCGTTGTCCATCGCCGACATCTGCGCGCCGGAGAAGGAAGCGGCATTCTCCAACAGGGCGCGGAAAATCTGCACGGCGAGATTGCGCGGCAGAAGTTCATGCAAGATGTCCTCGGCCTCGGGTTCGAATTCGTAAGCGGCGCCGCCCAAGGCATCGGTGGCGTTGTTGTCGAATTGCGGCGGAATGATCTGCTGCGCGGTCGGGATTTGGGCGATCACCGAACGGAAGCGCGAGAAAAACAGCGTGCAGACCTCGAACTCGAAATTGTTGAAGCGGGCGATGAGCTTTTCCGCGATCTGTTCGGCGTGTTCGAAACGTAGCGTGCGCGTGCCGCGCAGGTCCACCAGCTCGACGATTTGCGAGGCGTAGAGCCGGCGCAGCTGATCGTAGCCCTTGCGCCCGACGCAGAAGAATTTGACTTCCTTGCCCTCGCGCGCCAGCGCAGTGGCGCGGTCGCGGGCAAGCCGCACGATCGCGGAATTGAACGGTCCGCACAGTCCGCGCTCCGCCGTACAAACCAGAAGCAGGTGCACATTGTCGCCGCCGGTGCCGCGAAGGAGCCGCGGCGCCGTATCGGAGCCGGCGACCGACGCGGCGATGTTGCCGAGCACCTTGTCCATCTGCGTCGCGTAGGGCCGGGCCGCCTCGGCGGCGGCCTGCGCGCGACGCAGCTTCGACGCCGCGACCATTTGCATGGCCTTGGTGATCTTCTGCGTCGCCTTGGTGGAGGCGATTCGGTTGCGCAGGTCTTTAAGGGAAGCCATTTCGTCTCAGTCGCTTCTCTTCATGGTCATGCCCGACATGCCTGGCCGTTAGGCAAATGTCTTGGCGTAGCTTTCAACCGCTGCCTTGAGCTTGCCGGCGGTGGCATCGTCGAGGTCGCGCGAATCGCGGATGGTGTCGAGGATTTCGGGATGTTGCTGGCGCAACGCGCCAAGCAGGCCGTCCTCGAAGGCGCGGATGCGCGGCAGCGGCAGCGGGTCGAGATAGCCGTTAACCCCGGCATAGATGACGCAGACCTGCTCTTCCATCTTCAGCGGTGAGAATTGCGGCTGCTTGAGGAGCTCGGTGAGCCGCGAACCGCGGCTGAGCAGGCGCTGCGTGGTAGCGTCGAGGTCGGAGCCGAATTGCGCGAACGCCGCCATTTCGCGGTATTGCGCGAGCTCACCCTTGATGCGGCCGGCGACCTTCTTCATCGCCTTGGTCTGCGCCGCGGAGCCGACGCGCGACACCGAGAGGCCGACATTCACCGCCGGGCGGATACCCTGATAGAACAAGTCGGTTTCCAGGAAGATCTGCCCATCGGTGATGGAGATGACGTTGGTCGGAATATAGGCCGACACGTCGTTGGCTTGCGTTTCGATCACCGGCAACGCAGTGAGCGAACCGGCCTTGTGGTCGTCGTTCATCTTGGCGGCGCGTTCCAGGAGCCGCGAATGCAGGTAGAATACGTCCCCCGGATAAGCCTCGCGGCCCGGCGGGCGGCGCAGCAGAAGCGACATCTGGCGGTAGGCGACGGCCTGCTTGGATAGATCGTCGTAAATGATCACAGCGTGCATGCCGTTGTCGCGGAAATATTCGCCCATGGCGCAGCCGGAAAACGGCGCCAAAAACTGCATCGGTGCCGGGTCGGAAGCGGTCGCGGCAACCACGATCGAATAATCGAGCGCGCCCTGCTCCTCGAGCACCTTGACGAATTGCGCGACCGTCGAACGCTTTTGCCCGACCGCGACATAGACGCAATAGAGCTTGATCTTCTCGTCGCCGGAGGCGTTGACGGATTTTTGGTTGAGGATGGTGTCGAGCGCGATCGCGGTCTTGCCGGTCTGCCGGTCGCCGATGATCAGCTCGCGCTGGCCGCGGCCGATCGGAATGAGCGCGTCGATCGCTTTCAATCCGGTCGCCATCGGTTCGTGCACCGATTTGCGCGGAATAATGCCGGGCGCCTTGACGTCGACGCGCGCACGATGGTCGGCCTTGATCGGCCCTTTGCCGTCGATCGGTTCGCCCAGCGCATCGACCACGCGGCCAAGCAAACCCTTGCCGACCGGCACTTCGACGATGGCGCGCGTGCGCTTGACGGTCTGGCCTTCCATGATCTGGCGGTCGGAGCCGAAAATCACGATGCCGACGTTGTCGGCCTCGAGGTTGAGCGCCATGCCTTTAACGCCGCTCTCGAACTCGACCATTTCGCCGGCCTGCACGTTGTCGAGGCCGTAGACACGGGCGATGCCGTCGCCGACCGACAACACCTGGCCGACTTCGGAAACCTCGGCCTCCTCGCCGAAATTTTTGATCTGCTCTTTGAGGATGGCGGAAATTTCCGCGGCGCGGATATCCATTATCGAGCCTCTTTCATGGCGTGTTTGATCGCATGGAGTTTGGTGCGGAGCGAAGTATCGATCATGCGGCTGCCGAGCTTGACGACGAGTCCGCCGATGATCGTCGGATCGACTTTCACCGCCAAATCCACGTCCTCGCCGCTGATGGTTTTGAGCGCGCTCTTTATGGCGGCGGCGTGATCGTCTTTGAGCGGCTCGGCGACGGTGATTTCGGCCGTGGCTTCGCCTTTGTGCTGGGCGACCAATTCGCGATAGCCGCGAACCATCTCTCGCGCCGCAAACAGTCGGCGGTTCTTGGTCACAAGCTTGAGGAATCGCGCCGCAAGTCCGCCGATCCCGGCGCGGTCGAGCACCACCGAGAGCGCCTGCAACTGTTCGTCGGCGGAAAACACCGGGCTACGAACCAGCCGCGCAAGGTCGGGATTCTCGGCAACGAGCGCGTCGAAGCGCTCCAGATCGGCCTTCACGGCGTCGATCGCATTGGCGTCGCGCGCCAAGTCGAACAGCGCCGTCGCGTAACGGCCGGCCATGCCGGACACAAGAGTTTCTTCGCCTGCCACTTCGCGGTTTCTCGTTTCGCGTTCGTTTGAGTTTTTCCGCAAGGTCCGCGACCGGCGTGAAAGGTCGGCGCAAGCCTTCGGAGCCTCAGGGATTCAGGCGGGACTCGGGATGAAGAGGCGGCAGCGGGAGTGCCCCCGCGACCCCGCAAAAATCGCGGTTTTGCTAACACACCGCGCAGTGCGGTGCAACACGCCGAAACACATGGCGATGCAGGCAAAAGCAGTATTGTCCCGCGCTTGCACGAGGGCAAGCGCTCATGCACGCTAAATCGCAGCCGGGTTCTCTCCATGTCCATAGACCGCAGCCGGGAAGGCCACGAAGTCGGCGGCCTCGCCAGGTTCTTTTGCCTGCTCTTTCTGGCCGGCGTCGCTATGCGGATCACGCTGCTCGCCGTGCCGCCGGTGATCCCGCTCTTGCACGAAGAGCTGCATATGTCGGAGACCCAGATCGGGCTTTTGATCGGGCTGCCGCTCGCCGTCTTCGCCATTGCCGCTGTTCCGGGCTCACTGTTTATTGCCCGCATCGGCAGCCGGCTGGCGGTGACCATCGGCGTAGCATTTGCCGCGCTCAGTAGCGGCGCGCGCGGCGCGGCCATCGATGTGTGGACGCTCTATGCGGCGGCAACCGCGACCGGCCTCGGCATCGCCATCATGCAGCCGGCGATGCCGCTTTTGGTGCGCGAATGGCTACCGGCACGCATGGCGCTCGGCACCATCGCCTATTCCAGCGGCATGGTCATTGGCGCGACCTTGCCGCCGACGCTGACCCTGGGATTTGTGTTGCCGCTCCTCGGCGGGTCGTGGCGACTCAATTTCGTGCTCTGGGCGCTGCCGGCGGCGCTCATCGCGCTGGTTTTCTTCGTCTTCAGTCCCAAGGAGAGCGCCGCGGATCGCAAAATCGATCGCGCGCTTGGCGGCGGATTGTGGCGGCCGGATTGGAAGAGTCCGCTGGTGTGGCTCCTCGGCCTGACTTTCGGCGCCAACAGTGCACCGTTCTTCGTCGCCAACGCCTTTCTCGGCGATTATCTCGTCAGCCAGGGACAAGGACAGCTTCTCGGAGCGGCCTTGAGCGCGCTAAACGGCGCGCAAATCATCGGCCTCGTTGTGTTGATCATGATGGCCGGCCGGCTGCAGGGCCGGGCATGGCCTTTTCTGGTGTTGGGTCCGGCCATGCTGGCGGCCTTTCTCGGGTTGATTTTCGTGCCCGCGCCGCTTGCGATAATTATCTGCGCCGGCGTGGTGGGCTTCGGCACGGCGATCACCATGACCGCGGTGCTGGCGTTGCCGCCGCTTCTGGCCGCGCCGGGCGACGTTTCGCGCACCGCTGCCGGCATGCTTACGATCAGCTACACCTGCGCCATTGTCATTCCGACCATCTGCGGTGCGCTGTGGGACCTGACCGGTCTGGCGTGGACGACATTCATCCTGCCCTGTGTTTGCTGCATCGGCCTCGCAACCATCGGCACGATCACGGCAAGGCATCCGCCGGCGGCAAAAGCGCCCGGCCGATGAGGGATCGGCCGGGTTACCTTACGTTTGCGCGTGATCTTTTTGCCCGGTCTCAGCGGCGGGCGCCGTTGCGCCGGCGCTGCCGAGCGCGTTCGGCGGCCTCGCGCCGCTGGCGTCGGGCGTTTTGCTGCTCCCGCTCCATTCGGCGGCCGAGTTCGGCGTTCCAGTAGAAGCGGCCGAACTCGGCGCGGGTCGTTTGGGTCGCAAACCGCGCCCGCCGCGCTTCTTCGTTCACCGGCGGGCGCCGGAGCTGCGCTGGCTTTGTTTCCTGCGGCGGCTTAACCCGCCCTTTGCGATATTCGGGATTTTTCAGATCATCGATGTCCACTCTCTGCCTCGTCGGCTCGAACCGACGACCGCCGGAGGCGGCCGCCCGCGCGCGCAGACGTGCGAATGCACGCGGCGTCGGCGCGGGTCGGGTGGGAGAAAGTGGCTAGAGGCTCATGGAAGCCGCCTGCATGGCAGCACTTCGCGGCGGAATGTTGACGGCTCTGACAGCGACCGGCAGGAGTACGTGGCAATGGCAACGCGCCCGCAAAAAACCGCGCGCAGGGTAGGGAGGTCAAAGCAGCGGCTGCTGCCGACCGATCGCATCGCTTATTCGGCCATCACCGAACGTCCTACGCTGCAACTCCCTGACGGCGCCCGGATGGCGGTCTGGGTCATTGTCAATGTCGAAGAATGGGATCCGACGCAGCCGATGCCGCGCACGGTGCTCACGCCGCCGGCCGGCGGTTCGCCGATGCCGGATGTGCCCAATTGGGCGTGGCACGAATACGGCAACCGCGTCGGCTTCTGGCGTTTTATCGATGTGTTCGACGCCTTGTCCGTTCCGGCGGTGTTGGCGATCAACGGCTCCGCGCTCGCCGCCTATCCGCCGATCGTGCGCGCCGCGGTCGACCGCAACTGGGAGTTCATCGGTCACGGTTTCACCCAACGCAACATGCAGAAAGTGACGAACGAGCGCGCCGACATCCGGCGGACCTGCCACGTCATTCGCGAGGCAACCGGCAAAGCGCCGCGCGGCTGGCTCGGCCCGGGCCTAACCGAGACCTGGGAGACGCCCGATCTGTTGGTCGAAGAGGGTTACGATTATGTCGCCGACTGGGTACTCGACGATCAGCCGGTCTGGCTCAAGACCAGAGGCAAGCCGCTGCTCAACTTGCCCTACACCCAGGAATGCAACGACGTCGCCATGATGCTCATCCAGCACCACAAGGCATCCGAATATTGCGATCGCGCGCTCGATCAGTTCGAGCAGATCTACGCCGACGCCGCTGCCTCGGCGCGCGTCATGGCGCTGGTGGTGCATCCCTACATCATGGGCGCGCCGCACCGGGTGAAGTATTTCCGCCGGGCGCTGGAGGTCATGCGCGAAAAGCGCGACGTCAAATTCTGGACCGGCGCGCAGATTGCCGACTGGTTTCTCGGCGCAGGGCCGAAACCGTCATGACCGTCCAGCAGCAAACCGAAGGCAAGCCCGCAGCAATGGCCGCCGACCTGCAGGCGCGGCTGATGCTGCTCGGGCTCTGCCTGATCTGGGGCCTCACCTGGCCGATGATGAAAATCGCGCTGAATGAGGTTCCACCGCTGTCGATGCGCGTCGCCACCGCAGGCGTCGGCTCGGTGACTTTGCTGGCCATCTGCCTGGTTGGGCGCCATGGCCTTTGGGTGGGCTCGGCGAAAGCCTGGGCGCACATCGTCGTCGCCTCGTTTCTCAACGTGATCGGCTTCGCCCTGTTCAGCGCTTTTGCCCAAGTGGCGGCGGCGACGTCACGGGTCGCAATTTTGACCTACGCCATGCCGATCTGGGTGCTGGTATTGGCTTGGGCCTTTCTCGGCGAACGCCCGACCCGCATCCAGGCGATTGCCATAACTCTTTGTGCCGTCGGTATCGCGGTGCTGATCGCGCCATTGGCGACGACCGGCGTGCCGCTCGGCCTGTTGTTGGCCATCGGCTCGGGTTTCAGCTGGGCCGCCGGCACGGTCTACATCAAATGGGCACGGATCGAGGCCGATCCAATCGGCGCGACCAGCTGGCAGATGACGATCGCGTTTTTTGTCATTACCGCGTGCATGCTGATTTTCGACGGCCGGCTGCAGCTTGGCGCGGCGCACGCCGACGCATGGCTCGCGATACTTTTTGTCGGCGTATTCGGCAATGCCATCGCCTACGCCATGTGGTTCACCATCATTCACCGCGTGCCGGCGCTAACCGCGACGCTCGGTATTGTCGCCATCCCGGTGATCGGGGTCGTGTCTACCGTTTTGATCATCGGCGATCGGCCGACCGCCGCCGATAGCGTCGGCTTCGCGTTCATTTTGGCCGCGTCGCTGTGCGCGCAGATCCCGGCGTCGGTATTCCGCAGATTTAGCCGCTGACGCGTTGCGCCAATTCGGCGATGCGAGTGACCATCGCGCTTGCCGGGTCGGAAAGCGCATCAATGACGGTGAAGTGGTTGCCGGGCACTTCGGCGTAGCGCGTTTGCGCGCTCGCCCGCCAAGTGTCCGCCAGCGTCCGGCTTTGGCGCTTAAACGCATTGGTCTCGAGGTCGCCAACGGCGGCGTCGAACGCGCGGCCCGGCGGCATTGGCCAGAACAACGGCGAAAGGCTGCGCGCGTCGTCGGCGCTTAGTTGTAAGTCCTGGTTGATCGGCAAGCCGGTCAATGGGGTGAGATCGAACAGCCCGGAAACGGCGTAGCCGACGGGCACGAGTTCGGCGGGCGCTTTCGGATAAAGCGCCGGCCAATCGGTTGCGACCATGGCGCCAGTGAGATGTCCGCCGGCCGAGTGGCCGCTGACGAGGATGCGACGGCCGTATCGCTGCCATAGAAAAAGACAAGCCCGGCGTATTTGCTCGATGATGTTGGCGATGGTGACGATCGGGCAAAGATCGTAGCCGACCACAGCTACGGCAAAGCCGTGTTCGATCAGGCCGCGGGCATGATGACTGTGAAAAGACGGATCAAACGCGCGCCAATAGCCGCCGTGGATGAACATCGTGAGCGGTGCCCCTTCGCCTGCGTCCGGGAAAAACAGGTCGATGAACTGGCGCGGCGTGTCGCCGTAGGAGAGGCCAAGCTCGACCTTGCCGCGCTTGAGCATTTCGGCGCGATAATCTTCGGCCTGACGCGTCCAGCGTGCAAAAATCGCGTCGTGATCCGGCACGCTGATGCGTGGACTATACTCGGTCGCAAGATCGGCATCGGCCATTGGCGTTCCCTTAGCGGTTTCGCGCGCGACATTGCGCTACGGCCGTTGCGCGGGCAAGTCACGCGCCATAAGACAAAGCTCATCGGGCGAAAGGTCGGCGATGAAGGTAGACGGCAAACCGATGCGGACGATCTGGCTGGAGCCGGACGGCTGGTCGCTCGGCGTCATCGATCAGACCGCGCTGCCGCACCGCTTGGTCATCGCCCGGTTGACGACGCTGCAAGAGGCCGCGCACGCGATCCGCGCTATGGTGATCCGCGGCGCGCCGCTGATCGGGGTCACCGCCGCCTACGGCATGTGCCTGGCGTTGCGTGAAGACGCCTCCGACGAGGGTCTCGAACGGGCCTACGCAGCGCTCCTCGCTACGCGCCCGACCGCCATCAATCTGAAATGGGCGCTGGACGAGATGACGGCTGCGGTACGCAACCGGCCGCGTTCGGAACGGACCGCGGCCGCGTACAAGCGTGCCGCCGAAATCAGCGAAGAAGACGTCGCGATCAATACCGGCATCGCGCGGGCCGGCCTGCCGCTGATCGAGGCGATTGCCGCCAAGAAGAAACCGGGCGATCGGGTGAATGTGCTCACCCACTGCAACGCCGGGTGGCTCGCGGCGGTCGATATCGGCACCGCGACTGCGCCGATCTACCTGGCGCATGACAAAGGCGTGCCCATTCACGTCTTCGCCGACGAAACCCGTCCGCGCAATCAAGGCGCCTCGCTCACCGCCTGGGAACTCGGCCAGCACGGTGTGCCGCACACCCTGATCGCGGACAATACCGGCGGCCACCTCATGCAGCACGGCATGGTCGATATCGTCATCGTCGGCACCGATCGTGTCACTGCCAATGGCGATGTCTGCAACAAGATCGGCACCTATCTGAAGGCCCTTGCCGCGCGCGACAACAATGTGCCGTTCTACGTTGCGCTGCCGTCACCGACCATCGACTTCACCGTTGCCGACGGCGTCTCCGAGATTCCCATCGAACAGCGCAGCCCCGACGAAGTGGCAACCATGACCGGTCGTACCGCCGACGGTCGGATCGAGACCGTGCATATTGGTCCGCCCGGCACTCCAGCGGCGAATTACGGGTTCGACGTCACGCCGGCACGGCTTGTCACCGCTCTGATCACCGAGCGCGGCGTGGTGGCGGCTTCCCGCGAGGCGCTGAAAGGGGCTTTCCCGGAGCGCGCCGGCGCGGCAAAATGAGCCTTCAGTATTCGGTTGCGCAGTCGGAGTTGGTGACGTGCGTAAGCTCGAAATTCGGCTTTCGCCGAACCCGCTTCCCGGAATCCTGACGATGAGCGTCAATCTCTTGCCGGCGGCGCCGCCGGTGGATGGGCGGCAATCGCCGACCGCAGCGGCCATCGCGCGCGGCACTGCGCGCTTCCTGCACGCACTCGGCTATTCGGTGGTCAGCGAATTGCCGCTGCCGTCGGGACGGCGCGCCGATCTGGTCGCGCTGGGCGGCGACGGCGAAATCCTCATCGTCGAGATCAAATCGTCGGTCGCCGATTTCCGCGCCGACCAGAAATGGATGGACTATCGGCTGCACTGCGACCGCCTGTTCTTCGCGACCATCCTCGACGTGCCGAGCGAGATATTTCCGACCGATGCCGGTTTGATCGTCGCCGACGCCTTCGGAGCGAGCATCGTGTATGAGGCTCCCGAGTACCGGCTCATTGCGGCGCGGCGCAAGACCGTGATGTTGCGCTTCGCCCACGCGGCGGCGTTGCGCTTGCAGGCGCTGGCCGATCCGCAAGGGCCTTATGGCGGCGAGATATAAAGGCTGATCGTCGTCGCTAGCCGGGAGGACGTCATGCATTGGACGCTTCGTCTGAGCTTCTGCGGGCTTGCGCTGTTGGCACTGGCGCTGTCGGCAGGGGCCGCGTGCGCGCAGGACAAGACCTTCGAGCTCAAACTGTCGCATTGGGTGCCGCCGGCCCATCCGCTCCAGAAAGCGATGGAAGATTGGGGCGCCTCGATCGAAGCGGATTCCGGCGGCACCATCAAATACAAAGTCTATCCGGCGCAGCAGCTCGGCAAGGCCTTCGACCACTACGACATGGCGCGCGACGGCATTGCCGACGTGGCCTATGTCAGTCCGGGCTATCAGCCGGGCCGCTTCCCGATTTTCGACGCTGCCAACCTGCCGTTCATGTTCGCCAACGCCAAGGGCGGCTCGGCAGCGCTCAATGAGTGGTATCGGAAATATGCCGCCGCCGAGATGAAGGACGTCAAATTCTGCTTCGCCTTCGCGCACGATCCCGGCTCGTTCCATTCGCGGACCAAGAAAATCGTCGTGCCCGACGACATTAAAGGCATGAAGATCCGCCCGGCGCATGCCACCATGGCGTCACTCGTCGTCTCGCTCGGCGGCAACAACGTGCAATCTTCCGCGCCAGAGGTGCGTGACATTCTGGAAAAGGGCGTCGCCGACGCGGTCACGTTCCCGTGGGGCTCGGTCACCCTGTTCGGCATCGACAAGGTGACAAAGTACCACATGGAAGCGGCGCTCTATACGACAAGCTTCGTGTGGATCATGAACAAGTCGACTTACGCCGCGATGTCGCCGGCGCAGCAGAAGGTGATCGACGATCACTGCACGACCGAATGGGCGGAGCGGGTGGCGGCGCCGTGGGCGGATTTCGAGCATGACGGCATCGCCAAAATCAAAGCCGAGGCCGGTCATGAGGTCTATCCGCTGACCGACGCGCAACTCGATCAGTGGAAGGCTGCGTCCGTGCCGGTGGTGCAAACCTGGGGCGCAGCAGTGAAGAAAACCGGCAACGATCCGGATATCGTTCTGAAAGAGCTTAAGGCCGAGCTCGCGAAAAATAATGCGGCGTATTGAGCTTCGGCGCCGGCTTAATCGCCGAGGTCGCTCGGCCGCGCCGTTTCCGCCTGCGCTATTTCCGTCGCCGCGAATTGCTTGACGCCGGCGTGGTCGAGGACGAACAGCGGCCGCATCCGCGGCATCTCGATGTCTTCGACCAACGCGAGCCGGCGATTGTCGAGCACGATCCATTTCTCTTCGACGCGCGCCGTCACGACGGCGTGGTCGTTGCCGCTTAAGAGATCGCGAACGATGACCAAGCGCAGGTCGTTTTCATCAACGCCGGCTTCGCGCAACGCGACGTATTTGGCGATCGCATAATCCTCGCAATCGCCCCGTCCGCTGCCGAGTGTGACGAGCGGTGCGCTCCAGCGGTCCTCGACGCCCCATTGCGAAAGGTCCGAGGTCGGCCGGATGGCGAGATTGATGGCGCGGTTGATGACGCCGACGCGGGCGCGGCCGTCATTGGCGCGGCCTTCGGCGATCACGGCGAGAAATTTTTGCGCCGCCGGTGGACACAGCTTTGCGTCGTCCCGGCAGCGCGCCAGTATGCCGCTTTCTTGGCCGATTTCGGCGACGACGCCGTTCCACTTGTCGACCACGCCGCCGCCGGTCACCGGCACGGCAACAAGGCCGAACGGCCCGGCAACGACCGGCCGCAGTTCGGTAGGCGATGGCAGCGCGCTGACATCGATCTGATACTGCGCGAAGGCGGTCACCGGCGCGCCGACGACCAACGGCAATAAAACAAGCAATCCCGCAACGCTACGCGCGGCAACCCGACCGAACATCTGACGTCCCCGATGGCGCGGGCGTTGCGCGTTTCGCGCGCTCGCCCGGCGTTTTCGTTTCAGGGACGCGATAACTTGCCGGCCGCTGCCACCGAATTAATGCGTAGGCGTTTCGCCGGGGATGATCGTCAACAGCGTGCAAGGACTCTCACGCCTTTGCCGAAAAATTTAATGAACACGCCGCTGGATGCCGCGGCGACAGGCGGACTGCTGTACAGCCGCGTATTTTTGCGATTAGATTGAATTAATCGTTCAAAATGTAACCAATCCGATCACGTGGAGGAAATGATGCGCCGTAAATCCCCGTTAATACTGTGCGGCCTGACGTTGCTCGGGCTTGCAGCCGGGATCGGCGCCGCCTCCGCGGAAGATAAGACCTTCGAGTTGAAGCTGTCGCATTGGGTGCCGCCGACCCATCCGTTGCAAAAGATGATCGATGAATGGGCCGCCGACGTCGAGAAGGCCTCGGGCGGAACCATCAAATACAAAATCTTTCCGGCGCAGCAGCTGGGCCGGGCCTTCGACCATTACGATATGGCGCGCGATGGCATCGCCGACTTCGTCTACGTCAATCCGGGCTATCAGCCGGGGCGCTTCCCAATCATCGGCGCCGGCGAATTGCCGTTCATGATCGGCGACGCGCACGGTGGCACGCGCGCGGTCGACGCCTGGTACCGCAAATACGCGGCGACCGAAATGAAGGACGTGAAATACTGCTTCTCTTTCATGCTCGATCCGCTGACCTGGCATTCCAAGACCAAGAAGATCGTGATGCCGGGCGACATCAAGGGCATGAAGATCCGGCCGTCGCAGGCGACCGTGGCCGCCTGGGTGACGCTGCTCGGCGGCACCAACGTGCAGGCCAGCGCCACCGAGGTCCGCGACGTTCTGGAAAAAGGCGTGGCGGAAGCGGTGAATTTCCCCTGGGGCTCGGTGCCGCTACTCGGCGTCGACAAGGTCACCAAGTACCACCTGGACGCGCCGCTCAACACCGTGATGTTCCAGTGGCTGATGAATCCACAGACCTACGCGGCGATGTCGCCGGCGCAGCAGAAGGTCATCGACGATCATTGTACGACGGAATGGGCTGGCCGCTTTGCGGATCCTTGGGCCGATTTCGAACGCGCCGGCCTTGAGAAGATCAAGGCGATGCCGGGCCACGAAGTCTACAAGATCACCGACGAGCAGCTCGACGAGTGGAAGAAGTCGGCCGAGCCGCTGCATCAGAAATGGGCCGACTCGGTGCGCGCCGCCGGCGGCGATCCCGACACCATCATGAAGGAGTTCAAGGCTTCGCTCGCGCAATACAATGCGGGCTATTGATGCAGCCGACTGGCGCAACAACCGCCGCCGGCGGCGCCGCTCCTGCGCCGCGCGGGCCGATGAACTGGTTCATCGACTTCATCGAGCTCGTCGCCGCCTTCTTTATCGGCATTGTCGCGGCGGATATCTTCATCTCGGTGATGCTGCGCTATTTCTTCAGTGTGCAGATCCCCGATGCGTACGATTTCGGCCGATTGCTGCTCGGCATTTTGATCTTCTGGGGCATCGCGGCGACGAGCTATCGCGGCACCCACATCACGGTCGATCTGCTTTACGCCAACGTCGGACCTCGGCTGCAGCGCTTCATTGATGTTTTCGCCACGCTGGTGCTGCTGTTTGTCGTCACGGTGCAGACCTATACGCTCTACGACAAGGTCTGGACCACCCGCGCCGACCACGTTCTGACCTACGATCTGCGGCTGCCGGTCTGGCCGTTCTTCCTGGTCGCCTGGCTCGGCGACGTATCCGCGGTGCTGTTGATCGCCATCCGTACCTACCGGCTGATCTTCCAACCCGACGAGTTCGGGCAATATCAGATCAAGCCGGTCGAGTAATCGCGTGAGCAGTGATGCGGTCGCCATCGTCGGATTTATCGCGCTGTTCGCGCTGATGCTGCTGCGCGTGCCGGTCGGCATGGCGATGGGGCTCGTCGGCGTCAGCGGTTTCGCTTATCTGGTCAACGGCGGTGCGGCGCTGAAGATCATCGGTCTCACCTCGATGCGCACGGTGACCGATTACACCTTCGGCGTTATCCCGATGTTCTTGCTGATGGGCGCGTTCGTGTCCAACTCCGGCATGAGCCGCGAGCTGTTCCGTGCCGCCAACTCCTTTGTCGGACATTTTCGCGGCGGGCTCGGCATCGCCACCATCGCCGCCTGCGCCGGCTTTGCTGCCATCTCCGGTTCTTCCGTTGCCACCGCGGCAACGTTCGCCACCGTCGCCTATCCGGAGATGCGCCGCTACAACTATCCGCAATCCTTCGCCACCGGCGTCATCGCCGCCGGCGGCACCCTCGGCGCGATGCTGCCGCCATCGACGGTGCTTGCGGTCTACGGCATCATCACCGAGCAGGACATCGGCAAGCTGTTCATCGCCGGCATCATTCCCGGCCTTTTGGCGGCGGCCATGGACATGCTCACGGTCGTGATCATCGGGCGCGCCCGGCCAGGCTTCCTGCCCGCGACGCCGCGCCATTCCTGGGCCGAACGGTGGTCGGGCCTGCGCAATATCTGGGCGATGTTGCTGCTGTTCATTTTTGTGATCGGCGGGCTCTATGGCGGACTGTTCACCCCGACCGAGGCCGGCGGAGTCGGCGCCACCGGCGCGCTTCTCATCGGCGTGGTCCGCGGCAAGCTCGACCTCTTGCAAATCCGCCGCTCGCTGCTGCAGGCGGTACGCACCGCTGCAGCCGTGCTGACCGTGCTGATCGGCGCGTTGTTGTTCGGCTACTTTCTCACCGTCACCCAAACGCCGCAGAAAGTGACCGAGCTCCTGACCGGGCTCGGGCTCGGCCGCTACGGCGTGCTGGCGCTGATCATGCTGATGTATCTGGTGCTCGGCTGCCTGATGGACTCGCTGGCCATGATCATCCTCACCATCCCGATCATTTTCCCGGTCATCACCCAGCTCGGCTTCGACCCGATCTGGTTCGGCGTCATCATCGTGATGACGGTCGAGCTCGGGCTCATTCACCCGCCGGTGGGCATGAACGTCTTTGTGATCAAAAGCGTGGTGCAGGACGTCACCTTCTCCACGATCTTTGCCGGCGTCTTGCCGTTCATCGTCACCGATCTCATCCGTCTCGTTATCCTGATCGCGTTCCCGATTCTCGCGCTTTATCTGCCGTCGCATATGTGATTGTCGGGCGGACCCAACGGGCCTGAAAATGGATTTGAAGCTTACCGGCCGTGCTGCGCTGGTTACCGGCAGCTCGAAAGGTATCGGCCTTTCGGTGGCGCAATGGTTCGCGCGCGAGGGCGTGCATCTTTGTTTGGTGGCGCGCTCGGGCGACCGCCTGGAACAAGAAGCAAGCGCGATCCGCAAGGAAACCGGCGTGACGGTGCGGACTTTAGCCGCCAATCTGGCGGATGCCGCGGCGCGCGACCGCGTCGCGGCAACTTTTCCGGATGTCGATATTGTCGTGAATAACGCCGGCGCGATTCCCGGCGGATCGATCGACCAAGTGGACGAAGCGGCCTGGCGCGTCGGCTGGGACCTCAAGGTTTTCGGCTATGTCGGTCTGACGCGGCTTTATTTGCAGAAAATGAAGGAACGCGGCCGCGGCGTGATCGTCAACATCATCGGCGCCGGCGGTGAGAAGCTCGACTTCGGTTACATCGCGGGCGCCGCCGGCAACGCCGGCCTGATGGCGTTCACCCGCGCGATCGGCGGCACAAGCCCGGCATTTGGCGTGCGGGTTGTCGGCGTCAATCCCGGGCCGGTCATGACTGACCGCATCGAAGTGCTCGGCCGCAAACGCGCAGCGACGCTCTACAGCGACGAGAACCGCTGGCGGGAGACGTTTGCGCAAATGCCGTTCGGCCGGCCGGCGACGACGGACGAGATTTCTGCAACCGTCGTTTTTCTTGCGTCGGATCTTTGTGCGTACACCAGCGGCACCATCGTCACTATCGATGGCGGTCTGACCCATCGCGGCCAGCTGCCGTAAGGCTTGAGCCGGTCAGCTGCGCCCGCCGCCGGTGAGTACGGCGCGCGTCGCCCGGTCAGGGCCGAAATCATCGACGCCGTCGATGGCCAAAAGATCGGCAAGACGCGTGCGCGCGCGGTTCACCCGGCTTTTGATGGTGCCGACGGCGCAGCCACAAATCGAGGCCGCCGCCTCATAAGAGAAGCCCGAGGCTCCGACCAGGATCAGCGCCTCGCGCTGGTCAGGCGGCAGCTTGGCGAGCGCCGCACGAAACTCGTTGAACTCGACCCGGCCGATCTGTTCGGGATGCGACTTGAGGGTCTCGGCGTAGCGGCCGTCGCCGTCCTCCACCTCGCGCCGGCGTTTGCGATATTCTGACCGGAACAGGTTGCGCAGGATGGTGAAAAGCCACGCCGGCATGTTGGTCCCGGGCTCGAACGAGTCGATGTGGGCGAGCGCGCGCAGCAAGGTTTCCTGCACAAGATCGTCAGCGCGGTCGACGCTGCCGCTAAGCGAAATCGCGAAGGCACGCAGACTGGGCACCGCCGCGAGGACTTGATCGCGTATCGCCGGATCGAGCTTCATGCCGCTCCATCGTCTTGACTGCTGAGCCGATGCACGAGATCGGCGATGTGGGTCGGCACCCCTTCGTTGACGACGTCGTCATACAGGGTACGCAATTGTTGTCCGATGCGCGCTTGAACTTCGCGTCCGAGGCGCACCTCGCCCTTTCGCTGCCCCGTAGCCCTGCTCATGTCGTCTGGGACTTTCTTGTCCTCGTCTTGCGCAGCTGCCTCTCGGTTTACTGTCTTGGTCATCACTCTGCCGTTAGGCCCCCAAAAAAACCGCCATTTCAAGGCGGACCCCTCGTCTTAGCGTCAACGTCCAAGCCCCGCCGCGGTTCCACGTCCGGCGGCTCCCTCAAAAAACAAATAGTAATCAACACGATAGGGCAGGTGCGCGCCGGTCGCGTCACACCTCGGCGAGCCGCAGCCCGACAAGCCGATCAAGCGCAGCGTGGTCGGCGAGGAGGTCGGCGGAAGCGCCGCTATAGACGACGCGACCACGCTCGATGACGATGGCATTCTCCGTCAGCGACAATGCAATGTCGGCGTGCTGTTCGACCAGGATGAACGCGCATGAGTCTTCGCTCGCCATGCGCCCGATGGCCGCGGCGAGCTCTTCCACGACGATCGGCGCTAGTCCCTCCAGCGGCTCGTCGAGCAGCAGGAGCGACGGGTTGGTCATCAGTGCGCGCGCAATCGCCACCATCTGCTGCTCGCCGCCGGACAGCTGATTGCCGAGGTTGCGCCGCCGTTCGGCAAGGCGCGGAAACAGGTCGTAAACGGCGTTCAAATCCCAGCGTCCCGGACGCGCGGCGACCGTAAGATTTTCTTCGACTGTCAACGAAGCGAATATTTCGCGCTCCTGCGCCACCCAGCCGATCCCGGCGAGCGCGCGGCGATGCGGCGGGCGGCGCGTGATGTCGGCCCCACGCCATACGATCCGCCCGCGGCCGACTTGTGTGTTGCCCATAATGGTGAGGATGAGCGTCGATTTGCCGACACCGTTACGCCCGAGCACAGCAAGACTGCCGCGTTCCGGCAGCGAAAAAGAAATGCCGTCCAGCACGATTGCGGAACCGTAGCCGGCGCGAACCGTCTCGAAGGCGAGCACCGGCTCAGCCATGACGTTGGTCCCGCACCGTCCTGGCGGTCGCCTTGCCGAGATAGACTGCGCGCACGCGCGGGTCGGTGGCGATTTCATGCGGCGTGCCCTCGACCAACACGCGACCGCCGACCATGACAATCACCCGCGAGGCGAAGCGAAAGACCAGTTCCATGTCGTGTTCGATGAACAGCACAGTGATGTCCTGCGACAAGCCGGCGATTGCTGCGAACAATTCCTTGCTTTCTTCGCGCGGCACGCCGGCGGCCGGCTCGTCAAGCAGCAGCACCTTCGGCCGGGTCGCCAGCGCCAGCGCGATCTCCAGGAGCCGCTGCTGGCCATAGGCGAGTTCGCGGGTCGGCCGATTGCATACCGGGGCGAGCGTCAGCGCCACGAGAATCTCATAGGCTTCATCGATTTCGTGCCGGTAGGCCGGCAGCTGCCGCCACCAGGTACGCGCGGCGCGGCTCCTCTCGCAGATCGCCAGCGTTACCGATTCGAGCGCGGTGAGGTACGGGAACAGCGAATTGATCTGGTAGGTGCGGACGAGCCCGCGGCGCACGCGCTGGTCGGGCGGCAGTACGGTAATGTCGGCATCGTCGAGCAGAATTTGCCCGGCGTCGGGGCGCAGCATTCCGGTGATGAGATTGATCAGCGTCGTTTTCCCGGCGCCATTGGGCCCGATCAGCGCATAGCGCACGCCCTTGGGCAGCACGATCTCGATGTCGCTCGCGACCACGAGCGAGCCGAATTTCTTGGCAAGGCCGCGGGTCGCCAAAGCCGGTACGCTCACGATCGGCTCCAGCGCGCGGTGAGCTTGGCAAGACCGCCGAGAATGCCGTTGGGAAGAAAGATGACAACGGCGACCAAGAGGATGCCGATCCAAAAATACCAGTATTGCGGCTCGACCCCGGAAAATCGGTCGCGCGCGATCATGAAGATCGCGGCGCCGACGAGCCCGCCATAGAGCCGGCCGGCGCCGCCGAGCACGAGCATCACCACCACTTCGGCCGAGCGCTCGAAACCGAGCGAATCAAGCGATACCGTTTCGGTGGTTTGCGCAAGGATGGCGCCGGCGACCCCGGCGATGGCTGCGGCGATGGCGTAGATGGTGCGCATATGCGCGAGGCTCGGCGCCCCGATCGCCGGCATGCGCGTCAAATTCTCGCGAATGCCGCGCAACGCAAGCCCGAACGGCGAGTGAATAATGCGCCGCGCCAGCAGGAACAGAACGAACAGCACGGCGAGCGCGTAGCCATACGCGGTGCGGCCATACAGATCGAAGTGGAAATAGCCGAGCAGGTTCCAGGTGTGGATGCCCTGCAAACCATCCATACCGCCGGTGAGCCAGCCGGCGCTGTTGGCGAGTTCGGCAAGCAATAGCCCGAAGCCGGTCGTGAGCATGATCAGCGCCAGGTGACGGAACCGGCAGATGACGAAACTGGTGGCGTAACCGACGATGCCGGCGGCAAGCGCGGCGAGCGCGAGACCGCTGAGCGGCTCGCCCCACCCGTATTTCGACAGAAGGCCCGCGGTGTAAGCGCCGATGCCGAAAAAGGCCGCGTGGCCGAGCGACACGATGCCCGCATAGCCGAGGATCAAATCGAGCGACAAGGCGAACAGCGCCGACACCGCGATCTGACTGGCCAGCGAGAGATAATTAGGAAACAAAAAGTACGGCGACAGCGCCGCTGCCCAGAATACGATCTCGGCCGGCCGCCAGCGGGTTTGCGAGCGCAGATAGGCTTGCGGGCTGATCAGCTTCTCGGCCAACGCCATCGTCAGCGCCTTCCGAGAATACCAAGAGGGCGCCACATCAAGAGGCTGATCATGACCAGATAGATCAGAAATGCCCCGAGCTGGGGAATGTAATATTTACCGGCGACATCGCTGATGCCGAGGACCAGCGCGGCGGCAAAAGAACCGGAAACGGAGCCGAGGCCACCCACCGAAACGACGATGAGTACGTAAATCAGATAGGTCAGCGCGAAAGACGGATCGAGGCCGATGATATTGATCGCGAGCGCACCGCCAAGTCCGGCCAGGCCGCTGCCGAGCGCAAAGGTGATGGCGAAGGTGCGGTCGACATCGATGCCCAATCCGCGAGCCATGCGCTGGTTGTCGACCGCGGCGCGCACCCGTGCGCCGAACCGCGTGTAGTCGAGCCCGCCGATCAGCGCCAGCGTAATTAGGAGCGCAAGACCGATCAGCAACAGCCGATAAACCGCAAAGCGAATGCCCATGAAGGTGAAGGCGCCGTGCAGATAGGGCGGCAGCTGCAGCGGCTGCTGGTCGGTGCCGAAGATGTAGGCGGCAACCGCGACCGAGATGAAAACGATGCCGATGGTCAGCAAGACCTGATCGAGCTCGCTTGCGCGATAGAGGCGGCGAAACAGCGTTCGCTCGAAGCCGACGCTGACGACGGCGGCGACGATGAAGGCGCACGGCAGCGTCGCAAAGAACGGCCAGCCGTAACGGCTCATCAGCGCCGCAGTGACATAGCCGCCGAGCATGGCGAAGCTGCAATGCGCGAGATTGATGAAATTCATCATGCCGAGCGTCACCGACTGTCCGACCGACAGCAAGAACAGCAGCATGCCGTAAGCGAGACCGTCGAATAAAACACCAACGACCGGAGGCAGCATCAAGAATATGGTCCCGATGAATTGGAGGCACAAACTAACGGAGCGGGGCGCGCCGAGCCAAGGCTATTTCCACACAGCCTATTTCCACAAAGGCTATTTCCGGCCGCCGCAGGGCGGTCGCCTAACCACGTGGGACGGCTATTTCTGCATTGCCGCCTTGAACGGATCCTTGACCTCGGGAATTTCCGCGAATTCCACGTTGAGCAGGCGGCCGTCTACCTTCTCGACCCGGCGGATGTAGACGGTTTGGACGATGTCGCGCGTTTCGGGATCGATGCTGATCGGTCCGCGCGGGCTTTCGAAGCTCAGCCCCTTGGCGGCGCTGACAAGCGCTTCGCCGTCGGTCTTGCCATCCGATTTCCTCAGCGCGAGATCGATCAGATGCATGCCGTCGTAGCCGCCGACCGAGAAGCAATCGGGGTTGCGGCCAAACTCAGCGTCGTAGGCCTTTACGAACTCTTCGTTGCGTGGCGAGCGGTGATTGAAGTCGTAGTGGCTGGCGGTGACGATGCCGACCGCCAAGTCGCCGATGCTCGAAAGCGCGTGCTCGTCGGTAACCTCGAACTGTCCCAACACCCACATCTTCTTCGGATCGACACCGCGTTCGCCCAAAGCTTTGCCGAAGGCGGTCGGCTGCGCGCCGCCAGGGATCATGATGAAGATGCCCTGCGGATTGAGGTCCTTGGCGCGCTGGACGTAAGCCGAGAAGTCAGGGTTCTGCACCGCCATCCGCACCGAGCCGACGATTTCACCGCCGCTCTCCTTGAAGCCTTTCACAAACGCGCCCTCCGCATCGATGCCCGGGTGACCATGGTATAGGCGCGGCCCATGCCATGTTGCGCGGCCCAGGTGCCAAGCGTCTGAGTGAGCTGCGGGATGGTGAACGATACGCGCACCATGTAGGGCGATTTGGTGGTGACAATGGCGGTGGCGGCGTTGAGCACCACCATGAATTTCTTGGCTTCGGCGGAAACGTCGGCGGCGGCGAGCGCATTCGGGGTCAGTTGAAAGCCGGTGAGAATGTCGACGTTGTCGCGGGTCACCAGTTCCTGCGCCAGACGCTTGGCGACCGCCGGAGCGATGCCGCCCACATCCCGGCGAATGACCTCGACATCTTTGCCGCCAAGCTTGCCGCCGTGTTCTTTCAGATAAAGCTTGATGCCGTTATCCGATTGAATGCCCGGGTCGGCAAACTGGCCCGAATACGGCATGATGACGCCGATTTTGACGGTGTCTTGCGCGTGGCTTGCGGTCGCCCACACGGCTGCCGCCAGCGCGCCGACCAGCAACGCGCGCCTCATCGAACGCCTCCCATTCGTTGTGCGACGCGCAGAGCCCGGCGCGGTTTAATGATTCATACGCTCCTTCACCGGGTCTTTGACGTTCTCGGCCTTGTCGAATTCGACGTTGAGGAGTTCGCCGCCGACCTTCTCGACGCGCCGGATATAGACGTTTTCGATCACATCGCGGGTTTCCGGATCGATACTCATCGGCCCGCGCGGGCTTTCCCAGCTCATCCCCTTGGCGGCCGCAATGAGCGCGTCACCGTCGCCGTTGCCGTTGGTCTTCTTCAGCGCCTCGTAGATCAAATGCATGCCGTCGTACCCGCCGACCGAATAGATGTCCGGATTGCGATGAAACTCCTCGTTATAGGCTTTGACGAATTCGCGATTGAGCGCGGACTGGTGATTGTAGTCGTAATTGGACACGGTGATGATGCCGAGCGCCTCATCGCCGATATTCTTCAACGCGCTTTCGAAGGTCAGCGCGTCCTGACCGAGCACTTTGACCTTGGCCGGATCGACGCCGCGTTCCGCGAGCGCCTTGCCGACCGCCGCCGGCATGGCGCCGCCGGGAATCCAGATGTAAATCGCATCGGGATTGGCGTCCTTGGCGCGCTGCACGTAAGCCGAGAAATCCGGGTTGGCGACGGGGAAGCGCACCGAGCCTGCGATCTCGCCGCCGGCTTCCTTGAAGCCGTTGTGGAACGCGGTCTCAGCGTCGATGCCGGGCCCGTAATCGGCGACCATTGTGTAGGCGGTCTTGACGCCGTGCTTGGCCGCCCAGGTGCCGATGGTCTGATTGAGCATCGGCGTCGTCACCGAAGTTCGCGCGATGTAGGGCGACTTGGTGGTGATGATCGAGGTTGCGGCGTTCATGACCACCATGAATTTTTTCGCTTCCGCCGAAACGTCGGCGGCGGCGAGCGCATTCGGCGTCAGTTCAAATCCGGCGATGACGTCCACGTGGTCGCGCACGATAAGCTCCTGCGCCAGGCGCTTGGCGACGTCGGGGGCGATGCCGCCGTTGTCCTTGCGGATCAGCTCGATCTTCTTGCCGGCGACCGTGTCGCCATGCTGCTTCATGTAAAGCTTGATGCCATTGTCCATTTGGATGCCGGTGTCGGCGAACTGGCCGGAGTAAGAAATGATCAAGCCGATCTTGATCGTGTCCTCGGCCCGGCTCGCGGTCGCCAGCAGACTTGCCGTCAAAGCGAGGACGCCGGCCAGCAAAAGACGCTTCATTGAAACCTCCAGAACTTCCGTTTGGTGTTTTGGAATGCCCCCGAGTTGATCGGCCAAGCGTCGCGAAGCTTGCAATCCGCGGCATTCGCAGACCCGCGCCGGCGAGAGCGCAGATCCTGCAAAGCTGCACAAGAGGTTCTGCATGGCCTCCCCAAGGCGCTATTTTTTAAGGGCGCAACGCCCGTTTGCGGCCATCCTCGTTCATGGCGACGGCGAGTGCAACCTCGCGCAGGCCCGGAGCCCAATGGGCTATTGCCCGTTAATGTCATTTTGCCGCGGCGCTTCGGGGCCGTAATGTCGCCGCGCGGCGACATTTCCGCGAAACCGCGACGCGAGCAGTAGGTTAAAGACATGCAGCGCGACCCAGCCGGCAGCAGCACCGTCGATCGCGACGAAGTAGCGCAGTTCTCGCGCCTCGCCGGGCGTTGGTGGGATCCGCGCGGCCCGATGGCGGCACTGCATAAATTCAATCCGGTACGCCTTGCCTATATCCGCGACCGCGCCGCCGATCATTTCGACCGCGATCGGACGCGGCTCGACAGTCTCGCGGGCCTGCGCATTCTCGACATCGGCTGCGGCGGCGGCATTTTGTGCGAACCGCTGGCGCGGCTCGGCGCCACCGTCGTTGGCGCCGATCCGTCCGCCGACAACATCGCGGTGGCCCGCCGTCACGCCGCGCAATCGGGTCTCGCCATCGACTACCGCGAAACTTCGGCCGAAGCGTTGGCGCAGGCCGGCGAAATCTTCGACATCGTGCTGGCGATGGAAGTCGTCGAGCATGTCACCGATGTCGGACTGTTCCTCAACGCCGCGGGCGCCATGGTGAAACCCGGCGGACTGTTGTTTGTCGCCACGATCAATCGAACCGCGAAAAGCTTCGCCTTTGCCATCGTCGGCGCTGAATACGTGTTGGGCTGGCTGCCGCGGGGCACGCATCGATGGGACAAATTCGTCACGCCCAAGGAGCTCGATCTCGCCATCGAACAAAGCGGCTTGCGCCTGACCCGACAGACCGGCGTGGTCTACAACCCGTTCGCGGGTCGCTGGCAGCTCTCCGCCGACGTCGACGTCAATTATATGGTGGTTGCGGAGAAGCCTTAAGTGATCGCTGCGCCCTGGCTGTGGGCCGTCTTCACTGTCATCGCCGCGTTTGGCCAGACGCTTCGCAACGCGATGCAGCGCGAACTCACCGCGAGCCTCGGCACCGTCGGCGCGACCCACGTGCGCTTTTTGTTCGGGTTTCCGTTCGTCTTGTTGTTTCTTCTCGCCGTGCTCATCGCCACCGGGGCGCCGCTGCCGCGTCCCGGATTAAGCTTCTGGCCGTGGGCCATCCTTGGCGCCGGCGCGCAGGTCGCGGCGACGGCGCTGATGCTTGCCGCGATGAACGAGCGCTCGTTCGTTGTGACCATCGCCTACCTCAAGACCGAACCGATTCAAGTCGCGCTGTTCGGATTGGTCTTTCTCGGCGACACGGTGACCTGGCCGATGGCGACGGCGATCCTGGTCGCCAGCGCCGGCGTGTTCATCATGTCGACGAAGCCCGGCGCCACGGTCGGCGGCATGAGGCCGACGCTGATCGGGCTCGCCTCGGCCGGCATGTTTGCGCTGTCGAGCATAGGCTATCGCGGCGGCATTCTCAATCTCGGTCTGCCCGATTTCGTCATGGCGGCGACCTTCACGCTGATGGTCGGCATCGCGCTGCAGGCGGTGCTGCTATCGCTCTATCTGGCGCTGCGTCAGCCTTCGGTGCTGCATGCGATCGTGGTGGCCTGGCGGCCGTCGCTGTTCGCCGGCTTCATGGGCGCGCTTGCTTCGCAGTTCTGGTTCCTCGCCTTTGCGCTGGCGAGCGCCGCGAGCGTGCGAACGCTGGCGCTGATCGAGGTTCTGTTCGCGCAAATCTTCGCCCGCTTCGCCTTCGGCCAGCGCACCACCGCACGCGAAGCCATCGGCATGCTGCTTGTCGTCGGCGGCGTCGCGCTGTTGCTATGGGCGTATTGAAAAAAAGACGATTGCGGTATGATGCCGCGGGGCGCGGCGGATGGTAATACGACTCTTGCATGACTGGATTTAAGCGGTTCATTCGCCCCGGCGTAGTGGTTTCGATCATTGGCCATCTGGCGTTCTTGGCTTTGGGCCTGCACCTTGTCGGTGCGGAAACCCACCAGGCGATACCGCCCGACGCGATGGTGGTCGACATCGTGCCGCCGGACGAAGCGCCGCGGTTTTCGGGCACTCCATCGGAGTTGAGGTCGTCCGGGTCGGAGGTGGAGCTTAAATCCAAGACCGCGAATGCCGTGGCGCAATCGCCGCCGCCTAAACCGGCCGCACCGTCGCAGCAACAAACGCAAAAGCCGTCGAAGGAGCACCCATCGAAAGAGCAGTCGTCGAAGGAGCAGCTTAAACCCCAACAGGCGCCGGCACCGCCCCAAACGGCGCAGGGTGAGATCCCACGCACCGACGCGACGCAAGCTGAAATGACGCAGATCGAGGCGGCCGATCCGCCGGCGCCGCCCCAGCCAAAAACCGAGGAGACGCCGGATCAACCGGGCGCCGCCGCGACATTGGCACAGCTTGCGCTCTCCGGTGGCGCGTTTGGCGGCGGCTTCGCCGCCCCGCCGGTCAACACCAACTATGCCGGATACGATTTTACCCTCGCGTTTCGGGAACGCGTGAGCGCGTGCGCGGACCCGGCGCCGGGCGTCGATCCCGGCGACAAGATCAGCGTCCCCTTGCGGATTTCATTCAACCGCGACGGTAGCTTGGCATCGCGGCCCGTGGTGCTCGCCCCGGTCACATCGGCGAAACAAGAGTCCCTAATGCACGCCGCAATTATGGCGCTGGAAAAGTGCCAGCCCTACACCATGCTTCCGGCGGACAAGTACAACGCGTGGAAGACGCTTGAGGTCATCGTCTACCCCATGGATTTCATGAGCAGGTGACGGTTCGTCGCTTCGCAGCGCGAGAATGATAAATTAGTTGAATTCGTCCGGCAGGATCGGCAGTGGATGAAATTCGATGCCTTCCTCGTGCAGTTCCTTGGCTTCCTCGGGCGAGGCTTCGCCGTAGATCGAGCGGTGCTCGATTTCGCCGTAATGGATTTTGCGCGCCTGTTCGGAAAAGCGCGGACCGACATAATCGGAATTCTTGGTGATGTGTTCGCGCAGCTCCTTGAGCTTTTTCCGCAGCTCGCGCTCGGGCGGCGACATCACCGCTAGCGGTGCTTGTGCCGGGGCCGGCGGCATCGCTGGCGCTGGCAGCGCTGGCGGGGTTTCGGGCGCCGCTGCCGCATCGGCGCCGTCACTGCTCCCGAGGCGTGGCGCCATGATTGCCTTCTCGATCTTGGTCGAGCCGCAGATTGGGCAAGCGACCAGCGCGCGCTTGACCTGCTTGTCGTAGGCGGCGGAATTCGCAAACCAGCTTTCGAAGCCGTGGCCGCGTCCGCAATTGAGCGCGTAGCGGATCATACCGGCTCCCGTACGGCGCGCAGGTGGATCGGTTCGGCCATTGGCTCGATGACTTCAAAGCGGCGTCCGTGCAGCAGCGACGGTATGCGTCCGCGTGCGGCCGCCACTTGCGCCGGATCGACATCGGCCACGATGACACCGGGCTCGGTTCCGCCTTCGGCGAGGATTGTCCCCCATGGATCGACGATGAGCGAATGGCCGAAGGTCTCGCGCCCATTCTCATGCTTGCCACCTTGCGCCGCGGCGAAGACAAAGCAGCCATTCTCGATGGCGCGTGCCCGCAACAATACGTGCCAATGCGCCTCGCCGGTCTGCTTCGTGAATGCCGCGGGAATAGAGAAGAACGACGCGCCGGCTTCCGCCAAGGCGCGGTAAAGCGCGGGGAAGCGCAGGTCGTAGCACACCGTCAGCCCGAGCCGGCCCCAGGGCAGGTCCGCGACCACCGCCAATTCGCCGGCGCGGAAGTTGCGCGATTCGCGATAGCTTTCGCCGTTCGCCAGGTCGACGTCGAACATGTGGATCTTGTCGTAGCGGGCGATGACTTCACCGCGTCGGTCGATCAGGAACGAACGGTTCGCCGCCTTGTCGGGCGAGGCTTTGACCGCGAGCGAGCCGATATTGATATAAATGCCATGCTTGCGTGCGGCCTCGCGGAGCACGGCCAGCGTCGGATCGTGCTCTTCGTCGGTGATCGTCGCGAACAAGCGCTCGCGCTTGACCTCCATGATGTTGGTCATTTCCGGCGTCAGCACATAGGACGCACCGGCGAGCGCCGCCTCCTCGATAGCCGAAAGCGTGCTCGCCAGATTGATGTTGGGATCGACGCCCGTGCGCGTTTGCACGAGGCCGACCTTGAAGGCCGCGACCGGTGTTGCACTCATGCCGGCTGGTCTCCATAGAGCAGTGGATCGAGTTTGCCGGCGTCTTCGAGCGCGTAAAGCTCATCGCAGCCGCCGACGTAAGTCGACCCGATGAAAATTTGCGGGTACGTCGTGCGTCCGTCGGTGCGCGCGGTCATTTCCTGACGCTTCTCCGGGTCGGTCGTGACATCGAACTCGCGAAACGTCACACCTTTGCGGGAAAGAAGCTCCTTCGCGTAGTGGCAATAGGAGCAATATTGGCGCGTATAGATTTCGACAGAAGTCATAACGTGTCGTTAACCCCGTCAGATCGCTAGTTTTATCAAGCCTTTATATGGAGGTTCGGACCGCCTCGGCAACCCTGGCGAAGACCAGGACGTCAACATTGGCGGCGCCGGCGCGCAGCAGCGCCCTCGCGCAACCTTCAACCGTCGCGCCCGAGGTCAGCACGTCATCGACGACGACGAGCCGCCGGCCTTTGATCAAGGCCTTGCCTTCCGGCGGCACGCGGAACGCGCCTTGTTCATTGGCCGCCCGCTCCGACCGCGACAGTCCAACCTGCTGCGGCGTCGGCTTCACCCGCTTGAGCGCACCGGCGGCGACCGGCACGCCGCTCGCGGCGCAGACTGTCGCCGCCAGCAGCGCCGATCGGTTGAAGCGCCGTGCCCAATACCGCCGCCAGTGCAACGGCACCGGGACAAGTGCATCGGCGTCCGCAAGAAGCTCACGGCCGGCATGAGCGAGCCAGCGTCCGAGCATCGGCGCCAGATCGAGCCGGTCGCCATATTTGAGGGCGTGCACCAGCGCACGCGAAATCTCGTCGAAGCGCACGGCGGCCCGGGCGCGGTGATAAGCCGGCGGGTCGGCGATCGCCTCCATGGAGAGAATTCCCGGCCCCGGATCGTACACAAAGGGAATCCCGAGCCGCTCGCAGTAGGGCCTACTGATGAAGGACAGCTTCGACCAGCAGGCGGGGCATAACCCTTGCCCCTCGACCGGCTCGCGGCAGGCGGCGCACAGCCGCGGCAAAGCGATATCGAGTGCCGCGCGCAACACCCCACGCGCCGCGTCGCCGGCGCGTTTGAACCCGGAAATAACGGCGATGCCTGCCGGCTCCCCCATGAAAACTCCCCAATGACGCCACGCTAGCATACGTGAGACAATCGCGTCATGGATCGTGTCTTGGCGCAAAGCCCGCTGATCTTCGACCGTAGCCTGATCCGTGACCATCGCCGCCGCGCGGCATCGATTGGTCCGGCGACGTTTCTGCTCGACCGCGTTGCCGACGATCTTGCCGACCGCTTGGGCGCGGTGCTGCGGCGTTTTGAGCTCGCGCTGGATCTCGGCTCGCCGGGCGAAGCGGTACGCGCGGCCTTGATGCGCTCTGGCACGGTGGGGACGATCGTGGCAGCGGATACGATCGCGCCGTCGCAGCGACCGTCTCTGCCTTTCGTCGTTGCCGAGGAGGAGGCGTTGCCGTTTCGCGACGCCGCGTTCGATCTCGTCGTGTCCGCGCTGGCGCTGCACTTTGTCAACGACTTGCCGGGGACGCTTCTGCAAATCCGGCGCGCGCTCAAGCCCGACGGTTTGTTTCTCGCCGCGCTCTACGGCGGCGAGACGCTGACCGAGCTGCGGCAGGCTTTTGCGGCGGCAGAAAGCGAGATCGAGGGCGGTATCTCGCCTCGGGTCGCGCCGTTTGCGGATTTGGGCGAACTCGGCGCGTTGCTGCAGCGTGCAGGTTTTGCACTGCCCGTCGCCGACATCGATCCCGTCACCGTGCGCTACCAAGACGTCTTCGCACTGATGCACGATCTGCGTCGCATGGGTGCAACCAATGCGCTTCGCGATCGCCGCCGCGCGCCGCTCAGACGCGCGACCCTGATGCGCATGGCGGAGATTTACGGCGAGCGCTTTTCCGGCGACGACGGCCGCGTGCGCGCAACCTTCGAAATCGTTTGGCTGTCGGGTTGGGCGCCGCACCCGCGCCAGCAACAACCGCTCAAGCCGGGTTCGGCGCAGACGCGCCTTGCCGACGCGCTAGGGGCGCGCGAAATCTCGACGGGAGAGAAGGCGGGAATCTAACCGGTCCGATCATTCCCGCGTTAGCGGGAATCCAGCCCTGAACGGCGACTGAAACTCTGGGTCCCCGCATCCGCGGGGACGAGCGGCGCATGGAGTGTTACTTCAGCGCGGTGTTGACGCTGGTGTAGAAACCTTTGACCTCGGTGCCGATGACCGCAATCGTGCCGACGATGACAATGGAAATTCCGGAAGCAATCAGCGCATACTCGATTGCCGTGGCGCCGGCCTCGTCGCCGACAAACCGCCGCCACGAGGCTGCGATCGCCGATGCCAAAGGTTTCAACATCATACTTTCCCTCGCTTCCCCTTAATCACAACAACGTCGTTAAGTGCGGGATCAGAGGTTCGTCGGCGGGAGGCATCGGATAGCCGCGCAAGTCGCGCGGCCGCACCCATTTGAGCTTCTGCCCTTCGCGAGCTTCCATAATTCCTTCCCAGCGCCGGCATACATAAAGCGGCATGAGTAGGTGGAAGTCCGGATAAAAATGACTCGCAAAAGTCAGCGGTGCGAGGCACTCCTCCTTGACGACGATTCCCAGTTCCTCCTTCAGCTCACGGATCAGGCTCACTTCCGGCCGTTCGCCGCTTTCGACCTTACCGCCCGGGAACTCCCACAATCCCGGCATCGATTTTCCTTCCGGGCGCTGCGCGATCAGCACGCGTCCATCGGGGTCGATGAGGGCGCAAGCGGCAACCAGAACGAGTTTGACGCCGACGTCCGCAGTCATTCTAGGGACAACATGGTAAAGGGTTACTTCGCACAGTTTCGTGCATGGCGCCTTCGCCAGTGACGGTTAACAAGCCGTTACGACCGGTAGTCGCCATTGATGGCGATATATTCCTTGGTCAAATCGCAGGTCAGCACGCGGTCGCGGCTTTTGCCAAGACCAAGCCCGACTTTAAGGGTGATTTCCGGCCGCTTCATCGAGGCCGACACCGCCGCCTCGTCGTAAGCCGGATCGCGCTCGCCCTTATGCGCGACGCGGATGTCGTTGAACCAAATCGAAAGCCGATCGCGGTCGGCCGGTTCGCCGGCCTTGCCGACCGCCATGACCACGCGGCCCCAATTGGCGTCCTCGCCGCCGATCGCCGTTTTCACCAAGGGCGAATTGGCGATCGACAGCGCGATGCGGCGCGCCGATCGTTTGGATGTGGCGCCCTCGACGGTGATCTCGACCAATTTACGCGCGCCCTCGCCGTCGCGCGCGATTTGCTCGGCGAGATCGGCAAGCACGGCGTTGAAGGCCTTGCGGAACGCCCCAACCCGCGGATCGGAGAGCCGCGCGATTTTGGCAACGCCGCGCGCAGCCGCGGCGCCGGTAGCGAATGCCAGCAATGTGTCGGAGGTTGAGGTGTCGCCGTCGATGGTCACGGCATTGAAGGTGTCGTCGACTCCGTCGCGCAGCAGAGCCTTGAGTACGGCCGGCGCAACCGGCGCGTCGGTGAAGACGAACGACAGCATTGTCGCCATATCGGGTGCGATCATGCCGGCGCCCTTGGCGATGCCGCAGATCGTCACCGCGCTTTTCCCCATTCCGACAATCGCGGCCGAGCCCTTAGGGAACGTGTCGGTGGTCATGATGGCTTTTGCCGCTTCAGCCCAGCCGCCGGGTTTGGCGTCGGCCACAAGCCTATCCATGACGCCGCCGAATTTCGTCGCGTCGAGCGGCTCGCCGATGACGCCGGTCGACGCCAGAAAAACCTGGCTCGGACTGCAGTCGGTGGCGTTGGCGGCAATTTCCGCCGTTAGCGTCGTTGCCACACGGCCGGATTTGCCGGTGAAGGCGTTGGCGTTGCCCGAATTGACCACAAGCGCGCTGGCGCGGCCGCCCTTGAGCTGCGCACGGCACCAATCGACCGCCGCCGACGGGCATTTCGAGCGGGTAAAGACGCCGGACACCGTGGTGCCTGGATCGAACAGCGCCAGCAGCACGTCGGTGCGGCCGGGATAGCGAATACCGGCTGCCGCCGTCGCCAGCCGCACGCCGGCGATCGGCGGCATGTCGGGAAAAGCGGCGGGAGCGAGAGGGGAAATGTGAGGAGACATGATTCGTCATTCCGGGGCGCGCGTAGCGCGAGTCCGGAATCCATAACCTCAGCACCGAGAACGCATCGGTACGCGTGGGGGTTATGGATTCCGACCTTCGCTCCGCTCGGCCGGAATGACTAGGACTTTTGAAGTGCCCCGCAAAGGGGGAGTGGTCACTTTTTCGCCGGTGCGGCCGGGTTGAGCGAGGGGTCGGCTGCGACCGGCTTGTCGAGCCGCTCGATCTTCGCGGTCTTGCGCAAGTTCTCGACCATCTCCGCCTGCGCGCGATGCGCCACATAGTTTTCGATCTGCGGTTTGACTTGTTCGAAGGTCGGCGTCGGCTTGACGCGTTTGTCTTCGACCTTGATCACATGCCAGCCGAACTGGGTCTTCACCGGATCGGAAATCTGACCCTTGTCGAGCTTGAATGCGACGTCGGCGAATTCCGGCACCATCTGATCCTTGGTGAAGTAACCGAGATCGCCACCCTCGGCCGCGCCGGGATCCTTCGACTTTTCCTTCGCGAGGGTTGCGAAGTCGGCGCCGCCTTTGAGCTGGGCAACGATCGCTTTGGCCTCATCCTCGGTCGGCACCAGGATGTGGCGGGCGTGTACCTCTTCTTCGTTCTTCACCTGCTTGATGGCTTCGTCATAGACTTGGTGCTCGGCTGAGTCCGACAGGGCCGATTTGCCGACATTCTGCAACAGCGCTTCCATCAACAACCGATTGCGATCGAAGGCCAGACGATGTTTGACGTCCGGCCGGTCGGCAAGCTTCTGCTCCTCGGCGGCTTGCGACAACACGATGACGTCGGCGAGATAGTTGATGAGATAATCGCGTTTCTGCTCCGGCGGGATGCTTGGGATGTTGGAGCCGATCTCCTCCTCGGCAAAGGCCAAATCGCTCTCGCGAATATCCACGCCGTTGACGCGGGCGACAACCGGATCGCTGTCCTGCGCGAAGGCGACGCGCGGGCCGGCGCCGATCGGCGCGGACAACATGACGGCACAGGCGAGCGCGATCAGCGCGCGATGCGGGGACGGGCGATTTGAGGCCATAGAAGGCGATCCTTTGGGCAGAGAGGCAAAACGCCTCACCGAGGCGCGGTTTTTGCGGCGCGGACACTCGCCGAATAAGCCCGGCTTGGCAATGGCAGAATGCGGGCTAGAGCCTAACGAGCGCGTGAAGGGCGGCCTTCGCATTGACAACAAAACCACCCCCTCTTATCTCTCGGCATAGTTCCGAGCGCCTCGATCGGCTTGCTAAATCCGCCTTGCAGAAGCCTTGAATTGCGCTGCATTTTCCGCCGGTTGGAAGCACACTGATGGCGAGGAAATAAGCGTGGCGAGGAAATAAGCGTGTGGCGCGTTTCCGGTTTGCCAAGATGTTGGGAAGGATAAAGACGCGATGATCGGCGCTGTCGCCCGCAAACTGTTCGGTTCCTCGAACGACCGCCGCATCCGCACCTATCGGCCGCGCGTTGACGCCATCAATGCGCTGGAGAAGGAACTGGAAGCGCTCTCCGACGAGGCGCTGCGTGCCCGCACCGAAGCCTTCAAAAAGCAACTGGCCGAAGGGGCGACGCTCGACGACATTCTGGTGCCGGCCTTCGCCACGGTGCGCGAAGCCGGCAAACGCACGCTCGGCCAGCGCCACTTCGACGTCCAGCTCATCGGCGGCATGGTGCTGCATGAAGGCCGGATTGCGGAGATGAAGACCGGCGAAGGCAAGACGCTGGTGGCCACGCTGCCGGTCTATCTCAACGCGATCGCCGGCCGCGGCGTCCACGTCGTCACCGTCAACGACTATCTGGCCAAGCGCGACGCCGAATGGATGGGCCAGATCTATAAATTCCTCGGCCTGACCGTCGGCGTCATCGTTCACGGCCTCGACGACGCCGAACGCAAGAAGCAATACGATTGCGACGTCACCTACGGCACCAACAACGAGCTGGGCTTCGATTATCTACGCGACAATATGAAGTATCGGCTCGAGGACATGGTGCAGCGCGGCCATGGCTACGCCATCGTCGACGAAGTGGACTCGATCTTGATCGATGAGGCGCGCACGCCGCTGATCATTTCCGGGCCGCTCGATGACCGCTCCGACTTCTACAACACCATCGACACGTTCATCCCCAGCCTCGACAAGGCCGATTATGAAGTCGACGAGAAGCAGCGCACCGTGACGCTGACCGAGGTCGGCATGGAGAAGATGGAGCAGGGGCTGCGCCAGGCCGGCCTGCTCAAGTCCGACTCGCTCTATGACGTGGAAAACGTCTCCGTCGTGCATCACGTCAATCAGGCGCTGCGCGCGCACAAGCTGTTCCAGCGCGACAAGGATTACATCGTGCGCAACGGCGAAGTCGTGATCATCGACGAATTCACCGGCCGCATGATGCCGGGCCGGCGCTATTCGGAAGGGTTGCACCAGGCGCTTGAGGCCAAGGAGCGGCAGCCCATCCAGCCGGAAAACCAGACGCTCGCCTCGATCACCTTCCAGAACTACTTCCGCATGTACAAAAAGCTCGCCGGCATGACCGGAACGGCGGCGACCGAGGCCGACGAACTCCTCGACATTTACAATCTCGAAGTCCTGGAAATTCCGACCAATATGCCGATGGTGCGCATCGACGACGATGACGAGGTCTATCGCACGGCGGCGGAAAAATTCCGCGCCATTCTGACTCTGATCGAGGATTGCAAGTCGCGCGGCCAACCGGTCCTGGTCGGCACCACCTCGATCGAGAAATCGGAAACGCTCGCCGAGATGCTGCGCAAGCAGGGTTGGGAGCAGCACGATTTCTCCGACCCGAATGCGTTCGCGGCGCTCTATTCCGGCGATGAAGGCGCGTCCAAGGCGAAAGTGTTCGCCATCCTCAACGCCCGCTATCACGAGCAGGAAGCCTATATCGTGTCGCAGGCGGGCGTGCCCGGCGCGATCACCATCGCCACCAACATGGCCGGCCGCGGCACCGACATTCAGCTCGGCGGCAACGCCGACATGCGCATCCGCCAGGAGCTGGCCGACATCGATGATTGGCAGGCGCGCAACGAACATGCCCGCGCCGGCGAAATCCGCGCGCAAGTCGCGCGCTTGAAGGACAAAGCGCTTGCCGCCGGCGGGCTCTATGTGCTCGGCACCGAACGGCATGAGAGCCGCCGCATTGACAATCAGTTGCGCGGCCGTTCCGGACGCCAGGGCGATCCCGGCCATTCGAAATTCTTTCTGTCGCTCGAAGACGACCTGATGCGCATCTTCGGTACCGACAAGCTCGACGGCATGCTGACCAGGCTGGGCCTCAAGGAGGACGAGGCGATCATCCATCCGTGGATCAACAAGGCGCTGGAGAAAGCGCAACAGAAAGTCGAGGCGCGCAACTTCGACATCCGCAAGAACATCCTGAAATTCGACAACGTGATGAACGACCAGCGGAAGGTCATCTTCGAGCAGCGCATCGAATGGATGGGCGACGCCGCGGCGGCCGAAGTCGTCGCCGACATGCGCCACAACGCGATCGACGATCTGGTCGCCAAGCACGTGCCGGAAAACGCCTATCCCGAGCAGTGGGACACCACGGGCCTCAAGGAGGAGATCAAGCGCGTTCTCGGTCTCGAACTGCCGGTCGACGTGTGGGCGAAGGAAGAAGGCATCGCCGACGAGGAAATTTTCGCCCGTGTCGAACGCCGCGGCGATGAGCATATGGCGGCGAAAGTCGCGCAGTGGGGCTCCGACGTCATCCGTTACATCGAGAAATCGATTCTGCTGCGGACGCTCGATCATCTCTGGCGCGAGCATCTGTTGACGCTTGAGCATCTGCGGCAGGTGATCGGGCTGCGCGGTTACGGCCAGCGCGACCCGCTCAACGAGTACAAGGCCGAAGCCTTCTCGCTGTTCGAGGCGATGAGCCAGAATTTGCGCGAGGCGGTGACGGCGCAGCTAATGCGTGTCGAGATCATGGCGCAGCCGCCCCCGGAGCAGCCGATGTCGCTGCCGGCAATGGAGGCGCATAAGATCGATCCGACGACCGGCGAAGACGAAATGGCGCTGGCGATGGCTGGCGCCGAGACGCTGGCGCGGCATGGCATCGGCGGTCCCGCGGGCGGCGCCGCCGCGGCCACGGCGGCGGCACGCAACGCACCTGCTGCGGAACGCAATCCGCAAGATCCGACCAGTTGGGGCAAGGTCGGCCGCAACGAACCTTGTCCGTGCGGTTCAGGCAAAAAATTCAAGCATTGCCACGGCAAATACCAATAATCGGGGATCAGTCACCTGATCCCTTAATTCGTGATGCCGGATAGCTGGATTACTGCAATCCGCCCCAGCGGCTGTCGAAGCTGCCGGCCGGCACGGCCGGTTGCGCGCCGTTCATGACGCCGCCGTTGCCGGCGGGTTGCGCCGCCGCGTTGGCTTCCTGAGTTGCGGGCTTTGGCTTGGGCGCGGCGGCCTGCTGCGGTTCGCTCTTCGGCGCTTCATTCTTGTTCGTGTCGTGCGGCTCGCTCGGCTTGGGCTTGGCGGCCGCTGTTTCAGTCTCATGATGCGCCGGCTTCGGCTTCGGCGGAGCCGATCCTGATCCGCGCTCCTGGACCGCCGCTTCGGTTGCGGCGACTTGCGTCGGTGCGGCGGGGGCCGATGCGAACAGGCCGCCGAAAAGCTTGCCGGCCAAGCTCGGCTCGCCATTGTCGGCGGTGGCGCCCACCGTCGGCGGTTGCTGCGGCAACGCCGACGGCGGCGGCACGCGCGCCGGCGGTATGTTGCCGCCGACCTGGGCGAGGAAAACGCGGTTCATGCCGCCGTCCAGCCCGCTATGGATCGGAGCGGTGGGCGTGAATTTCGCCAGCTTGACGAATTCCTGCTCGTCCTCGTGCTCTTTCTCGATCGCCGGTCCGGCGATTTCCGGGTTCACGACATAGGGCGGACAACGGCCGCTCGGAGTGAACGCCAGCGCCTTCGAGGAATTCGGCATCGCGTCGAAGACGTAGTGCTTGTCGCAAACATCGACCTTGGGCTCGAGATGCGTCGCTTCGAAATGATCGTTGCCTACCTTGATCATTTTCCAGAAGGCCATGTTCGGATTGTTGCGATGACGGGCGAGGTTCGCCGGCGTCAGGCGAAACGGATAGGCCTGGATCTGGAACGACTGCTGCCCGCCGAGCAAAGACTCGCGCGCCAGCGAATAGATTTCCCCAATTTGCTCGTCGGTCATCGCATAGCAGCCGCGCGACGAGCAGTCGCCGTGGATCATCAAAAACGCGCCGTGGCGGTCATTGGCCTTGTCGTAGGCGTTGGGGAAGCCGGTGTTGATCGCCAGGTAATAGTTGGAGTTCGGATTCATCAATTCAGGGGTGATGGTGTAGAAGCCCTCAGGCGCCTGGCGGTCGCCTTCATGGACCTTCGGTCCGATATCGCCCGACCAGCGGCAGATCGGATAGACTTTCAGGATCTGGTACCGGCCGGTGACGTCCTGCTTCCAGACCTCGAGTTCCGATTCCTCCTTGAAGATGCGGACGAGGATCGGCGACTCCTTCGTCATTTTCTTCTGATCGAGGAGCGTCAGCATTTGCGGCGACAGCTCCTTCATTGCCCTGGTCGGCAACTGGTAGCCGCCTTCATCGCTGAAGCATCCGGCGAGCGTCAGTGCCCCGGCGAGCGTTGCCGACAGCATGAGCGCGCGGACCAGACTGGCGCGGATCAAAGCGATACTCCCCGACGGTGGGATGGTCCCCGATCCATCGCACCAATCGTTATCCTTACGAAATGGCTTTCGCAAGGCAGCAGGGCCGCCCATAGCCCCGGTGGACCATGCGCGCCCTGAAAGAATGGTAAATATTTCCGCTAATTTGATGCGCGGAACCAAGGTGTTAACGGGCAGGGGATCAATTGTGGCGCCCCGGGCGGAACCGCCGCAGCGCACCACCAAGCGGAGAAATCAGGCGAGCGACCGCCCGATCGCCATGAATTTCTCGCGCCGCAGCCGCACGATCGTTGCCGGGTCGAGCCCGTGCAATTCTGCCAAGGCAGCCCCGATCGCCTCGCCGGTCGCGGCGATAGCGGCCGCCGGATCGCGATGCGAGCCACCCGTAGGTTCGGCAACGATGGTGTCGACAACGCCGAGCCGCAGCAGATCTTGAGCGGTGATCTTCATGCTGGCGGCGGCCTCCTGGGCCTTCGAGGTGTCGCGCCACAGGATCGAGGCGGCGCCTTCCGGCGAGATCACGCTGTAGATTGAGTGTTCCAGCATGATCACGCGGTTTGCGGTGGCAACCGCGATCGCTCCGCCCGAGCCGCCTTCGCCGATGATGGTCGCGACATTGGGAACGCCGATGCGCAAACACGCTTCAGTCGAGCGTGCGATTGCTTCCGCCTGGCCGCGCTCTTCGGCGCCGATGCCCGGATAGGCGCCGGCGGAATCGATGAGCGCGATGACTGGAATTTCAAAGCGGTCGGCCAAGTCCATCAGCCGCACCGCTTTGCGATAGCCCTCCGGCCGCGCCATGCCGAAATTGTGCTTGAGCCGGCTGTCGGTATCGGAGCCCTTTTCCTGTCCGATGACGCAGACGCTTTCGCCGCGGAAGCGGCCGAAACCGCCGACGATGGCGGCGTCTTCGCCGTAGCTGCGGTCGCCGGCGAGCGGGACGAAATCGGTCACCAGCGCCCCGATATAATCGAGACAGTGCGGCCGCTGCGGATGGCGCGCCACCTGCGTCTTCTGCCACGGCGTCAAGCCGGCATAGAGCTCTTTGAGCGTGGCATCGGCCTTCACCTCGATACGGCTGATCTCTTCGCCAATGGCGACGTCGCCGGACGCCTGCAACGCGCGCATCTCCTCGACCTTGGCCTCGAGCTCGGCCACCGGTTTTTCGAAATCGAGATAGGAACGCATTACGCTTGGTCGGCTTTCATCTGGTTAAATCGCCGCGGAACATAGTCATCAAATATTGATGTCCGTCAGCGGATGCAAATCGCGGACAAGGCTTTTCAAACGCTCCTCGAGCACGTGCGTATAAATCTGCGTGGTCGAGATGTCGGCGTGCCCGAGCAACGTCTGCACCACCCGCAAATCAGCGCCGTTATGCAACAGGTGGCTGGCGAAAGCATGGCGCAGCACATGCGGGCTCAACTGCCCCGCGCGCAGGCCGGCGGCCGCGGCCAGCGCTTTGAGTTCGCGCGCGAAGTGCTGCCGGGTGAGATGGCCGCTGCCGCCGAAGGACGGGAACAGCCACTTGGTTTCGGTGCGATCGCCGCCGCCGCCCGATTGTGCGAGGAGTTCCAGATACGCCGCCATCGCCTCCTTGGCCGCGGCGTTGAGCGGCACGAGCCGCTCTTTGTTACCCTTGCCGCGCACAACGATGACGCGGGCGTCGCGGCGGGCAGCGGATACCGGGAGTGCCACGAGTTCGGATACGCGCAGTCCTGTGGCGTACAGAAGTTCGACGAGACAGGCGAGCCGCGCGGCCCGCAGCCGCGTTGAAAGCGTCGCTTGCGGGGCGTGGCTACCCGCCACACCCAAGAGACGGTCGACTTCGGCAAGCGTGAGCGTTTTCGGCAGCGCGCGAGCGCGTTTTGGACCTTCCAGCACGGCGGCCGGATCGTCCTTGCGTTGTCCTTCGGCAAACAGAAACCGGTAGAGCTGGCGGATCGCGGACAGTTTACGCCCCACCGTGGCCGGCCGCATCCCGCGCTTGGCGAGTGCGCCGAGATAGCGGCGAATATCTTCGGTCGTCGCCGTGGCGACCGATCGGCCGCGATCGGCAAGCGAGGTGGAAAAGTCGGCAAGGTCGTGCGCGTAAGCGGTGAGTGTGTTGGTCCCGGCGCCGCGCTCCGCAGCCAGCATATCAAGAAACAGCGCGACTAGCCGCTGGTCGGAATCTGTCCCGGCGCGTGTCGTCGCTCGAATAGTTTTGCGCGTCGGCGCGCGGGCCATCAGGACTCGGTTCCTGTTTAGCGGTTCTTGAAAAACTTATCGGGCGGGATCGATACCGTGATTTCGCGCGGCGTCGGCTGGACGAAATGCGCCAGCGCATAGACGCCGCCATAGACGGCCGCGCCGAGAGCGGCGACGACAAAAAGGAAGCGAAAAAGGCTCGGCATGATCGGGTCCCGGACGTCCTTATGCGACTTAAGAATCAGAAAAACACTAGCAAACTGTGATGTTGGTTCGGGTTTGCCGATTTGTGGCCGCAAGGCGAGGCCGCCCTCGATTTTTGCGCTATAAAGGCGCCGGCGTGGTCCCTATGGCCGGTGACGAGCATACCCTAAATGACTGATATTGCGCTGCAAAATGATGCCGACCCGACCGCGTCGCCGGCCGCTATCGTGCCACGGCTGGGCAGCCGCTCGATTGTGCTTGTCGGCATGATGGGGGTCGGCAAGTCTTCGGTCGGCCGCCGGCTGGCGGCTCGCCTTGCAATTTCCTTTGTCGACGCCGACGCCGAAATCGAAACCGCGGCTGGCATGAGCATCGCCGACATCTTCGCTCGCCACGGCGAGGATTACTTTCGGCGCGGCGAGGCGCGAGTCATTGCGCGCCTGCTCGAGAGCGGACCGCAGATCTTGGCTACCGGCGGCGGCGCCTTCATGAATTCGGAAACACGCCAACTCATCAAAGCCAAGGGGGTCTCGATTTGGCTGCACGCCGATGTGGATGTACTGCTCCGGCGCACCGGCAAGCGCAGGAACGAGCGGCCGCTGTTGCAAACGGACGACCCCGCCGACACGCTGCGCCGCCTTCTGGCCGAGCGCGGCCCGATGTATGCGCAGGCGGATCTCACCGTGCATTCGCGCGACATTGCGCACGAAGCGGTCGTGGCCGAGGTGATGGCGGCGCTCGCATCGTTTCTGAGCGAAAACGATGCGCCGAGTGAGGCTGGCTCATGACCGCGCCGTTGCGCGCCGATCCGACGACCGTACAGGTTGCGCTCGGCGACCGCAGCTATGACATCGTCATCGGCCGCGGCCTCTTGGGTTCGCTCGGCGCGCGCGTTGCCGCCATGCGACCCGGCGCCAAGGCAATGATCGTCACCGACGAAAATGTCGCGCGCCATCACCTTGCCGCGGCGGAAAGCGCGTTGACCGGCGCGGGCATTTCGGCAAGCCGCCTAAGTGTTGCCGCCGGCGAAGCCTCCAAGAGCTTTGCCGTGTTCGAAACGGTTTGCGAGGCGATCGTCGCCGCGCGCATCGAGCGCGGCGATTTGATCATCGCGCTGGGCGGCGGCGTCATCGGCGATCTCGCCGGCTTTGCCGCGTCGGCGGTTCGGCGCGGCCTCGATTACGTGCAGGTGCCGACCACGCTGCTGGCGCAGGTCGATTCCTCGGTCGGCGGCAAGACCGCGATCAACTCCGCGCACGGCAAGAACCTGATCGGCGCCTTTTACCAGCCGATCCTGGTCATCGCCGACACTGCCGTGCTCGACACCTTGCCGCCGCGCGAATTCCGTTCCGGCTACGCCGAGGTCGCCAAATACGGCCTGCTTGGCGATGCCGCCTTTTTTTCCTGGCTGGAAGCCAACTGGCGCGACGTGTTCGCCGGCGGCAAGTCTTCCGGAAGTTTTGCGCGCGAGCACGCCATCGCCGTGAGCTGCCGCGCCAAGGCCGCGATCGTGGCGCGCGACGAGCGCGAGAGCGGCGAGCGGGCGTTGCTCAATCTCGGTCACACTTTCGGCCATGCGCTCGAAGCCGCTTGCGGTTTTTCCGATTGGCTGCTGCACGGCGAGGCGATCGCCGCCGGAATGGCGCTGGCGTTTGGGTTTTCGGTGGAGCTCGGATTTCTGCCCGCCGCCGAATCGGAACGCGCCATTCGCCACCTCGCGACGGTCGGATTGCCGACCCGGATCAGGGACATCCAAGGCGATTTGCCGGACGTCGACCGGCTCATGGAACTCATCGCCCAAGACAAAAAAGTGAAGCGCGGAACGCTTACATTTGTCCTTGTCCGCGGCATCGGCGCGGCGTTCGTCGAGAACGGCGTCGATCCACGGCGGGTGCGCGCGTTCTTGAGCAAGAAGCTTGCGGAGCCATGACCACTTACGACTGGTTGATCATCGCGGCGGTCGCCGTCTGCCTCTTGATATCGGCGTTCTATTCCGCCAGCGAAACGGCGCTGACCGCTTCTTCGCGGGCTGCGATGTCGCGGCTCGAGAAACACGGCAACGCCGATGCGACGATCGTCAATCGGCTCCTCGCCACCCGTGAGCGGCTCCTTGGTGCGGTGCTGTTTGCCAACAATCTCACCAACATTGCCGCCGCGTCGATGACCACCGGCTTATTGCTCGCCTTCTTCGGCGAGGCCGGCGAAATCTACGCCACCATAGCGATGACGCTGATCATCTTCGTCGTCGCCGAAGTGCTGCCGAAGACGGCCGCTTTCAACATGCCCGATCGGATCGCGCTCCTGGTCGCCGAGCCGGTGGCGTGGACGGTGCGAGTGTTTTCGCCGTTTTTACGCGGTGTCGAATGGCTGGTGCGGGTGATCCTGCGCGGCTTCGGTGTGCCGGTCGGCAAAATTCAATCGATCCTGTCGCCGCAGGAGGAACTGCGCGGCGCCGTCGATCTGCTCCATCACGCCGGCGTCGTGGAAAAATCCGACCGCGACATGATGGGCGGCGTGCTCGATCTGCGCGAACTCGTCGTCTCCGATGTGATGATCCATCGCACCAAGATGGTGATGCTCGACGCCGACGAGCCGCCGCACGAGATCATCGACAAGGTGCTGGCCGCGGGCGTGACGCGCCTGCCGCTGTGGCGCGGCTCGCCTGACAACATCCTCGGCGTACTCCACGCCAGGGACCTGTTGCACGCGTTGCACGCCACCGCCGGCGATGCCGCCAAGATCGACATCGCGTCGCTGGCCAAGCCGGCCTGGTACGTACCCGACACCACGCCGCTCTACGAGCAACTGCGGGCATTTCGCACCCGCAAGGCCGCGATCGCCTTGGTGGTCGACGAATACGGCGAGATGGAAGGGCTGGTGACGCTCGAAGACATCGTCGAAGAGATCGTCGGCGACATCACCGACGAACACGACATCACGGTGCCGGGTGTGCGCATGCTTCCCGACGGCTCGGTCAACGTCGACGGCGCGGTGCCGATACGCGATCTGAACCGGGCGATGGATTGGCACATCCCCGACGATGAGGCGACGACCATCGCCGGCGTGGTCATCCACGAATCCCGCTCGATCCCCGAACCGGGACAGAGCTTCACCTTTCACGGTTATCGCTTCCAGGTTCTACGCAAGAACCGCAACCGCATCACCGCGTTGCGGGTGACGCCGCTCGTGCGCAAGCCGGCGCTGATCGCGGCGGCGAAGGCGAGCTAGCTGTTCTCTACGCACCTTCGCCCGGTGCGGCGGCATGGATCGCCAGCGCGTGCACGCCGCCGGCAAGCTCGCCCGCGAGCGCGCTATTGATCATGCGATGCCGTTCCAGCCGGCTCTTCCCGCGGAACGCCTCCGACACGATATAGAGTCGAAAGTGGGTTTCGCCGCCGGGGCGGTGCCCGGCGTGTCCTTCGTGGCGATGCGATTCATCTTCAACCCGCAGGCTCGAAGGCGCGAAGGCTTTGTGCAACTTTTCTGTGATCAGGTCGCGGGTTTGCATGGCTTGCTGGCTTAAGTGGAGGGGGTGCGCCGGTCAATGTCTCGGCCGCGCCCTTTTGCAGCCTGTCAAGTCTTGAAGGTTTAATCGACGCGTACGCATAATCAAATCGATGAGTAGCGACTCGCCATTGTTTGATAGGATTCGCGTCAAGCCCGACCAGGATCGGCGGCCGCGCAACGATCTGCCGGCCTGTCAATGGCCGCGCTGCGACGCGCACGCCACCCACCGCGCGCCGAAAGGCCGCCTGCGCGCCAACGAATACTGGCAGTTCTGTCTCGAGCATGTGCGCGAATACAACAATTCCTACAATTTCTTCGCCGGCATGAGCGATGACGCCGTCGCGAAATATCAGAAGGAAGACCTGACCGGCCACCGCCCGACCTGGAAAATGGGTTCGATCGGTGGGCAGCGCACGACCGCGCGGCGCCGCGGCGCCGGCGGCTCCGGCTGGGCGGCGGACGATCCGTTCGGCCTGTTTGGCGCCGGCGAGGCGACCGGGCGCGCGCGCCCCGGCAAGGAGGGCCGCAAAGTCCTCAACGCCCAGCGCCGCGCGCTCGACGTGCTCGGCCTTGAAGCCGACGCCAAGCGCTCCGATATCAAAGCCAGATTCAAGGTCCTGGTGAAGCGGCATCATCCCGACGCCAACGGCGGCGATCGCACGTCCGAGGATCGGCTGCGGGAGATTATTGCGGCCTATAATTACCTCAAGTCAGTCGGATTCTGCTGACTTTTTCGCCGCATGCAGGTGGCTTTGAGGTGGCTTTCGCCGCCTTGTCCGCTTCTGCTAAATTCGGTCCAACGGCGGCAACCGCAAGCGTTGGCGTCTCGGAGGTGCAATGACTCTCGCAACTGAAGCCGTATCCGGTTTGCCGGATATGAAGGTCTCGATCCGGCAGGTGTTCGGAATCGACAGCGACCTGGAAGTACCGGCGTATTCCGAGCCGGACGAGCATGTTCCGGATGTGGATCCCGACTATCGGTTCGATAAGCCGACGACGCTGGCCATTCTTGCCGGTTTCGCCAGGAACCGCCGCGTGATCGTCACCGGGTACCACGGCACCGGCAAATCGACCCATATCGAGCAGGTGGCGGCGCGGCTGAACTGGCCGTGCGTGCGCGTCAACCTCGACAGCCACATCAGCCGCGTCGACCTCATCGGCAAGGACGCGATCGTCATTCGCGAAGGTCTGCAGGTCACCGAATTCCGCGACGGCATCCTGCCGTGGGCGCTGCAGCATAATATCGCGATCTGCTTCGACGAGTACGACGCCGGCCGCCCGGACGTGATGTTCGTCATTCAGCGCGTTCTGGAATCGTCGGGGCGGTTGACGCTGCTCGACCAGAACAAGGTGATCAAGCCGCATCCGTCGTTCCGGCTATTTGCTACCGCCAACACGGTGGGCCTGGGCGATACTTCGGGCCTCTATCACGGCACCCAGCAGATCAACCAGGGCCAGATGGACCGCTGGTCGATCGTCACCACGCTTAACTATCTGCCGCACGACAACGAAGTCGACATCGTGCTTGCCAAAGCCAAGCATTATCGCGATGCCGAAGGCCGCGACATTGTCTCGAAGATGGTGCGGGTGGCCGACCTAACCCGCAACGCCTTCATGAACGGCGATATCTCGACCGTCATGAGCCCGCGTACGGTGATTACCTGGGCGGAGAATGCCGAGATCTTCAGCGATGTCGGCTTCGCGTTCCGGCTGACCTTCGTCAACAAATGCGACGAATTGGAGCGTCCGCTGGTAGCGGAATTCTATCAGCGCTGTTTCGGACAAGAGCTGCCGGAATCGGCGGTGAATGTGGCGCTGTCATAATCACCTCGCCCCGCGTGCGGGGAGAGGTCGGCGAGCGAAGCGAGCCGGGTGAGGGGCTTTGCGGTTGGCGCCAAACATCAACGCCCTCTCACCCCAACCCTCTCCCCGTAAATGGGGAGAGGGAGAAGAGCGATGACCTCGAACATCAAGCCCAAGACTCCGGCTAAGGAAGCGCCGACCGAGCCGTTTAAGCGCGCGGTCGGCGTCTGCCTGCGCGCCATCGCCGGCAAGAGCGACGTCGAGGTCGCCTACGCCGCCGAGCGACCAGGGCTTTCCGCCAACAAGGTGCGGTTGCCCGAGCCCGCGCGGCGCTTGAGCGAACGCGAGGCCGCGATCGTGCGCGGCCACGCCGATTCGATTGCACTGCGGCTTGCCTGTCATGACCCGGCCGTGCACCGCAAGCTCGTCCCCGGCGGACAGCAGGCGCGCGCCGTGTTCGACGCGGTCGAGCAGGCCCGCGTCGAGGCGATCGGCTCGCGCCGCATGGGCGGCGTGAAGAAGAATCTCAGCGCCATGCTCGACGACCGCTTCCATCGCGGCAAATACGACGAGATCACCGATCGCGCCGACGCACCGATCGAAGAGGCGCTTGCCATGTTGGTGCGCGAACGGCTCACCGGCGAAACGCCGCCGGCACCGGCGCGCAAGATGGTCGATCTGTGGCGGCCGCTGATCGAGGAGCGCGCCGGCCGCAATCTCGATCGGCTTGAGCGGGTGCTCGACGATCAGCGCCGCTTCGCAGACGCAGTGCACGACCTGCTCGACAGCCTCGATATGGGCGAGGACCGCAACAGCGATGCCGACGAGGAGGAAGGCGAGGACGGCGAGGAGCAGAGCCGCAACGATCAGACCGGCCAGGACGGCGACGCCGCCGAATCGGCCGACAGCGAGCGGCTCTCGCTCGAAGAGGCCGAGACCTCGACCGAGGATCTGCCGGAAAGCGCCGCCGAAGCGATCGACGCCTCGGCCGCCGACATGGCCGAATGCGCCGAGATGGGCGACTCGGAAACGCCGGCGGAGCCGTGGCACCCACGCCACAACCGCAACGAGCCGCGCGGTCCCGACTACCGGCCGTTCACGACAAAATTCGACGAGACGGTCGGCGCAGAAAATCTCTGCGATCCGGAAGAGCTCGACCGCTTGCGCGGTTATCTCGACAAGCAATTGTCGCACCTTCAGGGCGTCGTGGCCCGCCTCGCCAACCGCCTGCAGCGGTTGCTCTTGGCGCAGCAGAACCGGGCTTGGGAATTCGATCTCGAAGAAGGGCTCTTGGACCCGGCGCGGCTGCCGCGTGTCATCGTCGATCCGCTGCATCCGTTGTCGTTCAAGCGCGAGAAGGACACCGACTTCCGCGATACGGTGGTGACACTGCTCCTCGACAATTCCGGTTCGATGCGCGGACGGCCGATCACGGTGGCGGCGACCTGCGCCGACATTCTGGCGCGCACGCTCGAGCGCTGCGGCGTCAAGGTCGAGATTTTAGGTTTCACCACCCGCGCCTGGAAAGGCGGGCAATCGCGCGAGAGCTGGCTCTCTCAAGGCAAACCGGCCAATCCAGGACGGCTGAACGATCTCCGTCACATCATCTACAAGTCAGCCGACGCGCCGTGGCGGCGCGCGCGCAAAAATCTCGGACTGATGATGCGCGAGGGGCTGCTGAAAGAGAATATCGACGGCGAAGCGCTCGATTGGGCGCATAAGCGGCTATTGGCCCGTCCCGAGAGCCGCAAAATCCTGATGATGATTTCCGACGGCGCGCCGGTCGACGATTCGACGCTGTCGGTCAATCCCGGCAATTATCTTGAGCGGCATTTGCGGTGGGTGATCGAGGATATCGAGACCCGCTCGCCAGTCGAACTGATCGCCATCGGCATCGGCCACGACGTCACCCGTTACTATCGGCGCGCGGTGACGATCGTCGACGCCGAGGAACTCGGCGGCGTGATGACCGAGAAGCTTGCGGAATTGTTCGCCGACAACGGACCGGAAGAGCACGCATCGCGCCCTTCCCGCCCGCGGCGGCGGCTCGACGCATAGCGGGGTCTTCGGCGCTGCTTCGCGCGGGGCCTGCCTAAAAACTTTGCACTGCATAAAATTATTTCGCAGCGCATAAGAAGCGCGCACAGAGTCCCCCGCGAGCGGGCGAAACTCTTTATTTTCCTTGGACATAGCGTTGGCACAAGCCTTGCGAAGTACGCCATAGCGCAGAAGCCGGTTGCGAACACCGATCGACGTTTCCGCGCGAAACGAGACAAGGTGGCCTGATGCCGAGCCGGAACGAGACCTGGATTTCCGAGTGGCAGCCCGAGGATGAAGCGTTCTGGGAATCGAAGGGCAAATTCATCGCCCGGCGTAATCTGATCTGGTCGATCGTCGCCGAGCATGTCGGGTTCTCGATTTGGCTGCTTTGGAGCATCGTCGCGACCAAGCTGCCACAGGCCGGGTTTCACTACACCACCGACCAGCTGTTCCAGCTTGTAGCGCTGCCCGGGCTGATCGGCTCTTTGATGCGTTTTCCGTACACCTTCGCGGTCACTACCTTCGGCGGCCGCAATTGGACGATTTTCAGCGCCTCGGTGCTGTTCATTCCGACCATGGCGCTTGCGTATTTCGTCACCCGGCCCGACACGCCGTTCTGGCTGATGCTCCTGGTGGCGGCGACCGCCGGTCTCGGTGGCGGCAATTTCGCGTCGAGCATGACCAATATTTCCTTCTTCTATCCGGACCGCATGAAGGGCTGGGCGCTCGGCCTGAATGCCGCCGGCGGCAATATCGGCGTCAGCAGTGTGCAATTGCTGACGCCAATCCTTATTGGCGTCGGCCTCATCAATCTCTATTTGGCCACGCCGGGGCCGGGCGGAGTTTATCTGCAGAATGCCGGTTTGATGTGGATCCTGCCCGTGATCATCGCCGTTTTCGGCGCCATTTTCTTTATGAACAATCTCGCGACCGCGCGGTCGAGCTTCAAAGATCAGCTCGCAATTCTCGGGCGCAAGCATACCTGGATCATGTCCTACATCTACATCGGCACGTTTGGTTCGTTCATCGGTTACTCGGCGGCGTTTCCGCTGCTTATCAAGACGCAATTCCCGGAGATAGCGATCGGCATCGCTTTTCTCGGACCGCTGGTCGGCTCGTTGTCGCGTCCGTTGGGGGGCCTGCTCGCCGACAAAGTCGGCGGCGCCATCGTGACGTTTTGGAATTTCATTGTCATGGGCGCCGCGACCATCGGCGTCATCTACTTCATCGATGCCAAGGAATTCGCCGGATTTTTGGCGATGTTTCTGATCGTCTTCATCGCCACCGGCGTCGGCAACGGTTCGACCTACCGGATGATCCCTTCGATCTTCCGCGAAGAGAAACTGCGCGCCGCAAAGGGCTCAGGCGACACGGGCAAAGCGCTGGCGCTCAAGGCGGCCGGCATTGAAAGCGGTGAGGCGCTCGGCTTCATCGGCGCCATCGGCGCCTGTGGTGGCTACCTCATCCCGCGCGGCTTCGGCGCCTCGATTGGTGCAACCGGCGGTCCTTATCTGGCGCTCGAAATCTATTTGGCGTTCTACGCGACCTGCCTGGCGCTGACCTGGTGGTACTACCTGCGCCCGGCGTCGTTTGCTTCAGGCGCACCGAGTTTAGCGCAAGCGCGCGTGTGACGAGGAGCGCCGACCGCCCGAGCGCGGATCGATGAGCCGGTAAAACGCGGAGCAACCCCGATGACGCCTGAGCAGGTTAAAGCGATCCAGGAAAGTTTCGCCAAAGTAGCACCGATCTCGCAACAGGCCGCCGGACTGTTCTACGGCCGCTTGTTCGAGATCGCGCCGGCGGTCAAGCCGCTCTTCAGAGGCGATATGGAAGAACAAGGCCGCAAGCTGATGGCGACGCTTGCCGTTGTCGTCAACGGGCTCAGCAATCTCGAAGCGGTGTTGCCGGCGGCAAGCGCGCTGGCCAAGCGCCACGTCGATTACGGCGTGAAAGCCGCCGACTACACGCCGGTCGGGCAGGCGTTACTGTGGACGCTGGAAAAAGGCCTCGGCGAACATTGGATGCCCGATCTCGCCGCCGCCTGGACCGAAGCTTACACCGTGCTCTCCGGCTACATGATCGGCGAGGCCTACGGTCACAACGTTGCCGCGGAATAGCACGGCGCATGAGCGAGCCCCTGGTCATTATCGGTAACGGCATGGCCGCGGCTCGGCTGTGCGAAGAATTGACGGGGCGCGCGCTCGGCCGTTACGCCATCGCCGTCGTCGGTGCCGAGCCGCATCTCGCCTACAACCGCGTTCTGCTCTCCTCGGTTCTCGCCGGCGACGTTCCGATCGCCGACACGCTGCTGCAGCCGGCAAGCTGGTGGCGCGGCCGCGGCGTCACCTTGCGTTACGGCGCCGCGGTCACCGCGGTCGATCTCGCAGCGCGCACGGTCGCGCTTGCCGATGGAAAGTCGCTGCCGTTCGCCAAGCTGGTGTTCGCCACCGGCTCGCGGGCGATCCGTTTGCCCATCGCCGGTGCCGAATTGCCCGGCGTACTGACATTCCGCGACCTGGCCGATGTCGCCTCGATTGGAAAAGCCGCGTGCCGCAGCTCGCGTGCGGTCGTTGTTGGCGGCGGGTTGCTCGGGATCGAAGCCGCTTACGGATTGGCCAAGGCCGGCGCCAAGGTGACGCTGCTGCATCTGACGGATCGGCTGATGGAACGCCAACTTGACGCACGTGCTTCGGCAATGCTCAAGCGCGCTGTTGAAGCCAAGGGCGTCGAGGTGCTGCTCGACGTCGCCACGACGCGTTTTGTCGGCACCGATCGTGTGGAGGCGGTCACGTTGAAGGACGGCCGCACGATTGCAGCGGACTACGTCGTCGTCGCCGTCGGCATCAAGCCGAACGCTGAGATCGCGGCCGCCGCCGGCCTCGCCGTGAACCGCGGCATCGTCGTCGACGATCATTTGGCAACGAATGCTGCCGATGTTTTTGCCATCGGCGAATGCGCCGAACATCGCGGTGTCTGTTATGGCCTGGTGGAACCGGCAAACGAGCAGGCCCGGCTCCTTGCGGAACGGCTTTCCGGCCGTGACACCAACTACCGTGGCAGCGTCAACGCCACCAATCTGAAGGTTTCCGGGGTTCAGGTTTTTTCCGCCGGCGACTTCATCGGTGCGCCGGGCACCGAGTCAATCGTCTTTGCCGATTGCGGGCTCGGCAGCTATCGCAAACTCGTCGTTGCCGGCGGACGCCTGGTCGGCGCCGTGCTTTACGGCGATACGGCAGACGCGCTTTGGTATCTTGAACTTATCCGCAGTGGCGCGGTGATCGAGCCGTTCCGTCAGGATTTGATTTTCGGGCGCGCTTTGGTCGATCGGCAGGCGGCATGATGTCGACGGCTGCCGCGCGTTTTCCAGCCGGCAAGTGATATGAACGCTCTGCCGCCGCATCCGCAGGCCGTCCGCACCACCTGCCCCTATTGCGGGGTCGGTTGCGGCGTGCTCGCGGCGGCAGATCGGAATGGCGGCGTTACCATAGCCGGCGATCCGGCGCATCCGGCGAATGCCGGGCGGCTGTGCTCAAAAGGCGCGGCGCTCGCGGAGACGTTGGCGCTCGATGATCGCCTGCTCCATCCGATGTTTCGGCAAGCCGACGGCTCGCTCGTTCGCGCCGATTGGAACACGGCACTTGATACTGTCGCCAACGGATTGCGCACGATCGTCGAGCGCGACGGACCGGGCGCTGTCGCGTTCTATCTCTCGGGCCAATTGCTCACCGAAGACTATTACGTCGCCAACAAGCTGATGAAGGGTTTCATCGGTTCGTCGAATGTCGACACCAATTCGCGGCTGTGCATGGCTTCTTCCGTCGCCGGTCACCGCCGCGCCTTCGGCGCCGACACCGTGCCTGGCATCTATCGCGATCTCGATCAGGCCGATCTCATCGTGCTGGTCGGCTCCAATGCGGCGTGGTGCCATCCGGTCCTCTACCAACGCATGATCGCCAATAAGTGCGCGCGCGGCGCCAAGCTCGTCGTTATCGATCCGCGGCGGACGGCGACGGCGGAAGATGCCGACTTGGTGCTTCCGATCGCACCCGGCATGGACACGGTGTTGTTCTGCGGACTGCTCGCGCACCTCGCCGACGCGCAGGCGCTCGATCGTTCCTACATCGAGGACAATACGACTGGTTTTGACGCCGCGCTCACGCGCGCCCGCGCTATCGCCCCCGACTTCGCCGCGACCGCGCGGGCAACGTCGCTCGCTGAAGCCGACGTGTCGCGCTTTTTCGACTTCTTCCGCACCACCCATCGCGTCGTCACCTGCTTTTCGCAAGGCGTCAATCAATCGGCGCAGGGCACCGACAAGGTCAACGCGATCATCAACGTTCACCTCGCCACTGGGCGCATCGGTCGTGCCGGCATGGGGCCGTTCTCGCTCACCGGCCAGCCCAACGCCATGGGCGGACGCGAAGTCGGCGGGCTCGCCAATCAGCTGGCCGCTCATATGGGCTTCGCGCCGGAAGATGTCGATCGCGTCGGGCGCTTTTGGAACGCGCCGCGGATGGCGACCGGCGAAGGGCTCAAAGCGGTCGATATGTTCGAAGCCATCGAACGCGGGACGATCAAGGGGCTATGGGTCATGGCCACCAATCCCGCCGTCTCGCTGCCACGCGCCGGTGCGATGCGTGCCGCGTTGCGCAAGCTCGAACTGTTTGCGGTGTCGGAAAATGTGCGCAGCAACGACACCAGCGCCGCCGGCGCGCAGGTGCTATTCCCTGCGGCGGCATGGGGCGAAAAAGACGGCACCGTTACCAACTCGGAGCGGCGCATTTCACGGCAGCGCGCTTTCCTGCCGCCGCCCGGAGAAGCGCAGCCCGATTGGTGGATTGTGAAGGAGGTCGCGCAACGCCTTGGCTTCGGTGCGGCGTTCAACTACCGCGGACCGGCCGACATTTTTCGCGAACATGCGGCGCTGTCGGCGTTCGAGAATGACGGCCGACGCGACTTCGACATCGGCGCGCTCGCTTCGCTCTCCGACAGTGCCTACGATGCGCTCGATGCGATGATGTGGCCGGCCCGCACCGGCGAGCTAAACGGCGAACGCCGCTTTTTTGCCACCGGCGGCTTTTTCACCACCGATCGCCGGGCCCGTTTTATCGCGCCAGAGCGGCCGCAACTGAGGGAGGCAATCAGCAGCGCTTTTCCGCTGCGGCTTAACACCGGTCGTGTCCGCGACCAGTGGCACACGATGACGCGAACCGGAATGAGCCCGCGACTGTCCGCGCACATGCCCGAACCTTTTGTCGAAGTTCATCCCGCCGACCTTCGCGCAGCGGGACTGTCCGACGGCGGCTTTGCCAAGGTCGCGACCAGCCACGGCAGCATTGTCCTGAAAGTTTCCGCGCAGGCGGGGCAGCGCCAAGGTTCGATCTTCGCGCCGATCCATTGGAGCGACACGACGGCGGCAACCGGGCGCGTCGGCGATGCGGTGGCCGCGGCGACCGATCCGTTTTCCGGCCAACCGGAGGCCAAAGCCACACCGGCGCGTATCGAGCCCGTGGACTACGCCTATCGCGGTTTCGCATTGACGCGCCGTCGGATCGACTTACCGGTGGGGACCTGGTTTGCGCGCCTCGCCGTCGGCGGCGGCCATGGCCTTTTGTTTGCGACCAACGAGCCGTCCGACTTCCGGTGCGAGGCGGCGCGCCGCGCGCTGCCGCGCGAGGCGGAGGTCGCCGAATACACCGACGGCGCCCGGGGGCTCACGCAGATCGCCGGCTTTCAAGGCGATCGTCTCGAAGGAGTTGTCTTCGTCGGAACGGTCGCCGCGATGCCGCAGTGGGACATAGTGCGCGCGCTGTTTGGGTCGATGACTTTAGGCGAGCGTGAGCGCCGCATGCTGTTGTCGGGGAAGAGCGCCGAAGGAATGGTCGAGAGCGGGCCATTGATCTGCGCCTGCTTTGGCGTCGGGCTTGCGGCGATCCGCGAAGCCATTGTCGGCGGCGGCGCAGCGACGGTTGCGGACATCGGGCGGGTGTTGCGCGCCGGTACGAATTGCGGCTCGTGCGTCCCCGAATTGCGCGGCATTATCGAACGCACCGAGCGGACCAAACAGCCGGCCTGATAGCGATCAAGTGACAGTGGCCGCCGGTCGCGCTCGCGACGTCATCGCCGGCGGCGTATCGCCGGAAAACTCCGTGAGCAGCGGCGATGTGAGAATAATATCCGCCGTCAGCTGCAAATGAGCGACAAGCCGCTCAACAGCTTCGTCGGCGCGGCGGGCGATTGCGGCATTGGCGATGCCGCCATGCTCGGCCTCCAGATTGCGTTCGATCGTGGCCAAAGGCTTTGACAGCCAGCGATAGCGCTCGTGCTGTGCGTATAGCTGCTGGCGAATTCGCAGCAGCCACGGACTAGGGCAGGCCGCAACCAGTGCCTGGTGAAAGGCGGTATGCACGACCCCGAACGCGTCGTTGTAACGCTTGGGATCGTCCGGTGCGCGCTCCGGCGTTCGCGACATGCGGTGCAGCGCGGCGATGACGCCGGTTTCCCAATCGATGTCGCCGTGTGCGATGGCGTCGCGCAGGCACAGGCTCTCGATCTGACAGCGGACGTTGGTCAGGTCGCGCAACTCAGCAAATGAACGCGGTGTGACGCGAAAGCCGCGCTGCGGCTCGAGCACCACAAAGCCATCGGCCGCAAGCCGTGACAGCGCCTCGCGCACAGCGCTCGACCCGGCGCTGAGACGTTCGCACAACTCCTCGATTTTGAGCTTCTGTCCGGGCATCAGCCGGCACGCGAGCAGATCGGCGCGCAAGCGCTGATAAACATCCTCGGTCAGTGTAGAACCGGCGGGCACCGCGGTCGCTCCAATTGGCGCTATCTTACCCGATTGTGCACGGAAACGAAAATATGCATAATCCGAAAAGTTGTCCATAAAAAACACTGAGGAACGTCGAGGGTGGCCGATACTATAGAAACCGATGTGCTGATCGTCGGGGCAGGACCGACTGGCCTGTCGCTGGCGATTGAACTTGGCTTGCGCGACCTGCGGGCCATTGTCGTCGAGCAGCATCCGCGGACAGGCTCACAGCCGCGCGCCAAAACCACCAATGTTCGCTCGATGCAGCATTTGCGCAGGTGGGACATTGCCGACAAGCTGCGCGCTGCCGCGCCGCTGCCGTATGAGTACCCGACCGACATCGCGTTCGCGACCAGGCTGTTCGGTCGCACGCTCACGGTGATCGAAAACGCGTTTGAGGGCGCCAAGCGCCGCGATCCGCGCTTTCCCGAACCGGCACAATGGGTGCCGCAATACACGGTCGAAGCGGTACTGCGCGATCGGGTCACGACGCTGCCTTCGGTCACGCTTCAATTCAGCTCCGAACTCGAAGACGCCAAGCAAACTGCGAGCGCGATCGAGGCGACAGTGCGCAACGCGACCAGCGGGGAGCGGCGGATCGTTCGCGCCAAATATCTCGTCGGCGCCGACGGCGCACGCAGCCGCGTCCGCCGCATCATCGACGTGCGCATGCAGGGCGAGCATGCCTATGGGCTCAACTACAATCTCATTCTGCACATTCCCGAATTGGCGCAAAAGCCGCCTGCACCGCGCGCCATCATGTATTGGCTCATCAACAAGGAGACGCCGGCGGTGATGGGCCCGATGGACAGCGAGGGCCGCTGGTTCTTTGGTCTTACGCTGCCGCCCGGCGTCACTGATCTCGACGACGCGACCATCCACCGCCGCGTGCGCGAGGCCGTCGGCCGCGATCTTGAAATCGAGATCATCGAGCGGGACATTTGGGCCGCGCACCGCCTGATCGCCGATGCTTACCGCGACCGGCGGATTTTCCTTGCCGGCGACGCCTGCCACCTGCATCCGCCGTTCGGCGGCTATGGCATGAATCTTGGCATTGCCGACGGCGTCGATCTCGGCTGGAAGCTCGCGGCGATGTTGCAGGCGTGGGGTGGCGACGATTTGCTCGATTCCTACGAGCAAGAGCGGCGCCCGGTGCACCAGCGCACCATCGCCGAGGCGGTGGAGAATTATCGCACGCTCAGCGCGCAACTCCTCAAGGAGAATCTCGACGAAGACTCGGACGCCGGCGAGCGGGCGCGCCGCGCGGTTGCCGACGAGATCGTGCGCACCAAGACGCGGGAGTTCAAGACGCTCGGCGTGGTGCTCGGCTCGCGCTATCTGCAATCGCCGATCATTGCCGATGACGGCAGCGCTCCGCCGAATGAACACCACGCCAATTTCGAACCGTCGGCGCACCCGGGTTGCCTCGCGCCGCACGCCTGGCTCGCCGACGGCAGTTCGCTTTACGACCGCTTCGGCCGCGGTTACACGCTGCTCGTACTTGACGATGCGCCGGCCGCGCGCGACCTCGCCGCGGCCGCGAAGCGCGCCAGCGTCCCGCTCACCGTTCTCGATCTTCCCGATCGGCAATTGCGAGAGCTCTACGGCGCGCCGCTGGCGCTGATCCGGCCCGACCAATATGTCGCCTGGCGCGGTGAGCGCGTCGCCGACGCCGATGCTCTCGTCGCTACATTGCGTGGCGCCGCCGCGCACGGAGCGGTCGCCAAAAAACGAGAAATGACGGCATGAGCGCGGACAGCAAACAAGTCGTCAACATCACGCAGGCGATCGACGCGAGCCCGTTCACATCGTTTCAGATCCAAGCAATCGTCTTGTGTTCGCTGGTCGCGTTCCTGGACGGCCTCGACAGCCAATCGATCGCGGTCGCGGCGCCGCTGATTGCCGACAGACTCAGTATCGGGCGAGCGGCGCTTGGGCCGATCTTCTCAGCGGCTGTTCTCGGCGCCATGATCGGCGCACTGACCTTCGGGCCGCTCGGCGACCGTTTTGGAAGAAAGCGCTGTTTGGTGGCGGCAGCGATCATCTTCGGCATCTTCACGTTGCTGACCGCCACAGCCGACTCTTACAACATGCTCCTTGTCGTGCGCTTCCTCGCGGGCATCGGGTTGGGCGGAGCGACGCCCTGCTTCATCGCGCTCGCTTCGGAATATGCGCCGCAACGACGGCGCGCCATGATCGCAAGCCTGATCTGGGCGGCGTTTCCGCTCGGCGGCACTGCCGGGGGCTTCGTCAATGGTTATATCCTCGCGAATTTCGGCTGGCCGGCGATATTTCTGGTCGGCGGTGTGCTGCCGCTATTGGTGGCGGGCGCGCTGTTGATCTGGCTGCCGGAATCGATCCGCTTCCTCGTCGCCGAACATCAAGATCCCGAGAAAGCGCGCGCCATCGCGCGGCGGATCGTGCCGTCGATGGCGCCGAACGCGCAGATCGTCGCCGACGAGCAAAACATCGAGGGCGTGGCGCTGAAGCATTTGTTCACCGAAGGCCGCGCCGTCGGTACGTTGCTGCTCTGGGTCACTTTCATCACGGCGTTCGGGACGCTCGCGATCACCGTGCTGTGGACGCCGACGTTGCTGCGCACCAACGGCATTGCACCGTCGCAGGCCGCCGTTGTGCTCGGCTTTCACGGCATCGGCGCGGTGATCGGCATGGGCAGCGCCGGCCGGCTCATCGAACGCTTCGGTGCGGTCGCGACTTTGGTGCCGGCGCTTTTGCTCGGCACGATTGCGACAGGCGCGGTGGGCTTCGCGGCGACGTCGGTCACATCGATGTCGATCGTTCTGGCGCTGATCGGCGTGTTCGTCGGCATGGGCGCTTCGGGAGTGATCGCGCTTGCCGCGCTGAACTACCCGACCGCGATCCGATCCACCGGCGTCGGTTGGGCCATGGGAATGGGCCGCGGCGGGCAGGTGGTCGCGCCGCTGACGACGAGCCTGATGCTGGGCTGGGGGTGGGGTGTGACACAGGTATTTTTTGCCACCGCCATCGCGCCGTTTATCGCCGCGCTTTTCGTCCTCGCCTTTGCGTTACATGCCGACTGGTCTAACGCCGCGACGCCTGCGCCGAGCGCGAAGATTTCGTGAAAGAGACGAACGCTCGACCGCCCGGCGGTTTAGTTTGGCGCCATGAAGGAATCTTGAAATGATGCGGAGCGTAGATCGCGTTTTGACGACGCACGCCGGTAGCCTGCCGCGACCGGACGAGCTTCGTGAAGCGTGGTCACGGCCGATCAGCGACCCGCAAGAGGAGGCCGCACTTCAGGCACTTTTGCAAACATCGGTCGCGGGTGTCGTCGCCGAACAAAAAAAGCATGGCGTCGACATTCCCAACGACGGCGAGTTCGGCAAGCCGATGCGCTCGGCGACCGATCTTGCGGCATGGGGCACGTACATCTTCGGCCGCGTTTCGGGCTTCGGGCCGACGCCTACCGGTACCGAAGCGCCGGAAAGGGCGATCAGCGGTCAACCGATGCGCATCGTCGGCCAGCGCTGGGAGCAGCGTGAGTTTCCCGGATTTTACACCGAGTACATTTCGGGCATCGCCCGCCCCGCCGGGCGGCCCACCTGCCTCGCTGCGCTTAGTTACAGTGGCGAGGACGCATTGCGGCGCGACCTCGCCAACCTCAAGACCGCGGCGGACGCGGACGGCGTGAAGGAGGCGTTCGTCACCTCCATCGCCGTCGGCAGCCTCGAAATGTTTTGTCGCGGCCAGAACCGGCATTACCCGACCGCGGAAAAATTTCTCGAGGGCATCGCTTTGGCTCTGCGCGTCGAGTATCGGGCAATTGTCGATGCCGGGTTCATCCTGCAACTCGACGATCCCGGGCTTCCAGACACCTGGGACATGCTCGATCCGCAGCCCAGCATTCAAGCCTACAAGCGCTATGCGATGCTGCGCGTCGACGCGTTTAATCATGCGCTCGAGGGCATTCCCGAAGACCGCGTCCGTTATCATATCTGCTGGGGCAGCTGGCACGGCCCGCATACAACCGACATTCCGCTGCGCGACATTGTCGATGTAATGCCGCGGGTGAAGGCGCAAGCCTACTCAGTCGAGGCTGGAAACGTCCGGCATGAGCATGAGTACAAACTTTGGAGCGAGGTAAAGTTGCCCGAGGGCAAGATCCTTATTCCAGGGGTGGTGAGCCACGCCACCAACGTCGTCGAGCATCCGGAGCTGGTCGCCGATCGCATCCTCGCTTACGCCAATGCCGTCGGCCGCGAGAACGTGATCGCCGGCACCGATTGCGGTCTCGGCGGGCGGGTGCATCCCGAGATTGCGTGGTCGAAGCTGAGAGTCCTTGACGAAGGGGCGCAGCGCGCTAGCAAGACGCTTTGGCGATAACATCGAGCATCGAAGATCGAACCAAGGGAGAAAACGATGAGCAACTCCGCCGGCCAGACCCGTGGGCCAATCCTCCATCACGTCAACCTCAAGACGACGCGGCTGCAAGAAATGATCGATTGGTATGGCAATGTCCTTGGTACCAAAGCGACGTTTGCGTTTCCCGGCGGGGCCTGGTTGACCAACGACGGCGCCAACCATCGCATCGCGCTGCTCACATCCTCGAAGATGACCGACGACCCCGACAAACTGATGCACACCGGGATGCATCACCTGGCCTTCGAATACGGCTCATGCGATGAGCTGCTCGACAACTATACGCGACTGAAGGCGCAGGGCATCGAGCCGCACATGTCGCTCGACCACGGCATGACGATGTCGTTCTATTACGTCGACCCAGACGGCAACAGCGTCGAGCTGCAATACGATAATTTTGGCGATTGGAAGCAATCGAAGGAATGGATGCGCACTTCGGAGCAATTTGCCAAAAATCCGATCGGCATGTTCGTCGATCCGGCGCAGATGGTGAAAGCACGTGCCGCGGGGGCTTCGCCGGATGACCTGCACAAACGCGCCTACGCCGGCGAATTCATGCCGACAGGACCGATCGATCCTCGCGTCCCGTTGGATTAAGCGGCCGCAGCGCGCTTTTTGGCGACTTGCCGCTTGAGTTCGAGCGCGCGCGGCGACAGCTCGGCATCCCTGGCCTTGAGCAGGAAGGCGTCGAACCCGCCACGATGGTCGACCGATTTCAGGGCATTGGCGGAAATGCGCAAACGCACCGAACGTCCCAACGTGTCGGATAACAGCGTGACGTTGAGCAAGTTCGGCAAGAACCGCCGTTTGGTCTTGCGATTCGAGTGGCTCACCTTATGCCCGATCTGTCGGGTCTTGCCGGTGAGCTCGCAACGCCACGACATGGCTGCAATTCCTTTTTAGATTCCACTAATGGCTTCGGCGCGCCCGCCGCTGCAGGCGGATAAAGGGGCCGCGAAGGCCGGGGAGCTATAATGAGCATGGCGGGCAGCGTCAAGCGTGCGGGCACAACCGCCGGCGCCGATGGCGTGAAAACACGCCGCAAAATCACAGAAACGACGCATTCTCCGATAAGACGTTGGGTGGTCTTTGGGCTATCGCCTCCGCGGCTGCCGATACGGCGTTCTGCCCGTTGGCGTTCCGTTGCATTGAACCTTACTGCGGTCGCGAGGGAATTTGTCGTCGCCGTGTTTATCGAGCCGAGGCCGCCAATGAGGACATCTGGTTTCGTTGCTTACGCCACGGCGGTTTTTGCTGCCGCACTTTTGGCCGACAGCGGGCGAAGCGCGTCCGCCCAGGGGCGGCTCGATGCCGAATATACTGTAAGTCTCGCCGGCATCCCGGTCGGGCGCGGCAACTGGGTCATCGAGATTTCCGAAGACCAGTTCACCGCGACCGCGAGCGGCGGCACCATGGGCATCTTGCGCTTTTTCAGCCCGGGGCATGGCACCGGCACTGCGCAAGGGACCGTGGCCGGTGGCCAGCCGATACCGACGACCTACGCGTCGACTATCTCCAACGAGAAACATGTCGATGACGTGCACATGGTGTTCGCCGGCGGCGGCGTGAAGGACTTTACCGTCGATCCGCCGGTCGGGCCGCATCCGGACCGCATTCCAGTGAGCGATGCCGACCGCCACAACGTTCTTGACCCGATGACGGCAACGCTCGATGCGGTCGGTGGCACCGGCGACCCGGTGTCGCCGGAGGCTTGCGGGCGCAAGGCGGCGGTGTTCGACGGCCGCATGCGCTTTGATCTCAAGAGCGAATTCAAGCGCATGGAGGTTGTCAAAGCGGACAAGGGCTACCAGGGGCCCGTTGTCGTTTGCGCGATCTACTTCGTGCCGATATCCGGGTACATCCCCGACCGCTACGCGATCAAATATCTAACGGCATTGCGCGACGCCGAAGTGTGGCTGGCGCCGATCTCCGGTACGCGCGTGCTCGTGCCGTACCGGTTTTCGCTGCCGACGCCGGTCGGGACCGGCGTGCTGCAAGCGACCCAGTTCGTCTCGGTCGCCAAGCCGCCGCGCGCCACTGCCGCCAACGTGAAAATCCAGTGATCGCCGGCGGGCGCGTCATTGGCGCGCAACGTCTCCCCGTTATCCACAGGGATAGCTCACTTGACTCGCTGCAAGAATCTTACTCGCGATCGCGTTAACGTCTTTTCGCCGCAAACCGCAATGAACCGCGCCCCTGAACACCCGATGTGGTATTGCACTCCATCCGCACTGCCATATGTCGCAGTGAACGAAGTCGAACAGGCGGCGAGTCGCCGATTCGGCCGCGATTCGTTCCAGACTCGTTCCACACCTTAAGCACAGGGCTTTCCAGCGTGTTGTTGTGATACAGATGCGCCGCCACCTGAGCGGCAGCCGGGCCTTGAATGCCGATTTCCTTCTCGCCTTCCACCAACCGTGATGCGCGCGCCCGTGGCGCCGGCGTTACCGCCGTGCTTGGGCCGACCAATACCGGCAAGACCCACCTCGCCATCGAGCGGATGCTGGCGCATTCGTCCGGCCTGATCGGACTGCCGCTGCGGCTTCTGGCGCGCGAAGTCTATAACCGCGCGGTCGAGCGGGTTGGCGCCGATTCGGTCGCGCTGATCACCGGCGAAGAAAAGATCAAGCCGCCCAATCCGCGCTTCTGGGTCGCCACCGTCGAGGCGATGCCGCGCGATCTCGACGTCGCGTTCCTCGCCGTCGACGAAATTCAACTCGCTGCCGATTTCGAACGCGGCCATGTGTTCACCGACCGCATGCTCAAGCGGCGCGGCCGCGAGGAGACTTTGGTGCTCGGCGCGGCGACCATGCGGCCGATGGTCGAGCGGATCTTGCCGGGCGTCAGCATCGTCAGCCGGCCGCGGCTGTCGCAACTAAGCTTCGCCGGCGAGAAAAAGCTGACACGCCTGCCGCGCCGCTCCGCCATCGTCGCCTTCTCGACCGAGGAGGTCTACGCTATCGCCGAACTGATCCGCCGCCAGCGTGGCGGCGCCGCGGTCGTGCTCGGGGCGTTGTCGCCGCGCACCCGCAACGCGCAGGTCGCGCTCTACCAGGCCGGCGAAGTCGACTACATGGTGGCGACCGACGCCATCGGAATGGGCCTTAACCTCGACGTCGATCACATCGCGTTTGCCGCCGACCGCAAATTCGACGGCTATCAATTCCGCAAGCTCAATCCGGCCGAACTCGCCCAGATCGCCGGGCGTGCCGGGCGCGCCACCCGCGATGGCTCATTCGGCACCACCGGGCGCTGCCCGCCGTTCGAGACCGAACTGGTGCAGGCGCTCGAGTCGCACACCTTCGAGCCGGTCAAGACCGTGCAGTGGAGAAATACTGAGCTCGACTTCTCATCGATCGGCACGTTGCAGGCGGCCTTGGCGATGGCGCCGACCGAACCGGCCATGACTCGGGCGCCGGTCGCGGAAGACATCCTGGTGCTCGATCATGCCGCCCGTGACGATGACGTGCGCGCAATGACGAGGACCAGCGCCGACGTCGCCCGGCTTTGGGAAGTTTGCCAGGTCCCAGATTACCGCAAGATCGCGCCGGCCACGCATGCGGAGCTGGCGGTGACGCTCTACGGCTTTCTGGTGCGCGACGGCGCCATACCGGTCGATTGGTTCGCCCAGCAGGTCGCGCTCGCCGACCGGACCGACGGCGACATCGACACGCTGTCGAACCGCATCGCCCACATCAGGACCTGGACCTTCGCCGCCAATCGACCGGACTGGCTCGCCGATCCGGAACATTGGCAAGGCGTCACCCGCGACGTCGAAGACAAGCTTTCGGACGCGCTGCACGAGCGGTTGACCGAACGCTTTATCGATCGCCGCACCAGCGTGTTGATGCGGCGGCTGCGCGAGAACGCCGAGTTCGAGCCGGAAATGAGCAAAACCGGCGAGGTCGTGGTGGAAGGTCACACCATCGGCCGCCTCGACGGATTTGTCTTTGTGCCCGACGCCTCATCCGGCGGATCGGAAGCCAAGGCGTTGCAAAACGCGGCGCAAAAAGCGCTCGCGGGCGAGATCGCGGCGCGCGCCACGCGCCTTGCGGAGGCGCCCAATGAGCAATTCGTGCTGGCCGCGGACGGCACGGTCCGCTGGACTGGCGCCGCGGTCGGTAAACTCATCCCCGGCGAGGAGGCCTTGCGGCCACGCGTGCGCATCGTCGCCGACGAACATCTTTCCGGCGCGCCACGCGAAGCGGTGGAGGCTCGGCTTGACGCCTGGCTGAAATCGCACATCGCCAAGCTGCTCGGGCCTTTGTTCGAACTTTCGGCCGCCGCCGACATCAACGGCATCGCCCGCGGCGTTGCGTTCCAGCTGGTGGAAGCGCTCGGCGTGCTGGAGCGGCAGCGGGTGGCGGATGAGGTCAAGGGCCTGGAACAGCCCGAGCGCGCGACGTTGCGCAAATACGGTGTGCGCTTCGGCGCCTACCACATCTACCTTCCGCTCCTGCTCAAGCCCGCACCACGCGCGCTTGCCGCGCAGCTCTGGGCGTTGGCGCATGACGGCCAACAGAGCAAAGGCCTCGACGATTTGCTGCATCTTGCCGGTAGCGGCCGCACTTCGATCCCGGTCGATCGCGAGATCGATGCCGCGCTCTATCGCGCGGCGGGCTACCGGGTCTGCGGCGAACGGGCCGTGCGCGTCGACATCCTCGAACGGCTCGCCGATTTGATCCGGCCGGCGCTCGCCTGGCGCGAAGGCGGGGCGGGCGCAAAACCGCCCGGTGCCATCGCCGGCGGCGGCTTTACCGTGGTCAACACCATGACCTCGCTGATCGGGGCTTCCGGCGAAGATTTCGCCTCCATTCTGCGTTCGCTCGGTTATCGCCTGGAGCGGCGGCCGAAACCGCCGGAGCCTGAAATTGCCTCTGCCAGCGAGCCGGGAGAGGTTGCCGCGCCAAGCGTGGCAGGCGAGCCGGCGCTTGAGGTTCCAGAGCGAGCGGACACTCCCCCTCACCCTAGCCCTCTCCTGGCAGGCGGGGAGAGCGAAACCGAGGCGGCAGCCGCCAACGCGATCGAGGCCGTGGAAGCCGAGGTATCGGTGCCCGATGCGGGCGGCGAACCGGCTGAGGAATCTGCGTCGCCGCCTGAGCCGGTGAAGAGTGTCGATCAGTCCGAGCCTCTTCCGGCAGAGGAGAAGGTGGAGAGCTCCGCCCCCGGCGAACCCGTCATGATCGAGGTCTGGCGTCCGGGCCGCGCCGAAGGCCGTTATCAACGTCCGCATGGCAAACGTCGCGATGGCGGCAGGCATTTTGCCAAGCGCTCGAGCGCTGCCGGGGACGCCGCTGCCGATCGCCCCGTTGCGTCGGATTCGGCGACCGTCACTTCTGAAGTGCCGGCTGCTGCGGCCGAGCAAGCTGCACCGACCGAACCGGTTGCCGAAGCGCGCAAACCGGAACACCATTTGCGACACCGTCGAAGGCACGGTGGGGATCAGCGGCCTGATCGTCCTCGGCGCGAACGCGAGCGGGTGCCGCAGGCGCGTCACGAACGGCACGAGCGCCGCGACAAGGCGCCCGATCCGAACTCGCCTTTCGCCAAGCTTGCGGCACTCAAAGCGCAGCTCGAAGCCGACGCGAAGGAGCGGCGCTAGTGCATGATGCTGCCGGCCGACTGCGACTGTCAGCGCATCGACAAATGGATTTGGCACGCTCGGCTGGTCCGTACACGTTCGGTCGCCGCCGCACTGGCAAGTTCCGGCTATGTGCGCGTCAACGGCGCCCGTGTGCGCGGTCCGGGCCGCATGGTGCGCGTCGGGGACGTGATTACTGTCGCGCTCGATCGCGCCGTGCGGGTGCTCAAGGTAAAGGGCCTTAGCGACCGACGGGGTGACGCTAGAGCGGGCGTGAGCCTATATGACGAATTGAGCTGACGCCTCGGAAATTGCGGGCCGGCTGCAGGCGGGTGGCAACCCTGAAACTTGCACCCTCGGGAGCCATGCGCTAGGAGCAAGGCCCGCCAAAGACCGGTCTTTTAGAGTGAGAAGATGACCTACATCGTCAACGATAATTGCATCAAATGCAAATACATGGACTGCGTCGAGGTTTGCCCCGTCGATTGCTTCTACGAGGGCGAAAACATGCTTGTGATCCATCCCGACGAGTGCATCGATTGCGGGGTTTGCGAGCCGGAATGCCCGGTGGATGCGATCAAGCCCGACACCGAGCCAGGCGTCGAAAAATGGCTGACCGTCAATGCCGACTTCGCCAAGCAATGGCCGAATATCACGGCCAAGAAGGAACCGCCGGCCGATGCCAAGGATTTTGAGGGCGTAACCGGTAAGTTCGAGCAGTATTTTTCGCCGAATCCGGGTACCGGCGACTAAGGGCCGGCCGTTAATCTTGATCTTTAACCTTTTGCCCGGTGTGACGCTTTTGCGCTGCCATAAGGCTTTGATTTTGGCCGAAAATGTGTTATATGAGCGTCTAATAGTGAACCGCACCCCCGATATCCCGCTCCCACGATCTGGGAGCTTATTTTTCTGGGGCGTTTTCGAGGAATCGTCAAAAGAGGCGTGAGACCCACGCGAGAGCTGTGGCAGAGAAAACTCGTCGTCATCGTTCGAAGAAGAGCGCGACCGGCATGAGCCGGAAAGCAAAAAAACCAACCTCCGGTGCGAGCCGCAGGCCATCACAGTCCACGCGGCGCCCGCCCCGGGGCAGGGTCAGCGTTGCGAAACCGGCCCCGCGTCGCAAACCGGAGGCCGAAGGAGCAGGTTTGGGAATGAATGCGAAGAAAGCTACGCAGCGACAAGGCTTCAAGACCAACGAATTCATCGTTTACCCGGCCCACGGCGTGGGTCAGATCGTTTCCATCGAGGAGCAAGAGGTCGCCGGTGCGCGGCTCGAGCTTTTCGTCATCAACTTCGTCAAGGACAAGATGACGCTGCGGGTGCCGACCTCGAAAGTCGCTTCCGTGGGCATGCGCAAGCTTGCCGAAACGCCGATGGTCAAGCGTGCGCTCGAAACGTTGAAGGGCCGGGCGCGCATCAAGCGGACCATGTGGTCGCGCCGGGCGCAGGAATACGAGGCCAAGATCAATTCCGGCGACATCGTCGCCATCGCCGAGGTCGTGCGCGACCTGTTCCGTTCGGAGTCGCAGCCCGAGCAGTCCTATTCCGAGCGTCAGCTCTACGAAGCGGCGCTGGATCGGCTGTCGCGCGAGGTGGCCGCGGTGCAGCGGATCACCGAGACGGAAGCGGTCAAAGAGATCGAAGCGGCGCTTGCCAAGGGGCCGCATCGCGGTCCGAAGCCCGAGGTGGAGGAAGAGCCCGTCGTCGAGGAAGAGGCGGCTTAACGTCCGCTTATTCCCGTACCAGCGGGATCGAAAATCAAGTTCCAAAAGGCCCGGCAGCAATGCCGGGCCTTTTTGTTGTTCCGCGCCGCCGTTGTTCCGCGCCGCCGGTAAGCTAAACGATTAGCCCGCAAAACTCCCCGTGTTAGTCATAAATTAAGCCTCATTTGAAATGACTAAGCGCTATCGCGTATCGGGTCGAGGGGCGTTGCCATGCGGCGTGATCGGGCGTTGAAGCGCGGACGTTGGTTGTCGCTGCTGTTGGCCGGTTTCGTCGGTTACCTGGTTGGCGATTGGCATGCGGTTGCTTCGCGGCCGGCGGTGCTGTCGGCGAGCCAGAGCGTCGCGTTCCGCTTTCCCGAAGCAACGGCCGACGCCACAGTTACGAGCAGCGTCGGCGAAGCGCCGACCGGCACTACCGTCGCCGTGCTCGGCGATCGCGATCTTGCTTTGCTGAACCCGGAGCGAATGGTTCCGCAGCCGCGGCAGCCGTTGCCGCAGGCCGCGCCCGCGGCAGCCGCCAAATCCGCCGCGTCTGAAGACGTCGTCCCGGCGCCGGTGGCGCGACCGCTCGCTGCTGCCCGGCCGAAAGCGGAACCTAAGCCCGAATATAAACCCGAGGTGAAATCGGAATCTCGGGCAGCCGGGGCCGCAACCAATGTTGCGCGCACCAACCGGCCCGGCTTCCTCCTCAACGACGCGCAGATCGCCAGCATCAAGGAGCGGCTCCATCTTTCCGAGGACCAGGAACGCATGTGGCCGGCGGTCGAAGCGGCGCTGCGCAATGTCGCCTATGCCCGCGCCCACGATCCGCGTCGGCACGGCGGCGCCGTCACCGACGTTGCTTCGCTCGATCCCGACAGCGCCGAAGTGCAGGGGCTCAAATCCGCCGCCGTGCCGCTCATCATGAGCTTCAGCGACGATCAGAAGAACGAGGTCAAAAGTCTCGCCCATGTCATGGGCCTCGACCGCCTCGCGTCGGAGTTCTAGGGCACGATCCGGAAAAAGCGGGCTGCCTTGCGCGGTTGCCGCCGCTATGGCAAGCATCGCCGCGATTTATATGCATCGCGCGCCGCGCGCTCTAGAAAGTCGCTGCCGTAGCTCAGTGGTAGAGCACTCCCTTGGTAAGGGAGAGGTCCTCAGTTCAATCCTGAGCGGCAGCACCA
>Ga0181525_10000111_pt1 | contig 75466 bp, 77 predicted proteins | sample PEATcosm2014_Bin_48_FD_121100 | JGI IMG/M metagenome (GOLD analysis project Ga0181525, IMG submission 121100) | Peatland microbial communities from MTU Mesocosm Facility, Houghton, MI, USA - PEATcosm2014_Bin06_10_metaG | ecosystem: Environmental > Terrestrial > Soil > Wetlands > Peat | place...
CCGCATGGGAGGAACGCCATGATGCCAACGCGATTATCGCGCGTGGGGCCCAATGTCGCGCTCGTCGTCGCACTGGCGCTGGGCTTGGTCGGCAATGCCCAGGCGCAGTCCGGCTATCCCAATCGGCCCGTCAAAATGCTGGTCGGCTTTGCCGCAGGCGGCGGCACTGACGTCGCGGCGCGCATCGTCGCGCAGAAAATGAGCGAGATTCTCGGCCAGTCCGTTCTCGTCGAGAACGTGCCGGGCGCCAGCGGCATGGTCGCCGCGCAAGACGTGGCAAAGGCCGATCCGGACGGTTACACGCTGATGATGGGCAGCCAGACGACATATGCCTGCGCGCCGAATCTTTATCACAAGGTGACGATCGATCCGGTCAAGGACTTCGCCCCGATAGCGCTGACCGGCGCCTCGCCGCTTATTCTGGTCGCCAACCCGTCGTTTGCCGCGCATACGGTTGCGGACGTGATCGCGCTCGCCAAGGCCGAACCGGGCAAGATCAATTTCGGTACCGGCGGGGTTGGCACGACTCCGCACACGACCGCCGAATTGTTTCAGTACGATGCCGGCATCAAGTTGGTGCACGTCCCCTATCGCGGCGAAGCAGGCGCGATCAATGATGTGCTTGGCGGCCAGATTCCGATCATGTTCGCCAACCTTTCCGCTGTCATGGGAAATATCAAAGGCGGCACGCTGCGCGCGATCGCGGTGACAAGCGCCAAGCGGTCGCCCTCGGTGCCCGATGTTCCGACAGTCGCGGAGTCTGGCATTCCGGGCTTCGAAGCGGAAACCTGGTTCGGTATCGTGGCGCCGGCCGGCACGCCACGCGATATCGTGTCGAAGCTCAATGCCGCCGCGCGGCAAGCGGTCGCGGCCGAGGATACCAAGCAGCGTTTCGCGCAGGTTGGGATGACCAACGCCAGCAGTAGCCCTGAGGAGCTCGCTGCCTATATCAAGGCGGAGATCGCAAAATGGTCGAAAGTCATCAAGGATGCCGATATCCAGGCGCTCGACTAGCGATCGCGAAGCACCGTGACTCGCGGCGGCATTCCTTTTTGCCAGGAATCCCGGTAAGGGTTTGACGGCGAAGAGCTAGACCCGCCGGCAGCGCATGGAGGAAATTTGCGAGCTAGGACAATATCTTAGCTCTACCATCACGGCATGAACGGACCCCGCAAGCTGTATGTGAAATCGTTCGGTTGCCAGATGAACGTCTACGACTCGCGTCGCATGGCGGACACTTTGGCGCCGCAAGGCTATGTCGAGACCGCGACCGCCGAAGGCGCCGACCTCGTCATCCTCAACACCTGCCATATCCGCGAGAAGGCGGCCGAGAAGGTCTACTCGGAGCTTGGCCGCGTGCGCCGTATGAAGGAGGCGGCCGCTGCCGAGGGCCGGCACCTCGTCATAGCGGTGGCCGGCTGCGTGGCGCAGGCCGAAGGCGATGAGATCGTCCGCCGCGTGCCGGCGGTCGATCTGGTGTTTGGTCCGCAAAGCTATCATCGGCTGCCGGAGCTGCTGGCGTGCGCCGCGCGCGACGGCAAAGCCGTCGATACCGGGTTTCCGGCCGACGCTAAATTCGATCGTCTGGCGGCGCCCGGCCGCGCCGCGATCCGGGCGCGCGGCGTCAGCTCCTTTGTCACGGTGCAAGAGGGCTGCGACAAGTTCTGCACCTTCTGCGTCGTGCCCTATACGCGCGGCGCGGAATTTTCCCGGCCGGTGACAAAAATCGTCGCCGAAGTGGCGCACCTAGCGGACGCCGGCGTGCGCGAGGTCACGCTGATCGGGCAAAACGTCAACGCCTATCACGGCGAGGGACCGAACGGCCGTCCTTGGTCGCTCGCCCGCCTTCTCGCGCGCGTCGCGCAGATCGACGGCATCGGGCGATTGCGCTACACGACCAGTCATCCGCGTGACATGGAAGACGATCTAATAGCGGCGCATCGTGATCTGCCGCAACTCATGCCGCAACTGCATTTGCCGGTGCAATCGGGTTCCGACCGCATCCTCGCGGCGATGAACCGCCGTCACACCCGCGCCGATTATCTCGATATCGTTCATCGCTTGCGCGGAGCGCGGCCCGATCTCGCACTTACCTCCGATTTCATCGTCGGTTTTCCGGGCGAAACGGAAGACGATTTCGCCGCGACTCTCGGTCTGGTGGAAGAAATCGGTTTGTCTGGCGCATTCTCTTTCAAATACTCGCCGCGGCCGGGAACGCCCGGCGCCGACATGGGCGATCAGATCGACGAAGCTGCGAAGTCGGAGCGTCTGCAACGCCTGCAAGAGGCCATCGACCGGAACCAGAAGGCGTTCAATCGCCGCTGCCTGCAGCGCACTTTCAGCGTCCTGTTCGAGCGGCCCGGCCGCCATAGCGGCCAGCTCGTCGGCCGCTCGCCCTATCTGCAACCGGTGCAAGTCGAGGCGCCGGCCGCGTTGATCGGCGAGATCGCCAGGGTGACGATCACCGCTGTCGGCAGCAACAGTCTGTTCGGCGCGCTCACGCAGGCGCGCGCACAAAACCCCTCGAGCGAATCCGCTCTCCTTGGCGCAGGAGCCTGAATTGCAAACACCCGAAACGGAAGAATCGGTTTTTGTTGCGCCCAACAATGCGGCCCAGATCCTTCTGACGTTCGACGACAACCGCCTCGCCTCGACGCTGTTCGGGCAATACGGCCAGAACCTCGCTTTGATCGAGCGCCGGCTCGGCGTCGCCGCCACTTCGCGCGGCAATCAGGTCACTGTTGAAGGCTCGCGCGAAGCCGCCGACCAGGCGCGGCGCGTCCTGGAGAGTCTTTACGAGCGGCTAAAGCGCGGCGACGAGCTGACGCAAGGGGACGTCGAAGGCACCATCCGGCTCGCACTGTCGCAAGGTTCGCTATTCGATTTCGATCCCAACGCCGCGCGGGAAAATTTCGAGGAGATCAATCTGCGCAAGCGCCGCGTTCGCGCCCGCACCGCTGCGCAGGACGCCTATGTGCGCGTGCTCAAGCGCCATGCGCTGGTGTTTTCAACCGGGCCAGCCGGCACCGGTAAGACCTGGATTGCGGTGGCGCATGCCGTGCAATTGTTCGAGCGTAAGGAAGTCGATCGCATCGTGTTGTCGCGGCCAGCGGTCGAGGCCGGCGAGCGGCTCGGCTTCCTGCCCGGCGACATGCGCGAAAAGGTCGATCCTTATTTGCGTCCGATCTACGACGCGCTCTATGACCTCATGGACACGCGCATCGTGGAGCGCGCCATGCAGACCGGCGAGATTGAGATCGCACCGCTGGCGTTCATGCGCGGCCGCACGCTGTCGAATTCGGCCGTGATCCTCGACGAAGCGCAGAACACCACCGCGATGCAGATGAAGATGCTTCTGACCCGTCTCGGCGAGAACAGCCGGATGGTGGTGACCGGCGACCCGAGCCAAGTCGATTTGCCGCCGGGCCAGACATCCGGATTGGCGGACGCGGTACGGCTCCTCGAAGGCGTCGAAGGCATCGGCCATGTCAGCTTCACGGCCGCCGACGTGGTCCGCCATGAACTCGTCGCGCGCATTGTCGAGGCCTATGACAAGGAGGCGGCGAAGAAGCGCGAGCGCCGGGAATGACGAGCGTGGCGCGCTCTGCTCTGAAGATCGACGTGCTTGTCGCCAGTGGCCGCTGGAAATACGACGCAAAAATCGGATCGATCATACGCCGCGCCGTTGCCCGAGCCGCTGCCACGCTGTCAACAACCGGCACCGAGCTTGCTATCGTTCTGACCGATGATTCGGCGATACGACTGCTTAACCGGGATTGGCGGGACGTCGATGCAGCCACGAACGTTTTGTCGTTTCCGGCCAAAAGCACCCGCGGCAAGCGTCTCGGCCAACCGCTCGGCGATATCGTGCTCGCCTATGAAACCATTGCGCGCGAGGCGCGCAACGAGGGCAAGCCGTTCGCCCATCATGTCGCCCATCTTGCCGTGCACGGTTTCCTGCATCTGGTCGGCTTCGATCACGAGCGCGACGAAGATGCCGCGGCGATGGAACGGGCCGAGGCTGATATCCTGCGGCAGCTCGCGATTCCGGACCCCTATCGGCCGGCCAAACGGCGCCGCGTCAAACGTCCGCATAAGTCCCGAAATCCGCTGTGAATTCTGGAGCTGAAGTTCACACGATGGCGCAGTCCCCACCCCGCAGCGAATCGGCCGGCAGCGGGCATCGCGGTCTACCGATGGTGATGCCGGAGCACGGCGAGCAGCCTGAGGGCTGGCTGACGCGCGTTATGCGTATCCTGTTCGGCTGGAAAGCGGCGTCGACGCGCGCCGATCTCGAACTGGTTCTTACCACCGAGCAGACGCAGTCGGGTTTTTCGCCCGAAGAAGCCGCTATGCTCAAAAACATTCTCGGGCTGCGGGAGACCCGGATCGAGCGCATCATGGTGACGCGCGCCGACATCGTCGCGGTGCAGCAGGACATCGTGCTGGGCGATCTCGTCAAAGTATTCGAAGTCGCCGGCCATTCGCGGCTCGTGGTCTACAACGACACGCTCGACGATCCGACCGGCATGGTCCACATCCGCGATCTGGTCGCGTTCATGGCGGCGCGGGCGGCGCAGGACCCCGCGAACGCCGGCCCGTACGAACAGCCGACCCAGCTGAATTTCGCCAATATCGATCTCTCGATGCCGCTGTCATCGGCCAAGATCGTTCGTGAACTCCTCTACGCGCCGCCATCGATGCCGGCGCTCGATCTGCTTGCCAAGATGCAAGCGACGCGCATTCACCTCGCTCTCGTCATCGATGAGTACGGCGGCAGCGATGGACTGGTCTCGATCGAAGATCTGGTCGAGCTCATTGTCGGCGATATCGCCGACGAGCATGACGAGGAGAAGGGCTCGGCCGTTACGCGGCAAGCCGATGGCTCGTTCGTGGCCAACGGCCGTGCCAGCCTGGACGACGTTCGCGCCGCGATCGGCGAGGAGTTCGACGTCGGCGAAGTTGCGCAGGAGGTCGACACGCTTGGCGGCTATCTTGTCACCAAAGCCGGACATGTCCCGGTGCGCGGAGAACTGGTGCCCGGCCCCGAGCCGTTCGAGGCCGAAGTGCTCGACGCCGATCCGCGCCGGGTTAAGCGCGTGAAGATTTATCTCCGCAAGGATCGCAGACCCGCCACGGCGCGCGAGCCGCCGGCGCTGCTGCGGACACCGGCGCCGCGGCCGGCGCCGCCGCGCGACGAGCGGCCAAATTCGAACACACCACGCGCACCGTGACGCCAACTGGCCTGATCCACACAATCGTATTGGCCTGGGGATGGCGGCGCTGGTTGATCGCCTTTGCCGCCGGCGCGCTATCGGCGCTGGCCATGGCGCCGTTCAACGCATGGCCGATCTTGTTCGTGACGTTCCCGACTTTGGTCTGGCTCGTCGACGGCGCCGGCGGCGTAGGCGCCGCGGCGGTCGTCGGCTGGTGGTTCGGCTTCGGCTATTTCGTCGCCGGACTCTATTGGATCGGTTACGCCTTTTTGGTCGACGCGCCGACTTTCGGTTGGCTGTTACCCTTTGCGGTCATCGGCTTGCCGGCGGTGGCCGCGATTTACACCGCATTGGGGGTGGCGCTGGCACGCATGCTGTGGACCCGCGGCGCGCCGCGTATCCTGGCTTTGGGCGCCTCGCTGACCTTGTCGGAATGGCTGCGCGGCCACCTCTTCACCGGCTTCCCGTGGAACGCATTCGGCTATGCGCTGGCGGCTCCGCTTGCCTTGGCGCAAGCCGCCTCGGTGGTCGGCATCTGGGGGCTGACCTTCATCGCCATCGTTGTCTTTTCCAGTCCCGCCACGCTTACCGATGATCGCGCCGAAACACGCCGGGCTTGGCTGCCCTTCGCCCTCGGCGTTGCCGTGCTCGCAGGACTCGGCGGCTATGGCGCGGTGCGGCTTGCACGTCATCCGACGCAACTCGTCGACGGCGTTCATCTGCGCATCATTCAGCCGAACTTGCAGCAAGACGTGCGTTTCAATTACGCGGCCAGGCAGGAGGTGATGAATCGTTATGTCGCGCTTTCCAGCAGCGTGTCGGGTCCGCAGTCGCAGGGCATTCGCGATGCGACGCTTTTGATCTGGCCGGAATCGCCTTTTCCATTTTTCCTGACGCGCGAAGCCGACGCGCTTGCCCAAATCACCAATCTGCTGCCGCAAGGCACCGTGCTGATTACCGGCGCCGTGCGGCTTGCCGATCCCGACAATCCGGCGCAGTCCGGAGTCTACAATTCTATCTATGTCATCGATCACGACGGCTCGATCCGCGCGATCTACGACAAGGTGCATCTCGTGCCGTTCGGCGAATATTTGCCGTTCGAACAACTGCTCGAGAAACTCGGCTTGCAAGAGCTTACCGAGCAGCGCGGCGGCTTCCTTGCCGGTGACCGTCACCGGCTCATCGCCGTTCCGGGCGCGCCGCTCGCGCTGCCGCTTATCTGCTATGAGATCATCTTCCCCGGCGAGATCGCGGTGTCCGGCAAAAGGCCGGGCTGGATCGTCAATGTGACCAATGACGGCTGGTTCGGCATCTCCACGGGTCCGTATCAGCATTTTCAGCAATCGCGGCTAACTGCGATCGAACAAGGTCTGCCCTTGGCGCGCTCCGCCAATACCGGAATTTCTGCGGTCGTCGATCCGGTGGGACGCATCATCAATTCACTGCCGTTGGGAAGCGAAGGCGTACTTGACGCGCCCCTGCCACGGCCGATCGGCGCGCCCATCTACACCCGCTTCGGCGACCTGCCGGCGGCAATTATGGTTACAATCGCCTTCATCGTGGTGGTGCGCCGCCGGCTACACGCGAAAATTGTCAAAGTCTAATATTCGAATTGATCAAACATTCAACGTATACGGGAATCGGCCGAGTGCCGTGCGTACCGCAAGTGCAGCGAGCGCGTTACGGTCATATGGTGCGGATGCCAATTCAACAACCAAGACGCGAGCTACAAACGCGCGCTTGCAGTGAATTAGATTGTGAGATTTACAAAGCGTCGCGTGCGATTGATTGCAGCCGCCAAGCAAATTGGTTTCAAATGCGACAGATTTGCTATTCTATCGATGGCGATATATCGATTGCGGCGGACTGTTAGGAGCTGAAGGACTGGTAGGAGCTGATGATTACGTTGGCCAAGAAGGCACCCAATCCGACCGACAAGCACGTCGGAGCCCGCGTGCGCATGCGCCGGATGATGCTTGGAATGAGCCAGGAGAAACTTGGCGACGCATTGGGGCTCACTTTTCAGCAAGTGCAAAAATACGAGAAAGGCACCAACCGGATTGGGGCGAGCCGGCTGCAACAGATTTCCCACATTCTCCAAGTACCCGTTTCGTTTTTCTTCGAGGGCGCGCCGGCCGCGCAGACCATCGGCCGCCACGAGGGCATGGGTGAGGCGCCTTCGCCCGCTTACGTCTCCGACTTTCTTGCGACCTCGGACGGCTTGGCGCTCACCAAGGCCTTTACGCGTATCGAGGACTCAAAATTGCGGCGGCGCATCGTTGATCTCGTCGAGCAAATCGCAGCCCGCGACAAGCGCTAACAATCTCTCTCGATCGGCGCCACGCGAAGCAAGCAGCCGCCCACCTTTCGCCCACATCTTGACCGCGCAGGGGTACGCTGCAACAACCACCTTGTTCAGCACGGCTTGTAACCGCGCGGACGAGCCTTCAACCCGCTAAATTCAGGGCCAGCTACGAGGGGAGTGTTTCGCTGTGCGACGTGCCAATTATCTGTTCACAAGCGAGTCCGTGTCGGAAGGGCATCCCGACAAAGTCTGCGATCAAATCTCCGATGCCGTACTCGACGCATTCATCGAGAACGACATCAAGCTCGGCATTGCCGACGAGAGCGCGGTGAACACGCGGCTCGGCTGCGAGACGCTTTGCACCACCAACAAGATCGTCATTGCCGGAGAAGGCCGCGGTCAGGCGCCGCTGTTCCACAAGCACGGTGACAAGGCGGTCGTCAATCGCGAGATGATCGCCGAGATTGCGCGCGGCGTGGTTGAGGATATCGGCTACGACCAGGACGGCTTCTCCTATTACGGCGCCGACGTCGAAGTGCTGCTGCACGGCCAATCGCCCGACATCGCCATGGGCGTCGACGCCAAAAAGAAAAAGAACGGCGAGGAGGAAGGCGCGGGCGACCAGGGCATGATGTTCGGCTTCGCCTGCACCGAGAGCGAAGTCTACGAGAAGGGCTCGTTCATGCCGGCGCCGATTTATTTCGCGCACAAGATCCTCAAAGTGCTGTCGGAGAAGCGGCGCTCGAAAGCATTGTTTGATTTGCAGCCCGACGCCAAAAGCCAGGTTACGGTCAAATATGTCGATGGACAGCCGGTCGGCTGCACCAAGGTCGTGGTTTCGACGCAGCACAATGCGCAGACCCGCAACGGCAAGAAATATTCACCGGGCATGATCCGCGACATGATCGAGGATACGGTCACAGCCGCGCTGCCGGGCGGCTGGATGCCGAAAAAGCCAAGCGATTTTCTGGTCAATCCCACCGGTAATTTCGTGGTCGGCGGCCCGGACGGCGATTGCGGGCTCACGGGCCGGAAAATTATCGTCGACACTTACGGCGGCTATGCGCCGCATGGCGGCGGTGCGTTCTCGGGCAAGGATCCGACCAAGGTCGATCGTTCGGCTGCTTATGCCGCCCGCTACCTCGCCAAGAACGTCGTCGCGGCCGGATTGGCGGAGCGCTGCACCATCCAAATCGCCTATGCGATCGGCGTCGCCGATCCGATGTCGCTGTTGGTCGATACCCACGGCACCGGCAACGTCGAAGAGGCGAAGCTGCAAAAGGTTCTGCCGGAACTGTTTCCGCTGCGGCCGACAAATATTCGGCGTACCCTCAAGCTCAGCCGGCCGATTTACCGGCGTACCGCCGCTTACGGCCATTTCGGCCGCGCTCCGGAGAAGGACGGCGGCTTTTCGTGGGAGCGAACCGACCTCGCCGACGCGCTCAGGCGCGCGCTGCGCTGAGCGGATTGTCGTCATCCGCAGAAAGCGGATGATTGGGCAAACACCGACCGTGCATCTTCTTTTCGACCGTTGTTTACTGATGTTCCGCTTCCACGGAGCATGACAGTGGTGGAAACCGGACGATCTCGCGCGTTCTTCGGACGGCGCAAAGGCCACAAGCTGCGCCCGCGTCAAGCCCACCTGATCGACGCACTGCTGCCCGCATTGGCGATCGATCTGACGCGTCCCGCGCCGATTCAGCTCGGCGCGCTGTTTCCGGTCCCAGTTGGCGATGTCGTACTCGAGATCGGCTTCGGCGGCGGCGAGTCGATGATCGCGCAGGCGCAGGCGCAGCCGCAAACCGGTTTCATCGGCGTCGAGCCGTTCGTCAACGGCATGGCCAAAGCGCTCGCCGCAATCGAGAGCAACGGACTAAGCAATATCCGCCTGCATTTCGAGGACGCCATAAGCCTGATCGCGTGGCTGCCTGAAATGTCGTTGGCGCGCATCGACCTCATCCATCCCGATCCGTGGCCGAAACGGCGACATTGGAAGCGGCGCTTCGTTCAAGACGACGCGGTTGGGCAACTCGCCCGCATCCTGCGGCCGGGCGGTGAATTCCGATTTGTCACCGATATTGCCGATTATGCCGGCTGGACGCTGCAACGCCTCACCCGCTCGGCCGCGTTCGAATGGACGGCGCAATGCGCCGACGATTGGCGTAACCCCTGGCACGACTTCACCGCGACGCGTTATCACGCCAAGGCGGCACGCGAGGAGCGCGCGTCGTATTTTTTGATCTTCCGAAGACTCTGAATATCGCGCCCAGCAACCGTTATTAGTTATGCCGAACTTGCCAGAAGCGTACCACGCGCTGCGCGGTCGAGGCCGAAAGCCGGCCATAATTGGCGAAGGCTAAGTCGACACCCTGCCTTGACGTCGCGCTGCCGTCCGGACGCACCGTGATGACGGACTTTACTGTAGGCCAACTCATGCCGGCCGCCTTGCAGAGAATCAGGACTGGATCGGGCCGGTCGCTCGCCATCAGCCGGTCGGCAACGCCGATCGGCACTTTGGAAAGCGCCGCAAGCGCAACCACTGTCTCCTCGTATTTGCCTTCGCCGGCGAATGCCGCCAAGGCGGTTTCGTTCATGCCACCGGCGCGGTGCAGGCTGAGCACCACGCGCTGCGCGGCGCGATAGTCGCGCGGGCCGACGCGGGCTCCGACTTCATCGGAGACCTTGTCCAACACCCGGCAAATTTCCGCCTGCAAATCAGGCGGCGCCGAAGCAAGCAAGCGCTTGTGCACGACCGCGGTCGCCTTGATCAGCAATTCTTGAAACATCGGCGGCGGAATATCGGGACGCAATCCAACTTTCTCGGCAAGGATTCCATCAGTCTCGGCACGCTTGACCAGGCGGAAAAAGCCCATCTCGGAAATGCGCGCACCGCGGTTCGCGGCGACGTTGCGGGCAACCTCGCGATCGCCGCGCCGGACCAACACGTCGGTGACCGCCTCGCCGAGCGCCGCACGCTTGGCGATGGCCTGCAGATGCGCCTGACTCTTGGTTCTCGCGAGATCGACGAGATCGGACTCTTCCAAGCGGGGCGCCAGTTTGAGGACGGGCCCAGCCACTGCGATATCGTCGTCGCTGGCAAGGCTTCGGATAACCTGGCCCGGCGCATTACTGACCGGCGCAAGACGATTTGCGAGTTCGGCGCGCGCCTTGGTCTCGATTTCCTCGATGAGCAGCCCAAACACGTCGTCGAACAGATTGACGTGGGCGTCGTTGTAGCTGCTCGCTCCGGCAAGAAACAAAGCCGTGATGCGTTGCAACGCCTCGACGCGCTTGCGGCGCGAGCCGCGCTGGATCACGTCTTCTAGTTCAGGGATCAGCGAGATAGCGGCACGCATACATATTCGCAAATCGGTCGTCGGCATCCCGGTCTTCGGTGCATATTTGATTAGCGAGGACTGATTACCGTTCTCTGAAGGGCTTGCAACGCCCCGCTAAACCGCTATATTTGGACCGTCCGTCATGGATACCTCATAACGATCGGTTGATCCGAACGGTTTTGAGAGTGGGTTCCCCCCGGGGCCCGCTCTTTTTTTATTACCTAAGACCTGACGGCAACTTTGCAGGACGAAGTCGCGGGAAAATAGCCGAACAGCATGGACGACAGGCCGACCAATATTGTGCCTACGAGTTTCGCCGACGAGCCGCGTCTGATCACGGAGCCGGGGCGGCCGGCGCGCGTCGCCGCGCTTGCCGAACCGGTGCTCGCTTCGCTCGGTTACCGGCTTGTGCGAGTTCGCGTATCCGCCTTTGCCGGCTGCACGGTCCAGATCATGGCCGAGCGGCCGGACGGCACCATGACGATAGAGGATTGCGAAGTCGCTTCGCGAGCGTTGTCGCCGGTGCTCGATGTCGCCGACCCGATTGAGAGTGCCTACCGTTTGGAGATTTCTTCGCCGGGCATCGATCGCCCGCTGGTGCGGCGCTCGGATTTCGACCGTTATGCCGGCTACATGGCTCATATCGAGATGGAAGTGCCGATCGACGGCCGCAAGCGCTTTCGCGGCGAACTCAAGGGCACCGAGGGCGACTGCGCGCGCCTCCGCTGGGATGGGGCGACGAACGAGACTTCCGAGATTTTGCTGCGCATCGACGACATGATGGAAGCCAAGCTTGTTCTCACCGACACGCTGATTTCCGAGTCGCTGCGCAAGAGCAAACAGAAACAACGCAAGGGAGACTGACCTATGGCGACCGTAAGCGCCAATAAACTCGAACTGCTGCAGATCGCCGAGGCGGTCGCCCGCGAAAAGTCGATCGATCGCAAGATCGTCCTTGGCGCCATGGAAGATGCCATCGCCAAGGCCGCACGCTCCCGCTACGGCAGCGAGACCGAAGTCCGCGCCGAGATCGACCCGAAGAGCGGCGAACTTCACTTGTCGCGTCACATGCTGGTGGTCGAAACCGTCGAGAATCCGGCGATCCACATCAGCCTGGAAGATGCGCGAAAGCGCCATCCCGCCGCACAGATCGGCGACACCATCGCCGATCCGCTGCCGCCGCTGGAATACGGGCGAATTGCCGCGCAATCGGCGAAACAGGTGATCGTGCAGAAGGTGCGCGAGGCCGAGCGCGATCGGCAATATGACGAATACAAGGATCGCATCAGCGACGTCGTCAACGGCATCGTCAAGCGCGTCGAATACGGCAACGTCGTGGTCGATCTCGGCCGCGGCGAAGCAATCGTGCGCCGCGACGAAATGCTGCCGCGCGAAGTGTTCCGCAACGGCGACCGCATCCGCGCCTATATCTACGACGTTCGGCGCGAGCAGCGCGGGCCGCAGATTTTCCTGTCGCGGACCCATCCGCAATTCATGGCGAAACTGTTTGCGCAGGAAGTGCCGGAAATCTACGACGGCATCGTCGAGGTCAAGGCAGTTGCGCGTGACCCCGGCTCGCGCGCCAAGATCGCCGTGGTGTCACGCGATTCCTCGGTCGATCCGGTCGGGGCTTGCGTCGGCATGCGCGGCTCACGCGTCCAAGCAGTGGTCAACGAGCTGCAGGGCGAGAAGATCGACATTATTCCCTGGTCGCAGGACATCGCCACCTTCGTCGTCAACGCGCTGGCGCCCGCCGAGGTCGCCAAGGTCGTGCTCGACGAAGAGCGCGAGCGCATCGAGGTCGTGGTCCCGGACCAGCAGCTTTCGCTCGCCATCGGTCGCCGCGGCCAGAATGTCCGGCTGGCTTCGCAGCTCACCGGCTGGGACATCGACATTTTGACCGAGCAAGAAGAATCGGAACGCCGTCAGGCGGAGTTCGAGAATCGCACCCGCATGTTCATCGACACGCTCAATGTCGACGAGGTCATCGGGCAATTGCTGGCTTCGGAAGGTTTCAACTCGGTGGAGGAATTGGCGATGGTCGATGCCAAGGAAATCGCCGGCATCGAAGGGTTCGACGAGGATACCGCGGCCGAGCTGCAGACGCGGGCGCGCGAATACCTCGACAAGATCGAGGCCGAGCTCGATGCCAAGCGCACAGAGCTAGGCGTCGAGGACGCGCTCAAGGAGATCGAGGGCGTCACCACGGCCATGCTGGTGCGATTCGGCGAGAACGGCATCAAGACGGTCGAGGATCTCGCCGGTTGCGCGACCGATGATCTCGCCGGTTGGACCGAGCGCAAGGACGGCGAAGCCGTCCGTCAGGCCGGCATTCTCGACGGGTTCGAGCTGTCGCGCGAGGACGCCGAGGCACTCATCATGCAGGCGCGGCTCAAGGCGGGTTGGGTGACCGAAGCCGATCTCGCGCCGCCGCCTGCGCCCGAAGAAGCGCCGGCGGCCGAGGTACAGCCGTAACGGAGCAGCCCTTTCGCATGACCGCCCTAGCGACCGAGATCGGACTCGACAGCGGACCTCATGACCGCGAAATCGAACGCATGTGCGCCGTGACGCGCACTGTGCGTCCGGTTTCGGAACTGATCCGGTTCGTCGTTGGGCCGGACGGCGCGGCAGTGCCGGATCTCAAATGCAAGCTGCCGGGACGCGGCGTCTGGGTGACGGCGACACAAGACGCGCTGGGCGATGCCGTCCAGCGCAAGGTTTTCGCGCGCGGCTTCAAACGCGACGTGCGCCTTCCCGCCGACCTCTTGGCGCGCACCGATGAGCTCCTCGAACGATCGGCCCTCGATGCGCTGGCGATCGCCGGCAAGGCTTCCCTGGTCGCGACCGGTTTCACCGCAGCGGAAAGGGCGCTGGCGAATGACAACGTGGTTGTTCTGCTGCATGCGGCCGAAGCCTCTCCCGATGGGGTCAGGAAGCTGGATGCTGCACTGCGACGCAGGCCGGAAGCCGGTCCGATCGCCGTATTTTGTCTCCTGAGCTCGGCACAATTGGATTTGGCACTCGGCCGCTCAAATGTGATACATGCAACCCTGCTGGCCGGATCCCCGAGTGACACGTTTTTGGCGCGTTTACGGCGCTTGGAAGGGTTCCGGACCGGCGACTTGGGCCAAAAACCCGGCACCGCGCCTGAGCCGGCCGAACATACTGCGGCGTACGGAACTGGATAGGAATGACCGAAGCGAACAAAAATAGCGGTGACAAGCTGAGCGTGGCGTCCCCCAAGACGCTGACGCTCAAACGCAGCGGCGTAGAGCAAGGCGTTGTGCGCCAGAGCTTTAGCCATGGCCGCAGCAAGGCTGTCGTGGTCGAGAAGGTCAAGCGCCGCATCGGCCCCGGGGAGGCCAGACCGGAACCTGTCGCGCCGGCCCCGGAACGCAGCGCCACGCCAAAGCGCGCCGCCGCGCCAGCCAGCCCCGTTGTCGCCGCGCCGAGTACCGCTGCTGTGTCGCCGAAAGCTTCCGGCGTCGTGCTGCGCACCCTCACCGACGACGAGCGAAATGCGCGCGCTCACGCGCTCGCCGACGCCCGCTTGCGCGAAACCGAAGAGCGAGATCGCGCCGAGGCAGAAGCGCGCGTTCGCAGGAGCCGTGACGAGACCGATCGCGTCGAACGGGCGGCGGCGGAAGCGCGCAAGCGCGAAGAAGAAAAGCGCCGCGAGCACGATGAAGCCATCAAACAAAAGGCCGGCGAAGTCGCCAAGAAGCGCTTCGGCGCCGATACGACGCTCGCTAAGCCCGGCGCGCGCCCGGCGCTCGAAGCCGAAGAGGACGAAGGCCCGCGCAATCCCCGTCGTGGCGGCGCCACGGCGCGGCCCGCGCCCGCGCCGAAGCCGACCCGCAGTACCGGCGAAAAGCGGCGCGGCCGGCTGACCGTGGTGACAGCGCTTTCCGCCGACGAGATTCGGGAACGTTCGGTCGCATCCTTCCGTCGCCGCACTCAGCGCATGTCCGGGCATCGCGACGAGCCCAAGGAAAAGATCGCTCGCGAGGTCACGATTCCGGAAACGATCACGATCCAGGAACTGGCCAATCGCATGGCCGAACGCTCCGTCGACGTGATCCGCATCCTGATGCAGCAAGGTCACATGGCGAAGATCACCGATACGATCGACGCCGATACGGCGCAATTGATCGCCGAGGAACTCGGCCACACCGTGCGCCGCGTCGCCGAAGCCGACGTCGAAGAGGGCATGTTCGATGCCCCGGACGATCCGGCGAACCTAGTGCCGCGCGCGCCGGTCGTCACCATCATGGGCCACGTCGACCACGGCAAAACTTCGCTGCTTGACGCCATTCGCTCGACCGAAGTCGCCGCCGGTGAAGCCGGCGGCATCACCCAGCACATCGGCGCCTATCAGGTGACCTCGCCGTCCGGCGGGCGCGTCACTTTTATCGATACGCCAGGCCACGCCGCGTTCACCGCGATGCGCGCCCGCGGCGCCAAGATCACCGATATTGTCGTGCTGGTGGTCGCCGCCGACGACGGCGTCATGCCGCAGACGGTGGAAGCGATCCACCACGCCAAGGCGGCCAAGGTGCCGATCATCGTCGCCATCAATAAGATCGACAAACCGGACGCCAAGCCGGAGCGCGTGCGCACCGAATTGTTGCAGCATGAAATCCAGGTCGAGTCGCTCGGCGGCGACGTGATCGAGCTCGAAGTCTCGGCCAAGGCGAAGACCAATATCGACAAGCTGCTCGACTTGATCGCCCTCCAGGCGGAGGTGCTCGAGTTGAAGGCCAATCCGAACCGTCCGGCCGAAGGCACTGTGATCGAGGCGCGGCTTGATCGCGGCCGGGGTCCTGTTGCCACCGTGCTGGTGCAGCGCGGCACGCTCAAACCCGGCGACATCGTCGTCGCCGGCAGCGAATGGGGCCGTGTCCGGGCGCTGATGTCGGATACCGGCCATTCGGTTGTGGCGGCCGGCCCCTCCATGCCGGTCGAGGTTTTGGGCTTCAACGGCACGCCTGAAGCGAGCGACCGGCTGGCCGTCGTCGATACCGAAGCCCGCGCGCGCGAGATCGCCGATTATCGTGATCGCCAAAAACGCGAGAAACTGGCGGCGCGGCAGACCGGCATGCGCGGCTCGCTCGAGCAGATGATGAGTCAGCTCAAGGCCTCCGGCCGCAAGGAATTTCCGCTGGTGATCAAGGGCGACGTGCAAGGCTCGATCGAAGCAATCGTCGGCGCGCTGGAAAAGCTCAATACGGAAGAAGTCGCCGCGCGCGTGATCTTCGCCGGCGCCGGGGGCATCACCGAATCCGACGTGACGCTCGCGGAAGCGTCGGGCGCGGCCGTCATCGGTTTCAATGTTCGCGCGCATAAGGAAGCGCGCGAGGCCGCCGAGCAGGCCGGAATCGAGATTCGCTACTACGACATCATCTATAATCTCGTCGATGACGTGAAGAAGGCAATGTCGGGACTGTTGGCGCCGACGCTACGCGAGACCATGCTCGGCAACGCCGTCATTCTCGAAATCTTCAAAGTGTCGAAGGTCGGCAATATCGCCGGCTGCCGGGTCACCGACGGCACCGTCGAGCGCGGCGCCAATGTGCGGCTCATTCGCGACAACGTGGTCGTTCACCAGGGCAAGCTGTCGCAACTCAAGCGTTTCAAGGATGACGCGCGTGAAGTCGCCGCTGGCCAGGAATGCGGGATGGCCTTCGAGAATTATCAGGATATGAAAGTCGGCGACGTTATCGAGTGTTACCGCGTGGAGACGGTGCAGCGGACGCTGTGAGTCCAATACTCACGTTCGCGATCGCACCCTGCGTCGTCGTTGTCGGGCTTATCTCGGCAATCCCGATGACAAGTGAACAGCAAATCGAACCGAGATGCGCGGGACACTCCCGCGCCTGACGGCAGTAGGAAAATGCCACGTCACCAACATCGCGATCAGTCCGCAGGCGGCTCGCAGCGTCAGCTCCGCGTTGGCGAATTGATCCGTCACGAGCTCGCCGACATGCTGACGCGGGGCGATATCCATGATCCCGTGCTTCAGGCGCATATGATCACGGTGCCCGAAGTGCGCATGAGCCCGGACCTTCGTCTAGCGACGATCTACGTCATGCCGCTCGGCGGCCGTGACGTGGAGAAAGTCCTCGAAGCGTTGGATCGCAACAAACGGTATGTCCGCGGCGAGATTGGGCGCCGCGTTAACCTGAAATTCGCGCCGGAGATTCGCTTTCACGTTGACGACCGATTCGACGAGGCGGAACGGATTGAGAAGCTTTTGCGAACGCCGGTGGTCCAGCGCGATCTCGGCGGCAAGAAGGACGAATAATGTCGGTAGACGATGTCACCATGCCAATCGGAACCGGCATCGAAGATGCGCCGAATGTTGCGTCGGAACCAGGCCGAGCAAATAACAAAAAGCGCCAGAAGCGCGACGTGCACGGCTGGATCGTGCTCGATAAACCTGTCGGCATGACGTCGACGCACGCGGTCTCCGTGATCAAGCACTTGTTCACGGCCAGGCGTGCCGGTCATGCCGGCACCCTCGACCCGCTGGCGTCGGGTTGCCTGCCGATCGCGCTTGGAGAAGCAACCAAGACAGTCCCGTTCGTGGTCGATAGCCGGAAGACATATGTGTTTACCATTCGCTGGGGCGAGGAGCGCGACACCGACGACGCCGAAGGCCGCGTGGTGGCTGTCAGCGACGGCCGCCCCGATCGGGCGGCGATACAGGCCCAGTTGCCGCGCTTTACCGGCACCATCGAGCAGGTGCCGCCGCGCTTTTCGGCGGTGAAAATCGACGGGGAACGGGCCTACGATCTGGCGCGCGACGGCGAAACGGTCGAACTGGCGCCGCGTGCGGTCACGATCCACCGGCTCGAATTGATCGATTTGCCCGACGCCGACCATGCTGTTCTCACCGCCGAATGCGGCAAAGGCACCTATGTGCGCTCGCTGGCCCGCGATCTCGGCCGGGCGCTCGGCGCGCTGGGCCATGTTTCGGCGCTGCGCCGGAACCGGGTCGGGTCGTTCGGCGAGGCCGATATGATACCCCTGGAACAGCTCGAGGCTTTGTGCCATAGAGCGGCCGCTGGCGAGGGACACCTCGCCGATACGCTTCTGCCGATCGAGACCGCGCTGGACGACATCCCGGCGCTGGCCGTGAGCCCGGCAGACACGGCAAGGCTCGTAAGGGGTCAAGCCGTATTGTTGCGCGGACGGGATGCCACTATCTTCCGCGGCATGGTGCAGGTCGCTTGCAGCGGCCAGCTTATTGCCATTGCCGAGGTCGAGCGCGGCGAGATTATCCCCAAGCGCGTGTTTAATTTAACCGGCGTGACAGGTCGCGCCATTAGACAAAAGGTTGGTAACGATGTCGCTTTCGACCGCGCGTAAGGCGGATGTCATTAAGACATACGCCCTCAAGTCCGGGGACACGGGTTCGCCCGAAGTGCAGGTTGCGCTCCTTTCGGAGCGGATCAACAGCCTGACGGATCACTTCAAGGCCCACAACAAAGACAACCACTCGCGGCGCGGGCTGCTTAAGCTCGTGTCGCAGCGTCGCCAGATTCTCGATTATCTGCGGCGCACGGACGACGGCCGTTACAAGGAGTTGATCGAACGGCTGGGTATTCGCCGCTAAAAGTTTGCGCGCGGGAAGCCCGCGCGTTGTCAGCGGAGCGCATGAAGCGCCCGCTTTTGCCCGGCAGCATCGCTGCCGATCCGTGGAATGGGCCGTTGCCTGTTCATATCTAGAGAGAAAGTCCGAAGGCCATGGCAGGATCGCCAGACGCTGTTGAGGCATTGCAGCAATGCCGCGCCGACAGCCTCTCGCCGTCTTGCTTATGGCTTTCGCCCTTTCGCGAAAACCATGAAAGACAATCGCAATGTTCAACATGCATCGTATTCAACTTGACTGGGGTGGCCGCCCGCTCACGTTAGAGACCGGCAGGATCGCCCGCCAAGCCGATGGAGCGGTATTCGCTTCCTACGGCGACACTACCGTGATCGCGACCGTCGTCGCTGCCAAGCAGCCGAAACCCGGCATCGACTTTCTGCCGCTGACCGTCAATTACACTGAAAAATACTACGCGGCCGGCCGCATTCCCGGCGGCTACTTCAAGCGCGAGCGCGGTCCGACCGAAAAGGACACGCTGACTTCGCGCCTCATCGATCGTCCGATCCGTCCACTGTTCGCCGACGGCTGGCGCTGCGACACGCAAGTGATCATCACTGTTCTGTCGCATGACCAGGAAAACGATCCCGACATCCTGGCGATGGTGGCGGCCTCGGCCGCTTTGACGCTTTCCGGGGCGCCTTTCATGGGCCCGATCGGCGCCGCGCGCGTCGGTTTCACCAACGGCGAATACGTCCTCAACCCGACCATCGACGAGATGAAGGAAAGCCAGCTCGACCTCGTCGTCGCCGGCACGCAAGACGCCGTGCTGATGGTCGAGTCGGAAGCCAAGGAGCTGTCCGAGGAGATCATGCTTGGCGCGGTGATGTTCGGCCATCGGCACTTCCAGCCGGTGATCGACGCCATCATCCAGCTCGCCGAGAAGGCGGCCAAAGAGCCGCGCGAGTTCGCCATGCCGGATACCGCCGCGATCGAGAAAGAGATGCTCGGCATCGTCGAGCAGGATTTGCGCAAGGCCTATTCGATCCCGGCCAAGCATGAGCGTCAGGACGCCGTCGCCGCCGTCAAGAAGAAGGCGATGGAGCACTTCTTCCCGGAAGGCAAAGACAATCCGGATCGCCCGATGGCGCAGGTTGCCGGCGTATTCAAGGATCTTGAAGCCAAGATCGTGCGCTGGAATATCCTCGACACCTCAAAGCGTATCGACGGTCGCGATCTTGTGACGGTGCGGCCGATCGTGGTCGAGGCCGGCTTCTTGCCGCGCACTCACGGTTCGGCGCTGTTCACCCGCGGCGAGACCCAGGCGATCGTCGTCGCTACGCTCGGCACCAGCGAAGACGAGCAGTGGATCGACGCGCTGCAGGGTACGTACAAAGAAGCGTTCATGCTGCACTACAATTTCCCGCCGTTCTCGGTCGGTGAGACCGGGAGGATCGGCGCGCCCGGCCGCCGTGAAATCGGCCATGGCAAGCTTGCCTGGCGTGCGATCCGCCCGATGCTGCCGTCAAAGGAGGAGTTTCCCTACACCATTCGCGTGGTGTCGGAGATCACCGAATCGAACGGCTCATCGTCGATGGCGACGGTGTGCGGCACCTCGCTCGCTTTGATGGATGCCGGCGTGCCTCTGAAGCGGCCGACTGCCGGCATTGCCATGGGTCTTATCCTGGAAGACAAGCGTTACGCCGTGCTCTCCGACATCCTCGGCGACGAGGACCATCTCGGCGACATGGACTTCAAGGTGGCGGGCACCGGCGAGGGCGTCACCGCCCTGCAAATGGACATCAAGATCGCCGGCATCACCGAAGAGATCATGAAGGTCGCGCTTACCCAGGCGAAGAGCGGCCGGCTGCACATTTTGGGTGAAATGTCGAAGGCGCTCGACCAGGCGCGCTCGGAGCTCGGCGAATACGCACCGCGCATCGAGACGTTCAAGATTCCCACCGACAAGATCCGCGAGGTGATCGGTACCGGCGGTAAGGTGATCCGGGAAATCGTCGAGAAGACCGGCGCCAAGATCAACGTGGAGGATGACGGCACCGTGAAGGTGGCGTCCGCCGACGGCGAATCGATCAAGGCGGCGGTGAATTGGATCAAGTCGATCGCGTCCGAGCCGGAGGTCGGCCACATCTACGAGGGCACCGTCGTCAAGGTCATGGACTTCGGCGCCTTCGTGAACTTCTTCGGCGCCAAGGACGGTCTGGTCCATATCAGCCAACTCGCGGCGCGCCGCGTGCAGAAGACCAGCGACGTCGTCAAAGAAGGCGACAAGGTCAAGGTGAAACTGCTCGGCTTCGACGAGCGCGGCAAGGTGCGGCTGTCGATGAAGGTCGTCGATCAGCAGACCGGCGAGGATCTCGAGGCCAGGCAGAAGGCCGAGGGCGAGCCGCGCGAGGCGGCGGCGGGCGGCGCGGAGTAATACACTCCGGATCTGAAAGTTCGCTCTGAACGACGGAGGAAAAGGTGGCCGGCAGGCCACCTTTTTTGTTGCTAACCGGCGGCCCCCATTGCGCGCTTGTCGGGTCTCGGATCGCTCGCACCGAGCAATCCGGTGACCATTTGCCCGAGCGCGAAGAAGTCCGCCTTGCGCGGCGAGGTGCGCCGCCAAGCCAGCCCGATGGTGCGGCCGGGTTCCGGCGCCGCGAAACGTAAGAGTTTGATTCGCTCGTCGCGTATTTCGACGTCGACAGCGACTTCCGGCACCAGCGTTACGCCGTAACCGTTCGCCACCATCTGCGTCACCGTCGTAAGACTGGTGGCGCCGAGGCTGAGCGGCATTTCATGTCGCGCCGTCGCGCAGTAGGCGAGCGCTTGGTCGCGCAGGCAATGCCCTTCTTCGAGCAGGATCAAACGTCGCTGGTCGATGTCGCGCGGATTCACGCGCGCATGTTTCGGCAATGGATCGGCGGCCGGCACCGCGAGCAAAAACGGGTCGTGGAACAGCCGGATGGTTTCGTACTCCGCATCCGGCAGCGGCAGCGCCAGCATCAGCACGTCGAGATCGCCGCCCGCGAGTTCCTCGATCAGGACTTTGGTCTGCGTCTCGCGCAATTCGACGGTCAAGTCCGGATAGCGTGTTTGCAAGGCCGGAAGCACCCTGGGCAGAATGTAGGGCGCCAAGGTCGGGATGATGCCGAGTTTCAACCGTCCCGAAAGCACGCGGCCGCGATGGCGGGCGAAGTCGACAAGGTCGCGGGTCGCGGCGAGCACGCGCTCGGCGCGGCGCGCGACTTCCATGCCGGTTTCGGTCAGCGCCGCTTCGCCCGGCCGGCGTTCGATCAGCTCGACTTCGAGTTCCCTTTCGAGGTCGCGGATCTGCATCGACAGCGCTGGCTGAGTGACCGCGCAGGCGTCTGCCGCGCGGCCGAAATGGCGATGCTGCACAAGGGCTTGAAGGTAACGCAACTGTCAAAGCGTAATCATGCCTCAATCAGTAATTCTTATCGACGTATGCAGTCAATACGATTAGACCTGATCCAAACGAGGGCGCATGGTGTGTGCTTCTCAGTAGACCGGGAGGTAACCTCCTGTCGCCAAAAATCCCACGCTGACGACCGAAAGCGGCGATGCGTTGGGTCAGAAACTCTTGCACAGAATTATCTGGAAAAACCTGCATACACGATTGGAGAGAAAGATGGACGCCAAGACTGATGACAAGAGCGCGGGCAAGTGCCCGTTCACGGGCGGCGCCCGCGGGCACACAAACCGCGACTGGTGGCCGGACCATCTGGACATCCAGGTTCTCCATCGGAAGTCCACCTTGTCAGATCCGATGGGCGAGGCGTTCGACTACGCCAAGGAGTTCAAGACGCTCGACCTCAACGCCGTGATCAAGGACCTGCATGCCTTGATGACGGACTCGCAGGAGTGGTGGCCGGCCGACTTCGGCCACTATGGTGGTTTGTTCATCCGCATGGCGTGGCACAGCGCGGGCACGTACCGCATCACCGACGGCCGCGGCGGCGCCGGCGCCGGTCAGCAGCGTTTCGCCCCGCTCAACTCTTGGCCGGACAACGCGAACCTCGACAAGGCGCGCCGGCTGCTGTGGCCGATCAAGCAGAAATACGGCCGGAAGATCTCATGGGCCGACCTGATGGTCCTCGCCGGCAACGTCGCCCTCGATTCGATGGGCTTCAAGACGTTCGGTTTCGCCGGCGGCCGCGCCGATGTGTGGGAGCCCGAAGAGCTCTACTGGGGTCCCGAGGGCACTTGGCTCGGCGACGAACGCTACAGCGGCGAACGCCAGCTCGCTGAACCGCTCGGCGCGGTGCAGATGGGCCTGATCTATGTCAATCCGGAAGGGCCGAACGGCAATCCGGATCCGGTCGCGGCGGCCAAGGACATCCGCGAGACGTTCTTCCGCATGGCGATGAACGACGAGGAGACCGTTGCGCTGATCGCGGGCGGCCACAGTTTCGGCAAAACCCACGGCGCGGGCGATCCGTCGCTGCTCGGCCCAGAGCCGGAAGGCGGCGCCATCGAGGATCAGGGCCTCGGTTGGAAGAGCAAGCACGGCAAGGGGTTCGGTGCCGACACCATCACCGGCGGTCCGGAAGTCACCTGGACGCAGACGCCGACGAAGTGGAGCAATCACTTCTTCGACAACCTGTTCAACAACGAGTGGGAGCTGACGAAGAGCCCGGCCGGAGCGAAACAGTGGAAGGCGAAAGGTGCAGAAGCCACCATCCCGGACGCCCACGACAAGTCGAAGAAGCATGTGCCGACCATGCTGACCACCGACCTCTCGCTGCGGCTAGACCCGGCCTACGAGAAGATCTCGCGACGTTTCTACGAGCATCCGGATCAGTTCGCGGACGCGTTTGCCCGCGCTTGGTTCAAGCTCACGCACCGCGATATGGGTCCGATCGTGCGCTACCTCGGTCCGCTCGTGCCGAAGGAGACGCTGATCTGGCAGGACCCGATCCCGGCGGTGAATCATCCGCTGATCGGAGAAGGGGACATTGCGGCTCTGAAGGCGAAGATCCTTGCGTCTGGGCTGTCCGTTTCCCAACTGGTCTCGACCGCTTGGGCGTCGGCGTCAACGTTCCGTGGCTCCGACAAGCGCGGCGGAGCGAACGGCGCGCGCGTTCGTCTTAGCCCCCAGAAGGAATGGGACGTCAACCAGCCGGCACAGCTCGCGACGGTGCTGCAGAAGCTCGAAGCGATCCAGAAGGAGTTCAACGCCTCGGCCGCCGGCGGCAAGAAGGTTTCGCTCGCCGACCTGATCGTTCTCGGCGGTGGCGCCGCGATCGAGAAGGCCGCGAAGGCCGCCGGCGTCACTGCGACGGTGCCGTTTACGCCGGGCCGCATGGACGCGTCGGCGGAGCAGACCGACGTCGCCTCCTTTGCGCCGCTCGAGCCGAGAGCCGACGGCTTCCGCAACTATCTCGGGGGCAAGCAGTTCATGGCGCCTGAGGAGGCGTTGGTGGATCGGGCGCAGTTGCTGACGCTCACGGCGCCCGAGATGACGGTTCTGGTCGGCGGCCTGCGCGTCCTCGGCGCGAACGCCGGCCAGTCCAAGCACGGCGTTTTCACCAAGAAGCCCGAGACGCTGACCAACGACTTCTTTGCCAACCTGCTCGATATGAGCACGCAATGGCAGCCCGCGGGTTCCGATGGCGTGTACGAGGGCCGCGACCGAAAGACGAACGAGGTCAAGTGGACCGGTACACGCGTCGATCTGATCTTCGGTTCGCACTCGCAGTTGCGCGCACTCGCGGAAGTCTATGCATGCGCGGACTCGAGGGAGAAGTTTGTGAAAGACTTCGTGGCGGCGTGGACCAAGGTGATGAACCTCGATCGCTTCGATCTTGCCTGATTGCCGGCGGGCGGTGCCGAAAGGCGCCGCCCGTTTTGTTCTACGGCGTTGTGGTCCCGGTCGGATCGATCGAGACCAGAATACTGCAGTCGACCAAGTCGAGCAGCTGCGCATTGCCGGGGCCGGTCCACCATCGCGCCAACACCCCGCATGGCCTATGTCCGATGACGATCAGATCGACGTCCAAGTCTCGCGCAACCGCCGGAATCTGCTCGATCGGGCGGCCAAAGGCCAAGTGACCGGTGGCGACCAGCCCGCGCGCCCGCAGGCGTTCGACGCCTTCGCGTAGCACTTCCTTGATGTTTTTCTCCTCCTCACGCAGCGCGACTTCTGACGGCAGGACGACCATGGGATCGCCGACAATCGTGGGCGCGATCGCGAGCAGATGTGTTTCCGCACCGAGCTTCTGGGCGAGTTCGGCCCCCTGAAGGAGCGCTCGGCGTCCTTCCCGGGTCGAATCGTAGCAAAGCAGGATGTTCTTGAAGGCAGCCATTGTCGCATTTCTAGCACGACGTTCCTCAGATGATGAGCCCTCGTCTTGGCTTTGTGTGCTCCGCCTATCGTTATCACTCCACCACGACCGCGCGATCCGGTCCGCCGCCGGCAGACGCCCGCCGGAACACGATAAGCAACGGCACTACGGCGATGGTCGCGATCATCAACAGCTTGTAATCGTCGATATAGGCAATGATCTGCGCCTGCTGCGTGATCATGGCGTCGAGCGCGGCGCGTCCGCCGGCGGTCAGCGGATTCCAGAACTGCGCGATGATGGGATTGTCAAAAATCCGATTGACGGGCGTGACATGCTGCACGATATCGGCATGATTCACCTGCGTATTGCGCGTCAACAGAGCGTTCACCACCGAGATACCCACGCTCGAGCCGATGTTGCGCGACAGGCTGTACAGTCCGGCGCCTTCCGCCCGCAGTTCGGACGACAGCGTCGACAGCGTTACGACGGTCAACGGCACGAAGAGAAAGCCGAGACCGATGCCCTGGATGACCCCGATGATGACAATTGTCATCTGCGAAATGTCCGGCGTCCAACCGGTCATCGCATAGAAAGACCAGGCCGTAAGCCCGAGACCGAGGCCAAGCAGGAGGCGGGTGTCGACATGTCCGATCAGCCGCCCCACCACCAGCATCGCTCCCATCGTCCCAATGCCGCGCGGGCCCATGACGAAGCCGGCGGTGACGACCGGATAGTTCATGAGCTCCTGCAGAAACGGTGGCTGCAACGCCAGCGAGGCGTAATAGGTGAGGCCGACGATCGCGACGAAGAGCACGCCCGCCGTAAAGTTACGGTCGCGAAACAGCGACGGTCGCACAAAAGGCTCATCCGCGGTGAAGGTGTGCACGAGGAACAGGTAGAAAGCCGAGGCCGCGATGATAGCCTCGATGACGATTTCTCCGGAACCGAACCAGTCGAGCTCTTCGCCGCGGTCGATCATCACCTGCAGAGAGCCGAGTGCGAGGCTTAAAGTGCCGAAACCGAACCAATCGAGCTTCGCCTTTGCGTTACGTGCCGTCTCCGACAGAAACGCGCTCATGCCGAGGCAGCAGAGAATTCCGATTGGCAGGTTGATGTAAAAGACGTAGCGCCACGAATAATTCGCCGTCAGCCAGCCGCCCAGCACCGGCCCGAGAACGGGACCGGCCATCACCGCGACGCCCCATAGCGCCATGGCGGAGCCCTGTCGTTCCCTGGGATTGATGTTGAGCAACACCGTCTGCGACAGCGGAACGAGCGCTGCACCGAACAAGCCCTGCAGCGTCCGGAACAGCACGATCTCGGCCAGGGACTGCGCCATGCCGCACAGCATCGACGCGATGGTGAAACCGGCGACGGAGACCAGGAAGAGACGCTTGAGGCCGAACCGTCCGGCGAGGTAGCCGGTGGTCGGCGTCATGATCGCCGCTGCCACGATATAAGAGGTCAGGACCCAGTCGATCTCGTCCTGGCTCGCCGAGACGCTGCCTTGCATGTACGGCAGCGCGACATTGGCGATCGTCGTGTCGAGCGCCTGCATGAGGGTGGCGAGAACCACGCAGATCGTAATCGCGCCGCGATTGGCACCGCTCGGCGTGGGTTCGTCGGCCACGGCACTTACCAGTCAAACACATGCGGGAATCCCCGCGCATGGCCGGTATCGACATCGACCTCGGCGCTCATGCCGGCGCGTAGCGGCGGCTTAGTCTTGTCGCTGGCGTCAAGGCGCACCCGCATCGGTATGCGCTGCACGACTTTAACCCAGTTGCCACTGGTGTTCTGCGCGGGCAGCAGCGCGAATTGCTGTGCCGCCGCCGGGCTGATGCTCTCGACTGTGCCGTGCCATTGCGAGCCCGGATAAGTATCCACCGTCACCGTGACCGGCTGCCCGGGCCGCACATAGGTCAACTCCGTCTCTTTTGGGTTCGCATCGACCCAGACGTGATCCGTATCCACCAGAAAGAAGGCGGTCGTCGACGCTTCGAGGTACTTGCCGGGAGCGATCGAAGGCACATTCGTCACGATGCCGCCGAACGGCGCCTTGACTACGGTGTGATCAAATTGCCGCTGCGCCTCGTCGACTTGCGCTTGGGCCTGCGAGTATTGCGGCTGTTGCGTCACCGGAATATCCGAATTGCCGCCGAGCTTGGCCAGTTGCACCGCGGCCTGTCGGCGCAGCGATTCGAGCTTGCTCTGATCTACGTCGAGCGTGGCTTTGGCCTGATCGTAGTTGGATTGCGGAACGGTGTTGTTGTGCAAAAGCATCGTGGCGCGATCGTAGTTCGTCTGATCCAACTCGACCTGCGCCTGTTGTGCCGCGACGTCGCTGAGCATCCGCTTGTAGTCTTCATCCATCGATTCGATGGTCAGCACCGTCTGCGCAAGATTGGCCTTGGCATCGTCGAGGGCGATCTGGAACTTCAACGCCTTGAGGCGGTAGAGGATCTGGCCGGCCGTGACGTGCTGATTTTCGGTGACATCCACCTCTTGGACGATGCCGGCGATGTCGTCCGAGACGCCGACCATTTCGGCGTTCACATAGGCGTTGTCGGTCGACATGATCCGGCCGCCGGTGACGTACCAGTAACCACCGACGATGAGAGCGAGCGGGAGCAGCGCAAACAAGCCCCAGCGCGTCCAACGCCGCCGGTCGACGAACAGCGCTCGCTTTTTGCCGGGAGACTCGCGCCCATCCGAGGCGGGCGCCGCCGGCGGCCGCTCGCGCACGTCGGGTGCTTCCTGGCGCACCGGCGGCGCGGCCTTAAGCGCTCGCTCAGCCATAGCGTTGTTCTCCCGCCGCGCCCGCAGCAACGGCAGCAGGCGCAGTCCTATCTTGGATCGCTCGGCGGAGGTTTTCTTTGACGATCGCAAGCTGCGCGACCATTTTTTCGACCGCTTCGCGCTCGACGCCGACGAGAGCGGTCGCCATCAATTCCTCCCCAAGGTCCGCGAGTTGGACAAGCATGGGCCGCGCCGCCGGGGTCAGGTAAAGGCGCTTGGCGCGGCGGTCATTGGGGTCGGCGCGCCGCTCGATCAGCCCGCTCTCGCATAGCCGATCGAGCAGCCGCGTGAGCGTAATCGGCTGCAGGTCGAGCATATCGGCGAGCTCCGACTGCTTGAGGCCCTCAAACCGGTCGAGCCGGACGAGGACCACCCACTGGGCGCGCGTGACTCCGAACTGGCTGCCTTTATGGTCGGCATAAGTCCGTAACATGCGGGCTACATCATTGAGAGAAAAGGCCAATTCTCGATTGAGCGAGCGAGGAGGCATTGCCATTATCCTGAAATGAGCTTGGCGCAATATAAGTGTGCTTATTAAATATTGACCACCAAAGCCGCTGCAAGGCAGCCCTGCGGCCCCAGCATAAATGGGTGAAATCGGCCGTACTGCCGCGGGACCGAAGACTGTCACGCGACGTCCGGAAACCGTCTCGGGACGGCATGGCGTGGCCGGAATGGCGTGGCCGCGCGTCTTAAGACAAAGCGGAAGAATTCAGGCCCACTCGGCCTGCGCCTCTGCGCGCAAATCGACGGTGCTCTTCACCCCGATATCGTCAAAGTGCTCGTCGAAGAACCGCCGCGCGGCGCGCTTACCGCTGACATGCAGCATGTCGAAGAAGTCGTAGTCGGTTGAAAGCTTGCTAAAGGCATCGAAATGCGTGCCGAAAGGGTCAAGTAAGATGCGATGAACGTTGATGCGCCGGTATTGTCCTGGGCCGATGCCGTGCGGCAGCCGGCCCTGATCGATCAGCCGAGCGACGAAATCAATGGCGCGGAATTCGGCGAGCAGTGATGAATTGAAAGTAATTTCGTTGATGCGATTGATGATCTCGCTGGACGAAGTCGGCGTCTTTTTCCGCACCAGCGGATTGATCTGAACCACCAACACGTCTTCGGTCGTAGTGGTGCCAAAAAACGGAAAGATCACCGGGTTGCCGAGATAACCACCGTCCCAATAGGGCACGCCGTCGATCTCGACGGCGCGGAACACGGTCGGCAGGCAGGCCGACGCCATCACCGCATCGGCCGTGATCTTTTCGCGCGAGAAGACACGTACGCGGCCGGTCTGCACATTGGTCGCCGAAATGAAGAGCTGCAAATCAGTGTTAGCCCGCAGCTTGTCGAAATCGACGAAACGCTCAATCAAATCTTTCAGTGGATTGATATTGAGCGGATTGACGTCATAGGGCGAGAAATAACGCGACACCGCATTGAACCACGCCTGAACCGGCGTGCCATCCAGTGGCGTGAACGACAGCAGCCGCTCCATCACCGCCCGCTGCAACACCGGCAGATTGCCGGTGCTCGACGCCGAACGCCAGAAATCGGCGAGCCGCTTCTGCGCTTCTTCGCGGCCGCCGCGACTAAGCCCGTCGGCCAGCATCACCGCGTTCATCGCGCCCGCTGAGGCGCCGGAAATGCCCTCGATTGCGAGCCGATCGTCGCTTAGCAGCTGTTCTAGAACGCCCCAGGTAAATGCGCCATGCGCGCCGCCGCCTTGCAGCGCGAGGTTGATGCGCTTGGGCTTTGTTGAAGACGGCGTCTCCATAGCGCGGCCTGGAAGCAGCGTCTTAAGAACGTTTTTCATCGATCACGGAATGGAAGGATCATTCCGCCGTCCAGCCGCCGTCGATCGAAAGATTGGCGCCGGTAATCGATCTTGCCGAATCGGAGCAGAGGTAGACCGCGAGATCGGCGACTTCCTCAACGGTGACGAATTCCTTGGTCGGCTGCGCCGCCAAGATCACGTCGCGCTTGACCTGTTCCTCGGTGATGCCGCGCGCTTTGGCCGTATCGGGGATCTGCTTCTCGACCAGCGGCGTCCAAACATAGCCCGGGCTGATGCAGTTGCAGGTGATGCCGAAAGTCGCGGTTTCAAGCGCGACCGTCTTAGTAAGGCCGGCGATGCCATGCTTTGCCGAAACGTAGGCGGACTTGAACGGCGAGGCGACGAGCGAGTGGGCGGACGCGGTGCTGATAATGCGGCCCCACTTGCGCGATTTCATTCCCGGCACCGCCACACGCATGGCGTGAAACGCCGCCGAAAGATTGATCGCGATGATCTGGTCCCACTTCTCGATCGGGAATTCCTCGATCGGCGAGACGAACTGAATGCCGGCATTGTTGACGAGAATGTCGAGCGAACCGAAAGTCTTTTCGCTGGTATGCACCATATCGGCGATGTCGCCGGGCTTGCTCATGTCGGCCGCGGAATAGATCGCTTTCACCTTGAAATCACTCTCGATGCCGGCACGTTCCTTTTCGACCGCATCTTTGTCGCCGAAACCGTTGATGGTGATGTTGGCGCCTTGCGCGGCTATAGCGCGCGCGATGGCAAGTCCGATGCCCGAGGTCGACCCGGTGACCAGCGCAGACTTTCCTTTCAGCATGACAGCTCCCAAATTCAGCATGGCACTCGGCAAGAATATTACGTTCCGGTGGCCAGATTTCTGTTAATGGCCGGGACTGTGGGGCCCTTCTTATTGCGGCGCAACATAAAAATCGGGTGATCCCTCACGTTTTTGCGACCCTTCAAAACCCGCTACAATTGCGACGCCGAACAGGCTGGACGGCGCCAAATTGGGCGATGACAATGGACCAAGCCATGACGAACATGCCGCGTGCGATCTTTCCGGCGCCCGACCACGACCATCAGCGATGCGCCAGCACCGCCATCGCGCATGCGGAAGCCCTATGTGCGGCGCGGACGCAGCGGCTCACGCCGATGCGCCGTCACGTGCTCGAAGCTTTGCTTGCGAGTCACAAGCCGCTCGGCGCCTACGAGATCATCGAGCGGCTGGCGGACAAAAACCGTCCAGCGCCGATCACGATCTATCGCGCGCTGGATTTTCTGCGCGAGAACGGCCTGGTGCATCGCATCGAGAGCCGCAACGCATTTGTCGCCTGCGTGCACAATCACGGCACCGACGACCTCGTCGTGTTCTTGATCTGCGAGCGTTGCGGCGCGGTCGGCGAAGCACCCGGCGCCGCGGCCGCGGAGGCGCTCAAGGCGTCCTCACGCGCGGCGGGCTTTGCGCCCAAAAGCCCGTTGATCGAAATCGCCGGTATTTGCTCGCATTGCCGCGATCGATGACGCGTCGGAATTGAAGCGAAGGTCGGCTTGAGCGCAGGTCCGCCGCCTTCCCCGTCATCCCGTCCGCTCGACGCGTTAGCGATCGCAGTCACCATCGGGCTATGCCTGAGTTGGGGCTTCAACAACGTCGCGATCAAGTTCGCGATCCACGACATCCCGCCGCTGATCCAGTCATCGGCGCGTTCGGTCGTTGCGGCACTTCTTGTCGGTGCGTGGACGAAACTTCGCGGCGTAAAGCTGTTCGAGCGCGATGGCACGTTGGTCGCTGGAATTTTATGCGGAGCGCTGTTTGCGCTCGAGTTTCTGTTGATCTATCGCGGCTTGGTTTGGACGACGGCGACGCGTGCCGTTCTATTTCTTTACCTCGCCCCGTTCTTTGTCGTGATCGGATCGCACTGGTTTGTGCCCGGCGATCATTTCAAACTTTCGCAATGGCTCGGCCTACTGCTGTCTTTCGTCGGCATCGTCGTCGCGTTCGGCTTGCCGACGCCGGCGACCGATCCGCATCAGATGCTTGGTGACCTCATGCTGATCGGCGGCGCGGCGGCATGGGCCGGAACGACGCTGATCATCAAATCAAGCGCCCTCAATTGCATCAGCGCCGAAAAGACTTTGCTCTACCAGCTCGTCGTTTCGGCACCTCTGTTGGGAATGGGCGCGCTGGTCTTCGGCGAGCATATCGACGCCATGCCGTCGGACGCCGCGGTGGGCGCATTCCTCTATCAGACGGTATGGGTGGTGAGCGTCACATTCGCGGTATGGTTTGCACTTATCGTGCGTTATTCGGCGGCACGGCTCTCGGTTTTCACTTTGCTGGTTCCGCTGTTCGGCGTCGCTGCCGGGCATCTCCTGTTGAACGAGCCCGTAACACCGGCGTTCTTGCTGGCGGTCGCTTTCGTCGTGGGCGGCCTCCTCCTCGTCAACCGGCCTCGTTGAGGCTATATGCAGGGTGACGCGGCTGCCTTATTTTACCGGCTGGCTGCGGACTGCGACTTAAGGGACTGATCCTATGATGGAATTTTCCGGCCCCGCCGACAGGCACCTAACCGTTGCCGTCAAGGTCGGCAATGTAGTGGTCGGCGGCGGCGCGCCTGTCGTTGTGCAATCGATGACCAACACCGACACCGCCGACGTCGAGGGAACGGTGAAACAGGTGACGGCGCTGGCGCGCGCCGGCTCGGAAATCGTGCGCATCACGGTCGATCGCGATGAAGCAGCCGCTGCCGTTCCGCACATCAAGGAACGGCTCCTCAAGACGAATGTCGACGTGCCGATCGTCGGCGACTTTCATTATATCGGCCACAAGCTCCTTGCCGATCATCCGGCCTGCGCCGAGGCGCTGGACAAGTATCGCATCAATCCGGGCAATGTCGGCTTTAAGGAAAAGAAGGACCGGCAGTTCGGCGCCATCGTCGAGACGGCGATCCGCTACAACAAGCCGGTGCGCATTGGCGCCAATTGGGGGTCGCTGGACCAAGAACTGCTGACCCACCTGATGGACGAGAATTCGCGGTCGAACCACCCGGTCAGCGCCCGCGACGTGACGCGCGAAGCCATGCTCCAATCAGCGCTGTTGTCAGCGCAACGCGCGGAGGAGATCGGCCTGCCGCGTAACCGAATCATCCTCTCCGCCAAAGTATCAGCGGTGCAAGATCTGATCGGCGTCTATGCCGAGCTGGCGCGGCGTTCCGACTATGCGCTGCATCTCGGCCTGACCGAGGCCGGCATGGGCTCAAAAGGCATTGTCGCGTCGTCGGCCGCCATGGGCGTGCTGTTGCAACAGGGCATCGGCGACACGATCCGCATTTCGCTCACACCGGAGCCGAATGGCGATCGCACGCTTGAAGTGAAAGTGGCACAGGAGTTGTTGCAGACCGTAGGCTTGCGCACTTTCGTGCCGCTGGTCGCCGCCTGCCCCGGCTGCGGCCGTACCACTTCCACGACTTTCCAAGAGCTCGCGTCCAGCATTCAAGGCTTCATTCGCGATTCGATGCCGGAATGGAAGACGCGCTACCCCGGCGTCGAGGGTCTCAACGTCGCGGTGATGGGCTGCATCGTCAACGGCCCTGGCGAATCAAAACACGCCGATATCGGCATCTCGCTCCCCGGCACCGGTGAGCAGCCGACCGCGCCGGTCTTTATCGACGGCAAAAAGGCCATGACGCTGCGTGGCCCAACGGTGGCGGCGGATTTCCAGAAAATCGTCACCGAATACATCGATCGCCGATTCGGCTCGGCGGCCGGCCGGACGGCCGCCGAATAGCGCCGGTCGCCCCTACGGCGGTACCCTCCGAGGCTTTCGATCCGATCCCGCCGGGTGGCACCTGGGGATAAATGGTTGCCGATTCGACACAGCAGCCAGGAATTATTCGCGTGCGTCACCGGTGATGCTCGACAGCGCCAAACGGCTCGTTCACGATGCCATTAACCATACTGCGACCGTCTTCGCACCCTGTTGCGGCGGACGCGTATGGAGGGGGAGTCATCGAAATGAAGCGCTTTTCTTTGGCTGCGCTGGCCCTGATCCTCGTGATCGGGTTGCAGACGCAGTCTGCCCGCGCAGACAGCGCCAATGCGAACTGGAATACGTTCTGGAGCTGGTTGACGCGTGGCCAGGAGCCCGGCCTGTTTTGGAGTGGCGTTGGGATCGGAATTGGCACGGACGTAGGTAGCTATTATGCGGTCAAAAAGACCGGTACGCCGCCGCATCGGCCGATGTCCGCCGGCATGGCCTACGGCGTGACGACCTACGCGTGCGCTGTGGTTTATCCGATCGTTGGCACATTGGTCCTCAATCGCCCCCTGACGCCGCGCGAAATGTATGATGGCGTCGGCGATTGCGTCGTGCCCTTCATCGGCGGATGGCTCGTGGACGCCTGGCTCCCACATACCGCTTGGATCGACGGCACGCCACCGAAGCCGGTCAAAGGTCACAAATAGCCTGCAACGGGCGCACGAATAGGAAAGCCGGCCGCAAGGGCCGGCTTTTTTATTACGAAAAGTCCCGGTTCGATCTAGTCTCAGAGACTCGGCATCACCGGCCTTGGATGCGGCGTATGGCGGTAGCGGCGACCAGCGGCGGTGATACGTCGGGCACCCTCAACGGCGCCGGCATCATTGCCGCCATCAAGGCCAGCGGCGTCGAATTTATCTTGTCGGTACCCGACATCGTGACAAGCTCCGGTTTGCTGGCACCGATCGCACGCGACAAGGAGCTCCGCCTCATCCGCGTCTGCAAGGAGGACGAGTGCATCGGCATCGCGTCCGGTCTGTCCTATTGCAACAAACGCGCCTTGATCCTGATCCAGCACACCGGCTTGCTCGATTCGCTCAATGCCATTCGCGGTATCGCCGTTGAATACAACCAGCCGATTTGCATGATGGTCGGGCTGCTGCAACACGATCCGGACTTCGCGCCGCGTGCCTCGCCCCGCTATGGAGTGCGCATCGTCGAGCCGATCCTCGATGACATGGGTATCGCGCATCAACTGATTAGCGTGGATGCCGACGTTGCCAAAATCCAACCGGCGATCGATACCGCCTATCGGGACTCGCGTCCGGTGGCATTTCTGGTCGCGCGGAGCCCGGCATGATGAAGCGCGACGAATGTTTTCGCGTTTTGTCGCGCCACATCATCAGCGAGGCCGTGGTCGCGACCTACAGTTCAGCGATGGATTGGGTCGAGATCGCGCCGCGGGTCCTTAATTACACGTCGATCGGCGCGATGGGGCTCGATTCGTCACACGGGCTTGGTCTCGCGCTCGGTCGGCCGGATAAGCGCGTCGTCGTCCTGCAAGGGGACGGTTCGTTGTTGATGAATCTCGGCAGCCTGGTGACGATCGCCGAGGTCGCGCCCAAGAACTTGGTGCACTTCGTCGCGCAGAACCGGACTTATGAGGCGAACGGCGGCCACCCGATTCCGAATCCGCAAGTGGATTTCGCAAGCATGGCGCGGGCGGCCGGTTATGCCGCTGTTTATGAATTTTCCGATCTCGGCATATTCGCCCAGCAAGTCGCGCATGCGCTCGAACAAGATGGGCCGGTTTTCGTCACGCTCCATATCGTGCCGTCAAAGCTGCTGATTTACGATTATTCGAGCCTCTACGATCCGAAGAAGCGGGCAGCCTTCAAAACGGCGTGGCAGAGCTAGCCGTCCGGCGTCATAGCCGGGAGAAGAGCGTTAGCGCTTTTTTTCTAGTCGCCGCAGCACGTCGTCGAGCTGATCGAGATTGCGATAGCGGATGCTGAGCACGCCGCCGCGTTCGCGATGGTCGATGCTGACCACCAGGCCGAGCGCGTCGGAAATGCGCTTCTCAAGCGCAACCAAATTGGCATTCTTCTCGGCCCGCTCGCGGGCTTTATGGCCATTGGAACTGCCTTTTCCGGCCTTATCCCCGACCTCGCGCGCCATCGCCTCGACCTGGCGTACGTTGAGCCCGCGGGCGACGATTTCTTCCGCGAGCTGTTCCGCTCGGGGCTGCCCGACCAGCATCCGGGCGTGCCCGGCGGACAGCTTTCCGGCATGGATATAGGCTTTCACCGTTTCTGGAAGTTTGAGGAGCCGCACGGTGTTGGCGACATGGCTGCGGCTCTTGCCGATAATCTTGGCGATGTCTTCCTGGTCGTTGCCGAACTCGTCCATCAGCGCGCGATAGCCTTCCGCTTCTTCCAGCGGATTTAGGTCGGCGCGCTGCACATTCTCGATGATCGCAATTTGCAGCGCTTCGGCGTCGGTCGCTTCGATGATGACGACCGGGACTTCGTGCAAGCCGGCGCGTTGCGCCGCGCGCCAGCGTCGTTCGCCGGCGATGATTTCGTAGGATTCGGCGGCGCCGCGCACCGGCCGCGCGACGATCGGCTGAATGATGCCGCGTTCGCGCAGCGATGCGACGAGCTCGTCGAGCTCGGCATTGGAGAAGGTGCGTCGCGGATTGCGCGCGTTAGGCCGCAATGCGCCGGTCGGCAATCGCCGCTGGCCCCGCGGGCGCTCGGATGAACTCTCGGTGCCGACGTCGCCGATCAAGGCGGCGAGCCCGCGTCCCAAGCGCGATCGCGACGAATCATCCGCCATCGCTGCCTTCCCCGAAATGTCGGTCACGCAAAGAACCTCATCCGGCGCATAGTTGCTTTTCCCGCTGGATGATCTCGGTCGCGAGCCGCAAATAGGCCTCGCTCCCGCTGCACTTCAAATCATAGACGAGCACCGGTTTGCCGTAGGACGGTGCTTCCGAAACTCGCACGTTGCGCGGGATGATCGTGTCGTACACTTTTGGCCCCATGAATTCGCGCACGTCGGCGACAACCTGCCCCGACAGATTGTTGCGCGCGTCATACATCGTGAGCACGATGCCATGAATGGTGAGGCCGGGATTGAGTTGCTCGCGCACCGACTCCACCGTCTTGAGGAGTTGCGACAGACCTTCGAGCGCGAAGAATTCGCATTGCAACGGCACCAGGATGGCGTTCGCCGCCGCCATGGCATTGACAGTCAATAAATTGAGGGAAGGCGGACAATCCACCAAGACATAAGTGAATTTTGTGCCGCCGATGGTGTTGAGAGGGTTCAGCGCGCTGCGCAGGCGGAATGCACGGTCGCGCGCCTGGCCGATCTCAAGCTCGAGCCCGGAGAGATCCATGGTCGAAGGCGCAAGATGCAGCCGCGGCACGGCCGTCGCGACGATCGCATCGCGTAATGCGGCCTCCCCGGTCAGAACATCATAGGTCGAGTGACGCCGATTACGGCGATCGATGCCGAGGCCGGTCGACGCATTGCCCTGCGGATCAAGGTCGATGATCAGGACGTCCTCGCCGATGGCAGCGAGCGCGGTGCCGAGGTTGATGGCGGTCGTCGTTTTGCCGACGCCGCCTTTCTGATTGGCGACAGCCAGAACGCGGGGCGGCTTGACCGGCTGGACCCGCGGCCCTCGTTCTGACGCCGCAACGGGGACCACGGCGGGCGTCGGCTCGGGCATTTCATTCATCGCGCTGATTTCCGGGTCAAAGGACCAGTTTGGTTGTGTACAACCATACGTTGCACGAAGTTGTACTGGCAAGAGCTTTAAGGCTTCGGTTCGGCGCCGGTTACGACAACGATGCGAGCTTTCGGATCGGTTCGACTCGGCACCAAAGTCGCATTTATGGTCCAACATTTAGAGGCTGCGGTCAATTCGGCCTCCACATCTTGACCCTTGGGAAACAGGCCTAAAGCGCCCTTTTTCAACAACGGATATGCCTCCGCCAAAAGTTTAGTAAGCGGCGCCAAGGCACGGGCGGTGACTACATCGACGCGATCGGGGGCTTGCAGGACAAAGTCCGCAATTCTTTCGTGATGTACGGTAGCCGGCGCCCCGGTGACCTTTACCGCTTCGCGGAGGAACACGGCCTTTTTGCCGACGCTCTCGACCAAATGGACTTGCGGCGCCCAGATATCCGGCGAATCCGCCAGCGCGCATGCGATGACGATGCCGGGGAATCCGGCGCCAGAGCCGAGATCGGCCCAGATTCGCGCCGCCGGTGCCAGGGGGAGAAGCTGCAAGGAATCGGCGAAATGCCGCGTCCACACGATGAGTTCGGTCGACGGAGCGATCAAGTTCTGGCGCTGTTGCCGCTCCAAGAGCAGAGCGGCGAAACGGTCGAGACGGGCCGTTGTTTCACGTGAAACAGGCGTCAGGGCGAGCGCCCGCGCACGATCGGCGGCGAGGTCAGGCTGCACCACGTGTCGGCTTGGGCTTGGGCTTGGGCTTACGATCTCGCCGATGCAAATAAGCCACGAGCAACGTCAGCGCCGCAGGCGTGATGCCGTCGATCCGGCCGGCGTGACCGATGGTTCGCGGCCGATGGATTTGCAGCTTGTGACGGGCCTCGTTCGATAATCCGGGCAAAGCCTCATAATCGATGTCGTCGGCGAGGATCAAGCCTTCGTCGCGGCGATAGGAATCCACGTCGGCTGCTTGGCGGCGGAGATAGACGTCGTATTTGGCGTCGATTTCGAGCTGCTCGGCGACCTTGCGGTCGAGATCGCGGAAGCGAGGCCAGACCCGGGCCACGTCGTTGATCGCGATATCCGGATAGGCCAGGAGCTCGAAGGCCGAGCGCCGCTGGCCGTCCTTACGCAAGGCCAGGCCATGCCGGGACGCTTCGCTCGGCGTCACGCTTAGCGCGTGCGCCATGGTCCGCGCCGCATCGAGCGCCGTCATCTTGGCCCGGTGCTTGTCAGCGCGCGCGGCGCCGATACAGCCGAGCGCAATGCCCTTGTCCGTCAGCCGCTGATCGGCATTGTCAGCCCGCAGCGTGAGCCGGTATTCGGCCCGCGAGGTGAACATCCGATATGGCTCGGTGACGCCTCGCGTGACTAGATCGTCGATCATAACGCCGACATAGCCTTGGGCGCGATCGAACTGGATCGGCGCAGAGGCCCCTGCCCGCGCTGCCGCATTGAGGCCAGCCACAAGCCCCTGCCCGGCGGCTTCCTCATAGCCGGTGGTGCCGTTAATCTGGCCGGCGAGGAAAAGCCCCGCAAAACGCTTGGTTTCGAGCCATGGGGTCAATTCGCGAGGGTCGACGTGGTCATATTCGATGGCGTAGCCGGGCCGCGTGATGCGTGCCCGTTCGAGACCCGGGATTGAGGCCACCAGAGCAGACTGCACGTCCTCCGGCAGCGACGTCGAAATGCCGTTCGGATAGACCGTGCTGTCATCCAGACCTTCCGGCTCCAAAAAAATCTGGTGGCCGTCGCGGTCGCCGAAGCGCACGATCTTGTCCTCGATCGACGGACAGTAGCGCGGGCCGCGGCTTTTGATCTGGCCGGAATACATCGGCGAGCGGTGGACATTGGCGCGGATGATGTCGTGGGTCGCTGGCGTGGTGCGCGTGATACCGCACTGGATCTGCCGATTGGCGATCCGGTCGGTGAGGACCGAGAACGGCTCCGGCGGATCGTCGCCGGGTTGCATCTCCACTGCCGCCCAGTCGATTGTCGTGGCGTCAAGCCGCGGTGGTGTGCCGGTCTTGAGCCGACCGAGGGTAAAACCCGTCCGCTCGAGCGTCCGCGACAGACCCATGGCCGGCGCCTCGCCGGCACGGCCCGCCGGAATTTGCCGCTCGCCGATATGGATGAGGCCGCGCAGAAACGTACCCGTGGTCAACACCACGGCGCGCGTATCGAACTCGCGGCCGTCCGCGAGCTGCACGCCGGTCACCTGGCCGTCGCCCAGAAGGTCATCTACCTCGCCTTCGATAACGGTCAAATTCGCCGTTTCCTGGATTGCCGCCTGCATCGCCGCGCCATAAAGCTTGCGGTCGGCTTGAGCGCGGGGCCCGCGCACCGCCGGGCCCTTACGGCGATTGAGCACACGAAATTGGATACCGCCGGCGTCTGCCACACGACCCATTAAACCATCGAGCGCATCGACCTCACGGACCAGATGACCCTTGCCGAGCCCGCCGATCGAGGGGTTGCACGACATCGCGCCGATGCTCGCAACGCGCTGGGTGATGAGCGCTGTCCGGGCACCCATACGTGCCGCAGCAGCCGCTGCTTCGCAGCCGGCGTGGCCACCGCCAACGACAATCACATCAAAGCGGCCGTCCATCGAAATCTCCAAGGCCTGCGGGTCTTCTATCCAAGGCAAAACGGACGGTCAAAAGACGGGCATCCGCCAGGTGTTTCACGTGAAACACGCTCTGCCCCAGCCGCCGAAAATCCTTTAGCGAATCATTTGCCAATACAAAAATCGCGGAAGATCACGTCGAGAATATCCTCCACGTCGACACGCCCGGTCAGCCGGCCAAGCATCGTCGCGGCCGCGCGCAACTCCTCGGCGATCAGCTCGAGGCGCGCGCCACAATCCGTCGCCTCGTCCATTGCACGATCAAGCGCGGCAACCGTCTCTTCGAGCGCGCGGCGGTGGCGCGCCCGGGTCACGATCCCGGACTCGACCGCCGAAAAATAGCCGCGGGCAAACTCAGCCACACCCGCGACCACAGCCTCCAGCCCCTCTCCGGTTGCAGCCGAAATCAAATAACTGAATTCAGCTTCATTTGTTCTCTGGAATATACTGGCGGAACTTAGATCGATTTTGTTCCGAATTAGCCAAATCGCCGAGCTCTTGAGGGTTTTGAGGGTCGAATCGGCCGCTGGGCCGGCGGCCGATCCGTCTGTGACCCAGAGCACCAAATCCGCCATCGCCGCACGTTCGAGAGCGCGGCGTACCCCCTCCTGTTCGATCGGCTGATCGCTTTCCCGGATGCCCGCGGTGTCGAGCAGCGTCACTGGAAAGCCATCCAGATCGAGATGCACTTCGATAATATCGCGTGTCGTACCGGCATCCGGCGAAACGATCGCCGCCTCCCGCCGGGCCAGCCGATTCAGCAGCGTCGACTTTCCAGCATTGGGCGGCCCGGCAATGGCAACGACCAAACCATCGCGCAGCCGCTCGCCGCGGCGGCCGTCAGCCAGCACCCCGGCAATCTCGTCGCGCAATTGCCGCGCAGCACGAAGCGCCGGACCGAGCAAATCCTCGGGCACATCGGCTTCATCGGAGAAGTCAATCCGCGCTTCGACGAGCGCCAGGGCTTGCGTCAAACGGCGCCGCCAAGCCTCGGCGCGATCGCCGATCAGTCCCTTGAGCTGCCGAAACGCCTGCCGACGCTGCGCCGGGGTCTCCGCGGCGATGAGATCCGCGAGCCCTTCGACGGCGGTCAAATCGAGCCGGCCATTCTCGAAGGCGCGGCGCGTGAACTCCCCAGGCTCGGCGAGACGGCAGCCATCAATCGTGCCCAGCGCATCGAGCACGCCAGCGATCACGGCATGGCCGCCGTGCAGTTGCAGCTCCGCGACGTCCTCGCCCGTTTCGCTGTGCAGGCCAGGGAACCACAGCGCCAGCGCCTCATCGATCGCCTCGCCGCTCGCCGGATCGCGCACCCGGACCAGCGCAGCCTGGCGCGGCTCGGGCAGCCGGCCGACAAGTTTTTCCAACGCGACGGCCGCCTTCGAACCCGATACGCGCACCACCGCAATCGCCACCGGCGGCCGGCCGGAGGACAAGGCGAAAATGGTGGAACGATCAGACATGACGCCCGGTGTAACTGAATTGGCGCATCGGCGCTTCGCTCTGCGCGGGCTACTTGTTACGGTGTGCCCATGTCAACGTCGTCCGATATCCCCGCCGCCCACCAAAATCGGCTCGCCAACGAAACGAGCCCCTATCTCCTGCAACACAAGGACAATCCGGTCGATTGGTGGGCCTGGGGTCCGGAGGCCCTGGCCGAGGCGAAGCGCAACCACAAGCCGATCCTGCTCTCGGTCGGCTATGCGGCCTGCCATTGGTGCCACGTGATGGCGCACGAGAGTTTCGAGGATACCGATACCGCGCGGGTGATGAACGAGCTGTTCGTCAACATCAAAGTCGATCGCGAGGAACGCCCCGACATCGACCAGATCTACATGGCTGCGCTGCACCACCTCGGCGAGCACGGCGGCTGGCCGCTGACCATGTTCCTCACGCCCGACGGCGAGCCGATCTGGGGCGGCACTTATTTTCCCGACACGTCACGCTACGGCAAACCGGCCTTTGTCGACGTGCTACGCGAGCTGGCGCGGCTGTTCCGCGAAGAACCGCAGAAGATCGAACAGAACCGCGCCGCTTTGATGGAGCGGCTCGCCGCGACCGCGCGCCCCGCCGGCGCCGTCACGCTGGGACTACGCGAACTCGACAATGCGGCGCGGCAGCTTGGCGGCATCATCGATCCGATCAATGGCGGCACGCGCGGAGCGCCGAAATTTCCGCAAGCCGCTCTGTTCGAACTGCTGTGGCGCGGCGGCTTGCGCACCGGCGAACCACGCTACTTCACCGCCGTCGAGATCACACTCGACCACATCTGCGAGGGCGGCATTTACGATCACCTTGGTGGCGGCTTTTCACGCTATTCGGTGGATGAGCGCTGGCTGGTGCCGCATTTCGAAAAAATGCTCTACGATAACGCACAGCTTCTTGAGCTGTTGGCCGTCGGGTATCAGCGCAACGGCAAAGCACTTTATCGCCGACGCGCCTACGAAACGGTGGTCTGGCTTGCGCGCGAAATGACCACAGCCGAGGGCGCATTCTCGGCATCACTCGATGCCGATTCCGAACGCGAGGAAGGCAAGTTCTACGTCTGGTCCTACGACGAAATAATCGGACAGCTCGGCATCGAGGACGGCGAGTTCTTCGCTCGGCATTACGACGTCACGCCGGCGGGCAATTTCGAAGGCCACAACATTCTCAACCGGCTCGAGCCGCTGCCGCGCAACGGCGCCGACGAGGCCCGGCTCGCCGCTTTGCGTGACAAGCTTCTCGCCGCGCGCGGCAGCCGTGTGCGGCCCGGTCTCGACGACAAGGTGCTGGCTGATTGGAACGGCTTGATGATCGCCGCGCTCGCCAATGCTGGGCTTCTGTTCGGCGAACAGTCTTGGCTCGACATGGCGATGCGCGCTTTCGATTTTGTCGCGCGCGCGATGACCCGCGGCGATCGCCTCGGCCATTCCTGGCGCGAAGCAAAACTCAAATTTCCCGGCTTGGCTTCCGACTTCGCCGCCATGATCCGCGCCGCGCTGGCGCTGTATGAGGCGACCGGGCAGCGCGCCTACCTCGATCGTGCGCTCGAGTGGCAACGGGCGCTCGATCGCGACTACATCAATGGCGAAACCGGAACCTATTATCTGACCGCCGGCGACGCGGAAGGCCTTGTCATTCGTCCCGCCGGAACGGCCGATGAAGCGACCCCCAACCACAACGCGGTGGCGGCGCAGAATCTCATTCGGCTCTCGGTTCTGGCGGGCGACGATGCTTGGCGCGACCAAGCCGATCGGCTGATCGCGGGTATTGCGCCACTCGCCACCGAGAACCTCTACATGCACATGGCGCTGCTCAACGCCGTCGATCTGCGGCTTCGGGCGCTACAGATCGTCGTGACCGGGCAGGGCGCAGCCGCGGAAGCGCTGCTCGCGGCCGCGCGCCGCATGTCGCCCCTCGAACGCATCGTGATGCACGCGGCGTCGGCCGACCTACCGGATAGCCACCCCGCGCGCGACAAGATCGCTGCGGCGCGCCAGCCGCAGGCGTTTGTCTGCGTTGGCGAGACCTGTTCGCTGCCGGTGACCGATCCGGCGGCCTTGACCGAAGCCATAGCAGCCGTGCGACATTCTTGACGCGGCGGTTCCGCGAGGCATGTTTTATGCTTCCCGAGATCGGGGCGCGGCAACGGAGACCGAGATCATGCGAGGCGGGATCGTTTTAGCGGCTGCCCTCACAGTCCTGTCGACAACCGGCGCGAAGGCGGACCAGTGGTGCGGCTACACCACGCATGAAAATGCGATGATCGAATGCGGCTACACCACCGCGGCGGACTGCGCCAATTCCGTCGGCAAGGGCGGCACGTGCTTCGTCGATCCGGACGTTGCGTTCAACCTCAAGCGTGAACAGCCCGCGATCGTTTCGAAAATCCCGCCCAAAAGCTGACCGCCGCCGGACCCGGCATGGCCGCTTAAGTATTCATCGAGTCGAAGAATTCACCGTTATTCTTGGTGTTGCGCAGCTTATCGAGCAGGAAGTCCATGGCGTCCATGGTCCCCATCGGATTGAGGATACGGCGCAGCACATACATTTTCTTGAGTTGATCCGGCGGCACCAGGAGCTCTTCCTTGCGTGTGCCGGAACGCGTGATGTCCATGGCCGGGAAGGTGCGCTTGTCGGCGACTTTGCGGTCGAGGATGAGTTCGGAATTGCCGGTGCCCTTGAACTCTTCGAAAATCACTTCGTCCATGCGGCTACCGGTATCGATCAGCGCGGTGGCGATGATGGTCAGCGAGCCGCCTTCCTCGATATTGCGCGCGGCGCCGAAGAAACGCTTCGGGCGCTGCAAGGCATTGGCGTCGACGCCGCCGGTGAGCACTTTGCCGGACGAGGGGACAACGGTGTTGTAGGCGCGGCCGAGCCGGGTGATCGAATCCAGCAAAATGACCACGTCGCGGCCGTGTTCGACCAGGCGCTTGGCTTTCTCGATCACCATTTCCGCGACTTGAACATGGCGCACTGCCGGCTCGTCGAAGGTCGAGGACACCACCTCGCCTTTCACCGAGCGCTGCATGTCGGTGACTTCTTCCGGCCGCTCGTCGATCAGCAGCACGATCAGGTAGCACTCCGGGTGATTATGGGTGATCGAGTGCGCGATATTCTGCAACAGCACGGTCTTGCCGGTGCGCGGCGGCGACACGATCAGCGCGCGCTGGCCTTTGCCGACCGGCGCGACGATGTCGATAACGCGCGCGGAGAGATCCTTCTTGATCGGATCCTCGAATTCCATCTTCAGCCACTCGTCCGGATAGAGCGGCGTCAAATTATCGAAATTGACTTTATGGCGCGCTTTCTCGGGGTCTTCGAAGTTGAGCGAATTGACCTTGAGCAGAGCGAAATAGCGCTCGCCCTCCTTGGGGCTGCGGATATGGCCGTCGAGCGTGTCGCCGGTGCGCAGCCCGAAGCGGCGGATTTGCGAGGGCGAGACGTAGATGTCGTCGGGACCCGGCAGGTAATTGGCTTCCGGCGATCGCAGGAAGCCGAAGCCGTCCGGCAGCACTTCAACGACGCCTTCACCGACAATGTCGGTCTCGCGCGCGGAGAGCTGCTTGAGGATGCCGAACATCAGCTCCTGTTTGCGCATGGTCGAGGCATTCTCGACTTCGAGCTCTTCCGCAAAGGAGACGAGCTCCGCCGGAGTCTTGGTCTTGAGTTCTTGGAGTTTCATTTCACGCATAGAATGTCCTATGGAAATCTGGCCAGCGGCGGGATTCAGTCGCGGCGTCACTGGCGAAAGGAAGGTCGTAGGTCTTTGGGCAACAGGTCTTGGGTGAAAGGGGCTTGGGGCCCCAAACCCGATGCACAGGCGGCTCCAGTCCACTGGAGCCAAAACGCAACTGCATCCGCCTACGTTTGGTGGGATGGCTATAAGATAAGAAAAGACCGCTCTTCTAGCAAGTGCCGCGACAGACTTTGCACTAGCAACGCGTAAAGATCGAAACAGTTTCACCGCGGCCAGGATTACTATTGCGGCCATCATGCCGCATGTAATTATCTGATATTACTACATAATTATGCGATTCGGCGGCAACAGCGATGCCCTGCACCAAAAAAGTCCAGAATACGTGCGGGAGGCCTCCAGAATGGCGGCATTCGGCCCCCAGCCGATCACATGCGCGCCTGTAATCGGAAGAATCATGGTCCAGCACGGCTTGAGCAAATACTTGTTTCGTTACTTGCTCCCGCCAAACGACAGCCGCTCGATGAGCAAAGTGCTCAAGCCCGCAAAAGGCTTACCGTTGAGCCGTGGATCGGAATCAAAGCGTACTGCCGCGATCCCCTGAAACGTTACGGACTCCAAAGTCACGGTCCGCGCCGGCACCGTATCGTCGCGGATCCTTTTCGTCCTGCATGCGCGTACGCCCGCCTTTGGACTGGGCCAAGCTACTTCCTTCCAACCACGGCGATCATCAGGTCGCGATTTCCGAACGCCTCACGGATGTGTTCGCGAAAATCCTTCCCGAACGGAATAATTGTCGACGTCTATGAAAACTGAATCGTTGCCGTAATGCGCGGCCAGGTTATCGCGGATGCGGCCGGCCATGGCATCAGAGTCCGACCGACGATAGGAGATGATGAGCTTCGGCATAGAAAAGTCCGGTTAAGTCCGGACGGTCCTCCACGAACTGGCGCAATCTATCCAACGGGTAGCCAATTTCACATCCCGCCTGCCGGCATTCAGAATGGCTTGACTACCGCCAGGATGACGATTGCGATGACCATGATAGTAGGTACTTCATTGATAATCCTATAGAATTTCTCAGAGTGCGTGTTCCGGTCGGCGGCAAAATCCTTGACCCAGCGGGCCAACATTCCGTGCAGCGCCAAAAGCGCCGCAACGAGCACGATCTTGGCCTGCAGCCAGCCGGAGGCGAACCAACCGTAGCGAGAATCCGGGCCCAGCCAGCCGAGCCATAGTCCGAGCATGATGGTCGCGATCATCGCCGGGTTGATGATCACGCGCAGGAGCCGCCGTTCCATCACCTTGAAAGTCTCGGACTGCACCGAACCGTTTTCAGCCGCGCAGTGATAGACGAACAGCCGCGGCAGATAGAACATGCCCGCCATCCAAGCGATGACGGCGATGATGTGGAAGGCTTTGATCCATTCGTACATCGTCGGCTTTGTTCGCAGCGCGTCAGTATTTCGCCTTGAATCCGCGGACGCGTGCAATCAGCCTTTCCACGTGCGCGATCGGCGTCTCCGGCAGTACGCCATGGCCGAGATTGAAGATAAACGGCCTTTGCGCCAAGGCCTCCAGTATGGCGTCGATTGCCCGATCAAGCGGCTCGCCACCGGTCAGCAACACCAGCGGATCGAGATTGCCCTGAACCGGGCGCCGCGTCTGGATCTCTTCGCGCGCGAAGGTCAAGTCAACCATCCAGTCGAGCCCAACCGCGTCGACCAGCACGGTGCTCACGAATTGGGTGAGTTTTGTTCCAGCGCCGCGCGGGAAACCGACGATTTTGGCATGAGCAACGTGTTTTCGGATCGCGCTAACGATCCGGGAGCAAGGTTCGATGCACCATTTCTGGAACTCGCTATCGGGCAGAATCCCTGCCCAGGTATCGAAAATCTGTACGGCATCGACCCCCGCCTGGAATTGCCGGATGAGGTACGACGCAGAGGCTTCCACGAGCAGGTCAATCAACTCCGCGAACGCCTCGGGGTGCCGATATGCAAATTGCCGCGCCGGTGCCTGGTCAACCGTTCCGCAACCCGCGATCATATAAGTCGCCACCGTCCATGGTGCGCCGCAGAAACCGAGAAGTGCGATATCAGCCGGTAATTTCTGCTTAACCCGTACGATAGTCTCATAGACCGGCGCCAACGCCACATGATCGATATTTTTACGCAATCGTTGGAATGCCGACGGGTCGTTCAGCGCATCGAGCTTCGGTCCGCCGCCCTCCTCAAAACTCACGTGCTGACCGAGCGCATGCGGCACCACCAAAATATCGGAAAACAGGATTGCCGCATCAAACCCAAAGCGGCGAATCGGCTGCAAGGTAACTTCAGCCGCAAGGTCAGGATTAAAGCAGAGACCAAGGAACGAATCCGTCTTGCGCCGGATTTCTCTATACTCGGGAAGATACCGTCCCGCCTGGCGCATCAGCCAAATTGGAGGAACAGCTCTTCGCTCGCCTGCAAGAACGCGGAGAATAGGGTTAGTCACAAGCTCGTCCGCCACACTCTTATCCTACTCAATCTAGAATCTAACTAACTGTTGTAGTGATTGGACGGTTGATTGGACTTATAACACCCAGCCGCACATCTCATACATGATTGCCCACATATCCTTGTTTCCATTGCATGTCGGTTTCTACGACGAGAGCGTAAAGTTATCAGCATCCTGCATGGTTTTTTGGAGCGTCTAATTGTGTCCATCCACATTTCACCACTGCCGGGCTAAAACCCCGGCGCGGAACAGCCGGACGTCACGGATGTGGACGGCTAACGTGTTTATCCTCCTATTGTGCTTGCACCCTGGGGCAGGCCATGGCCTTCTCCCCAGTCATCGACAGGTTGTTCAAGCTTCGCACCCATTATCTTACGACGCAGCTCTTATGACGCAGTCATGGCGCAGGCACCGGGCTATTTCCATCTGCATCTGATTTCCGACGCAACCGGCGAGACCCTGATCACGGTCGCGCGCGCCGCGGCTGCCCAGTATTCTCGGGTGATGCCGGTCGAGCATATGCATCCGCTGGTCCGCACCCAAAAACAGCTCGACCGCGTCTTGGCCGATATCGAAGAATGGCCGGGCATCGTGCTTTACACCTTGCTCGAGGAGAACTTGGTCAAACGGCTGGAGGAAAAATGCCGCGAGCTTGGCCTGCCCTGCCTGTCGATCCTGGGCCCGGTGCTGCACCTGTTCCAAGCCTATCTGGGCGCGGAAACGACCCATAAGGTCGGTGCGCAACACACACTCAATGCGGAATATTTCCGCCGTATCGACGCGCTCAACTACACGATGCTCCATGACGACGGCCAGCAGAGCGACGATCTCGAAGAGGCGGACGTTGTTTTGGTTGGAGTATCGCGCACTTCGAAGACGCCGACCTCGATCTATCTCGCTAATCGCGGGGTGAAAACCGCGAATGTGCCGCTGGTGCCGGGCGTGCCGTTGCCGGGGCATGTCGAGCGACTGAACCGTCCGCTTGTCGTCGGCTTATTTGCGACGCCGGAACGAATCGTGCAAATCCGGCAAAATCGGCTGCTCGGACTGAAAGTGAACCGCGACGACGACCAATATATCGACCGCCAAGCCGTCGCGGAGGAAATTGCCGCGTCGCGCAAGCTTTGCGCCAAGCATAACTGGCCGTTGATCGATGTAACCCGACGGTCGATCGAGGAAACCGCCGCGGCCGTCCTCGCCCATCTCGGCGAGCGACGCCGCCATCGGGCATCGTGAGCAATGCCGATGGCGCTTTGGCTCGCCGGGGAACCGCTCATGCTGGCCTCGCGGAGCAAAGCACGTCAGGCCCTGCTCACGGCAGCGGGCATTCCGGTTGATGTGCGTCCAGCCGATCTCGACGAACGCGGCCTTGAGGCGAATGCGCGCTTGCAGGCGCCCGGCGCTATCGCCGCGCATTTGGCGCGACAGAAGGCGTTGGCGGTGGCAAAATCCAATCCCGCGCGGCTGACACTTGGCGCCGATCAAACACTCGCGCTTGACGCCGCATGCCTCGCGAAACCCGCTGATCGGGCCGCCGCGCATGCGCAACTGCGCGCTTTGTCCGGGCGTAGCCATCAACTTCATTCGGCGATTGCCTTCGTCCAGGATGGCGCCGTGCTGTTCGAACATGTCGGCGTGGCCCGGTTGACGATGCGCGCTCTGTCCGATCGCTTCATCGATCTCTATCTCGGCACTATCGGGAACGACGCCACGGCAAGCGTGGGGGCCTACCAGATCGAAGGCCTTGGCAGTCAATTGTTCGAACGCGTGGACGGCGACTACTTCACGGTGTTGGGTTTGCCGCTGATGCAAACCTTGGATTTTCTGCGGCAGCGGGGATGTCTCGCGCAATGAACAGCGCAGCAAGCGACACGCGTCCGTTCATTCTCTGCCTGACCGGCTCGCTGGGCATGGGCAAATCGACCGCCGCAAAATTTTTTGCTGATGCCGGCGTGCCGGTGCACGATTCGGATGCCGTCGTGCACGCGCTTTACGAAGGCGAGGCCGTACCCTTGATCGAACGGGCATTTCCGGGCTCGGCGCCCGGCGGCAAAGTCGACCGTAACAAGCTTGCGGCCATGGTGATCAACGACAATGCAGCGCTTACCCGGCTCGAAGCCATCGTCCATCCGCTGGTCTTTGCCGCGCGCGAAAAGTTCCTAGCCGAGGCAAAGGCCCGCGGCGTACCGGTGGTCCTGCTTGACGTGCCGCTGCTGTTCGAAACCGGCGCCGAGCGGCATTGTGATGCCGTGATCGTCGTGTCGGCGCCGGCCGAGGTGCAACGCCAGCGCGCTTTCGGACGGCCGGGCATGACCGAAGACAAGCTGACCGCGCTTCTCGCCAAGCAAATGCCGGATGCCGAAAAGCGCCGCCGTGCCGATTTTATCGTGGACAGTTCGCAGGGCTTCGATCACGCGCGCGCACAGATCCGCGACATTTTACAGGCAATCGCTAGAATGCCGCAGCGGCGGCCGTGATTCGCAGGCGGAATTATATGCGCGAGATCGTTTTTGACACCGAAACCACCGGGCTCGATCCCCTCCAGGGCGATCGCCTGGTGGAGATCGGCTGTATCGAGCTCGTCAACCGCTTCCCCACCGGCAAGACGTTCCACAGCTATTTCAATCCCGAACGCGACATGCCGGAACAGGCCTTCAAGGTTCACGGCCTGACGATCGAGTTCCTCAAGGATAAGCCGTTGTTCGCCCGGAAAGTCGAAGAGCTGATCGGCTTTCTCGGCGACGACCAGCTCGTGGCGCACAACGCGATGTTCGATCTCGGCTTCCTCAATGCCGAATTGGAGCGCGCCGGCCGCGTGACGGTTGCCCGCGAACGGATGATCGACACGCTTCTCCTCGCGCGGCGCAAACACCCAGGCGGCGCGAACCGGCTCGACGATCTTTGCGCTCGCTATGCCATCGACAATTCGCGGCGCGTCAAGCACGGCGCGCTGCTCGACGCCGAGCTTCTGGCCGAGATCTATGTCGAGTTGATCGGCGCGCGTCAGGCGCAGCTCATTCTTTCGCAGACGCAGGCGCCCGCCGCTCATGTCGCCGGCGAGCCGATCATTGTGCGCGAGCGGCCGGCGCCGCTGGCCGTACGGCTGACGGACGACGAACGCGCGACGCATCGGAAATTTATCGCCAGCCTCGGTGAAAACGCGATCTGGCGTGATTACGTCAATTTGGATTAGGCGGCGCAAAACCCGGTGCGGGCTGCACGGCCGCCAAACGCTGGCGATACAGCGTCACGAAATCGACCGGTTCGAGCAACAGCGGCGGAAAACCGCCATTGCGCGTCCCCGTGGCGACGATCTCGCGCGCGAACGGGAACAACAGCCGCGGGCATTCAATCAATACCGTCGGCTGCAGGCTCTCGGGCGGCACGTTGAGGATGCGGAAGACGCCGGCGTAGAGCAATTCGAAGCCGAACAGCACCATCCCTTGGGATTCTGCTTTGCCCTCCAGCCGCAGCGTCACCTCGACGTCCGTTTCGGTCAGTGGCGTGGCTTCCACAGCAATGTTGATGTTGATGGGCGGCGGTTGCGTGCTTGGCGCCAGTGAGCGCGGCGCATTGGGATTTTCGAACGAGAAATCCTTTACATATTGCGTGAGAATGCCGATCTGCGGCATCGCCGTTTGCGGCGATCCCGCCTGCGGCTCGGGGCCGCCATTGGTCAATGACATCCTTGTCTCCGGACTACGCGGCCAGATCGTGCGGCTTGGCTAACATAGGGTAGGGGGGCGAACAATGGTGGTCCCGGGTAGCGGTCATCAAGGGCATAGCGCTCGGTTTAACGCTGATTTTAGCCGATTTGCCTAAATCCATGCCACGAAGGCCACCTTCCATTGTTGGCGCGGCGGGCCCGATCGTCTAATCTTTCCTGCCGGCACGCCGTAGTCATGATCGGTCACTAGATGGCTTTAAATGCGTGCTTACATAGTTGCGTGACTGCATAGAGCGGGGAAACCGGCTTCCTTGCGCGGTGGTCGGTCGAACCACTCCTGTTATGCACTCCTGCTACGCGTGATGCCGAGAGAATGCCCGACGTGTTCGACATCTACACAATCATCTTCCTGGCGCTCGCGGTATTCATTTTCCTGCGCTTGCGCAGTGTGTTGGGCCAACGCACCGGCCGCGAACGGCCGCCTTACTCGGCGCCGGAGGCTGTGCGCAGGCCGGCCGACAGGGTGGTGTCGCTGCCGCCGCGGCCAGCAGCCGAAGCACCGCAGCGGCCGGTCGAGGCCGCGTCACCGCCGGCCGAGCGATGGAAGGACATTGCCGAGACCGGATCCGCAGTCGCGACCGGCCTCGACGCAATCGTGGCCGCCGACTCAGGGTTCGACGCCAAGCATTTTGTTACCGGTGCGCGCGCCGCTTACGAGATGATCGTGACCGCCTTTGCCGGCGGCGACCGGCGGCAATTGCGCACGCTGCTCTCGCGCGAGGTCTTTGACGGCTTCGATGCCGCGATCACCGAACGCGAACGCCGCAGCGAGACCGCCGAAACGCGCTTTGTTTCCATAGACGGTTCCATCGTTACCGCGGCCGAACTGCGCAATCGTACGGCACAGATCACGGTCCGCTTCGTGTCGAAGCTCATTTCCGCCACGCGGGACCGGGCCGGCGCGGTGATCGACGGCAGCGCCGACAAGGTCACCGATGTCACCGACGTGTGGACCTTCGCGCGCGACATTTCCTCGCGCGATCCCAACTGGAAAGTGGTCGCGACCGAAGCCGGGCAATGAGGCCCGTGATGAGGCCACTATCGGCGTCGCGTCGAAATTTGTCCTTGCTCATTCTGGTTCTGGCTCTCTGCGGCCTTCCGATGGCGGTGCATGGCGAGGAGCGCGAGCCGATACAATTCCTCGATACCCAATACGAACCCGTCGACTGGGCCGATCTTGAGGGGTGGGACAACGACGATCACGCCGCGGCCTTCGCGACCTTCCTGGCGAGTTGCCGGACTCTCGATGTCAGGCAACGCCACGGCCGCGAACTGACCGCGATCCCTGCCGCGCTGAAGGACATTTGCGAGCGCGCGCGGGAGGCCATTCCGCTCGACGAGGATGGCGCAAAAAAATTCTTCGAAGATAATTTCAGCCCGGTCCGCATTAATAAGCTCGGCGACACCGATGGATTTCTCACCGGTTATTACGAGCCGATCATTCCCGGCTCGCGCGTGCCGACCGGCGAGTTCACGGCGCCGCTTTATCGCCGGCCGCCCAATCTTGTTGCCGCGGGCCGGCGCAGGCTCGGCGATGCATTTCCCAGCAAGGGCGTGTTTGTCGGCCGCCGCGTCGGCCGCCGCAAGATCGTGCCTTATTACGATCGCGGCCAGATCGAGGACGGCGCACTCGATGGCTGGCACTTGGAAATCTGCTATTTGCACGATCAAGTCGACGTGCTGTTCGCGCAGATCCAGGGCTCGGCGAGGATCAGGCTGGAAGACGGCACCATCCTGCGCGTCAATTACGATTCCCACAATGGCTGGCCGTATACGCCGGTCGGCCGCGTGCTCGTCGCCGGCAAGATCATGACCACCGATCAGGTATCGATGCAGAGTATCCGCGATTGGATGGAGGCCAATCCGGACCAGGCCAAAGATATACGCCGGCAAAACAAGTCCTATGTGTTCTTCCGCATCACCGATCTCGCCACCGAAGACGAAGCGGTCGGCGGCGAGGGCGTGCAACTCGTGCCCGGCCGTTCGATCGCGATCGACCGCTCATTGCACGCCTACGGCACGCCGTTCTTCATTCAAGCCGATCTGCCGATCGCCAACGAAAAGGCGGCGACGAAATTCGACCGCCTGGTCATCGCCCAAGATACCGGCTCGGCCATCATCGGCCCGGCCCGGGCGGACATTTATTTCGGTGCGGGCGACGAAGCGGCGCGCATTGCCGGCCGTATTAAAAATCCCGGCGACTTCGTGATGCTGCTGCCGCGCGAGCTCGATCCGGTAGAGGCCGGCCGCGATACGCCACTGCCGCCGGAGCGCCCCGGCGCGTTCAGCTTCAATCTCCCGACGATGGACGATCCGACGGCGCCGGATACCACGGCTGCCGATCCACCTGCGCAAGCGACGCCGGCATTGGACGCTCATCCGGTGACGACGCCCGACCCCGCTCCTAAAGCGAAGGCCAAAACTCGGCAGACGAAATGAGCCGCCGCCGGCAATTAAGCGATGAGGAACGTGCGCTGTGGAGCCGGCTCGCAGGTTCGATCACGCCGCTGCGTTCGGCCAAGCTTGCTAAGACTGCCGAGCCCGCCGATCCCGGCGAAACGGCGCCAGCGCCGCGTGCCGAAACGCGCGCGCCATTGCCACCGCCGACAAAATCGCCCCCGCTTGCGGCACTAGACCGGCGGCTCAAGCAACGCGTGGCGCGCGGCCGTGATGCCATCGACGCGCGGATCGATTTACACGGCATGACGCAAAGCGAGGCGCACGGCGCGCTCCGCCGCTTTCTGCGGCAGGCTCAGGCGGACGGCGCCAAAATCGCGCTCATAGTCACCGGCAAAGGAACACGCACGACGGCGCGCGACGGCTCAAGCGAGGGTGGTGTGCTCAAGCGACAAGTCCCGATGTGGCTCGCGCTGCCGGAATTCCGCCCCCTTATTGTCGGCTTCGACGACGCGCACGTGAGCCACGGCGGACAGGGCGCGCTTTATGTGCGGCTGCGCCGCCTTCGGTAACCGCGCGCCTATTAACCTTAACGCATAGAAAGCCGCGCCCGCTGCAAGAATTGGTCAATTTCCTCTGCGAGAAACGGATACGTATCGCCGCAATTCGGAGGAGCACCGATGTCCGGAAATCTCGCCACGCCGACAAAGCCCGCAGCCACGCGCGGCGGCCCCGCCGACTTGCATATGCTGGCGCATGTCGAGAAGTGGATGGCGGCGATCCGCGAGATCAAGCGCGAACAGCAGAGCGAGCCGAAAGTCTCCGCTTAGTTCGGCGCAAGGCCTGCCGCCGTACTTTAAAGAATAAAGCGGCTGAGATCCGCGTTCTTGGCGAGATCGCCGACATGCTTGTGCACATAGGCGGCGTCGATCTTGACCGTTTCGCCCGAGCGGTCGGGCGCGCCAAAGGACACGTCATCGAGCACGCGTTCCATCACGGTCTGTAACCGCCGCGCGCCGATATTCTCCACACTTGAATTCACCGCCACCGCGACGTCGGCCACGGCGTCGATCGCGTCCTCGGAAAATTCCAGCGTCACGCCCTCGGTCGCCATCAACGCGATATATTGCTTGATCAGCGACGCCTCGGGCTCGGTGAGGATGCGCCGCATATCGTCGCGCGTGAGCGGCTTCAGCTCGACTCGTATCGGCAGCCGCCCCTGCAGTTCCGGCAACAGATCGGACGGCTTCGAGATGTGGAACGCGCCCGAAGCAATGAACAGAATATGGTCGGTCTTCACCGAGCCATGCTTAGTGGCAACCGTGGTGCCTTCGATCAGCGGCAACAGATCGCGCTGCACGCCCTCGCGCGACACGTCGGCGCCGACGCGGCCTTCGCGCACGCAGATCTTATCGATTTCATCGAGGAACACGATGCCGTTATTCTCGACCACCTTGATCGCTTCCTGGGTCAACTGCTCGGTGTCGAGCAATTTGTCGGATTCTTCGTTGATCAGGATGCCGTAGGATTCATGCACCGAGACGCGGCGGGTCTTGGTGCGGCTGCCGCCGAGCTTGCCGAAGATGTCGCCGATCGAAATAGCGCCCATCTGTGCCCCGGGCATGCCGGGAATATCGAACAGCGGCATGCCGCCGCCGCCGCCGGCCTGCACTTCGATCTCGATTTCCTTGTCGTCGAGCTCGCCCGAGCGCAGCTTTTTGCGAAAGGCCTCCTTGGTCGAACTGCTCGCATTGGCGCCGACCAGCGCATCGAGCACGCGATCCTCGGCGGCTTGCTGCGCGCGCGCCTGCACGTCCTTGCGCTTGCGCTCGCGCGTGAGCGTGAGGGAAATCTCGACGAGATCGCGCACGATCTGTTCGACGTCGCGGCCGACATAGCCGACTTCGGTGAATTTCGTCGCCTCAACTTTGAGAAACGGCGCGCCGGCGAGCTTGGCGAGGCGCCGCGAAATCTCGGTTTTGCCGACGCCAGTCGGCCCGATCATCAAAATGTTCTTCGGCAGCACTTCCTCGCGCAGTCGCTCATCGAGCTGCAGCCGGCGCCAGCGGTTGCGCAACGCGATCGCGACGGCGCGTTTGGCATCGCCCTGCCCGACGATGAAACGGTCGAGCTCGGAAACGATTTCACGGGGGGAGAAGTCGGTCACGCTTTCAACGTTTCTACGGTGACGTTACGGTTGGTGTACACGCAAATGTCCGCCGCGATATCGAGGGCGCGGCGCACGATCGCCTCGGCGTCGAGCGGTCCTTCCAGCAAGGCGCGTGCGGCGGCCAGTGCGTAATTGCCGCCGGAGCCGATACCGACGACGCCGGCCTCCGGCTCAAGCACGTCGCCGGTGCCGGTCAGCACCAAGGACACGTCCTTGTCGGCGACGATCATCATGGCTTCGAGCCGGCGCAGGAACCGGTCGGTCCGCCAATCCTTGGCCAGCTCCACCGATGCGCGCGTCAATTGTCCGGGATATTGCTCGAGCTTCGATTCCAGCCGCTCGAACAAGGTGAAGGCGTCGGCGGTGGCGCCGGCAAAGCCGCCGATTACGTCGCCCTTGCCGAGCCGGCGCACCTTCTTGGCATTGGCCTTGACGATGGTCTGCCCGATCGAGACCTGACCGTCGCCACCAACTGCGACTAGGCCGCCCTTGCGGACGGTCAGGATGGTCGTGCCGTGCCAGGGGCCGGATTGGCCGCTTTCGGGGGATGTCATGCGTCGGAAAACCCTTGTTCAGGCAAGATTTAGGAGGTGAGTGGGGCCAATGCAAATGCACGTACTCCAGTGGCGGGGCGGGCCAAGCCCTGTTAAAAGGCGCGCGGCGCGCCGCGGAGAGCAAGATGCGCAAGGCATCCGTGAAACGGACAACCAAGGAAACCGCCATCGAGATCGCAATCGATCTCGACGGCGAGGGCCGTGCGTCGATCGCGACCGGGATCGGCTTCCTCGACCACATGCTGGATTTGCTGGCGCGGCATTCGCGGATCGATATCAGCGTCAAGGCCAAGGGTGATCTGCACATCGATCATCACCACACAACCGAGGATGTCGGCATCGCGCTCGGCCAGGCGCTGAAGCAGGCGCTTGGCGATATGAAGGGCATCACGCGTTACGCCGACGTCCATGTCCCGATGGACGAGGCGCTCACGCGCGTGGCGATCGACATATCCGGCCGGCCGTTCCTGGTGTTCAAGGTCGACTTCGGGCGCGCCAAGATCGGACCGTTCGACACCGAACTTATTCAGGAATGGTTTCAGGCTTTTGCCGTGAACGCCGCGGTGACGCTGCATGTTGCGACGCTCTATGGCGGCAATGACCATCATATTGCCGAATCCTGCTTCAAGGGTCTGGCACGCGCGCTGCGCGCGGCGGTCGCCATCGATCCGCGCGCCGCGAACGAGGTGCCGTCGACCAAGGGCACGCTCAGCGCCTGATCACGAAAAGCGGGAACCGGGTTTCCGAAGTGATCATGCGCCACTAGATCACGAGTTCTGAAAGCTAAGGCTATGGCCATTTACACCGTCCATGAACCGCCGCTGCGGATCGCCGGCGCATCCGCCGACCCGGCACGCTTTGTCTTTGTGCGTGACGGCTTTTACGTTTGGGCGTTTCTGCTGACGCCGTTTTGGATGTTGTGGCACCGGCTCTGGCTGGTGCTCGTCAGTTACCTTGTGATTTCGGCGGTGCTTGACGGCGCGCTGCGCTTTGCCGGCGCATCGGTCGCCGTCATCGCGCTTATCGGCGTCTTGATCTCGCTCTTGATCGGGCTCGAAGCGGGCCCGTTGCAGCGCCTAACGCTTGCCCGCCGGCGTTGGCGGAATGTCGGCCTTGTCAGCGGCTACGATCTCGAAGACGCCGAGCGGCGCTTTTTCGATACCTGGGTCCGCGCAGCGCCCACGCGGAGCGATCCGCCATCCGCCGCAACGCCATCCGCGGCGGTCGCACACCCGTCCGACGCCTCCGGCGTGATCGGGCTTTTTCCCGAGCCGGGAGCACAGCGGTGAGCGTCGCCATTGTCGATTACGGCTCCGGCAATCTGCATTCGGCCGCGAAAGCGTTCGAGCGCGCGGCGCATGAGGCCGGCGTAGATCAGCCGATCGTGGTGACCCAGGACCCCGCCGCGGTGGCGCGCGCCGATCGGGTGGTGCTGCCCGGCGTCGGCGCTTTTGCCGATTGCCGGCGCGGGCTCGACGCCGTGCCGGGCCTGGTCGAGGCGCTCGAAGAAGCGGTGCGGCGCAAGGGCCGCCCGTTCTTCGGCATTTGCGTCGGCATGCAACTGCTCGCCGAGCGCGGCCGCGAATATGAGGTGACGGAAGGTCTCGGCTGGATCGCCGGCGAGGTCGATCGGATCACGCCGGACGACGCGAGCCTTAAAATTCCACACATGGGCTGGAACACGCTCAACGTGACGCGGCCGCATCCGCTGCTCGATGGGCTTCCGCTCGGGCCGCAGGGTCTGCACGCCTATTTCGTGCACTCGTATCAGCTCAATCCGTCGCAGCGCGGCGATCTAGTGGCCGATGCCGATTACGGCGGCGCCGTCACCGCCATCGTCGGACGCGACAATATCGTGGGCACGCAATTTCACCCGGAGAAGAGCCAAAAGCTCGGCCTGGCGCTGATCGCCAATTTCTTGAAGTGGAAGCCGTGATCCTCTTCCCGGCCATCGACCTTAAGAACGGCGAAGCCGTGCGCCTGCAACAAGGCGACATGGCGCGTGCGACGGTTTTTAATCGCGATCCGGCGGCACAAGCGCGCGCCTTTGCGCAGCAGGGTTTTGAATATCTGCACCTTGTCGATCTCGATGGCGCCTTCGCCGGCAAGCCAGTAAACGCCGCCGCGGTCGAGCGCATTTTGGCCACCGTGAAGATTCCGGTACAGCTTGGCGGCGGCATTCGCGATCGGGCCACGATCGATGCGTGGCTCGGTAAAGACGTCGCCCGCGTGATTATCGGTACCGCCGCGGTACGCGATCCGGCATTAGTCAAGGAAGCGGCGCGCGCATATCCCGGGCAGATCGCCGTCGGGCTTGATGCCCGCGACGGCAAAGTCGCCGTCGAGGGCTGGGCGGAGACGGCGCAACTGTCCGCGCTTGAACTCGCGCAACGCTTCGAGGACGCCGGCGTGGCCGCGCTGATCTATACCGACGTGGCGCGTGACGGCATGCTGCGGGGTCTCAATCTTGACGCCACTATCGCGCTGGCTGAAAGAATTTCGATTCCGGTGATTGCGTCGGGCGGGCTCGCGTCGCTCGACGATGTGCGCGCTTTGCTTAAGCCGCGCGCGCAAAAGCTCGCCGGCGCCGTCGCCGGCCGTGCGCTCTATGACGGCAGGCTCGACGCCGCAGCGGCACTCAGTTTGCTGCGCACCGCGCGAGCGGCGGTCTGACATGTTCAAGGTCCGCGTCATTCCCTGCCTCGACGTGAAGGACGGCCGCGTCGTCAAAGGGGTCAATTTCGTCAATCTGCGCGACGCCGGCGACCCGGTGGCCGCCGCCATCGCCTATGACGAAGCGGGTGCCGACGAGCTGACGTTTCTCGACATCACGGCGAGCCACGAGAACCGCGGCATCATCCTCGACGTGGTGCGGCGCACCGCGGAGGCCTGCTTCATGCCGCTCACCGTCGGCGGCGGCGTGCGCACGATCGAGGACATTCGTGCGCTGCTCACTTCCGGGGCCGACAAGGTTTCCATCAACACGGCGGCTGTGGCGCGGCGCGACTTCGTCAAGGAGGCCGCGGAAAAGTTCGGCGATCAATGCATCGTCGTCGCGATCGACGCCAAAAGCGTGGCGAAACCGGGCGACGCCGCCCGCTGGGAAATCTTCACCCATGGCGGCCGCAATCCGACCGGCATCGATGCCGTAGCCTATGCCCGAGAAGTGGTTGCACTCGGCGCCGGCGAAATTCTGCTCACCTCCATGGATCGCGACGGGACCCGGCAGGGCTACGATGTTGCGCTCACCCGCACCATCGCCGACGCGGTACCGGTGCCGGTGATCGCTTCGGGCGGCGTCGGCAATCTCCATCATCTGGTCGAAGGCATTCGCGACGGCCACGCCAGCGCCGTGCTTGCCGCGTCGATTTTCCATTTCGGCGAATATTCCGTGCGCCAGGCTAAGGAATACATGGCCCGCGGCGGCTTGGCGATGCGGCTCGATCCTTAGCGGCCCCGTGTCGCCCAAAGCAACGCGCGCTCCAGCCGATCGTTGCCCCAGAACAATTCGCCGTCGCCGGTGGTGAAGGTGGGTGCGCCGAATACGCCGCGCCGCTGCGCGTCTTCGGTCTGCGCCCGCAGGCGCGCTTTGGTGTCATCCGATTGCGCGGCGGCAAGGACGGGCTCGGCGGTGATGTCGAGCCGCGTGAGAATTCGCGCCAGCGCGGCAGCGTCATCGATCCGGCGGCCTTCGCCGAACTGGGCGCGAAAGACCTCGAGGCAAAATTCTTCGCCCCAGCTCGCGCTCAGCCCGACCAGCGCGACGCGGGCGGCGAGCAGGCTGTGCTGCGGAAACGGGTCTGGGCGACGAAACGGCAGCGCCATGTCGGTGCAAATCCGTTCGAGGTCGCGCCACATGTTGCGCCCTTTCGCGGCGTAGAGATTGAAGGGCGAGGTATTCCAGCCCTGCGCCGCAAAAACGGGTCCGAGCAGGAATGGCCGGAAATTGATGGCCACGCCGGCGTCGTCCGCCAGGGCGCGCAGCCGCATCGCCGACGCGTAGGAATAGGTCGAAGCGAAATCGAACCAGAAATCGAGGGCGGGCGGGCTCATGGCTATTCCTCGGGCGCATCCTAATTGCCGGGCGAAGCCGCCGAAACATCTGCGGCATAACGCATTTATGCATGCCGCCTCTCCCCGCCGCAGGGCAGAGATGCTAAGGAGGAGCCATGGCCGAGTTCACCCTCCACGACCTGGAAAAGCGCGTGCAAGACCGCGCGCGGCAGAGTGCCGATGTATCCTACACCCGCAAATTGCTCGATCGCGGTGTGATTCATTGCGCAAAAAAGCTCGGCGAAGAGGCAGTCGAGGCGGCGATAGCAGCCATCAGCGAGGATAAAAACCGCATGGTGGCGGAGGCCGCTGACGTGCTCTATCACCTCATGGTCGTGCTCCACGCCCGCGGTATCGCGCTGGACGAGGTCGAAGCCGAGCTCGGCGCGCGCACGCGCCAGTCGGGCCTCGACGAAAAGGCCGCGCGCAAGGGCGGCTGAACGCGATGGAGCAACGCACCGAAGAAGACGTGTCGCCCTATCGCGTATTCTCGCGCGCCGAATGGGCGACGCTGCGCGAGGATACGCCGATGACGCTTGAGCCGGCCGAAGTCACGCGGCTGCGCTCGATGCACGACCGGCTCGATATGTCGGAGGTCGAGGACATCTATCTGCCGCTGTCGCGCCTGCTGTCGTTCTATGTCGCCGCGACTCAGACTCTCTACGGCGCGCAACAGGAGTTTCTCGGCACCGAAGACCCCAAAATGCCTTACATCATCGGCGTCGGCGGTTCGGTTGCGGCCGGCAAATCGACCACCGCGCGCGTGCTGCAAGCCTTGCTCGCCCGCTGGCCGAATGTGCCCAAGGTCGATCTCATCACCACCGACGGCTTCCTCTACCCCAATGCCGTGCTCGACCGCGAAGGCCTGATGGAGAAAAAGGGCTTCCCGGAAAGCTACGATTTGCCGGCTTTGTTGCGTTTTCTTTCCGACATCAAAGCCGGCCAGCGCCCGGTGCGCGCGCCGGTCTATTCGCACTTGATCTACGATGTCATTCCCAACCAATGGATCGAGATCGACCGGCCGGATATTTTGATCGTCGAGGGGCTGAACGTCCTCCAGGCCGGGCGATTGCCCAAGGACGGCAAGGCCGTGCCGTTCGTCTCGGACTTTTTCGACTTCTCGGTCTATATCGACGCCGACGAGGAGGTCCTGCTGGCGTGGTATGTCAGCCGCTTCCTGGCGCTGCGCGGCACCTCCTTCGCCGATCCGAAATCCTATTTTCACCGCTATGCGCGGCTGTCCGATGAAGAGGCGGCGGCCACCGCGACGTCGATCTGGAATCGCATCAACCTCGTCAACCTGCGCGAAAATATCCTGCCGACGCGGCCGCGCGCCGATCTCATCTTGAGGAAACGGGAAAGCCACCAGGTCGAAGACGTGGCGTTGCGGCGCTTGTAGCCCTCATGCCGCGAAGGCGGCCGCGTCGGACAGGTCAAGCGCGGCGATCAGCCGGTCGCGCTCGAGCGGCTTGACCACAAAACCATCCATGCCGGCGGCGAGGCAGTCGTCGCGATCTTCCGCGGAGGCATTCGCGGTGAGCGCGATGATCGGCGTGCGCGGGCGGTTATCCTCGGCTTCGAGCAGGCGGATGCGGCGGGTGGCTTCCAAGCCGTCCATGCCGGGCATGTGCAAATCCATCAGAATGCGATCGAACGGCAAGCCGTCGGACCGCGCGGCGCGCCAGCATTCGATCGCCGCGGCGCCGCTGGCGGCCATGATCGGACGGTGACCGAGTTTCACCAACAGTGCGCGGGCCAGGAGCGCGTTGATCTCGTTGTCTTCGGCGACCAGGATCGAAAGCCCATTGTTGGCGGGCGCAATGCTCGGCGCTTCGAACTGTTCGATGACGGCCGCGGCTTCAAAAGCATCGTCGCTCGAAAAGCGAGCGGCGAGCGAGGCTGCGCGCACCGGCTTGATCAGATAGCCGGTGAAGCCGGCGTCTTTCAGCGCCGCAAGTTCGCCGCGCATGGCCGGCGTCACCAGCACGATGCGGCGCGAGATGGCAACGGCAGTGCGAGCCAACGCCGCGCCGGCACCGGTGCCGAGCGCGTGATCGGCCAGTATGGCGCTCCAGGACTGCTCCGGCAAAAGGGCAGCGGCGACCCGGTCATCGGGAACGATCGTGGTGCGCGCGCCCCAGCGTTGCAGGCGCCGCGCCAAGAGCGACGCCTCGATCGCGGCGGGCGCCACGATGAGGATGTCGTGGCCGGTCAGGTCGGGAACCGCCAGCGGCGTCGCGCCGGGCTCGCCGTCGCGCGGCAGCGGAACGGTGACGCGGAACGTCGAGCCTTGTCCGGGAATGCTTTCGATATCGATAGCGCCGGCCATGCGCTCGACGATCCGTGTTGAAATGGTGAGACCGAGCCCGATGCCACCGAATTTCCGTGTCGAGCCGACGTCGGCTTGCTCGAATTCGAGGAAGATACGCGCCTGATCTTCGGCGGCGATGCCGATTCCGGTATCGCGCACCACGATGGCGATTTCATCCGGCCGGCCGCCCGGCTCGACGATGATCGATACGCCACCGGTCTCGGTGAATTTGATCGCATTGCCGGCGAGGTTGAACAACACTTGGCGCAAGCGCGCGGCATCGCCGAGAACGCGCGCCGGCAAGCGCTCGTCGACATAAGCGCAGATTTCGAGCCCTTTGGCTTGCGCGCGCGGCCCGAGAAGCTCCACGGCCTCTTCGATAAAGGCCGCAAGCGCGAACGGCGCCACCGTCAGGTCGAGCCGTCCGGCTTCGATCTTCGCCAAATCGAGCATGTCCTCGATGAACGACACCAGCGTCCCGCCCGACGCCTTCATCGCCGTCAGGTAAGTCTCTTGTTCGGGTACGAGCGGCGTGTCGCCAAGCAGATTGGCCATGCCGAGAATGCCGTTGAGCGGCGTGCGGATCTCATGCGAGACCATCGCCAGGAAGCGTGATTTGGCGCGGTTCGCCGCTTCCGCCAGATCGCGCGCGCCGGCGAGCGCCTGCTCCGCCATGACGCGGTCGGTCACGTCGCGGCCGACGCTCTGCATCTCGCTGTCGCCGTCGGAGCGCACGGTGACTTCGCGCCAGGCGATCCACCGCGCACCGTCGGGTGTGGCGATTTTCTGGTCGTGCGCCCGCGTACCGTCAGGCAGCAGCGTCGCGTCGCCTTGCTCCTCCACTGGCAGCGCAAACGTGGCGCCGAGTACCTCCTCGCGGGCGCGTCCGGCGAGCGCGCAGAATGCGTCATTGGCGTAAGTGATGGCGCCGCCGCTGTCGCGGCGCACGATAACATCGCCTTGCGCCTCGAAGAAATTATTGGCGCGTTCCTGTGCCTCCCTGATTTCCCAATGGCGGTCTTCGGCTTCGTCGAGCCGCGCCTCGAGCCCGCGCAGCTCGCCCTTCATTTGGCGGATGCGGGAAATGAATATGCCCATCGCCCCGCAGGAGGCGCCGAACAGGGCCGCGACACCGATGGCGAACGCATTGGCGTCGTAATGCGGTCCTTGCGCCAGGGTCGCCGACAGGAAGCCGAAGGCCACGCCAAACGACATCGTGGTGACGACGAATAGACGGACGACCAGCAACCACAGCCGGCCGGTGAGGATGGCGGGTTTTTGGAGGCTCTTGCGAGGCCGCATAATTCCTGTCCCCGCTCGGCACGATGCTGGGGCGTTCGGCTCGCGGCCTGCTCCATGCCCGGTTTATCGCTGTGGTAGTATGGCAATGTGGCCTATGAACCTTGCGCATTGCTTGCCAGCGTGGTGGGCGATTGGAGCGAAGGTTGATGCTTTGTTAACGTGGTCCAGAGGCGAGCCTGGATCGTATTTGGAATTGTATTCGGGTCGCGTGACGGCGCGGCGGGGCGGAGAAAGCGAATGGACAAGGTATTGAACGTCAAGCGTGCGCGGGCGAAATCCGCGGTCCCGGTCGGGGCGGCCAAGCCGTCTCGCGCGGAGGCCGAAGCGGCGATCCGCACGCTGATCCGTTGGGCCGGCGACAATCCGGATCGGGAAGGCTTGCGCGCTACGCCGGCGCGCGTCGTGCGCGCCTACGAGGAATGGTTCTCCGGCTATAACGACGAGCCGCGCGAATATCTCAAGCGCACTTTCGAGGAAACCGGCGGTTATGACGAGGTCGTGGTGCTGCGCGACATCCGCTTCGAGTCGCATTGCGAGCATCACCTCGCGCCGATCATCGGCCGCGTGCATATCGGCTATCTGCCGCGCAATCGCGTCGTCGGCATTTCGAAGTTGGCACGTTTGGTGGAAGTGTTCGCGCGCCGCCTGCAAATCCAGGAGAAAATGACGGCGGAGATCGCGGCCTGCCTCGACGGCGTGCTCAAGCCGCATGGTGTCGCCGTGGTCACCGAGGCGACCCATCAATGCATGACCACGCGCGGCGTGCACAAGCCCGGCGTCACCATGGTGACGAGTCGCATGCTCGGAGTGTTCCGCGATCACGCCGAAACCCGGCAGGAGTTCTTGTCCGCAATCGGCATGCGCGGGTCGGCCCATGTCGGCAACGGCGGATAGTTTCAGCGGCGCATCAGACGGCTTTTGCCGCGCATGATATTATCTGAAAACCGGTGACCGCCTTTCGGGGTCAGGCTCTACGCCGCCGCGGGCTTGCTCAGTTTGATATGCGCCAGACCCTTGTCGGAACCGTGAATAGCGAAGAAATTAAACCCGACGTCGAGTGTCGTATAGCCGAGATTTTGCAGCCACGCGCGAATTGCATCCTTGTCGCTCTTGATGGTCTCGATCAGCAGCATCGGATGCAGTTTGGCGATACAATCGGCGGCGCCGTGGAGCACGTCGAGCTCCATGCCCTCGACGTCGATTTTGATCAAATCGATGCGGGAAAGATTGAGCGAGTCGAGGCTGAGGGTCTGCACATCGGCCATCTTGTCTTCGGCATAGTCGATGGGCTGGCCGATAAACTCGGCCTTCGCCCGCCATTTCATCTCAAGGCTGCCGAAGCTGCCCGATGTCGTGTAATTCGGCACCGGTATTTTCATCGTGCCCGGCTTGCTCGCCACTGCGGCGTTGAAGGCACGGGCATTGAAGCAATTGTTGATCGCGATATTGCCGGCGAGCGCGTAAAAGACGCGCTCCTGAGCCTCGATCGCCAGCACCGCGCCCCAGCCGGTCATGTGCCTCGCCCACTCGATGGTGTGCACGCCGATATTGGCGCCGCAATCCACAGCGATTACGCCGTCGCCATAACAGAGCCGGCGCAGATCGAGGGCGTGGAGCAAGAGACCGACCTCGTCGGGGTCGTAACAGGCTTTTTCCAGGAGCTGCAGGCCGACCCCGCAGCCTTTTTCACCCTCGATATATTGATCGAACCGATTGAGGATCAACGTGCCGTGTTCGGTCGCTGCGGTCACAAACGCAAGCTTGCGCGTCGGGTTTGGCATGGCGTGGACTTGGCGCGCGACACCGGACGCTCAAACTAAGGGTCGCGAATCAGCGCGATGCTCAGCGGTTCGCCAACCGCAGTCAATGGCCGCGCCGGCGCACGCCGCAAGGCTTACGCGGCACGCCTGATCTCGTCCGTCAGCGCGCGGTACGACAAAGCCTCGGCGAGGTGAACCCGGCCGACTTTGTCGGCGCCGTCGAGATCGGCGAGTGTGCGCGCGACGCGCAATACGCGGTGATAACCGCGTGCCGTGAGTCGCATCGCATCGGCGGCTTCGCGCAAGAGCGAAAGCCCGCTCGCATCCGGCCGCGCCACGTCTTCCAGCACCGCACCCGACACCGCGGCATTGCTGCGAATATGCGGCAGGCCGATCGCGGCGTAACGCGCAGCTTGGCGTTCGCGCGCCAGCGCGACGCGTTCGGCGATCTCCCGGCTGCCTTCGGCCGGCGGCGGCAGGATGAGATCGGCCGCGGTCACCGCCGGGACTTCGATGTGCAGATCGACGCGGTCGATCAGCGGACCCGAAATGCGCGCCTGATAATCGGCGGTGCAGCGCGTATTGAGGCCGCGGCGGCAGGTGCCGCAAGCCTTTCCGCGTGACCGTCAAGACCGTTTTTGAAGCGAGCCACGTCCCGCTTCGCCTGTGGCTGCAATGCGTGCACCTGATGGCGTCGAGCAAAAAAGGCATTTCGAGCAACCAGCTTCACCGGACCTTGGGCGTCACTCTCAAGACTGCGTGGTTCATGTCGATGCGCGTCCGCGAAGCCATGAAGGTACTTGGCATGGATCCGATGGGTGGTGACGGGAAAGCCGTCGAAGTGGATGAGACCTATATCGGCAGACAGGAAGGCCACGGCGTCGACGCCAGCGGCTACCACAACAAAAATATGGTCGTGACCCTAGTTGAACGCGGCGGCTCCGCTCGCTCATTCCACACTGATGGACATTCGATTGCGAGCATCGTTCCGATCGTGCGCGAAAACATCAAACGTGAAACCCGCATGATGACCGACAAGGCGCACCACTACACCCAAGTCGGCAAGGAATTTGCCGAGCATGGCCGTGTCGATCACGGCCAGTTTGAATGGAAACGCGGCGACTGGCACACAAACACCGTCGAAGGCTTCTACTCGATCTTCAAACGCGGAATGAAAGGCACCTATCAGTTCTGCAAGGAAAAGCACTTGCACCGCTACCTTGCGGAGTTCGATTTTAGGTACTCAAATCGCGTGCGCCTTGGCGTGAATGACGTAGCCCGCGCCGACCGTGCGCTTAAGGGCATCGTAGGCAAGAGGCTAACTTATCAAACGCCTCGTCACTGAGAGGCCCTATGGGAAAACCCGGCGAGAAGCAAAAGCGAAAGCCGAAGATTAGCGACAGGAAGCAATCCGAGCGGTTCAAGGAAACCGCACGGCAAGTTGGCGCGGATCAATCGTCCGGCGCATTTGATCGTATCATTGAACAAATGGGACGAACGATGCCTGACTTTATCCGGCCGAAAAAGCTTCAAGTCCACGGACTCCTTATCGGCATCCGGGATTGCGTTGAGCGACGCGATCACACTGGTGTCGAGACACGGCGCGTTGCACTATCATTGCTGGCGCGTCTGGAAATTGAACAGCCGGACGAATTATACGCCAGCGTCCGCAAGGTCTTCGATCTCAGTGGCAAGTGGGATCGGCAAACACTTCCAGACAATGGCGAAGCCGAGATTAGCGAAGCCGTAGACCAGGCGATTTTGCTTTTGAACTCCTGACGCCCGGCGATCTCTGGGTAATTCAGCCCCACTTTTGGCCTCAATTCCTGCTTCGATTCGGCAGTAGCCGTGAGTGGTAGCCGTCACTGGCAATTCCCTTCTGTGACTAACCGGGGCCTCGCGTTCCGAGGTCGGTAGCGGGCTATGCCCGCTTCACAAGGAGGGCTGTGTCATGGATGAACATGACGCGGACCCGAAGGTGTTTTTCGTAAAAGCGCATGTTCGGTGGCGCAATGGCGAGCTATTTCATGTGGAAGGCTACTTCCGCATGATTTGGCCGCCGGTAGGCTACCGTCGCTCGCCTTTGCAATTAGCCTTCGGATTCTACGCTTAGGCTCGGCCTAGGCGCGCCAGTGACGGCTATCTTTAGGGGCTGGGTACGGGAACGATAATAACGCCTCAGAGGCCACGTTACACTTGACATACCAACCCCTAGGTATAGATTGGACGCCATAGGAGATACCGTTATGGCCCAGTCTGTTTTGGATGCCCCCCATTTCACCGATGAGCGAGCCGCCTTCGCTTACGTCGAGGCTCACCTGTGGCCGGAAGGCCCCGTTTGCCCGCACTGTGGCGAAACTAGCCGCATTGGCCGCCTGAATGGCAAGACGACCCGTCCGGGGCTGCACAAGTGCTACGCCTGTAAAAAGCCATTCACGGTGCGGATCGGGACGATTTTCGAGGATAGCCATCTGCCGCTTCACCTGTGGCTTCAGGTCATCCACCTGTTTTGCGCCAGCAAGAAGGGCATTGCGACCCGCCAAATCCAGCGGATGCTCAAGTGTAGCATGAAAACCGCTTGGTTCCTTGGGCACCGTATCCGCGAGGCCATGACCGACCACCGAGGCATCTTCTCGGATCGCCTTGGCGGCGCTGGCATCACGGTCGAAGTGGACGAGACCTACATGGGGCGTAAGGCATCGAGCAAAGCCTTCTTGCCGCCCGCGGAAAAGTCGCCCGTCTTTGCTCTTGTCGAGCGCCAAGGACAGGTTCGTTCCTTCCATGTCCCAACTGTTACCGCGAACGGTCTGCGCGGCATCATGGCCCGCAACATCAACAAGCAAAGCGACCTGATGAGCGATGAAAGCAAAATCTATACTTTCGTCGGCCACAACTTCGCTTCTCACGGCACCGTGCGACATGCCGACCGCGAATATGTGCGCGGCATCGTTCACACCAATACGATTGAGGGGTTTTTCTCGATCCTGAAGCGTGGCATCTATGGTGTTTACCAGCACGTTTCCGAGGAACACTTGCGGCGTTACCTCGCCGAGTTTGATTTCCGATACAACAATCGGGAAAAGCTTGGCGTTGACGATACCCGCCGCGCCCAACGCGCGCTTAGAGGCACCAAGGGCAAGCGGCTGACCTATCAAACAACTCGTAAGCAAGCCGCCCAAGGGCAAGCCGCTACAGCTTAAGTTGTCATTGAAGCGGCGACGACATGAGTGACGCGCAAGCGGCCCGCTGGCAAGAGTTTGAAGACCTCGGCGAATTGAAGTTCGCAAGCGTCTTGCTGCGCGCATGTGGTCTGAAGAAAAGGAAGCTTTGGCCCATCAGTGGCTTGTATATCGCGAGTCATCCGTTTCATCCGAAGATAGACGCCAAATTTTGGCAGTGGCCAAAGAGGCCAATGACTTAGCCCGGTCTGCCAACGATTCAGCTTTGGACGCCAACGCTGTGGCGCGGCGAGCGGCCGATTCGGCCAGTGAAAGTGCGGCTGCGGCGCGGACCAATAATATAATCGCGACACTCGCACTGATTGCCGCAGTAATTGCTATTGCGCTTTCGATTATAGGCATGTTCTTGCACAAATAAGTTTTGAGGTTATGTTTGGGACTATGCCGCGCAAGCCGACATCGAAGCCCAAACTCACAGATGCGGAACGCCACAAGCGTTTCGTTGAAATGGCGCGAGAAGTCGGGGCTTCCGAAGATTCGAAGGATTTTGATAAGGCGTTCAAAAAAGTGGCAGGGCGGAAGAAATCTAAGACCATACGCCGCCCCTGAGTTCATGGACCTCGTTTAATGTTCGGTAGTCCCAAACCAAATTCGCAAATCTGTGCGGTTCGATAAGCGCCGCAGCAGACTTCCGAGCAATATTTTCATGTGCGTCGTATTTTTCCAGAATCCATTTTTCTAATTTAAGCCATGCCGCATCCGCATCCGCCGGTATGTCGCCAAGATCATACCATTCTGAAATGCGTTCTTGGTGCTTCCGAAATTCCCACGCTATAAAGTCGGCTGCCTGCATGGATGGCAAATCGACTAGCCGTGTATTTTTATCCAAGCCCATCACTTTAACGGAATCACATTCGCCCTTCCAATATCCGTCTGATTCCGCATAGTCCCTGGCGATTGCCAGCTTTCTTTCGACCTTTTCTACTCTATCGAAAATCAGTTCTATGGAGAGGCCGGGGATATTCTGCCGCGCCGCAAGCAACATGCAGCCATAGGCGGCGAGAGGATAAGGCTCTAATGCCAGTTTTCGCTCGGCATTGAACCGATCAAGGCCGTCTCCGCGAACGACCGATAAAATCCCAAAAATGTGACTGTCAGAAATAACGTCAGCCAAACTTGCGAAAAAGTTGGCCCATTCGGCTTGATGTTCCTGTGGCGGATGCCATTTTGCGTAAATGCCAGTCGGCGAAGCCATCTCCTTCATGTGGAAGTGCGGAACATCTGCCGCCTTGAGAGCCGCTGCCCAATGTTCTTCAAAATACTCCCAATGGTGATAGCCGCCGAGATGACCGCCAACCGACCAAATCGGATCGCGGCGGCTATCGTCTAACCACCCTCTAATCGCCGCCATCATCGCCCCCTTTGGCGGCGTGATGAAAACCGAATATCCCGAAGCCGAATTTTTGCCGGTGCGCCAGGCCCGCTCTCCGCCGCTCACCTAACCTACCCCTTGTGGGTAGGTATGGCAAGTGTAACGTAGCCGCCTCAGAACGTCAAGAACATTTAGGGAACAAACGCTTTGAGTTGCCCCTCTAGCGCTCGGCGGCCTCCAGCAATTCCTGCCGTGCCGCGCTGAGGATCTCCGCGGAAAGGGCCGCGTCGTCGACGGCGCGGGCGAGAATCAATGCCCCCACCAGTTCGGCCACTGCGGCGACAGCCTTGCGCCGCCGCATTGCCTTTGACCGTCCGGGAATCGCTTTGGCGATGACCTCGATGAGCGGCTCCAAGCCGCTGGCGAAGGCCGCCCGCACCGGCTTGCCGCAACGCACGGCGTCGCCACTGAGCGCCGCGAATGCGCAACCCTGTCCCGGATCATCGCGATGGCGCGGCGAGAGATAGTGATTGAGCAGCGCTGCGTACGGATTTCGCGGCGCATCGGCGGTGACTTTTCCCCAATTCGTGGCGGCACGCGCCATCGCCCGCCGGCTCGCTTGCGCCACCAGGTCGTCTTTAGAGGCGAAATGGCCGTAGAAGCCGCCGTGGGTCAGGTCGGCCGCCTTCATGATGTCGGCGACACCGATGCCGTTGAATCCCTTCTCGCGAAACAGCGCGCCCGCCGCATCGATAATGCGTTCGCGGTTTTCGACAGCCTTTTGCCGGCTTACGCGCATTGGCTCACTCTTGCGGGTTAGGTCTCATGACGTGTCTTGCGGCGCACCGCGGCTATACGACCGCTACCTTGACATCTTATATGATGATCGTCATGAATAGGCAAGCTGATAATGACGGCCATCATCTAACCGCGGCCGTCGCAACCGGATAAAGCATCATGGCGTCCAAAGCATTGGCCGCGAACCTGGCTCGGCGCGACATCCACTACGGCTGGGTGGTGGTCGGCGTTGCCTTTTTCACCCTGTTGGTTACGGCGGCCGCGATGGGCACGCCGGGCGTGTTGATCGTGCCGCTTGAGCACGAATTCGGCTGGGACAATGCGCAAATCTCCTCGGCGCTGGCGCTGCGCATCATGCTGTTTGGATTGTTCGGGCCGTTCGCCGCGGCATTCATGAATCGCTTCGGCGTCCGCCGGGTCGTCATAGTCGCCATGGCCCTGATCGCGGGCGGCTTGCTCGCATCCTTGGCCATGACGCAGGTGTGGCAACTTGTCTTACTTTGGGGTGTTGTCGTCGGCATCGGCACTGGGCTCACCGCGATGGTGTTCGCGGCGACTGTTGCGACCCGATGGTTCAATCATCGCCGTGGCTTGGTCATGGGGATGCTTGCAGCAAGCAGCGCCACCGGTCAGCTGGTGTTTCTGCCGCTGATTGCGGAAATCACCACGCGTTACGGATGGCGCGCAGCTCTTATTTTCATTTCCTGCATGCTGGGTTGTGTCGCGCTTGTCGTGTTCCTGCTGATGCGCGACCGGCCAAGCGATCTCAACCTGCCGCTCTACGGCGAAACCAACATCACGCCGGCGCCGGCCGAAGGTGTCGGTCTCGTGTCGTTGCTGATGGCGCCGATCTACGTGCTCAAGGATGCAGCCCGGGTGCCGATCTTCTGGGTGTTGTTCGGCACGTTCTTCGTCTGCGGTAGCAGCACCAACGGCTTGATCCAAACCCATTTCATCACGCTGTGCCACGACTACGGCTTGGCGGCCGTCACCGCCGCGAGCGTGCTCGCCATGATGGGGTTTTTCGATTTTTTCGGCACGATCGGGTCCGGCTGGCTGTCCGACCGGATCGATAATCGCTGGCTGCTGTTCTGGTACTACGGCCTGCGCGGCCTCTCGCTGCTCTATCTGCCGTTCACCGATTTCACTTTCTATGGGCTGTCGCTGTTCGCCGTGTTCTATGGCCTCGACTGGATTGCGACCGTGCCGCCAACCGTGAAGCTGACGGCCGATCGCTTCGGCCCCGAAAAAGCCGGCATGGTGTTCGGCTGGGTCTTCGCCGGGCACCAACTCGGCGCTGCCAGTGCAGCGTTCGGCGCCGGCTTGGTACGAACGGAGTTTTCGACCTATCTGCCGGCCTTCTTCGTCGCGGGTGCGCTGTGCCTGGTCGCCGCAGGACTGGTGCTGACGGCGCGGAAACCCTCGGCCAAGCCGATCGGCGCGGCATCGCCCGCACCGGCGTGATGGCGCAATCTATTGGCGTTCGGCAGTCGCACGGCGTTGAAGCATGCCGCGGCTACTTGCGCTTTTTCTCGATCTTGTCCCAGATCAGCGCTGCGATATCGGCGCCGCCGAGCGTCTTGATCGAACGGATGCCGGTCGGCGAGGTGACGTTGATCTCGGTGAGATAATCGCCGATCACGTCGATGCCGACAAACAGCAGGCCGCGTTCGCGCAAGGCCGGGCCGAGCCGCGCGCAGATGTCGCGCTCGCGTGGGGTCAGATCGGTCGCCTTGGGTACGCCGCCGCGCACCATGTTGGAGCGCAGATCGTCCGGCGCCGGCACGCGATTGACGGCGCCGGCGAATTCGCCGTCGACCAGGATGATGCGCTTATCGCCTTCTTTCACCGCGGGCAGGAACTTCTGCACCACCCACGGCTCGCGGAAGGTCACGGCGAATAGGTCGTAGAGCGAACCGAAATTGAGGTCCTCGGGCGCCAGGCGGAACACCGCCTCGCCGCCTTTGCCGTACAGCGGCTTCATCACGATGTCGCTGTGCTCGGCGCGGAATTTCTTGATGGTATCGAGGTCGCGGGTGATCAGCGTCGGCGGCATCAGATCGGGAAATTCGGTAACGAAGACTTTCTCCGGCGCGTTGCGGACATGCGCCGGATCGTTGACCACCAGTGTCTTCGGCTGGATGCGCTCGAGCATGTGGGTCGAAGTGATGTAGGCGAGATCGAACGGCGGGTCTTGCCGCAGCAAGACGACGTCGAATGCGTCGAGGGCTGTGCGCCGCGGCTCGCCCAGCGTGAAGTAATCGCCGGCCTTATCGCGCACGGCAACCGGCCGTACCGTCGCAGATACCTTGCCGTCGCGCATCGCGAGCTGATCCGGCGTATAATAGGACAGCGGATAGCCGCGCGCCTGTGCTTCCAAGAGCAGCGCGAAAGTGGAATCGCCGCGGATATTGATCCGCTCGATTGGATCCATTTGGACGGCGACGTTGAGGCTCATGGGCTAGCTCTACGCAATTTCTGCCGGGATCGCCACGGTGAGATAAGCCATTCAGCGTGTCGCGTCGAAAGCATTGACGACATGGCGCGGCATCTTGCCGGGCGCGACCAGGATCACATCGAAGCGGATCTCGGCGTTGACGTCGTCGTGATGCGACGCCAGCCAAAATTCCGCCGCGCCGACGATGCGGCTTTTATTGCGCTCGGTCACCGCTTCCGCCGCGTCGTCGATGGTGGCGCGCGCCTTGACCTCGACGAAGACCAGCGAACGGCGGCGGCGGGCGACGATATCGATTTCGCCGAACGGGGTTTTCCAGCGCCGCGCGACGATGCGGTAGGCCTTGGCGATCAGAATCATGGCGGCGCGGCTCTCCGCCGAGAGGCCGAGCTGGAACGCCGCGACCCGCTCCGGCCGCGGTGCGGATTTCACCGGCTTTAGCGGTTTAGCGCGATGCGCCATGTTTGCCTTCTTTCGCCAGCACGAGCGCACGCTGGTAAACTTCGCGTCGCGGCAGGCCGGTGGCGTCGGCGACTTCGCCGACTGCATCCTTGAGCGATACGCGACCTAGCGCCTGGCGCAGCAGCGTTTCGGTTTCGGCGGCGCTCGTCTGCTGCGGCGCCGGCGGCGGCGCCACGACCAGAACGATCTCGCCACGCGGCTCGGCTTCGGCAAATGCCTTGGCCAATGTTGCCAGATCGCCGCGACGGACTTCCTCATGCAGCTTGGTGAGCTCACGGCACATCGCGGCCTCGCGGTCTTGGCCGAGGCCGGCGGCGAGGTCGAGCAGCGTCGCGGCAAGGCGCGGCCCGGTTTCGAACAAGACCAGCGTTGCCGGAATCCGGCTAAGCTCGGCAATGCGGGCGCGGCGCGCGGCTTCTTTCGGCGGCAAGAATCCGGCGAACAAAAATTGATCGGTCGGCAGCCCGGCGACACTCAAACCGGCCAGTAGCGCCGACGCCCCGGGCAGCGCCGTGACCGTGTGGCCGGCCGCCGAGGCTTCGCGCACGAGCTTGTATCCGGGATCGGAAATGAGCGGCGTGCCGGCATCGGAGACGAGCGCGATGGCGGCGTTCTCGGCGAGCCGCCGCAACAGGACCGGCCGCGCCTTCGCCGCGTTGTGCTCATGATAGGGTGTCAGCGGCGTTGCGATGGTGTAGCGGTCGAGTAGTTTGCGGGTGACGCGGGTGTCCTCGCAGGCGATCAGATCGGCGCCGGCGAGCGCGCCGAGCGCCCGCAACGTGATATCCCCGAGATTGCCGATCGGCGTTGCCACGATATGCAGTCCGGGCACCAGCCTTGCCGCGGCGATCGGCTGGCCGGCGACGGAAAAATGCCGTCCTGCGCCGTCATCCTGCCGCGCTGGATTGCGAAATTGTTGCCTCATCACGCCAGTGTAGCGCCGGACCGGGCGGCCGTCATGATCGCGCCGAATTCCTTATCTTATTCATTTAGTTAACCATTCGCCGCCAATATGTCCTATTGCCGTAGCCTTAAATGGCGTCGGCGCCAGAGCCTGTCTTCGAAGTTGCGCCGTGGGGAGAACCGCCGTGTCCGCGCAAGTGCTGATTCCGGCGTCGGCGGCCGATCTGATGCAACATCTTCCAACCCGTCGCCAGTCGATTGCCGGGCTGCTTGCCAGCGCCGGCACGCTGTTGGCCGGCTGCTCGGGTAGCTCCCAATATTTCTCTTCCAACCCGCCAACGGCGGCGCCGCAGGGCGCGCCAGGGTCCCAAGGCGCGACCATCGGCACCGGCCAGGTCAAGGCGGCTTTGATCCTGCCTTTGACGGCGCCAGGCAATGCCGGCGTTGCCGGTCAGGCCATGCGTAATGCCGCGGAAATGGCAATCGCTGAATTCAGCACTCCGAACATTCAGCTCCTGGTCAAGGACGACGGCGGCACCGCCGAGACGGCCCGGGCCGGCGCCCAGCAGGCGCTCGACGAGGGCGCCGAGATCATTCTCGGGCCCCTGTTTGCGCAATCGGTCAGCTTCGTCGGCCAAGTGGCGCGGCAGCGTAATGTGCCGGTGATTGCCTTTTCGACCGATGCCAATGTCGCCTCGAGCGGTGTCTATCTATTGAGTTTCCTGCCGGAATCCGACGTCGAGCGCATCGTGCAATACGCGACCTCGACCGGGAAACACTCCTACGCGGCTTTGATTCCCGATAATCCATACGGCACCGTGGTCGAAGCGGCCTTTAAACAGGCCGTGGCGCGGCGCACCGGC
>Ga0181525_10000112_pt1 | contig 75215 bp, 54 predicted proteins | sample PEATcosm2014_Bin_48_FD_121100 | JGI IMG/M metagenome (GOLD analysis project Ga0181525, IMG submission 121100) | Peatland microbial communities from MTU Mesocosm Facility, Houghton, MI, USA - PEATcosm2014_Bin06_10_metaG | ecosystem: Environmental > Terrestrial > Soil > Wetlands > Peat | place...
CCGCCATGCTGAAAACGCCGGTAGCAACCACGAGGACCGGCAGGAGGTTCAAGCAGAATTCCAGGCTGATTCGATTAACCAGATCGAGAACGCTGTCGCTGGCGGCGGTCCGGAAGGTTCGTACCATGCGCCGGCGCAGATCCTGGAAGCCATGATAGCGGCGGATAGAGACAATCTCGGAAGCGATGGCAGCCCCGGTTGCGCCACCCGAGCGATGCGCCGCCTTGGCTAGCATGAAATCCTCCAGCGAATGGCCTGGGAATCGGGCGTGCCCGCCGCACGCCTTGTAAAGATCGCGCTGGATCAAGGTGAATGCCCCCAAACCATAGGGAGAGGCTGGTGGTCCGCCGCCAAAGGCGCGGGCGCTGACGACCACGCCGCGATTCTGAATCACGGTTAGCAATTCTTCGGCCAGTCCCTTCCCCTCGAAGCGGAGAACGCAGCTCAGGAGACCGAGATGATTCGCTTCGGCGTGCGCGATCGCGCTCGAGACCGCGTTCCGATGGAACATGACCCGCGCATCCGTGAACAGCAACCACCGCGAATCCGGGCTGGATTGCCGGAAACCAAACGTGTTGGCGTTGGTCTTGCCGGTCCATCCCTTGGGCAGATCGGGCGCGGCCAGGGCGTGCAGACGCGGGAAATCGCGCGCCAATCGCTGGAGAATTTGCGGTGTCGCATCGGAAGAGTGGTCGTCGACGATGATAATCTCCAGCCGCGGATAGTCGATCGCCGCCAGGGCGCGCGCGGCCGGTTCGATTCCCGCTGCCTCGTTCCGGGCCGGCACGATGATGGTGACGCCAGGGAGCGGCTGAGGAACGGCTTCGCGCGGGACTTCCGCACTCAAGTTCGGCAGACACGCCAGGTTCTCCGCGAAAATGACGTGACTGCCCCATACGACGATCGCGGTCCACAACAGCATGGGAACAGCAACCCACTCGAGCGGCTGCGATCCGGAAAGCAAAGCCACGACCACGATTGCCGCACCGGCTAAACGAGCGGCCAGAATTGGGAGAGAAACGACCGAATCGAAGGGATTCTCGCGGTCATCGAACGATCCGTCTGCGTCCGCCTTTACGTTTTGCTCCATTGCCGCGTCTATTTCTCCCTGCCGGCCGAGAGATCAGAGCCGCGCCGCCGTCGGCAGACACCCCTCCATCTGCTCGATCGCGGCGTCCAGGGTGGAATAGGGAAGGTCATAACAGCGAACACCTTCCAACCACTGCAAGAATTTCGAGAGTTTTTTGGGATCGGCGGAAATCCAACTCTCGGCCGCGCTGATTCGCTCGAGTGCCTGAACAGACGTGAGCGGGAGAGCGGCTCCGGCCGGAGCGGCGCCATAACATGGGAAAAAGACGTGTTTCACTGGAGGCAGCAGACGTTCGGTGGGCGGAGGGGGCAGAAGAAAGCGAACTTCTTCTCCTTGGTTCCCACCCACGGGAAGCTGGAGGAGGTCCGGATAACGCGAGAGCAACGGCCTCCAACTTCCCTGTTTTAATCCGATGGCGTTGGGTGTGGCCACAGCCCGTCCCGTGGTGGAATCCAGAAACACCTTGTCGTCCGCCAAAGCCGACCGCCCGGAACTGACAAGCGCAGCGGCCAGGGTACTCTTCCCGCTGCCATTGCTACCAGACAGGGCGACGGCGCCATCACCCCATCCGATGAGCGAGGAATGCAGACATGCCATCAAGCTGAGATCCGGATACGCCAGGTTCATGATTTCGAAGAACAGCTCGTATGCCAGACCAGCCGGGGACGAATGGCTCGTCGCCACCCCGTCAGGCAGACCAAGAACGTAATCGCCGCCGGTAGTGGTGGCCTGGAAAATGCTCTCCGGCTCGCGATTCTCCGGCGCCCCGTTTCCGGGAGCTTCGAGGTTAGCAAAGCGCGGATGAATCGCCCGAGCCAGATCGGCGGTTTGGAAGCGGATCCGGAAACGGAGATCCAGGAAAGAGTAGGCGCGCTCCTCTTCAAATTGGGCGCCGCTGGCTATGCGGACCTCCTTGATGGAGCGAACCCACGGTCCGGGAGTTTCCAATTCCACCGCTATGGGGCCAAGTAAACCGCCGGATCGCCAATTGGTCATCGCGGATTGAACATCCTTCAAGGCCAGATCCTCGGAGATGTCATACTGTCGCGCAAGACTGTGCGCGGCCTCGGCTGGGGACGCGCCCGCCGCGAGTGCGTCCCAAACGAGGCCGGCCGATTCATTCAGGAGATACAGACTATTGGTCTGCGCCCGAGCCACTATGCGCGCGTCACCCAGCTGAAAGCCGGCGGAGTCGGAAGGACAGATCGGCGAAATATTTGGTTCCTGTTCGTGCTTGCTCAAGCAGATTCCGTCAACGTGCCAGGGATTGTATCGGGCAATCTGCGTGCCGGGAAGTTCGCCGAGCCGATCCAAGAAACTGCCGAGCCGGCTCGCCGTCAGCGGAAGCGTGTCGTGTAACACGCACACTGAGTTGCGGAAGCCGCGGGCCTGCCGCAGACGAATCCGTTCCAGCGTGTGGTCGACCCAGGAAACCTGCGGAACGGACTTCACCCAGTCCAAGCTATCGACGTTCCACAAAACGCGGGTATAGCCGAGGGTCGCCACGACATAATCCACCCGGTGATCGTGATCGCTAAATGGCGGACGCCAGAGTTTGACGCCCCGATCCAGCTTGCCGATGAGCGCTTCGGTGCGACGAACCTCGCCGCGGATCTCATCGTCTGTCAGATGGGTCGACAACTGGTGGGAATATCCATGAACGCCGATAAAATGACCGTCGCCCGCCATGCGTTCGAGGATGGCGTGATTCGCCGGCGACTCCAGGCGTTGTCCCAGCACAAAGAAAACGGCGCCCAAACCGCGGCGGCCGAGCTCATCCAGCAAAGAAACCGTGTGCTGGGGATGAGGCCCATCGTCGAATGTCAGAAGGACTCTGTGTGCGGACCCATTTTGTGCCGGCTTCAGGAGCATTTCTGCGGAGGCTCTAGGGACAGGATACTCGTATCCGGTTTCTTGAGAACCCGCCCACGCTGCCCAGACCCATCGCAGCTCTCCCTAACGCGGATTGCGATAATCGCTGGACAGGAGGATAAACGGTGAATCTGAGAGCCAAACTGGCGTTCCTGCTTTCCATCGCGCTGGCGATATGCGCGGGAGGTTTCGAGGCGCGAGCACAGGACTTCCGGGGCACGCTGATTGGCACAGTCACGGACTCGAACGGTGGTGGAGTCGGTTCGGCTGAACTTTCCATCAAGAGCGTAGGCTCGGAAATGGAGCGCGTGGCCACGAGCGACGCTCACGGCGCGTTCCGCTTCGCCGCAATGTTGCCCGGCGATTACGAAGTGCATGTGAAGGCGGCGGGATTTGCAGACGCGAAGGCCACCGTGACCGTGGCTGTAAGTTCGACGCGTGAAATCCAGATCACGCTGCAAGTGGCGGCGGTTCGTCAAAGCGTTGTAGTGGAAGGAGCCGCATCCTCGATCACACTCGAGCCGCTGGACACCACGAGCACCAGCCATGGCGGCGTGGTTACGGCACACGATTTGACCACGATTCCACTGGCGATGCGGAGTTTCGCCAACATTGCCTACCTGGTGCCCGGCACCGAACCGGTTGAACCCTCCGACCCGACGAAGGCCCGGATTACGGCCGTTTCGTTCGGCGGCAGCTCCGGGCTGAACGATGTTCTTTCCGTCGATGGCGCCGATAACTCGGACGACTATATAGGCGGATTTCTGCAGAACTTCTCGCCGGATGCGATCCAGGAGTTCGCCGTCGAGACCTCTCAGCAGAACGCAGATATCGGGAGAACGGTAGGAGGATCGGTGGTGATCACCACCAAGCATGGGACGAATGACTGGCACAGCACCCTGGCGTTTTATGAGCGGGCGGCTGCGCTCGATGCCCGGTATCCGATCGAGAATCCGCCGCCGCTTCCCAAGCAGCCGTTCTCGAGGCAGAACTATGTAGCGACATTGGGCGGGCCGATCATCAAAGACAAGCTTTGGTTTTTCTCGTCTTTCGAATACGTGCCGGAAGATGCCAGCATCGCTTATAGTCCGGCGAGCCAAACGCAGTTTCAGGCGCTTGCCACGCTTGCGGCGCAAGGGTTGATACCCGGAGTTCCTTCGATCACCGTTCCCCAAAATGTGCGCATCCCATTCCGCGATTATTTGGGAATGAGCCGGCTCGACTGGGCGCAATCCTCGAGCTCCACCTGGTTCATGCGAGCCGCCGCGGATAGTTACCTTACGCACAACGCCTTCGTGCAACAAGGCGCCTTGCCTGATACCGGGGCGGAATGGCATTCCAACTACCTGAACCTCGCAATCGGGGAGCAGACAATATTCAGTCCGCGATTGACTGGCTCGTTGACGCTTGGCGGCAGCGGCCTGCATATGACGGAAGCCAGGGATTCCGACCTTGGCTTCGCGCTGGCGTTTCCATTTACGTCGACTTCCCAGACGATTTCGGGATATGAAACGCTTGGCGACAATCAGTTTGTGACGCCAATTACGGCCTTCCCGGTGCTACGGAATCAGGAGAAATACCAAGGGCGTTACCAGATGACCTATGTTCCCGGAAACCACTTACTAAGCTGGGGCGTGGATGTTATTCACGAGCCGGTGATGAGCGGCGCGCTTTCCGGCAATGCCGAGCGGCTTACCGTTTTTCCCGAAGATCCGATCTACTACCTGAATGACCCGGCTCAGTTCAGCGTCGACTTGAGTTGCACGCCCACAGCCACTCTTGCCGTTACGCCTGGCACCACGTGCACGAACCTGCCAGCTTCGAATGGAAGCTTCTCGCAAAACGTGCAGCGGATGGGCCTGTTCGTCGAAGACAGTTGGCGCGTTACGCCGAGACTGACGCTGAACTATGGATTGCGCTACGACACGACTTTCGGACTGTTTACGGCGTCCGGGCAATCGCAGCTCGACAATCCGGCGCTGGCGACACTCACGGCGCTGGATGTGCCCTTCTTCAAGGATTGGGGAGCGCCTCACGACTATCGATTACAATTCGGGCCGCGGCTGGGGCTGGCCTATGCTCTGGGCGAGAAGCGCAACACTGTCTTGCGCGCGGGCTTCGGCATGTTCTACAACGATTTGGCGCAGAACGGCTGGGTGACCGCGTTCCAGGCGGTGAATTCGCCTCCCGGGATGTGCGTTACCGTGGGCGACCCGGGATGCCTGCCTGGCGCGGCCGCCGGCGGCGCCGGGGCATTGATCGATCCGGCGTATAAGACGCCGTATGCCCTGCACGCTAGCGCCGGAGCGCAGCACAGTTTCAATGAACGTTGGAGCCTGGGTGTGGATTGGGTTCACGAAGAAGGAGTGCACGCCTACCGGCGATATAACTACGAAGCCGGTTACACCTTGTTTTCTCCGCTGGCCGCCAGCACTGTGGCGGCGCAACAAGCGATTCTTCCCGACATTACTGTGTTCCGCACCGATAATCGGTCCCGTTACGACGGCATGATGGTGCACTTACAAGGGAATCTGGAGCGTCATATAAGCCTTGTGCTGAACTACACTCTTTCGAGCGCCGAGACCTGGGGCTGCGTGCTCGGGGAGCTATTCGACTACGTAAACGGCGTTTGTAACCCGCTAAACGCATTCGCCAAGGGCGACTACGGGCCATCGGGCGAAGATGTGACTTCCCGGGCGGTGCTCGCGGGAACGTGGCATGCTCCGTACGGCTTCGACGTTACGGTGCTGAGCCAGGCTGAGAGCGCGCGGCCTTTCACGATTACGACGCCGGTGCCTGTGAATGGAACGGGCGATTCGATCGACGACCGCGCGGTTGTCAACGGAGTGCAGACTCCGCTGGACGGGTTTCGTGGAACGCCTTATATTCAGACCGATCTTCGCGTGAGCCGAAGCTTCCACTTCCGCGACCGGTATACATTGGTGCCGCTCATTGAGTTCTTCAATATATTCAATCGGAACAACCCCGGCGCCAACTACGTGACCAACCTGGCCGCGCTGCCGGTGCCTGTGAACAACCTATATAACGCAACCGCGTTTTGCCTGAATGCCAGTTGCAGCCAGACGCAGCCGATCACCAGCTTGAATCAACTGAGGATCCCGGCCGGTGCGCTGGGCGATTTCTTTGGTCCAGGAACAACGGTGGGAATCCCGTTTGCGGCTCAGCTCGCCGTGCGATTTAGCTTTTGAAAATCTCGCGCACCGCCCGGCACATTACGCAGTCTTTTCTTCTGCCGTGCGTTGCTTGACCCACTGTCCATCGGTTAGTAATCTGTCCAGGCGTGATTTGTCAAGTGTATTGTTGCTCAAGGGAGCGGTCTTTGCGACGCACACCGGAGGAAAACGGAAACTAACTCAACTCATTTACTCACCGACGCCACCAGTGCCGTGAAGGCGTCGTAAACAAGCTTCGCGGCGGCAAGGTCTTCTACGGCTATGCCGGTCGATTTGAATATGATGTTGCCGCCTGTGGGCGCAGGTATTTTGCCTGCCAGGATTTCGCCTAATTCGGCATAGACCGGTACTTGGGGAATGATGATCTCTCCGGATTCCCGCGATGCTGCTTCCCGCGATTCGACAATTACCGGGCCACTCCGCATCACCTCCGCATCCAGCTCGCGGCGAGCGGGTCCTACCGCACCGACCGCATTCACATAAGCGCCCGCCTTTAGCCACTCGCCCCGCACAATCGGCTCCGGAGAGTTTGTTACGGTAATCACAACATCGGCATCGCGCACGGCGGCTTCAAGCGCAGTCGATTTCCCACCCACCTCCTCAGCCAATCGTTCGGCGTGCGCCGGCGTGCGGCTCCAAATGCGGATCTCCTCGAATTGCCGGACGAGGCGAAGCGCCCGGATGTGAGCACGCGCCTGGACGCCACTGCCCAAAACAGCCAGCACCGGAGTGGAAGCGGGCGCAAGCGTCTTTGTGGCGATGGCTGATAAAGCGGCTGTGCGCAGCTCGGTAATAAGCCGCCCATCGATCGCGGCCAGCGGCTCGCCAGTGTCGCTGCGAAAAAGCTGGATCATGGCGAGATGTGTGTGAAGGCCGCGGCTGGCGTTGCCCGGAAAGACACAGACCAGCTTGGCCCCCATGACATCGCCGTAGACAGCCGGCATGACTCCGAGGAAAGCTTGATGTTCCTCGATCGAGATAATCGTGCGCAGCGGTTGGCGTACAAGCCCGGTGGAGAACGAGACCAGTGCCCGCTCGAGAGCGGGAATCAGATCCTCGAGCTGCAGCAACTCGCGGACCTGCTCTTCGGAAAGAAAAAGCATCTTGGCCCCCTCAAGACAGTATGGGGCCTTGGTTGAGGTTGCGGCCAGCTCTTATGCGGCGGCAAGCATGCGAACTTGGGAAAGGAACCGAACCAAAAGATGCCGAGACTGAAACTGCCTCCCTGGTGGCGGCTGCTTACTTTTCTGGTGGTGGTGGCGGCGATTTCGGCATTGCTCGCGCAGCATCATCTGCATGCCTACGCACTGCCACCGGCATCGATTGCCGCGTTGTTTGGCTGCTTCCTGCTCCTGCTGGCGAGCGCCCTGGCGCCGGGAGTGCCGTCAATCCGGGAACCGCTGGGAAGATGGCTTGGCGGAATCCCTGTAGTGGCTGTGATGGCTTTGTGGTGCGCGCCTTACCTGGTTTATGCGGCCGGGACAGCGGATTTTCGCTGGATGGCTGTCCTGCGGCTTGTCGTCTTCGCCGCGCCGCCGCTCGCTATCTATAAATGGCTGCCCGTCAAAAGCCCGTCGAAATTCTGCTGGCAGGATGCGGCGGTCGCCTTGTTCCTGATTGCCGCTGTGCTGTCCAATGAGCTGAGGGGTGTCTGGAATGTTCCTCTGAACCTGGATTTCATGGCGCGTCTGTTCATCATCACGGTAGCCGCATGGAGCTTCGCTTTCCTGCGGGGCGTGCCCGGGCTGGCTTATGAGCTGGTGATTTCGGGGCGAGTATTGCCAGCCGCTTCGCTCAACTTCGCTTACTTTGCAGTGATAGCCCTGCCTGCCGGCTTGGCTCTGCATTTTATCCAATGGAATCCGCGTTGGAAGGGACCTGTCGATTTTCTGTTTGCCTACGCCGAGATTTTTCTCTTTATCGCGCTGCTCGAAGAGTTATTCTTTCGCGGATTTCTGCAGAGTCTGGTCTCCCGCTCGCTGGCATCGGTGTGGCGCGGGCAATTGATCGTCTCCTGCCTGTTTGGTCTATTTCACATTTTGCACGCGCCTTTCCCGAATTGGCGCTACGTTGCCCTGGCGTCGGTGGCCGGTTGGTTTTATGGAACCGCGTTCCGCAAAGGTGGAATTCTCGCCTCGTCGCTTACGCACGCAATGGTAGATACGGTTTGGCGTACCTGGCTGAGCGCCAACTGAGAGGGGCGCGCCCGCATACAATTGTGGGGCGGACCACTGGTCCGCAGCCGGCCCCTGGCCGGCTACCAGCAACGACTCAAGCGTTCCCTATGGCTGGAGCTTCAGCGTGGCTTTTCCGGCGGGGCCATCGTAAACCAACTCGAGCGAATGGATGTTCTGCGTTTTTCCGCGATATTCGAAGAACATAAGTCCCGCAGCGGGCAGTGCGCGGTCTCCTTCCGGCAGCGATGACTTTTGAGTGTACTGTGCCATCGCGCGCTGCAATTCTATGGGGACATGGACTATAGCCGGCGTCGAACTGTTGTTGCCTTGTCCGCCCGTGCTGAAGCTGGTGCTGGATTTCTTCTTTTCCTCGGCTTCCTCAGGCGGCGCCCATTCCGGATCTTTGAGGCTATGCAGCACCAGCACGTAAGAGTGGGTGGGCAAGACCACCTTCTTCCCATTCTTCCCGGTCACCTGGAGCGAAAAATCGGTCGCCGCTAGCTTGATCCGGCTGCCTTGCGGGCCGAACAAACCCGTCTCCACCACCACATAGTCTTCCGTCGACAAGGGTCCCTCTGGCCGGGGTACCGCGTGTCCCATGAATTCAGCCGCAATCGTCACCGCGCCTGCCTGAGCCTGAGCCTGGTAATCGCCCGGAGTCGCTCGCGGCGGCATGCCCTTCGATTCACCCTTTGTCTCCGTGGCCTGCGCGTCCTTGTTTTCCGCGTTTTGCGCGTATGCGCCGGCACACAGGGCCGCGCCCAGAATTCCTATCGTCCATGCAGGGGAAATTCGCATTTCAGTCCACAAATAGCACAGCCGAACCCCACAGCCTAAGGCTGTGCCACATTTGTAGCGGATTAGCCCCTGTGTGGCACAGCCTCCAGGCTGTGGGGTTTAATGCCGGCTTTCGGACGATGCCACTGGCTTAGCGGAAAGATCTCCCCCGCTGAGCCTTCGATGGAACAGCTCAAACACCAGCCCCATACATTGAACGGCCAAGGCCGGGTCGTAGCGCGGACCTTCGTCGCGCATAAAGGCATGCGCTCCGTTCACCTCGTGCCACGAGAAGCGTGCGTTCACTTCTTCCAGTCGAGCTTTGATCAGGTTTCTGCCCTCGAGCGGCACGTGCGGATCCTGCCGTCCCCAGATATGGAGTAGCTCGGCCTGAATCTCGCCCGCTCTCTCGATCGAGTTGTCTTGCATCCCTTTGCCGAGACTTCGCTTGTGAATATCGGTGGCATAGAAGCATGCCGCGGCCAGCACATCCGGGTTCATGGCAGCGCGAAATGCAAGGTGACCCCCAATGCAAATGCCCATCGCGCCCAACCGCCCGTTACACTCGTCAAGGGATTTCAAATAGTCGAGCGCGGCCCGCGCGTCGGCATCGTAAGAAGCGATCTCCTTGGCGACCTTATCAGCATTTCCGCGATCTGCGCCCGCCTGGTCGTAAGCCAGCACGGTGCCGGCTGGCTCGAGCTCGTGGTAAATCTCGGGCGCTGCCACCACGTATCCGTGCCCTGCCAGCATCGCTGCGGTGCGCCGTATCGGCCCCGTGATTTGAAAAATTTCTGAGAACAGCACCACGCCGGGATACGTCCCGGGCGCTGCAGGGCGGAAAACGTGGGTGCGCATCGGCCCGGTGGGCGTCGGAATATCTGCAAATTCGCCATCCTTGATTGTCATGAGTAGTCCCCGCGCGTTTGATTCTAGCCTACGCTCAGAATGACACCCTAAACCAACCGGGCGCCTACTGCTACACTGTTGACGCCAAAATGAAAATACCGGTTTAACTCGATGCCCTCTGCAGACTTCTTTCGAAATCTGGGACTGTTTGTTCAGGAAGGATTCTTCGACCCCGCATTTTGCGCGCGGCTTAGATCAGAGATGTGTTCAGCCCCTGGAAGCAAAGCGACAATCGGTGACGAGGAGAAGGAAATCCTGGACGAGGCCGTCCGCAAGGTGATGATTATGAAACCGGAGGAGGCGACCAGGGTCCTCGTTATGGACCAGGTCCTCGCGCTCAAGCCAGCCCTCCAGGATCACTTCCGTGTTTCGCTCGCGGACTGCGAAAAGCCACAATACCTTCTGTATAACCAGGGCGCTTTCTATAAGTGGCACATCGATTCCGGGGTGCTCCTGGGTACCCGCGAGCGCCAGGTTTCAATTGTCATTTTTCTGAACCGCGCCGCCAAAGAGCCCGCTCCGGATTGCTACGGTGGAGGCGCACTGTCATTCCAAGGCCTCATGGAGGGTCCGGTTTGGGAGAATTGCGCTTTTCCGTTGGAGGCGGAGGCGGGCATGTTAGTCGCCTTTCGATCCAATCTCATGCATGAGGTCGAGCCAGTCACCTTCGGCCAGCGTTTCACAATCGCAACCTGGTTCAGCGGCGTTGAATGATTCCTTCAGAACAACTTCATGACAGTTCACACGCGCCGGGGTTTGCTCGAGGCGGCAGCCCGCTGACCACCCGCCGTCGCAAGACCTGCGCTGCGAGCCGCGACCAAAGGAAGCGGTCTTCGCCAGGGTTGTCGTCGCGGTATCCCTCTCCAGCCTGTCTCACTTCACCCCTCGAACGACCGGATCGCCGCAATCGTCGCCTCAATATCTTCGTCCGTATGGGCCGCCGAAAGAAATGCCGCCTCAAACTGAGACGGGGGAAAATACACTCCGTGTTCGAGCAGATGATGGAAGAAACGCGCAAATCGCCCCGTGTCTGACGTCTTCGCCGTTTCCCAGCCGGTGACCCTTTGCGCGGTGAAGAACCATGTGAACATTGAGGCCACGCGGTTCACGGTGACGCCCGCCGGCGCCACCGCCGTGAGCCTCGCAGCACGCTCTTCCAGCGTCTGATAGATCTCCGGATGCGCGCTCAGATGGCGTAGCACCGCGATGCCCGCCGACACCGCAACCGGATTGCCCGATAACGTCCCGGCCTGATAGACCGGACCCAACGGCGCAACTTTCTTCATGATGTCCGCTCGCCCGCCGTAAGCCGCCAGTGGCAGACCGCCGCCAATGATCTTGCCCAGGGTCGTCAGATCCGGGGTGATGCCGTAAAGCTGTTGCGCGCCGCCCGGGCTGATGCGGAAGCCCGTCATTACCTCGTCAAAGATCAACAGCGCGCCATATCGCCGGGTCACTTCACGCAATCCTTCGAGGAAGCCCGGCTGCGGAGGCACACACCCCATGTTCCCGGCCACCGGCTCGACAATCACCGCGGCAATTTCATTGCCCGCGTGCCGGAATGCGGCTTCGACCCGCTCCGGATCGTTGTATGGCAGGGCAATCGTCGTATCCGCGAACGCCGCTGGAACGCCGGCCGTATCGGCAATACCGAGCGTCAAGACACCCGAGCCCGCCTTCACCAGCAGGGAATCGACGTGTCCGTGGTAGCAGCCTTCGAACTTGACGGTGAGGTTGCGCCCGGTGAAACCCCGAGCCACCCGCAGCGCGCTCATCGTCGCTTCCGTGCCGGAATTCACCAGCCGCACCATCTCGACTGACGGGACCGCTGTAATGATCAGCTCGGCAAGTTCGGTTTCCTTTCCAGTGGGGGCGCCAAAAGTTGTGCCGGTCTCGAGCGTGGCGGCGATCGCGTCGATGACACACGCGGGCCGGTGGCCTAGAATCAACGGACCCCAGGAGCCGATGTAATCGAGGAACTGGTTGCCGTCAACATCCGCGATCCGCGCGCCGTTTCCTCGCGCGATGAACAGGGGTGTGCCTCCCACCCCGCGGAATGCCCGCACCGGCGAATTCACGCCGCCGGGAATCGATAGCTGGGCTCGCGCAAAATGGCTTTCCGACTGGCCGCGGTTCATTCTGGTGTCCTGCCCTGTGGCACAGCCTTCAGGCTGTGACTATGTATCACATTGTCCCGTCTGCAGCCACCGTGCCGAACACGCCACTAGGCTTGGCCGAGCACGACTTTACGGAAGAAGAAGCTCATCAGAATCTCGTGCAGTGTCCCGTTGAGGTTCTTTAACAGCCGGTTCTTCAACTCGAGATACGGCTGAGTTCCCGCAAACAAATCCTGCATGATGTCGCAGAAACGCGGGCTTCGCTGCATGAACTCGATCATCCGGCAAGGCACCGGCCCGAAGAGGATCACTCCGCAGAAGAGCCGCTTGGCGAGCGCCGCTCCGTAAAGCAAATCGAGCCCAAAATCGCGGTTGACCATCTGCCGGTATTGCTCCTCGCGCCGGACCGGCTCCGTGTCGGCGAGCAGCACTTGGCTGGCAAGATCCCCCGATCGCACTGCATAGTAGAGACCTTCACCAGTTACCGGGTCGACCAACCCGCCCGCATCGCCCACCGCAATCCAGCCGTCGCCGGTCAGTCGGTTGTTCCGCCAGCCCCGGTCCCCCAGCGCCGGCAGCATGTGCCCGTAAAACTTGGCGTCCTGCCGTGAAATGCCCTTTTCGTCCATGTAGCGTTCCAGACGCGCCCGCAGCGCTTGAGCAGACTCGCTTTTCCCGCAAATTCCCACAGAAAGGTGCCCGTCGCGCGGGAACACCCAAATGTAGCCTTCCAGCCGCGGAAGAAATTGAATGTCTATGTGTGTCTGGCGTGTCGGCACGTAGTAGCCAAGAGCGTACATCGTATCCTCGGCCGTATATTGCGTGCCCACCTGCCGCAGCGGGTTGCGCGCGCCGGTGGCAACCACGCAGTAATCGGCGCAAATGCTCCCGGAACGAGTGCGGATCTTCCAGCCGCTGCAATTGCGCTCGATGTCGAGCACGCGCTCTTTCTCAATCTCCGCGCCGGCCGCTTCGGCCCTATCGAGCAGCATCTTGTTCAAGTCGTAGCGCGCGTAGATCACCAGCGGGTGCGCCAGTTTCATCTTGAACGAGCGCGACCTCGGCGCGGCCAGATAAGTGTCGTTCACGATTCGCTTGGGTGCGTCGTTGTCGATCAGATAGCGGTACTGGGAATACGCCTTATAGGTGATTCCGCCTCCGCAGGGCTTCTCCCACGCGAGCTTCTCGTCGATCAGGATGGTTCTCAGGCCGCCACGCGCCAGGCGTTCCGCGGCCGTCGACCCAGCCGGCCCACCACCGAGTACCGCTACGGTTTTCATGCCGCTAAACCTGTCGGCCGTGCACCCGGAAATGTCGCCGCAAGACGAAGATGATTCCACGAGCCGAGCCTGGAATTGGGGGTCAAGCTGGATTGCGGCGTTCCGGTTGGCGCCGGTGAGTGCGCCGGCTTGGCAACGTTGGGATGGCCGGGCGGCAGCGGCTGAGCCGCATTACTCGCCGGAGGCATGCTCTCGAGCGCCGGATGCCCCGGCGGGAGATCGAACTGCGGAGGCGCCCCCGCCGCCGGAACTCCCATTCCGCCTTGCGCCGAAACCTGTGGGTGGCCTGCCGGCACCGCGCCGGCTTGACCTGCCGCCGCCATCGCCTGCCCCATTCCATGACCACTTGAATCCGAGCGGCCGATCACCATCCAGTGCCCGTCACGAATTTCCATGGTGTAATTCATGACCATTGAATCATGAATATTGGTCGCGCCGCGCGGCCGGAAAGACACGCTGGCGTGCGCCACGTTCTTTTCAAACGTTACTTTCATAACGTCGACTTCCAGCGTCTGAGTGTTGAAACCGGCCTTTTGCAAATGCGTCATGAGATCTTCACGGACTTTCTCCCTGGTCTTCATGCCGGAGTTGCAGCCGGTTGCCAGACACGCGAAAAGGGCCACGGGGACAATGAGCCGCTGAAGCACCTACCGATTATATCCACCAGAACAGAATCCGTTCGCCGCCGCACCCCGAGTCCCACATGCAGAGGGAACCGTTGCATCTGAAGCGGCCCTGTCGTGCCTTCGGCTAGCCCAGAGGGCTTCTTGTCCCAGGCCCTCGACACCTGGCCCCTGCCCCGCATGACCTGTAAGCTGGACGCATGGCGTCGGTACTCATTACTGGAACCAGCAAAGGAATCGGTTTGGAAACGGCACTGGCTTTCGGACGCGCCGGCCACAAAGTCTACGCCACGATGCGCAACCCATCGCAGTCACCCGACCTTGCGGAAACAGCGGCTCGTGAGAAGCTGCCGGTTGCCGTCTCGACGATGGATGTGGATTCCGACCAGTCGGTTAGCGGTGCCGTCGAAGCAATACTCAAGGATAATGGGCCGATTGACGCGCTGGTCAACAATGCCGGCGTGGAGCGGGCGGGCTCTGTGGAAGAGCTTCCGCTGGCCGAATTCCGGGCGGCCATGGAGACCAACTATTTCGGCGCACTCCGCTGCATAAAGGCTGTTGTGCCGGCGATGCGGCAGCGCCGCAGTGGGTGCATCATCAACGTCACTTCGGTCGCCGGGCGCATTGCCAGTCCCCCGCTGGCCCCCTACACCGCTTCCAAGTGGGCGCTGGAAGCGCTAAGCGAAGCACTGGCGGGCGAAATGAAGACCTTTAACGTCCGCGTGGCCATAGTCGAACCGGGCATCATCGATACCTCGATGGCGCGCCGCATCAGCGATAGCCCGGGAGATTCGCTGTACCAGCAGCGTGCGCGTTTCGCGAGCATGTTCGCAAACGCCCTGCAAAACCCGGTTTCGCCCTCGGTGGTCGCGCAAAAGATCCTGGAAATCAGTGAGACCGGCACGTGGCAACTGCGCCACCCCGTTGGACCGGACGCGGTTCCTCTCCTCGAGTGGCGCCGCAAAATGACGGACGAGGAATGGGTAGACCTGCACGCAGGCGATAACGAAACCTATTTCCGCCGCTTGGAACGCGACTCAGCTCGAGGGAAGCGGTCTTAGCACGATGATGTGGCGCGGGCAACTCGTGCCTGCCGCGCCGGCACTCCTGCCGACGCTTGTCCTGGGTGTCACCCAGACATCCCTTCCAGATAGAATAGGCTTTCCACTAGCCCAATCGGTATGAATATTCCCACTGCCGCCGAGCTCGATTTCCTCTCTTTGGGGGGCTTGGTTCATCGCTTGGATCCCGGCGTCATCCCCTTCCGCAAAGCCACTTCCTACCACGTCCACGTCAGCGGCGGTGAGTTCAATGTCGCCGCGAACCTCTCGGATTGCTTTGGCCTCAAAACGGCCATTGCGAGCGCCATGGTCAATTACCCCATCGGCGACCTGGTCGCTGAGCGGGTCAGAGCCATGGGCGTCAAGCCCTTCTACAAGCGCTTCGATCACGATGGCGTATCGGGCCCCAACATCGCCGCCGTTTATAGCGACCGCGGTTACGGCGTCCGTGCCCCCGTGGTTTTCTACAACCGTTCCAACGAAGCGGCCGCGCTGCTGAAGCCGGGCGATTTCGATTGGAAAGCCATCTTCGGACGCGGCGTCCGCTGGTTCCATAGCGGCGGCATCTTCGCCGCGCTTTCCGGCACCTCGGCTGAACTAATCGTGGAAGCCATGCAGGCCGCCAAGGCCGCCGGAGCCGTGACCTCTCTCGACCTCAACTATCGTGAGAAGCTGTGGAATATTTCCGGCGGTCATGCCCGCGCTCGCTCCGTCCTCGACCGCATCGTACGCCACGTAGACGTCCTGGTCGGCAATGAGGAGGACCTTCAGAAAGGTCTCGGCGTTTCCGGCCCTCAGGTCGCCTCCGACTCCAAGCTAGATCCGACGGCGTTTGTTTCGATGATTGACCGGGTTGCCGAAAAGCACCCTCATATTAAGGTCGTCGCCACAACCTTGCGCGAAGTTCATTCCACAAATCGGCACACTTGGGCCGCTGTCGCCTGGATCGAAGGCCAGGTTTACCATTCGCCACGATGTGAGCTGGATGTTCTCGATCGTGTGGGCGGCGGCGATGGCTTCGCCTCCGGGCTATTCTTCGGCCTTCTCACCGGAGAACCTCCCTTGGAGGCAGTCAAACTCGGCTGGGCTCACGGCGCCCTGTTGACCACGTTTCCGGGTGACACCACCATGGCCACCCTCGACCAGGTTCGAAACTTCGCCAAAGGCGGCTCGGCCCGCATCCAGCGCTAGACCCCGCACTGCACGTCAGGCTCGCATGGAACAATCGCTTCGGGTCCACTCCAAGTGGTCGCCCCGCAAATAAAGCTTTCGGACTTTAGAGCTTCACTGGAGGCTCAAGCCTTTCGATCTCCAAATCGGCCCACTGCGAAGCCGTTCTCCCCGCGCGCCCTGGAGCGGTCTCTGAGACGATCACACGCATGCGGTAGTCACCATCGGCTGCGTGCTCCGGAATCGCGACTTCGGACCTGGCGAACAGGCTCCCATGCAGCGATTTTCCAGCTAACTGCAGCGGCCGTGCGGGCGACCGCTCCACTAACTCGCCATCGCGATAAAGAAGCGTCCTGATCTGGAGCGATTTCTCGTCCGCGCTTCCAATAATCTCGAATGCGAACAGCAGCGACTGCCCTGGGCCGAATGCCGCCGGCCCAAGAGCGGGCGTGATGTCGTCTTCTTTTGAGAGCATTTGCGGAAAAACGATCCCCGAAAGCTGGAATCCGCGCGGGGGTGGCTTGGAGATCATCAGAAACTGATTCGCGGCGCCGATCTTTCCGCTGGCCACATCGAGCATTGCCGCGCGTATCTGGTATGGGCCAGGCGCTGGAACGGGAATGACGGTCGAGTAGACCAAGCCCCACTTCATGGCGCGCTGATAACCCTCTTCGTTCAGGCTGACTCGCAGAATCTTATCGATTCCACCTTCCATTTGCGACCCGTTGACCCCGAAGGCACGCACCAGCACATGAACGATCCCGGATCGGTTGTTAGTTGGCCCTTCGAGCGTCAGATCATGCGCATTCACCCAAAGCGACGTCTCGACCAGCCGCTCGTTCTTACGCGCGCTCAGGAACGAGCTTCGGAGGCGCAGATCGACGGCTGAAACGCCGAACGGGGAATCGAGCGAAGACTCGAGTGTCAGTTCGGCGCGCTGATGCGGCAGGTTCGTTTCTTCGTCTGAAACTCCGAAGAAGCCCGAGCGCGCTCGAACTTGCAGGCCCGCTTGCTTCACCTTCACGGTAATGCGGCGAAAGAACGGGCGGCCATTGCGTGCGCGGTCGAAGATCTCCTCGGGCGGGTGAAAGCCCAGGACATAGTAACTGCTCGTATCGGCGTATATCTGCGAGATACTCGCTGCGAGGTTGTTCGACTCAGGAATCATGAGGCCGCCAGTGGCGCGTGCGAGGTACCAGCCGCCAGTCTGGCCGGCGTCGTGCATCGCATGACGGAGCTGCGTCACTTGCGTCGCCGTGTCGCTGGCCCCTATGTGCCCAGTGGTCGCCTGCGTGATACCGGGTGCACCGTCGGCGGCGCTATACGTCAGCGGGTCAAGCCCGCGCGTATCAATGACGTAAATCACCACGCCCGCGCGAGCCGCCTGGTCGATGCACCCGCTGAGTGGATCGGAAAGTCGGCCCGATGGGTCAACCGAGGCAGCCGAATTGTCTGGAGCCTGGCTCACGCCGGATGGGCCTATGCTGAAAGGCTGCCCCTCCGTGCCGTCCTGAGCGGAGATCGGCAGGCTGTCAGAGAGTACAATCACTGATTTCCGGCCCGGCAATTGGGCCATCCCCTTCACAATCCGGCGCAGCGCATCGAGCACAGCAATGGTCGCCTGTTCGTTAATGAAGGATTGATCGGGGCCTGGAGGGGCCACATTTCCGCCGAGCGGGTCCACAGTTACCTCGTACGCTGACATCGAGCCCCCAGCTCCGGCGTTCGGATTCCACTTGATCTGGTCCGCGGCCAACAGAAGCCGCGTCTTGTCGGTGGTGAAATCCTGCAGCGCGCCCAAGCCGGCGCTGGCTCGAACGATTGCCGTTAGATCGCCGGGCCCAATTCGAGTCTCGATCGTCTTCCGGACTCCATTGCGCACGCGCGGGGCGCTTACGGCCGACATCGAAAGATCATCCACGAAGATCACGGTGGTTCGCGACACTTGTTCCGGTCTTAAGCGAGCGACCGCAGCGGCGCCGGATGTGTCTCCCGGCGCGGCCGGTGGTTGCGAGGCTCCGGGCGCGGCGGCGTCCGTCTGAATGTGCGAAAAGTAAGAGATCGCCTGAGGTTTTCCGTCGAGCAGGATTTCGAAATCGGACTCGGCCAAGCCGCGAACCGGTTTGCCGTGCGAGTCTGTGACGGTGGCATCCACCTGCACCAGATTCGACGTGATACGGAAGCTCGGTTCCTGGCTTGGCAGCGGCAGGCACACCATTAGAGCAGCGATAGCCGCCGGCACGGATTGGCGCGCGCTCATACTACCTTTGAAGTCTATATGGTTTCGACGCGGGACGTACCCTTTGTGCAACGACGAACGCCTGGAGCATCGGCATGATTACCATACGAATCGCCAATACGGCTGATGCACCAGCCATCTGGTCAATCCTGAAACCTGTCTTCCGCGCTGGAGAAACCTACACCGTTGCTCGGGACATCGACGAAGCCGGCGCCATCGCCTATTGGTGCGCGCGAAACCACGAGACTTTTGTTGCGGAGGAGAACGCCAATATTCTTGGAACGTACTTTCTGCGTGCAAACCAGGCGGGAGGCGGCGATCACGTTGCAAATTGCGGTTACGTGACATCACCGCAGGCCCAAGGCCGGGGTATCGCCCGCCAGATGCTTGAGCACTCTCTGGTCCGCGCCAAGGAACGAGGCTTCCGCGCCATGCAGTTCAATTTCGTCGTCAGCACCAACGAGCGCGCGATCAAGACGTGGGAGGCGTACGGTTTTGCGAAGGTCGGCTGCCTGCCGCTCGGCTTCAGGCATCCGGTACACGGCTTCGTCGACGCGTTCGTGATGTACAAGCAGCTTTGAGCTGACAGGCTCGGGGGAGTAGGGCCAGCACAGCCTGAAGACGTTGCGGAAAAAGGCCAAAATGTGGCTGGTCGCCGATGAACGCCGATCAACGCTAATGGAAAACAAATGGCTTATCCGCGTTCATCCGCGTTCCTCGGCGGCTAAAGATCGTAGTCGCGGAGTTTTTCAGCATCCCCTAAAGTCTGTCCCACGGAGTTGGTATTCTAGCGAGTGAAGCAGGTTGACTCTCCCGCTGGGTCCGCGGCAGCGGGTCGGTCCATAAAGTCGCGTCCGCTGAACGAGATATTTCCGGCGGCGTGGGGACTTCCTTCCAGGGGTATCAATTTGTCGAAATCTGCTCTTGTTACCGGTATTACCGGCCAGGACGGTTCTTACCTCACCGAACTCCTGTTGTCAAAGGGTTACATGGTGCATGGATTGGTGCGCCGCTCTTCCAGCTTCAACACCGGCCGCATCAATCATATTTATTCCGATCCTCATGAGCTTGGCCGCCATCTGGTTCTGCACTTCGGCGACTTGACGGATTCGACCAGCCTCCGGCGGATTATCGAGGACGCGATGCCCGATGAGGTCTACAATCTCGGGGCGCAGTCACACGTGAAAGTTTCGTTCGAGCTTCCCGAGTACACGGCGGATGCCGATGCGCTTGGCACACTGCGACTGCTCGATTGCGTGCGAGACCACATGGCCCATACCGGCCGAACGGTGCGCTTCTACCAGGCTGGATCGTCGGAGATGTTCGGCGCCGCCAAGCCGCCGCAGAACGAAGAAACACCCTTTTACCCGCGCAGCCCGTATGCGGTTTCGAAGGTCGCCTCGCACTGGTATTGCGTTAACTATCGGGAAGCTTACGGCCTGTTCATCTGCAACGGAATTCTCTTTAACCACGAGTCTCCGCGGCGCGGCGAGACCTTCGTCACGCGTAAAATCACGCGCGCGGTGGGCCGCATCAAGTATGGCTTGCAAGACAAGCTCTATCTGGGCAACCTGGCCGCCAAACGCGATTGGGGCTTCGCCGGCGACTACGTGAAAGCCATGTGGCTGATGCTGCAGCAAACAGAGCCCGGCGATTTTGCAGTGGCGACGGGCGAAGCGTATTCGGTTCGTGAATTTCTCGAAGAGGCATTCTCGTGCGCCGGTCTGGAATGGGAAAAGTATGTCGCGATCGATCCCATGTATTTCCGGCCGACGGAAGTGGATTTCCTTTGCGGAGATGCCAGCAAGGCGCGGCGCGTCCTGAACTGGAAGCCCGAGACATCGTTCAAGGAATTGGTGCGAATGATGGTGGAATCCGACACGCGTAAAGCGCAAGCGGAAACTCTGCAGAAGGCTGCGCTGGCGGGCAGCCATTAGACGGCGATCAGCTTGGAATCTGCCGCAGGCTTACGATGGAAACACATTCGAAGATTTTTGTTGCGGGGCACCGGGGTCTGGCCGGCTCGGCGATTGTGCGGCGCCTGGAGGCGCTGGGTTACACGAACCTGGTCACGCGATCGCGCGGCGAACTCGACTTACGGGTGCAGGGCCCGGTGGAGGACTTCTTTGCCGCCGAGCGCCCGGAGTACGTTTTCCTGGCCGCTGCCAAAGTCGGGGGCATACTCGCTAATTCAAGCTATCCCGCCGAGTTCCTCCGCGACAATCTTCTGATCCAGAACAACCTCATCCACTACGCGTACGCTTACGGCGCGACCAAGCTGCTGTTCCTGGGAAGCTCGTGCATTTACCCCAAGCTGGCGCCGCAGCCCATCAAGGAAGAATACCTGCTCACCGGCCCGCTCGAGCCTACCAATGAGTGGTACGCCATCGCCAAGATCGCCGGCATCAAAATGTGCCAAGCGTACCGGCAACAATACGGTTTCCGTGCCATCAGTCTGATGCCCACCAACCTGTATGGCCCGGGCGATAATTTCGACCTTCAGTCTTCGCACGTGCTGCCGGCGATGATCCGCAAATTCCACGAAGCGAAACTGGCTGGGCGCGGCGAAGTGACTATCTGGGGCACGGGCGCCCCGTTACGCGAGTTCTTGCACGTCGACGACCTGGCGGACGCCGCCGTTTATCTTATGCGGCACTATGATGAGGCGGAAATCGTCAACGTGGGCACTGGGTCGGACATTTCCATCGCGGACCTGGCGCGGCTGGTGCAGCGAGTAGCCGGCTTTTCCGGGTCGCTTGTGTTCGACGCCAGCAAGCCGGATGGCACGCCTCGCAAACTGCTCGACGTGAGCCGCCTCACAGGCTTGGGATGGCGGGCGTCGATCGGCCTCGAAGAGGGCATTCGATCTACGTATGAGTGGTATTTGAGCAAGCAGTATGCAGCCGCAAGCTGAATCCTGGCTTGCTGGGTAAGTAGATGCCGAAGTCACCACAAAATCTCATGGCGACAACAGATGCAACGGTTGCCGCCGGAGCTGCGTTGAGGCCTGTGCCGAAAAACGCGTGGCCAGAAGACGAGATGAGCCACGCCCGTGTGGCTCACTACTGGTCGATCATCCGGCGCCAGGCCTGGAAGATCGGAGCCTTTGTAGCAGCGAGCATGGTGGTGACATTCGTCGTCTCATCCATGCTGAATCGCGTTCCGGCGGCGCCGGTGTTGAACGCCTCAAGTGTGGCTGCGCAGTTGGAAGAACTCAAAGCACGCATGGAGCGCTCCAGCGAGGCAGTGGCGCGGCTCAAGAACGAACCGAGCGCCGGCAACTCGGACGAGAAAAGCCGCGAAATTGCGCAGAGGCTGAGACAGTTGAACGCGGAACATGCGAATGCGCAGGCCGATCTTGCGACGAAGAAGGCCGCGTTAGACAGTGTGAAATCGGGTTCGCCGGAAGGGGCCCGTGAGGCGGCCCAGGGTGAAGGGCTGCGGCGGATCGAGGAGCGCATCAATGAGGCAGAAGAGCGGTCCGCTGAAATCAAGGCATCTAAGGGGCAGAATGACCCCGACTACGCGAAAGAACAGCTTGAACTGCAAGACCTGCGGCAACAGGATCAAGCCTTAAGAGGGGATGCCGCGAGCCGCGCGGAAGCGGATTACAACCGGGCTGCTGCGCGTGAGCGTTTTGTCGAAAAGGAGCTTGCGCAAGCCAAGGCCGAGGTTGACCGGCAAAGCGGGCACTCCTTCGAATACCAGCAGTTGCAGCAGGAAGCCGACACGGATAAGAAGCGTTACGAGGGCCTGGAGGCCAAGAGCCGGGAAGTCCCTACTTCGCGGTCTCATAAGCCCGCATTTCCCAATCTGGCGCTGAATCTGGGTGTGGCGGGAGTCTTGTCGTGTTTCTTTGCGATCGGTGCGGCGGTGCTGCTCGAGTCACTCGACACGTCGATTCGGGATCCAGAGGAAGTTCGCCGGCTTTTCGGAACCGAACTCATTGGAGCGCTACCGGTGGTGAAGGACATGCGCTCGCTTGCGGCCGCCCCTTTTGCTCCCGGCCCGAGGATGTCATCAGACGCCCCCAGGCCCAGCCACCAAATTGAGCGCTCGATGCCGGCTTTTGAGGAAGCCATCCGGATGCTGCGGAATTCGATTCTGTTGTCCGATGTCGACCGCAGCCTCCAATCGATCCTGATTACTAGCGCCTCGTCGGGCGAGGGCAAGTCCACCATTGCGCTGCACCTTGCCATGGCGCATGCCGAGCAGGGGAAAAAGACGCTGTTGATTGATGCGGATCTCCGGCAGCCCACGCTCGATAAGAGACTGGGCGTCTCGGATGCGGGTCTGGGCCTAACCGGGGCCTTGCTTGGAGAAACAGAATGGCAGGAGGTGGTGATACAAATCCCCGGTCTTCCGAATCTTCATCTCCTGCCCGCCGGCTCACCCTCCAGCCGCGCGTCGGACCTGATGGAAGGCAGGATCGCGGAGATGCTCGACGAAGCCCGGAGAGTTTACGACCTGATCATTCTGGATGCGCCGCCGATCCTGGGCTATGCGGAGCCCATGCAAATCGCGATTGCCGTGGATGCAGTGGCAGTGGTTGCCAGCGCTCGCGAAACTGACAGTCGGGCAATCAAAGCCGCAGTTGCCACCTTGAAGCGATTACGCGCCAACCTGATCGGTATCGTGTTAAATAGGCTGAGCCCCGCGGCCGGCGGCGGCAGTCGATACGACTAGCGTAATCTGGCGAATGCGCCAACACACTGGAGATCTGGTGAAACCATCCTGTCTGAAAGCCATTCTCACGGACACGCACTTTTGGCCGCCTGTCGTGGTTTTGATTCTGGGCCTCGGCCTGCTGGCCGCGATGAGATAACCCGTGATCGCCAAACCGGAAAGCAACACCAGATTGCCGGCATACTCGCTTCACGTGCTCGGGGTTGCTTGTGGCTTGGGCGCGGGCGCATGGCTGGGTGCTGCCGAAGCGCCGACAAAGCTTGTGACTCTGGGATTCTCCCCGTTCCTGATTTCGCTTGGAATGGTGGCGGGAGTGTTCGTAGCCCGATGGACTGTGCCGATGCTGCTGAAGGGGACCACCTATATTTGGCGGGACCTTCGGGAAAAGGCGCACCTGATGGTTTGGGCGATACTTGCGGGGATGTTGTGGGCCGTTGCCAACACACTGACGGTGTTCGCGATTCGAAATGTCGGGCTTTCGGTCGCGTTTCCGCTTTGGAACACGAACAGCCTGGTGGGCTTGTTCTGGGGCTGGCTGCTGTTCCGTGAACTTCGCGGCGCAGGAGGGAAAGAGTTGGCCAAAGTCCTGGGAGGCGCCGCTGGCATTGTCGCGGGAGCATGCTTGCTGGCTTATGCGACGGCTTCTCATCAGTCTGCTGGAACGGCGCCGCGAGCCGCCGGGTTTGGCATTCTGGCAGCGCTCGGCGCTGGACTGCTATGGGGCACGATGTACATCCCCTACCGGAAGGCGTATATCAGCGGGATGAACCCGCTCTCATTCGTCACCGTGTTCACATTCGGCGAATTGAGCACGGTGTTCGCTCTGGCGCTGATTTTCGACGGCGGATTCCACAATGTCGTGGCGGAAGTCGACAGGGCAAAGCCGGCGTTGTTCTGGCTGTTTCTGGGCGGGTTCTGTTGGGTGCTTGGAGATTTGTTTCAGCAATACGCCACCAAGTATGTCGGCATCGCCCGCGGGATTCCGCTATCGAATACGAATCAACTGTGGGGCCTTGCGTGGGGGGCGCTGGTGTTCGGCGAACTGGCGGGGCGCGGGACCACGGCGCAGATCGAGATCGTCGCGGGCTCGTTGATCATGATTGCAGGAGCGGTGGCGATCAGTCTCGCGGAGGCCCCGGAATCAGAAAAAGCGTCGTGGCGGAAGGCTGTCAGCAGCGAATGCGACCGCTATGGCATGGATCACGATCGCGTGCTGGCGGCCGCCGAAGGGGGAGACCCCCTGGCCAAGGAACAGCCGAAACGCGGATGGTGGGAGTTGCTCGTGGTTGCGGCCGCGATCGGATTATTCATCTGGCTGGCTTCAGTGGCCGAGCGGCCGACAATGGCGGTGAACCTGGTGTGGATGGCGGCGCTGATCGCGGCGACGCTGGTGTTCCTGGTGGTTTGCGGGCTGATGCTCTGGCGGCGAACCAGGTTTTCTTGAGCGGCGGTGCGGAGTTAATATGTAGAACGTCTTTCCGCTCGCTGACGCGCGCTTCCGTGCTGCCAGCCGTTTGCACTGAACCGCGACCGTCGGGGAGCGGATGTGGACTTCTGCGACCTGGTGCTCGGGCGATATCGGGGTTAGAAGATCTTAGCTAATTCCAGAGTGAGGCCGGGTCTACCGACCCTGCTCGTATTGGGCCGCTGGCAACCGGCGAACACGGTGAAGTTTTTGTGAAGGCTTATGCTTCCTCCCGCGGTGAGATAGCCCGCACTATGATTGCCCGAGTACCAATCGGCCATTAAGCTCAGGGTTTTGGTCAGAGGCTGCTCCACCCCGCTAATAAAGTGAACGGTGTTTTCCCCAAACAGTTGTCTGGTTCCCGCTGATATCCCTGAGGTCAATCGCGTATTCAATTTAGGCAGGCGGCCGCTCAGGTGGCTATAAGCCCAGTAGCCGGTACCCCGACCCTCAAAGGAAATCAAGGCCTGGCTGCCGACGGTCCATTTGAGCTCAGTGGATTTATGGGTTGTTTTCAACAGTGGGAACACGGAACGGAAGCCCACTCCCGCGGAGATGTTACCGGATGCTGGAACGGAAGTATTGTAAAGAGTGACATCCACCTCGGTGTCATACCCCGCACCAACCGCGAAATAATCCGTGCCGAACCAATATCGGCCTGGCTCCCAGGTGCGGAATTGAGATTCATGCTCGAGGTAGATCGACCCCTTATCCGTTAGATCCGCGGACGGGACATTAAATATGGTTTGCTGGGCATGCGCCGAGTCCAAGCAAAAGCAAAAAGCCACTGCGACGATGCCGCGATACATGTCCCCTCCGTTCCTAGCGCTCCGGGATCTTCCAGGATAGACTGCCGCGATGGTAAGCCAAGGTATAGTAGGTAATATCACTACATTTCATGGAATCGAGGAAGGTGAATATGGAAAAGGCAGTCTCGGCTGCGGATGCCAATCGGAGGTTCTCTCAACTGCTTCACGGCGTTCGCCAGGGACGCAGCTTTATCGTGACCAGTCACGGACATCCTATTGCGAAAATCTCTCCAGTTGAGGAGCCCGGGAGGGTCGCAATCGGTGCTCGGGACGCTCTCATTGACCGACTACGTCGTCAATCGGTAGTTAAGGTTGGCCGCTGGACACGGGACGAACTGTACGAGGATGCGCAGTGAGAGTGGCGTTGGATACTAATGTCCTGGCTTATGCGGAAGGAGTGAACGGCCTCGCCATGAAGAAGGCGGCACTGGAGCTGGTGGGTAAGCTGCCGCAGAGCTCGGTGATTTTGCCGGTGCAAACGCTTGGAGAGCTTTTTCAGGTGCTTGTGCGCAAAGCAGCTCGCCCGCCGGCGGATGCGCGCGCCGCAGTGCTTAGCTGGTGTGACGCTTTTGCTGTGGTGGAGACCTCGGCGGCTGTGATGCTGGCTGCCGCCGACCTTGCGGTGGATCATCAATTCGGCATCTGGGACGCAGTAGTTCTGTCTGCCGCCGCGGAGGCAGATTGCCGGCTGCTCCTCTCAGAGGATATGCAACACGGATTTATTTGGAAAGGAGTCACCGTCGTCAACCCTTTCGCGAAATCGAGGCACCCGCTGCTGGAAGCGCTGCTGAATGGGCACTCCACGTAAAAACAGCCCTTGCGTATCTGTTTGATTAGCTCCGCACTGAAACGGAGTGGTGGCTATCCTCAGATATGCCCACATACACACTCGGCGACCTGGCGGCAAGGCTTGGCTGCGAATTGGCCGGCGATCCGGCAGTGGCGATTACGGGGGTCGCAACGCTCGAGAAAGCCGGCCCGCGCGAGATCAGCTTTCTGGCCAATCTCAAGTACGCGCCAAAAGTGAAAGTGACCCGTGCGGCCGCGGTGCTTGCGAGCGAACCGCTGCGCGATGTGCCGGTTTTCACGCTGATCTCCTCGAATCCGTATCATGATTTTGCGCGGGCGCTCGAGCTTTTCTACCAGGCTCCTCGGCCGGAGCCGGGCATCCATCCGTCAGCCGTTATCCATCCAACGGCCACGATTGGCGCCAACGCGTGCATCGGGCCGCTTGCGGTGGTGGGAGCGAACACGCGCATTGGCGCCAATGCGGTATTGCACCCGCAGGCAGTGATCTATCCAGGATGTGAAATCGGCGACGACTTTACGGCGCACTCGCACGTCTCAGTGCGCGAATACTGCCGCATCGGTAATCGCGTCACGCTCCACAACGGGGTTGTGATCGGCGGCGACGGATTCGGGTTTGCACGGACCAATGATGGCGACCAATACAAGATCGTCCAGACCGGGATCACGGTGATCGAGGATGATGTGGAGATTCAAACTCTGACCTCGGTGGACCGCGCGACGCTCGGAGAAACACGCGTGCGCGCCGGTGCGAAGATCGACTCACTCGTACAGATCGGGCACGCCTGCGTGGTCGGCGCGCGGAATATCATTTGCGCGCAGGCTGGACTTGCCGGCAGCACGGTGCTCGAGGACGACGTGATGATGGGAGGGCAAACCGGATCATCGGGTCATCTGACCATCCATAAAGGCGCCATCGTTTACGCGCAAGCCGGGGTTGGTCACGATGTTCCCGAAGGCGCCACGGTATCGGGTTCGCCGGCATTCGAAGCCCGGCTCTGGATCCGCGCGGCGACGGCGTTTCAGAAGCTGCCCGATCTGCTCAAGCAAGTGCGTGAGACCGAGCGCAGAGTGAAGGAGCTGGAGGGCAGGCTGAAGGAATTGGAAAGCAGGGCAAGCGCGACAAGCTGAGAATCAGCATTGCCTCGAATCAAGAGTGTGTCAACCTGTGGCGGGTCTGGCAGCCCGCCGAGCGGCAGGCTGATTGACAATCGGCTGCCGGTTAACAACCTGCCCTACAAGAGTCAGCGGGGCTAGCATAGGGGTGTGAAAGCCCGAAATAATTTCATTCGATGTTCGAGATGCTTCTCTGCCGCGGCCGCTTTTGGCATTGCCCTGATGTTCGCCTCGGCATCCGCGGCGCTTGCGGAGGAGCACTCGCTTACGCTGCGCCAGGTTCTGGATCTGGCCGCGCGGCAGAACAGCGATGTCCTCCTGGCGCGCCTCGATGCGCAACGCGCCGAACAGGGCATCCGCATCGCGCGCGATCCGTTTGTGCCGAAGGTATACGCCGGCAGCGGGCTGGCGTATACCTACGGATTTCCCGCCTCGATTGACGGCAGCGCGCCGAGCGTGGTGCAAGTGAGAAGCTCGATGTCGATTTACAATCGCCCGCAAAGTTATGAACTGGCGGAATCGCGCGAGAATGCGCGCGGCGCGCATATGGATGCGCAGGCGAAGTCGGATGAAGTGGCGTATCGCGCCGCAGTCGCGTTTCTGGATGCGTTCGAATTATCGAAGGAAGTGAGTGCGCTCGCCGGGGCGGAAACGAGCCTTGCCAAAGTCGCGGAGACCATGGCGGCGCGGGTTCAGGAAGGGGCCGAGCTGCCGGTGGAGGGCAAACGCGCGAACGTGAATCTGGCGGTGGCGCGGCAGCGAGGGGAGGCGGCCCGAGACGATCTCGAGGCTGCGGAGATAGCGCTCGCCGTGGTTGCGGGCTTCCCGGCCTCCGATCGGGTGCACGCGGTAGAATCCGCGAAAGTCAACGGTCCCGAGTTCCAATCCGAACAGGAATGTATCGACCTGGCGATCAGGAATCACAAAGAGCTGCAGAGGCTGCAGTCGTCGGTAATGGCGAAGCAACTGGAAATGCGGGCACAGAACTCGCAAAGGCTGCCGCAGGTAAACCTGGTGGCGCAATACGAGCTGTTTGCGAAGTACAACAACTTCCAGGAGTACTTCACCCGGTTCCAGCGCAACAATGCCGAGCTGGGTATCAGCGTTTTGTTTCCCTTGCTGGGGGGCACAGCGGTAAAGGGTCTGATGGAGCAGGCGGCTACGGATATTGCGAAGCTTCGGCTTCAGATCAACGATACGCGCAATCAGGTTACGCTGAACGCACGGCGCGGCTTTCTGGAACTGCGGAAGGCTGAGTCGGCGCGCGAGCTGGCGCGCGAGCAATTGGAGCTGGCGCGCGACGATCTTTCGGTATTGATATCGCAGATGACGGAAGGGCGAGTGCCGCTGAGCCGGGTGGAGCAGGCGAGAGTGTCCGAGAACGATCGCTGGCTGGCCTGGTACAGCGCGGACACCAACCTGGAGCGCGCGCGTCTGGCGCTTTTGCGGGATACCGGGACGCTGCTCGCAGCGCTCAACGCGGGGCCGGAGTCGAATCCTTGAGGGATGGGCGACCAGGGGGTCCGCCCCACCGGGCGTGGAAGCGCCGAGACGAGCCTCGGCGCGGCAGGCACGAGTGCCCGCGCCACGTTAGGGCCTGGCAACTACGCGCGGATGGCGCTGGCACACGCTACACTGACTAACAATATGGATGACCATCAGCTCGAACCGGCAGCAGGAAGCGCGGCAATTTCCTGGAATGCCGAGCAGTATGCGAACGCGCATCCCAACTCGACGCCGGCCATCGACATCCACGAACTGCGAAAGGAATATAACGGCGTACCTGCCGTGGATGGCTTGACGATTTCCGTTCCGGCGGGATGCTTCTTTGGCTTTCTCGGGCCGAACGGCGCCGGCAAGACCACCACGATCCGCATGCTGGTGGGTCTGGCGCAGCCGGCCTCAGGGTCGATTAGCGTTCTGGGTATGCCGATGCCGGAAAAGGCGTACGAGGTGCGCAAGCAGATCGGCCTCGTGCCTGACGACAGCTTGCTGTTCGATCATCTGACCGGCGCGGAATACCTGCAATTTGTGGCGCGCATGTATGGGCTCGCGCGGCCGGTGGCCAAGGAACGCGCGGCCGAGCTGCTGGGGCTGTTCGAGCTGGATCGGGAAACCGGGAAGCTGGTTGGCGAATATTCGAAGGGCATGCGGAAGCGCGTAGCCATGGCGGCGGCGCTGATCCATCGGCCCAAGCTGTTTCTGATGGATGAGCCTTTTGAGGGCGTGGATGCGGTAGGGGCGAGGCTGATGAAGGACATCCTGCTCGAACAGGCGCGTCGCGGCAATACGGTGTTCCTCACTTCGCACGTGCTCGAGGTCGTGGAGCGTTTGTGCGATCGAATGGCGATCATCAATCGCGGCAAGGTGGTGGTGGAAGGGACGCTGGATGAGCTCCGCGCGCAGGCGCAGGACGGGTCGGGATCGCTCGAGGAGATTTTCGTGCGCGTGGTAGGCGCGAAGCCGATGCCCGCAAACCTGGAGTGGCTGTGAGCCAACAAATCACATTATGAGTGAGCAAATCAGGGCGATTGTCTGGGCGCAGTTCAGGACCATTCGCAATTACCTGCCGCGGACCAGCCTGGGGGCATTTCTGCTCGCGCTGATCACGCTGCTTTGGTACGGCCTGTTCTGCTTCGGCGCGGTTGTGCTTGCCGAGGGGATGAAGTATGTGTCCATGGATAAGCTGCGGCTTTACTTTCCCGCCGGAATGCTCGCGCTGCTCTTGTTCTGGCAGATTTTTCCTGTGCTGACCATGTCGAGTGGCTGGTCGCTCGAGCTGAACAAGCTGTTGATATATCCGATTCATCCCCGCACATTGTTTGTTGTGGAATTGATGCTGCGGTTCACCACTTCGCCGGAATCGCTGATTCTCCTGGTTGGCGCGATTTGGGGTCTACTCGCGCATCCGGGAATGCATGGCTGGTGGCCGGTGTTGCTGCTGCTCTATGTTCCATTCAATCTGTTCTTGTCGCTGGTAGTTCGCGAGTGGATGATGACCCTGTTTCGCCGGAAGCGGCTGAGAGAAGTGTTGATGCTGCTAATTGTGTCGGTGAGCGTGGTGCCATCGCTGCTGGCCAACACCTCGCTCGGCGAGTTCTTGAGGCCGTATTATCTACGCGCGGCGGATGGCCCGGGCACACCCTGGCACGAGTTCGCTTTACTCGGGCTGGGCCGCCCCGGTTTGCTATCGGTGGCAGCGGTTATGTTCTGGCTGCTTCTTGCCTGGTGGCTGTCGGTGCGCCGATTCGCGGCATCGCTTAGGCTCGACTTCAGCCAGACTGGCGGCGAAAGCATGCCGGCGAGGGGAACTGCGAAGCCGTCCAGGCCAGGCTTGATACAAATGCTCGCTAACTTCGTCTCGGGTTTTCTGCCCGACCCGTATGCGGCGCTGGTGGAAAAGGACGTGAGCTCGCTTTTGCGGACGCCCCGATTTCGAGTGCTCTTTGGCATGGCGTGCTTTTTCAGCGTCGTGATTTTCTTTCCGATGGCGTTTGGCCGGCATGGAGCCAGCTTTCTGGCGAGTAACTACGTTGCCTTCGTCAATACTTACGGCATGTTGATTTGCGGCGAAGTATTGATCTGGAATGTTTTTGGTTTTGACCGCCGCGCCTCGCAGCTTTACTACATCAGCCCGGCCGGATTCAAGCAGGTCCTGCTGGCAAAGAACCTGGTGGCGGCATTTTTTATTAGCATCCAAACGCTGGTGGTGGTGTCGGCTTCTTTCGTGATGCCGATCCACAGCGACGTGGGCGCGATTATAGGCGGAATTCTGATTTCCGGTGTGGTGTTCTTTTTCTTTCTGGCGGCGGGCAATTACTCTAGCGTCTCGTTCCCGCGGGCGGTCCAACCGAACCAGACGTTTCGGAGGCAGGCAGGCGGCAAGACGCAATTGATCTTATTCGCTTGCTATCTGCTGATGGCGATCCCGATCGGGCTCGCGTTCCTGGCCCGCTGGGCGACCGGCAAAGACGCGGCGTTCTTCGCCGTGCTGACTTTCGACTTGTTTACGGCGGCGTGCTTTTACTATGTGTCGCTGGAGCCGGTGATGGCGATTGGCATACGGGATCGTGAGCGCATCATCGATGCGCTGTCAAAAGGCGCCGATCCGATTGGGCTGGGTTTGTCGTAGGCCAGGGGCCAGGGGCCAGGGGCTGAGAACGCTCCCTTACGGTCGCGTCTCGGCTAGCGGTTTTGGGCCGGCTCCAGCGCGGGGTCAGGCGGAACAGAAGGGGGAACTAGTGAGGCGCGTCTCGGGTTGGGTGTTGGGCGTCACGGCTCTTGCGGTGTTCTCGATTTCGGCGCTAGCTGGCGATACAACGGCTAGCCGCAAAGAGGATGTGCTGTGGGACAAGCTGGGTGAATCGATACAGGCCGAGGATCGTGCGCTTGACGGCGTGCTGGGCGTGCTGATCGTGGATCTGAAGACGGGCCGCCAGTGGGCTTACCACGCCGACGAAGTGTTTCCGACCGCGAGCACGATCAAACTGGCGTTGCTCGCCGAGCTTTACCACCAGGAGCAGCAGGCGCGGGATGGAAAGCCCGGAAACGCGCGACTCGCTGACCGGTATACGGTGCGCGGCGAGGACATTGTGGCCGACAGCGCGATCATGGAGAACCTGACGCCGGGCGTGACCATGGTGACCAATCGCGACCTGGCCGGGATGGTGGTGGCAGTGAGCGATAACGCCGCGACCAACGTACTGATCGACCGCGTGACATTTTCGCGCGTGAACCAGCTCCTGGACAGCCTGGGCGCGCGTGAGACCAGACTGCAACGCAAGATGATGGACCTGAAAGCGGCCCAGGAGGGCAGAGAGAATATCGCCACACCGCGGCAAATAGGCGTTTTGCTCGAAAGCATCTTTCAGGGCAAGTTGTTTGGCGCTGAGCTGACCAAAGACTTCTTCCGTTTGCTCACCACCACGAAAGACAGTTGGATGCCCCGTTTGCTGCCGGAAAGCGTGAAGATCGCCAACAAACCAGGGACGCTGGCCGGGGTCCGCAACGACGCGGGAATAGTTTTCGTGCCGGAGCGCCCGTTCGTGCTGGTGGTGATGACGACCTATGACAACGATGAGCGCCAGGCTGAGGATGTAATCAGCAGGATTGCGCGGGATGCCTACCGGATGTTCGACCTGCTATCTGTGTCAACCGAGTACGGGCGGCAGATTACCGAGAAGAACAGCCACTAAAACGAGGGCGAAAACACGTACGATCACAGCCTGAAGGCTGTGCCACAGTCGGCTTATGAGAGATGCAGGCTAGCTGGCAAAAGCGGGCCGCTCGGCGTCCTCTTGCAGCACGGTCTCGTTGAAGCTGTAGCCAAAGCCGCGCACGGAGCGGATCAGGTTCGGATTAGCTGGATCGGTCTCAATCTTTTGCCGCAGGCGGAGCACGTAGACATCCACCGTACGGTCGGTCACGGCGCGGTCGTGACCCCAAACCGCGTCCAGAAGCTGCTCACGGCTAAAGACTACCCCAGGGCGGGACATCAGAAACTCGAGCAGGCGGAACTCCGTGGCGGTTAAAGACAGAGGCTGTGAGCCCAGCCTGACCCGGCAGGTGGTGCGGTCGAGCTCAATCGTCCCGGCGCGCAATACGCGCACGGCGGCGGTTTGGCCTCGGAACTGGATCTTGATGCGGGCGATCAATTCGCGAACAAAGAAGGGTTTGACGATGTAATCGTTGGCGCCCAGCTCCAGGCCGACAATCCGGTCGGTTTCCGAGGCTCGAGCAGTGAGGAAAATCACCGGAATATGCGCCAATTCCGAATGCGCCCGGATGCCCTTGCAAATGTCGAGGCCATCCGAATCGGGGAGCATAATATCCAGGAGGATGAGGTCGGGGCGCTCGCGCCGGCAGAGCTCGATGGCGCCCTTGCCGGTTTGGGAGCCGGCAAGCGTAAAGCCTTCCTTTTCCAGGTTGTATTTGAGTAGCGCAAACAGATCGGCGTCATCCTCAATAAGAGCGATTTTCTTCATAAGAGCACTCGGCGGGGATTCCTACAAGTTCACGATTACACAGTAACGCTTGCCGCGTGACAAATTGATTACATTTGTGTGAATAGGAACTGAATTGAACTACAGCGTCTGTCCGCTTGCTGACGCGCGCGGTCCACTGCTGTTGGCGGCCTGCACCGAACCGCGACCGTCACGGAGCGGACGCCGATAAATCGCCTCTGCCAAATGGCATAGGGCGCGGTCTGGCAATTGGCGGACGCGAACCTTTACACAAATCGAAGAAACTTTGAAGGTGCAACCCGAAATCGACCGTCCCGCGCGAACCGGCGTTATAGAAGACCTGCCTAACGGAAATCATTTGTCTGATGGAGGCCCGCCTTCCCGTTCAAAACACCGGGGCCTGTACTGGCTGGCGGGCTTGTTGCTCCTGGCAGTCGCGGCGACGGCCTTTTATCTGGTGGTGCAACCGAAGATGACCGGCCAAGCTCAGACCAAGGCAGGGAGGGGTGGAGGGCGAGGGCGCGGATTCGGCGTGGTGCCGGTGACGGCGACGGTGGCAAAGCGAGGCGACATCGGCGTCTACATCAGCAATATTGCGACCGTGACACCGATTGCTACGGTGACCGTTAAATCACGAGTGGACGGTCAACTGATGGAAGTCGATTTCAAGGAAGGCCAGATGGTGCAGAAGGGAGACCTGCTCGCGGTGATCGATCCACGCCCCTACCAGGCGGCGGTGGAACAGAACGAGGGCCAGCTCGCGCGCGATGAAGCGATTCTCAAGAACGCGCTGATCGATCTGGATCGATACAAGATGATATGGACGCAGAAGGCGATTCCCAAGCAACAACTCGATACCCAGGAGGCGACCGTCCTTCAGGACCAGGGGACCGTGAAGCTGGATCAGGGCCAGCTCGACAGCGCGCGAGTGAATTTGGATTACACGCGGATTACATCGCCGATCACGGGCCGCGTGGGACTGCGCCTGGTGGACCCAGGCAATATCGTTCACGCCACGGATACGACCGGATTGCTGGTGATTACGCAACTGCAGCCGATTACGGTGATCTTCAGCATCGCCGAAGATTACGTAAACGATGTTGCCGGCCAGCTTCGAGCGGGAAACTCGCTTCCCGTGGAAGCGTTGGACCGCGATCAGCTCACCGAAATCGCGCACGGCTCATTGCTGACAACCGATAACGAGATCGACACCACCACCGGGACGCTTCGATTAAGGGCAATTTTCCCGAATACGGATCTCAAGCTGTTCCCCAACCATTTTATAAACGCCAAGCTGCTGGTGCGAACGCTGCACAACGCAACGCTGGTGCCGAGCGCGGCGATCCAGCGCAACGAGCAAATGGCGTACGTTTACACGGTGAAGCCCGACCAGACGGTGATCTCGCAGCAGGTCGACGTGCAAACCACCGATGGAATCACCACCGCGGTAAGCGGCCTGAAGCCGGGCGTCACCGTGGTGACGGATGGTTTTGACAAGCTCCAGGATGGGTCGAAGATCTCGATCAAGCAGGGAGACGGCGCTGATCGCCAGGCGGGAGGCGCTGCCCGGGGCAAGCACGGAGCGGCCGGCGGGCAACCTGCGGCGGGCGGGCAGCCTGCAGCGGGCGGCGATTCCACCCAGACGACGGCCACGCCCAGACGGCATGGCACAAGTCATAACCAGGCAACTGGCAAGGGAGCGGCTCAGTGAGTCCTTCCCAGCCGTTCATTCTCCGTCCCGTGGCGACCACGCTGCTGATGATCGCGATTCTGCTGGTCGGAGCGGTGGCTTACAAGCAGTTGGCCGTCTCAGCGCTGCCGGAAGTCGACTACCCGATTATTCAGTGTTTGACCTTCTACCCTGGAGCAAGTCCGGATGTGATGGCCTCGGCGGTGACCGCGCCGCTCGAGAAGCAGTTCGGGCAAGTTCCGGGTCTCAACCAGATGACCTCGATCAGCGCGTCCGGGGCATCCGTCATCACGCTGCAATTTCTGCTGAATTTGAACATCGATGTGGCCGAGCAGGAGGTGCAAGCCGCCATCAACGCAGCCCAAACCTATCTTCCCCCCGATCTGCCGACACCGCCGATATACAGCAAAACGAATCCGGCGGACGCTCCGATTCTAACCCTGGCGCTTTCTTCGAAAACGCTGCAGCTTTCGAAGGTCGAGGATTACGCCGACACGCGCATGGCGCAGAAGATCTCGCAATTGCCGGGCGTTGGCCTGGTTAGCATCAGCGGAGGCCAAAAGCCGGCAGTGCGGATACAAACCAACCCGATGCAACTGGCCTCGTACGGTCTGAATCTTGACGACGTTCGTACCTCGCTGATTGCCACCAGCGTGGATCAGGCCAAAGGCTCGTTCGACGGCCCGCACCAGTCTTATCAGATTGGCGCTAACGATCAGATCCTCACCAGCAAAGACTACCGCGAGGTAGTTGTGGCGTTCAAGAATGGGGCGCCGGTGATGCTGAAAGATGTCGCGAACGTGCTGGATGGCGCGGAGAACGTCAAGCAGCTCGCGTGGATGGGGGAGGGCGGAGAAGGAGGCGGCATCACCCCCGCCGTGATTATGAATATCCAGCGGCAGCCCGGCGCCAACATCATTCAGGTTGTCGACAGTATCAAGGCGCTGATGCCGCGGCTTCGCAACACCTTGCCTTCCTCGGTCAACGTAAAGATTCTGACTGACCGGACGCTCACGGTGCGAGCGTCGGTGGAAGACGTACAGTTCGAGCTTATGCTTACCGTGGGCCTGGTGGTGATGGTGATCTTTCTGTTCCTGCGCACGCTTTCGGCCACCGTGATTCCGAGCGTGGCGGTGCCGCTGTCACTCGTCGGAACATTTGCCGTGATGTACGCGCTGGGCTACAGCCTGAATAATCTAACGCTCATGGCGCTGACCATCTCGACGGGCTTCGTGGTGGATGATGCCATTGTGATGATCGAGAACATCAGCCGCTATGTCGAGCAAGGCGAGCCGCCATTGCAGGCGGCTCTGAAGGGCGCGGGAGAAATCGGCTTCACGATTGTTTCGCTGACCATCTCGCTGATCGCGGTGCTGATTCCGCTGCTGTTCATGGGCGACATCGTGGGCCGCCTGTTCCGGGAGTTCGCCGTCACGCTAAGCGTCACCATTCTGGTGTCGGCGGTGGTGTCGCTCACCCTGACACCCATGCTGTGCGCCAAGATGCTGAAACACAAGCCAGCCGCGAAGCAAGGACTTTTCTATCGCTTGTCGGAAAGGGCTTTCGAGGAAACCATCAAATTCTACGGCAAGACGCTCACTTTCGTGTTGAGGTTCCGCACGATCACGCTGCTGGTGGCGCTGGGGACGCTGGTGCTGACCATCTACCTTTACGCCTATATTCCGAAGGGTTTCTTCCCGGTGCAGGACACGGGCTTGATTCAAGGTGTGTCGGAGACCGATCAGGATATCTCGTTCGCAGAAATGGGCAACCGGCAGAAGCAGCTCGCGGGAATCATCCTGAAAGATCCGGCGGTGGAAAGTCTGTCGTCGTTCATTGGCGTGGACGGCACAAACATGACGCTGAATACCGGGCGCATCCAGATCAACCTGAGGCCTCTCGAAGAGCGCAAGATCAACGCGACCGATATTATCCGCCGCCTTCAGCCGCAGCTCGCCAAAGTCGAAGGCATCACGCTTTTCATGCAGCCCATCCAGGACTTGAGCGTCGAGGACCGCGTTAGCAAGACGCTGTTTCAATACACGCTGGAAGACCCGGACGCGAACGAACTGGCGAGCGTGGGCGCAAGCTTTGTCGACAAGCTGAAAGAGCTTCCCGAACTCTCCGACGTGGCGAGCGACCTGGCGACGCACGGGCTGGCCACGCGCATTGTCTTTGACAGGCAGACGGCCGCGCGGATGGGCATTACCGCGCAGGCCATCGACGCTGCGTTGTACGATGCGTTCGGGCAGCGGCAGATCGCCACCCTTTTCACGCAGCTAAACCAATATCACGTGGTGATGGAAGTGAATCCCACGTTCCAGCGCGATCCCACGCAATTGCAGAACATATACATTCGATCGGCCGCCGGCGGCGAAGTGCCGATGAGCGCGTTCACGACTTTTCGGCAGGATTCAGCGCCGATTTCCATCACCCACCAGGGTCAGTTTCCGGCCACCACGATCTCGTTCAACCTCGCGGGGAACGCATCGCTGGGTGAGGCGGTGGAAGCTGTGAAGAAGACGGAACAGGAAGCGCACTTCCCGCCCGCCATGCAGGCCGCATTTCAAGGCACAGCGGCGAGTTTCCAGGCCTCGCTGACGAACGAACCCATCCTGATTCTGGCCGCTTTGGTCACGGTCTACCTGGTGCTGGGAGTTCTGTATGAGAGCTACATCCACCCGATCACGATTCTTTCGACGCTGCCCTCGGCCGGAGTGGGGGCGATTCTCGCGCTGTTGATTTGCCACCAGGAACTGACTGTGGTGGCGATCATCGGCATCGTGCTGCTGATCGGCATCGTGAAGAAGAACGCGATCATGATGATCGACTTTGCGCTCGAGGCCGAGCGCGCTCAAGGCATGGAGCCGTACGACGCGATCCACCAGGCGTGCCTGCTGCGATTCCGCCCGATCATGATGACCACGATGGCGGCGCTGCTGGGCGGGGTTCCGCTTGCTTTCGGACAAGGGACAGGTTCCGAACTTCGGCGCCCGCTGGGTATCTCGATCATTGGCGGCCTGCTGCTGAGCCAGCTCCTGACGCTCTACACGACGCCGGTGATTTATCTCTTTTTCGATTCAATCGCGCGGCGCTTCAGGGGAAAGAGCAGCGCGCGCGTCGAGACGGGTAGAAGCGGGGAACTGGCAGGAGCTGAATCATGAGCCTCTCGTCGCCGTTTATCCATAGGCCAGTAGCTACCACGCTGCTCACCGTGGCGGTGGCGCTCTCAGGCGCGGTGGCTTACGGCTTGCTGCCGGTTTCGCCTTTGCCCCAGGTTGACTTCCCGACTATCTCGGTTTCGGCTGCCCTGCCGGGCGCCGCTCCCGAGACTATGGCTTCGTCGGTAGCGACGCCACTCGAACGGCAGTTCGGGCGCATCGCGGCCGTCACCGAAATGACGTCGTCGAGCACGCTCGGTGCAACCAGTGTCACGCTGCAGTTCGATCTGAATCGCGACATCAATGCCGCCGCGCGAGACGTGCAGGCTGGGATTAACGCGGCGCGCGGATATCTGCCGACCGACTTGCCGGGCAACCCGAGCTATCGCAAAGTGAACCCGGCTGACGCGCCGATCATGATCATTTCGCTCACCTCGCCCAAACTTTCCCCCGGCCAGCTTTACGACGTGGGGTCGACAATTCTGGCGCAGAAGCTGTCGCAGCTCCAGGGCGTCGGCCAGGTGTTTGTGGGCGGCAGCTCACTGCCCGCGGTTCGGATCGACCTGAATCCGAATCAAGTGAACGCGTATGGCTTGCAACTCGACGACGTTATGAAGGCGGTGGCGGCGGAAACCTCGAACGAACCGAAAGGCTGGTTCGAGAGCGAGGGGCGAAGCTTCCAAATCACCGCTAACGATCAACTTACGAAGGCCAAGGACTACCGGCCGCTGCTGGTGGGGTACAACAACGGAGCCGCCATTCGCCTGTCTGACATAGCCAACGTCCAGGATGCAGTCGAAGACGTCCGATCAGGCGGACTTGCCGACGGAAAGCGAGCCGCGCTCCTTGTGATATTCCGTCAGCCGGGCGCCAATATTATCGACACCGTGGATCGCATCAAGGCGGAGTTTCCGCGGATGAAAGCATCCATCAATCCGAGCATCAGCCTGGGAACGGCGATGGATCAGACCATCACGATCCGGGCGTCGGTTCACGATGTGCAGCGAACCATGATGATCTCGATTGTGCTGGTGGTTTTCGTCGTCTTCATTTTCCTGCGGGACTGGCGAACGACGCTGATCCCGAGCGTCGCGGTACCCGTATCCCTGATCGGGACTTTTGGCTTCATGTATCTGTTGCATTACAGCATCGACAACCTCTCACTGATGGCGCTGACGATTGCCACCGGATTTGTGGTGGATGACGCCATCGTGGTGATTGAAAACATCACCCGGTATCGGGAACAAGGCATGCGAGCCATGGCTGCCGCGCTCAAGGGCGCTTCGGAAATCGGGTTTACGGTGCTTTCCATCAGCATCTCGCTGGTGGCCGTATTCACGCCGATTCTGATGATGGGCGGCATCATCGGGCGCCTGTTTCGCGAGTTCGCGGTTGTGCTGTCGATCACGATCATGGTTTCGCTTGTCATTTCCCTGACGACTACGCCCATGATGTGCGCGCGGCTGCTGAAAGACGATCAACTGCACGGCTGGCTCTACCGCGCTACCGAGCGCCTCTTTCAAATGCTGCTCAGTGGCTATCGCGGGACGCTGGCTTTCGCGCTGCGCTACTCGGCGGTGACGGCGGTGATTTTCATTGCCACGTGCTGTCTCAACGTTTACATGTTCTCGAAGATCCCCAAGGGCTTCTTTCCCCAGCAGGACACGGGGCGGCTGAATGGCCAAATCCTGGGCGACCAGGTTTCGTCGTTCCAGGCGATGCGGGGGCGCCTGCTGCGGCTTATGCAAATTGTCGATGAAGATCCTGGAGTCGGCGCAGTAACCGGATTCACCGGTGGCGGCGGCGGATCGACCGTCAACACGGGGCGCTTCTTCATTGCCCTGAAACCGCTCGGCGAACGGCATGGCGATAGCGCGGACACGATCATCGAACGCCTTCGCCCCAAGCTGAACCAGGTGCCGGGCGCAACCCTGTTCTTGCAGGCTGTCCAGGATGTTCGCATGGGAGGGCGCCAGAGCGGCTCGCAATACCAATACACGCTGACTAGCGACAAGCTTGACGAGCTCAACTATTGGGCTCCGCAGTTGCTCAACCGGCTGAAAAAAGTTCGGGAGCTCACTGACCTGAACTCCGATCAGCAGGACAGGGGTCTCCAGGCAAATCTTGTCATTGACCGGCAAACCGCGGCCCGGCTCGGAATCACTCCCGCGGCGATTGACTCGATTTTGTATTCGGCATTCGGACAACGCCAGATCGCGACCACATACACGCAGCTAAACCAGTACCACGTGGTGATGGAGGTGGACCCGATTTTCTGGCAGGATCCCATGGGATTGCGCAGCATTTATGTGAAGTCGAGCACAGGTGGAGAAGTGCCGCTGGCCACGTTTACCCACTATGGGCCGGCGGTGGCGCCACTCGCCGTAGCGCATCAGGGTCAATTCCCCGCCGTCACGCTTTCCTTCAACCTGGCGCCGGGAGTGGCGCTTGGCCAGGCCGTGGACATCATCAACCAGGCGCAAAGCGAAATGGGCATGCCTTCGACGATCATCGGCAGTTTCGCCGGGACTGCGCAGGCCTTCCAGGCATCGCTCAAGAATGAGCCGCTGCTGATACTGGCAGCGCTGGTTTCCGTCTACATCGTGCTCGGCATATTGTATGAGAGCTTCATTCACCCCATCACGATTCTCTCGACGCTGCCTTCGGCTGGGGTTGGCGCCATGCTCGCGCTCAACCTGTTCCATATCGAGCTGAGCGTGATCGCGCTGATCGGAATCATTCTGTTGATCGGCATCGTCAAGAAGAACGCGATTATGATGATCGACTTCGCTCTTGAAGTGGAGCGGCGGGACAAGAAATCCGCCAAGGAAGCGGCGTTCGAAGCCTGCCTGCTGCGGTTCCGGCCCATTATGATGACCACCATGGCGGCGCTGTTTGGCGGCCTGCCGCTGGCGCTGGGTCACGGAACGGGCGCCGAGATAAGACGGCCGCTGGGCATCACGATTGTAGGCGGCCTGATTCTCAGCCAGGTATTGACGCTATACACAACGCCGGTGATTTACGTTTACATGGATCAATTCCGTGTCTTTCTGTCGCGGCTCGCCGCCAGCTTGAAGCCGTCGCCGCGCCGCACGCCGGATGCTTTGGGGAACGCTTAGAACGACAATGTCGACCCCATACAAAATCATTCGGGAGCCGGATCCGGGGCGAGGCGCGGTGACGCTGCTGCTGAACGGGAAGTTCGGCGCGGACGCGCTGGCCGACCTGGAGCGGGATATTTTCGCCGCGCGGCAGGCGCAGCAGGAAGTTTATCTGGACATGAGCGAGGTAACGCTGATCGATCGTAAATCCGCGCGGTTCTTTGCCAACCAGAGGGTAAGGGACGTGAAGCTGGTGAATTGTCCCAGCTACCTGCAGCACTGGATCATGCGAGGCGCCTGATGAAAGCGATGACGAAAGGGAACAGTTACTGCGAAATGCGAGTGTTTGAAATAGGAAAGGTTCTGGCGATTGCCGCCCTGCTGGGTGCCCTCAGCGCCTGCAACATTACGCCGAAGTATGTGCCCCCGCCGCCCAACGCGCCTCAAGCCTACAAAGAAGCGGCGCCGACTGAATACAAGGAAGGCACTGGCTGGCGCGCGGCGGCGCCGAAAGACGATCAGATCAGCGTGAACTGGTGGGATTTGTATCAGGACCGCGATCTCGCCGCGCTCGAGGAGCAGGTTAAGAACGCGAACTATACTATCGCCCAGGCCGAAGCGACATTTCGCCAGGCCAGGGCGCTGACGCTGCAGGCGCGCGCCCAACTGTATCCATCCATCACCACCAGCCCCTCCTACTCGAACTCGCGTTCCTCGCCGTACCCGGCTCGCCCCGGCCAGCCAACTACATCCCCGGCCCTCAACACTTTTTCGCTGCCGTTCGACGCTACCTGGCAGCCGGATCTTTTCGGGCGCCTTCATAATACTGTCGCGGAGAACGCCCTTCAGGCCCAGGCGAGCGCCGGCGACCTGGCTGCCTCCTTGCTTACGCTGCAGTCGGAGCTAGCGGTTGACTATTACGAAGTTCGATCGCTCGACGACCAGAAACACTTGCTGGATGCAACCGTGGCGGCTTATCGCGATAACACTCGCTTGACCAGCGTGCGCTTTGATGGCGGCATTGCTTCGGAAGAGGATGTTTCCGAGGCCGAGACGCAGTTGGATTCCACGATTGCCCAGGCCACCGATGTCGGGGTGGCGCGGTCGCAGTATGAACATGCGATTGCCGTGCTGATAGGCAAGACCCCTGCGAACTTCGAGCTCGCGGTGGCGCCCTTCCATTCAATTCCTCCGCCGATACCGGTCGGGATCCCGTCGGAACTGCTTGAGCGGCGGCCGGACATCGCAGCCGCGGAACGCCGCATTGCCGCCGCCAACGCCGAAATTGGAATCGCGAAATCGGCGTTCTATCCCACGCTGACGCTGAGCGCGGCGGCCGGCCTGACGGGTTCCAGCCTGGTGAACTGGTTCACCTGGCCGGCGCGGGTGTGGTCTGTCGGGCCGCAACTGGCCCAGACGCTGTTCGAGGTGGGCGGCCGCCAGGCGGTGACCGCGCAAGCGATAGCCATCTACGATGGCGCCGTCGCCAATTACCGGCAGACTGTGCTGACCGCGTTTCAAAACGTGGAAGACAACCTCTCGGCGCTGCGGGTTCTGGCGCAGGAACGCGGTGAGCAGGAGACAGCGGTGAAAACGGCGCAAAAGACGCTCGACCTGGCCATGGTGCGCTACACCGGCGGAGTGGACAGCTATCTGAACGTGATCACGGCGCAAACCGCATTGCTGACCAGTCAATTGACGCAGATCAGCATCGAGCTGCGCCAGATGACGGCGAGCGTGCAGCTAGCGGAGGGCTTGGGCGGCGGGTGGAACATCCAGCAATTGCCGGCCTTGGCTGACATGACGGCAAAGAATCCGCAGTCGCCAAACGGGCTGCCAGTGCCGGTGATAGGAAGCAACGGGGCTGCGCCGGCCGCTTCGGCTCCTGCGCAACGGTAACGACGGACAAATTCCGGCCGCTGCGGAGCGCCTGGAAGCCCGGCGAAGACCGCTTCCTTTGGTGGCGGCTCGCCGCGCAGGCCTTTCGACGGGTAACAGCGCCATCAGCGATCAACTATGAGTTGATCGAGTGCGGCTGAAAGCCGACCGCTGATGGCTGACAGCTTTTTGTCTCAGCCGTTGCCCAAATACATCACGTGAACGTAGGTTCCCAGCCTCACGTTGAAGGCCAGATACCAGCCAGGGTGGTCGGGATCTTCGTAGATCACGACTTGATCCGAATCCCAGAGCCAGCCGGTGCAGAATCCGACATCGTAGGGCGCAACACTAAAGTAGAAGCCGCCAAACCAGAATCGATCCGGACCTCCGCCTACCAGGCGGAACTGGTGGCTGGGGCCGAATCCTCCCGTGAAGTGCCCGTGCTCCCACGGATGGTCAAGGTGATAATGCGGGTCGTTAGGTCCGGTATCGTGCCCGATCCACTTGCCGTTCGTGTGGACGTGCGGCGCATTCGGATGCCCCGCCTTATCCTGATATCCCGCCGGTGTGGGCTTCGCCTTTTTAACGGCCACCGGCCCGTGCTCCGGTGGCTTCGCAACAGGTTCCTTGGCGCGCTGGCTTAACCCCGGCAAAGTCGCCAGCAGCAGAACGCCGGCAACGGCAAACATTCGAGTTAACTTAGAGTTCACTTATCCTCCTGATCGCTAACCCCCGCCGCGCTTCTTACCGCGCTTCTTTGGATGAAGTCGCGGCGCGAGTGCCTTTCCAGTTTACTCACTAGCTGGGTTTGCGTGCTCCTGGTAACAACCCTTGCCCGCTACCGCCGCGCCCTAAGTCCGGCCGCCACGGCTCACCGGGCCGCGTGGTACGCTGATGTTTCTACGCGCGTTTCCCGCGCCGCCGTTTCGAAATCTATGGCAGATCCAAAGCTTTACGTGGTGCCGCTTGGCGGTTTGGGCGAGTTCGGCATGAACTCGATGGCACTGCGATACGGCGATGAGATCATCGTCATCGATGCCGGGATGATGTTCCCCGACGCGGAGCTGCTGGGCGTCGATATTGTCACTCCCGATTTCAGTTACCTCGAGCAAAATGCGGCCAATGTCCGGGCTCTGATTCTTACGCACGGGCACGAAGATCACATCGGGGCCGTGCCCTTTCTGCTCGGCCAGTTAAACGTCCCGGTCTACGGGACGGAGTTCACCCTCGCTCTAGTTGAACGCCGCCTCGAAGAACACGAATTACTCGACGATGCGCGATTGCATACCGTAAAGGCCGGCGACCGCATTCAGCTTGGCCCTTTCGGGGTCGAGTTCATCCACGTCACGCACTCGATAGCCAGTTCGGTGGCGCTGGCCGTTACCACACCGCTCGGCGTCGTCATCCACACGGGCGATTTCAAGGTCGATCCCACCCCGCTCGACAACGAGCTGTTCGATCTCCATACCTTTGCGGACTACGGCAAGCGCGGAGTGCTGCTGTTGATGAGCGACTCGACCAACGTCGACAGGCCGGGCTATACCGAGAGCGAGCGGGCCGTCCGTCCGCGTCTTGAGGAACTATTCGTCCGCAGCGCGAAGCGGCTGATCGTCAGTTGCTTTTCGAGCAGTATTCACAGACTCCAGCAGATTCTGGATCTGGCCGATGAATATGGCCGGAAGGTTGCCTTCCTGGGGCGGAGCATGGTCAGCGCGACGGAGATCGCTCATGAGCTGGGCCTGCTGACTATTCCCGATTCAGTGCTGGTGCGGCCGCAGGACATCATGCAGATGTCGCCGGACAAGGTGGCAGTGGTCGTATCCGGCACCCAGGGTGAGCCGATGTCGGCGCTCTCCCGGGTTGCCGTGGATAACCACAAAAACCTGTACGTCGAGGCCGGCGACACGGTGGTTTTGAGCTCACGCATTATTCCGGGAAACGAAAAAGCGATTTACCGCATGATCAATCACTTCGCCCGCCGGGGCGCGGAGATTGTGTACGGGAGCATGAGCCCGCCGGTGCATGTCTCCGGCCATGCCAGCGAAGAAGAGCTTAAGTTAATCCTGAACCTGGTGCGCCCCCGGTATTTTGTCCCTATCCACGGAGAGTACCGGCAGCTTGCGCGTCACGCCAAACTGGCCCAACATTTGCGCTCCGCGGGTCTGGATGAATCGTTCGTGCTCGAGACCGGAGAGACGCTCGAAGTGGACCATCTCGGCGCCAGGCGCGGCGAGCGCGTCACGGTGGGGCGGGTTTGTATCGACTCCGGCTCGCTCGACGATGTGGTCGAGGACATGATCATCCGCGACCGCAAGCACCTTTCCGAAGATGGCATCGTTCTGCCAATCATCGCGATCAACAAGCATACCGGCAGAAGCGAAGGGCTGCCTGAGATCGTCAGCCGCGGCTTTATGGGTGGCGACTCGACCGAGATCCTTCAGGAAGCGCGCGGCGTGGTGGCCAAAACGCTGGAATCGTCCAGTCCGGAGGAGCGCGGCGATTGGGGAGTTATGCAGGAAAAGATACGAGCCGATTTGAAGCGGTTTCTGACCAAGCAGACCCAGCGCCGCCCGCTCATAATGCCAGTGATTCTAGAGGTTTAAGCGAGTGGGAACACGCGAAGGCCAGTAGATATACCAGTAAATGCCCGCGGGGGCTAGGACAAATCCGCTCTGTGGGCAAAACCCGTATATAATCAGTAGCGAGGTCTCATTAGGAGAACTATATGGTTAAGAAACTGTTCCTGGGCTCATTTGTTTTCTCTTCTCTATTTGCTGTTAGCTTGATCGCAGACGACTGGACCGGCTTTGTTGGCGATTCCATGTGCGGTGCAAAGCACACGGGCGCGGGCAAAGGCGACACGGCTTGCGCTCAGAAATGCGTCAAAGGCGGCGCCGACGCCGTGTTTGTGACCGGCGGGAAGGTGCTGAAGTTCGACGCGGCTTCCGTTGCTTCGGCAAAGGAACACGTGGGCCAGAACGTGAAGATTTCGGGCTCGCTCAATGGCGATACCGTGACCATCGCCAGCATTGAAGAATCGAAGTAATTCTAAGTAACCCTAGCCTTTGAATTGGGCGCGGCTGCGTGAGAGCGGCGCGCCCTTTTTGCGTAAGCCCGCGCGCGGAGTGTGTCCGCTTGGTCACGCGCGCGGATGAGTGCTGTCAGCGGTTTGCACAGAACTGCGACGGTTCAGAAGCGGACGAACTTCTGAAACTTGGTGCTAGCGCGCAATGCTTGCTACTGGTTCCTGAGCGCCCGTGTAGCGCCGCAGCAAAGCGTCGACCATGAAGAAGACTCCGGCATAGAACAAGTTGCCGGCTAGCGTCCAGCCAAAGAACGGAAGGCCGGCGGCATAGCACTCCTCAAGGCCCGCAAGCGTGCGGGGATACATCACCAGCGGCGCTCCCAACCACACGAACAGGTTTGTCACCAGGAAGAACACGGTGCTCCCGGTCAGAGTGGCCGCGCCGATGCGTGCGACGCTTTTCTTGCTCCCAATCACCTTCCGGCCAAGCAGCACGTTGAACAATAGGCAAGCGTAGATAACCACCGTCATCCACGAATACGCCGGATAGCCGCCCATCATCCAACTGGCGATGGGGTCGGTGAGCGCCATCGCCGCGAGCGGCAGCACCCATGCCTGCCAGCCAGCCAACCGCGCACCCCCATAAATCGCCATCGATTCCACCGGAGTGAAGTTCCAGGGGTGGGGAGCCAGCCGCACAAGGGCTGCGGCGGCCGTCAACCCAGGCGCGATCCAACGAGACGAGTGACGTTCCATAACTCAACCAGTATAAGCGAAAGAAGCAGTCAGCCGAATAAGCTGTCAGCTTTTAGCGATCAGCTATCAGCCACGCAGCTCGCTAACCGCCACAGGCTGTTTGGCCGAAAGCTGAAAGCTGATAGCTGATAGCTGATAGCTTAGTGCGTTGCTTGCGGCGCGGGCCTGTCATTTTTCGCGTAGCGTTCGAAGAATTCGACGATCCGCAGCATGTGGTCGATCCGCTGCCGAGGCTCGCCGGAGCGCGTCAATTCGTGCGTTGCTCCGGGATAGCGGATATACTCGACCGGCTTGCCCATGGCGCGCAGCGCCCGAAACAGCATTTGGCTCTGCACAAAACCGGTACGCAAATCGCTCGAGCCGTGAATGATCAGGAAGGGCGTTGTGATTTCCGGCGCATAGGTCAAGGGCGATTCCGCATCGAGCAGTCTGCGTGTCTCTGGCTGCCATGGATAGCCGCCAAATTCCTCCGGAACCAGCAAATACGCGTTGCCTTCGCCGAAGAACGTGGCGAGATCATAGACGCCGCGCTGCGCTGCCGCCGCCTTGAAGCGGTGATCGTGGCCAATGATCCAGGCGGTGAGGTAGCCGGCATACGAACCGCCCGTCAGAAAGAGGCGGTCGCGGTCAATGGACGCTTCGTGTGCCTCGGCGTCGTCCAGCGCCGCAAGCACATCGCCCTGCGGACCGTCTCCCCAATCCTTATAGTTCGCATGCTGGAACGCATAACCATAGCCCGAGGACCCGCGCGGGTTGGCATAGACCACGCCGTAGCCGAACGAGCAGAAGAGCTGGAATTCGTGCCACATGCTGAATTCGCCCGGGCCCCACATGGCGGAAGGGCCACCGTGCATGTCAAGCACCCACGGATACTTTTTGCCCTCTTCCGGATGCGAGGGCCTCATCACCCAATACTCGACCTTCTGCCCGTCAGGCCGGGTGATCCAGTGTTCCTCCGGCAGCGACAGCTCTTTGTTCTTCAACCATTCTGAGTTCAGCGCGGTCAACTGGCGCGTTGCGCCACTGCTCGTTTCGAGGACAAACAATTCGTTCGGATCGGGCGCGCTGATCAGCGAATAGACGGCGCGTTTCGTGGCTGGAGCCGCCTGCGCGACACCCACCGGCCCATCTACCAGAACGGTAATTTTGCGATCCGCTAGATTCAGGCGCTCGAGCCGTACGCCTCCATGGAAAGCGCGCTCGAAGTAAACGTTGTCGTCATCGGTGACGCGGAAGCCGCTCACCGCGGGCGCGTCCTGATCTGTCAGCCAGATCAGATTGCGCCCATCCGGGTCGCATTCGGCGAGAGCGGCCTGGCGGTAAGAGGGCTGATCGCTCTGGGCGCCCAACAAGATGATGTGCTTCCCGTCGGCAGTTACTTTCGGCCCAAAATAGTTAAACCGGTCGCTCTCAATCAGCGTCTGCTCGTTCGATCCATCCGCGTCCACTTGCCAGATAGCCGATTTGCTAAAGGCGAAATCCGGATGCTGGGAGGAACGCGGCCGCGAGTTGAACAGAATCTTCGTTCCATCCGGCAAGATCGTGGCGTTATTGTGCGGATAGAAACTCTGTGTAAGCTGCTTGGCCGGCGTTGCATCATTCTGAAGATCGACGCGGAAGAGCTGGCTGATCTCCATCTCTCCCGCCAGTGTGGCTTCATCCAGAAACGCCATGCGCGTGATATCGACTGGATTTCCTTTGTCGGCGTTGTACTCGAGCCATCGCCGGATGCCCGTCAAATCGGAGTCCGGGGAAAGCGGAGGCTTGCCCGCTTTGCCTTCGGCGGGCTTGTCTTCTTTCAACTCCTGAGGCACATCCTTCCATTCGCGCGCCGGCCTTCCCATGTCGAAAGGCGGCATTCCGGGGAGCTTCGAGATGGGAATCGCGCTCGTCACCAGCAGCGCTTTTCCGTCCGGCCACCAGCGGGGCGACGTGGCGCCGTTCTCGAGATGGGTCACCTGGCGCGCTTCACCGGACGAGCGCAGCGGCAGCAGCCAGACTTGCGGATGCGGCTTGGTTTGCGTCGGGTCGACTCGCACAAACGCGAGCTGGCTGCCATCCGGACTGATCGCGAAGTTGCCGTCCCTTCTATCGCCGAACGTCAGCTCCACCGGCTTTGCGTTGGGTGCGTTCAGATCGATCATCCACAAGTGAGTGCGATAGCTGTAAGTGGGGTCGCCCGAGTCCTTGCCCGGCTCTGTGTGGATCGATTTCACAGCGTAGACGGCAAACGAAGAGTCGGGCGCGATTTCTGTTTCGGTGACCTGCTGGATGCGCAGCAGATCGGACGGGAGTATGGGTTCCTTGCCGGCGGGTGTCTGCGCGGCCGCGGCACACACGATGGCCAGGCAACCGGCCAAGGAACGGAGGGAGAACATGAAAATATTGAAACACAGCACCTTGAGAAGGCCGCTCCACCCGGCAGCCGAGAGCTGACAGCTTCCGGGGCGTGGCTGATTAGCTGACCGCTGATTTGCTGGCAGCTTCTTCGCCGCCAGTCCTGCCTCAGCGCCTTATACGAAGCGGCACCAGCACGTCAAACAAGCTGTTGGAATCGTCCGTCCAGAGCGGGACTTTCTCGGGCACTGGCGCCACTTGGCCAACCTGCATCGTTGTCAGCGTGCTGATGAAATCCTGGCGATGCGTCACCAGCACCCATTGCGCCGAGGCGATCGCCTCTTCCGGGGAGTCGCTGTTTTCCACCTGGCAATAGCCCAGTCCGAAAGATTGCGCGAGTTTTTCCACCACCGGCGCCAGTTGCAGAAACTGATTCGACACGTGAAAGGCAAGAATCCCTTCGGGCCGCATGTGCCGCAGGTAGACGCGCATGGCCTCGCGAGTCAGCAAGTGCACCGGAATCGCGTCGCCTGAAAAGGCATCGATCGCCAGCACGTCGAACTGTTGCGGGGCCTCGGATTCAAGCGAGAGCCGCGCGTCCCCCATGACGATTTCCGACTTCGCGGGCGATTCCCGCAAGAAAGTGAACAGCGATTGCGCAATATCGACAGCCACCGGGTTGATCTCGTAAAAGCGGAAGACGTCGCCCGGTTTGCCGTATGCAGCCAGCGTCCCGGCGCCAAGCCCGATTACGCCCACCTTCTTCGGGCCCTCGCAGCAGAGCCGCAGCGCAAACCCGATTCCGGACCGGGTGGAGTAGTAAGTGGTCGGCTGCATGCGCATCGGCGGAAGCAGGAATTGCGCGCCGTGCGTGATGGTTCCGCTAAACAACGTGCGCTTCTGCTCCGGCCCGATTTTCGCCTTCGATCCGTCCGCGGCGCCTGGCCCCCAGGCCCATGTTTGCTCGACGCGCAGCGCCCCATAGAAATTGCGGCGCATCAGCAAGGTGTATTGCCCGTAGGCCCGAACTTGAACCACGAGAGCCGCAACCATTGCCACCGCCACCGTAGCCCACAGCGCGCGCGCTGCCCAGCCTTCCTTCCAGTTCAGCGCCAGGCCCGCCGCCGCTATCAGCGCCAGCGTGCACGCAAGTTCGTAGTAGTTATCGAAGACGCGCGGAGCAATCAGCCCGACGGCCACTGCGCCAATGGCTCCGCCGGCGGCGATTGCCAGATAGAACGCCGTCGCCAGCCGGGGCTCCGGCCGCCGCAGGCTCAATTCCCCGTGACAGAACAGACAGCCGGCAAACAGAACCGCGAAAAACAGCAGCACCGTCATTTGCGCCGGCATTTCAAAATCGATGTTGGCAAGGGCATAGCCCACCGAACCCATTGCCACCGCCAGAATACGCAGCACCATCCAGCGCGGATAGAGCGGCTTTCGCTGAAACGCCATCACGAAGGTGACTAGGTACAGCGCCAGAGGAACCACCCAAAGCAGCGGGACGGGCGCGAGGTTCTGCGTCACGTGGTTGGTGACGGCGAGCAAGAGCATCGATCCGCAGGCGGCCAGCACCACCCATACCATTACCTGCTGCAACGAAGGCTTCGCTGCGGGACGATCCATCTCCGGGTGCACACCTTGGCTGCGCGACTCACGCCAGCTCAACCAGCAGATAGCGCCGCACGCCACCGCGAACGCTCCGAAGCAATATGACCAGACCCTGGCCTGCGCTTGTGTCGAGGCGACTCTTTCCCAAACCAGCGGATAAGCAATCAGCGCCGCCAGCGATGCGGTATTCGAAACTGCGAACAGCCAGTAGGGTTGATCCCCTTCGGCCCCGCGCGCGTACCAGGCCTGCAGCAGCGGGCCGGAAGCGGCCAAAACAAAAAACAGCAGGCCGCCGCTCGCGGCCAGCAGGGTCAGCAAGCGCCACGACGGATCCTCACCCGCCACCGGCTTCCATCGCGCGTCGGCTGCCAGCGGGAGAAAGATCACGCACAACGCCAGCAGGGCTGCATGAATCCATGCCCGCCAGCTCCAGCCGCCGCGGCGCGCGCACCAGTCGGCGTAGGCGTAACCGGCGAGCAGTGTGGTTTGGAAAAAGACCAGGCACACCGTCCATACGGCCGCTGTGCCGCCAAACCACGGGAGAATCATCTTGGCGAGCATGGGCTCCATCCAAAAGAGGAGGAAGGCGCCGAGAAAGATGGTCAGGCCGAACAGCCACCGCTGCCGCGCCGCATTACGCTCCAGTGAATGTGCCAAGAGTCATTATCCAAATGCCCTTTGTGGGGCGGAAGCCCTGTTCCGCGGGGCGACCCCGGTCGCCCATCCCAGCTCTGCAATTTTCGCCGGTTGCGGTACAGTGAAAGGCGCCGGGCCTGAGGCATTTTCTCATCTGGCCCCGACGCGAGACATGCCGGAATCCTATCCTCCCACCGCAGTCGCTGCTGAATCCTCCGCCGGCAGTTCCGGCGACATCGTCGAAGCCGCAAAATCAGTGTTGCTGCTCGAAGCCGATTGCGTCCGCGCCGCGGCTGAGCGGCTCGATTCTTCGTTCACTGCCGCGGTTGAACTGCTGCATCGCCATCGCGGCAACATTGTGGTCACCGGCGTGGGCAAATCCGGCGACATCGGCCGTAAAATCGCCTCTACCCTCCGCAGCATTGGCAAACAAGCCATTTACCTCAGCGCCGGCGACGCCACGCACGGCGATCTTGGCATGTATCAGCCAGGCGATCCCACCATTCTTCTCTCCAAGAGCGGAGCCACGGCCGAATTGCTCCAGTTGCTGCCGGCTCTCCAGAAACTTTCCTCGCCCCTCATCGCCATCGTGGGCAACCTCAGTTCTCCACTGGCCCGCGCCGCGACGGTAGTCCTGGATGCCAGGGTGCCCATCGAGGCCGACCATCTCAATGTTGCGCCCACTTGCAGCACCACCGTCACCCTCGCGCTGGGCGACGCCCTGGCGGTCGCCTTGATGCGTATGTCCGACATGGATCACCGCGAGTTCGCCACCTTCCACCCCTCGGGACAGTTGGGGCGCAATCTAACGCTGAGGGTGAGCGAGGTCATGCACCCGCTAATGGAGCTTGCCGCCGTTCGCGCCGCCGAATCGCTCCATCAGGTGGTAATCGAGATGACTTCCCACCCGCTCGGCGCGGCATGCGTCCTCGACGAACACAGCCGCCTGATCGGACTCATCACGGATGGCGACCTCCGCAGAATCCTGCAACATCATCCCGACATCCGCGGGCTCTCGGCCGGAGACTGTATGACCCACAATCCGGCAGTGATCTCGCCGGCTGCCTTGCTTCAGGATGCCGCCGCCCTGATGGAGTCGCGGCCTTCGCAAATTTCCGTGCTCCCGGTCGTCGATGAACAGCGACACTGCCATGGCTTATTGCGCCTCCACGACCTCTATTGGCACTAAAGACTGATCGAGGACGCTGAGAAGCCTCTCACTGCAGCCCTGTGGCACAGCCTTCAGGCTGTGGTCCCGACGTGTTTCCCTCACCCTAGATGGCCCTAATCGGACCGTTTAAGGTCCACTTGCCTACGCACAGAAACCGCCAAGAAAGCGCCGCTTCATCCGATACAAGAGGTGTTAGAGATTCGAGCAGATGCGCCCGCCATTGTCTCGAGCTTCGGCATCTTGGTCTGGAGAGATGCCGTAATCCGCCCCGCCGCAATTTCACCTCCTGCGGCGGGGCGTTTTTTGTCTCTTGGTGGGGCAGGCGATCTTGTCGCCTGCCGAAAGTATCCTGGGGAACATTCGATCGGCCGCCGATTTCAATTGACGCTTCCTTGACGCGCGGCAGGCCTGTGCACGCGTTATAGAATGACATTGTGCAATTTGCGCAGTTGGAAATCACGCGAGGGATGGTAGGCGCCGATACCTTGGTATTCGTGCTGAAAGGGCGGCTGACTTTCGGCCAGGATTCACGCAATCTTGAAGAAATGCTAAGCAGCGCTGCGAAAGAAGCCACCAAGAAGGTGGTCCTCGACCTGGGAGGCCTGACCTACATGGATAGCTCGGGTTTGGGCAGCATCGTCAAATCTATGACCGCGATCAAGAAGGCAGGTGGAAGCCTTCGGCTCGCGGGCGCCACGCCCTTGATTCTCTCGCTCTTCAAAATGGCCTACCTCGACTCTGTGCTTTCGCTTTACCCGGATCTCCAATCTGCCTGCGCGGATTGAGAAACCAACGCTGAGTCAGGGCTGCGGTCGTGGCCTCAGGTGCGGCGGGCTTAGCGGCTAGTGTCAGGGCGATGGTTGCCATCGCAGTGCCCGGCCCCTCCACAATCTCTCCTGACACCACGCTGTCAGGAGCGCGGTTGCAAACTCCAGGCATGAAGAAAACAATCAACTGGTTCGAGATCCCAGCTTCTGATCTCGAGCGGGCCAGCCGCTTTTATGAAACAATCCTGGGCGTCACGCTGGAGGTGGGGCCTTTCGGGCCGCTCACGCTTGCCGTGTTTCCTTACGACCAGGCAACCGCAACCGGAGGGTGCCTCGCCGCCGGGCCGGGCTTTGAACCGTCGGCCAACGGCGCGATCGTTTATCTGTGCGCGGGGGAATCGATGGATCAGGCGATCGCTCGCGTGGAAGCGGCCGGAGGCGCGGTGATCACCCCGAAAACTTTGCTGCCTGACGACATGGGCGCATACGCCCATATTCGGGACAGCGAGGGCAACCGTGTTGGTCTGCATGCGCTGAAATAGAACTGATGCGCCGAGCCGACCGGCTGTTTCAAATCGTCCAGCACCTGCGTGCGCGGCGGCTAACAACCGCCGCGCAACTGGCGCGCTGGCTGGAAGTGTCTGAACGCACCGTCTACCGCGACATTCGCGACCTGGCCTCTTCCGGCATTCCAGTTGACGGCGAAGCCGGCGTCGGATATCGCATTGACAAAGCTTTTGAACTGACTCCGCTGATGTTCAACTACGACGAAATTGAAGCCTTGGTAGCGGGCATTCGCATGGTGCAGACGTTTGCCGGACCCGGCCTGCATCGCGCCGCGCAAACCGCGCTTTCGAAAATTACGCTCGCCATTCCCGCCGAACGGCGTGGAGAAGTGGAACAACCCCGGCTTTTTGCGCCCTCGTTCGGGGTGGACCGCACTGTGGGCGAGCGGGTGGAGACCATCCGCAAGGCGATCACCAGCCGGCGCAAACTGGATCTACTCTACGAGGACCAGAACGGCCAGGCCACGCGCCGCATGGTCCGGCCGCTTGGTTTGTACTTCTGGGGAACGAAATGGACCCTCGCGGCCTGGTGCGAATCCCGAGAGGATTTTCGTCAATTCCGGCTCGACCGGATCCACGCTCTCGCCGCCTCCGAGCAGGCGTTCCAGGAAGAGGAGGGCCGCACATTGAGCGACTTTCTGAAGGCGGCCGGCGCCTCGTAAGACGTTCCACGCGCGGCGCAGACAGCGCCCCGACCGCAAGTTCCAATCGAGCGCTGCGGTACGCTAGGAGGTTCGCGGAGCGCGTGAGCACAAGCATGCTCGACGCACGCGGAATGCTCGAAGCGTACCGCTGCTCAAGAGACGCGCGTCGGAAACCAGTCGAGGAAGCGCTCGTGAGCGTAAGAATGTCGAGGGAAAGGTTCTGGGAGTCAAAATATGGCCGATAAGCTGAAGCCGATCGTACTTACTATTCTGGATGGCTGGGGTTACTCTCCAGTTATTGAAGGTAATGCGATCGCGGCGGCACGGAAGCCCACTTACGATCACCTTCTTAGAACTTATCCGAATTCGCTCATCTATACGTCCGGTACCTCTGTCGGCCTGCCCGATGGGCAAATGGGGAATAGCGAGGTCGGGCACATGAACATGGGCGCGGGCCGTGTCGTGTACATGGATGTCACCCGCATCGACCAGATGATCAGCTCCGGCGAATTCTCCCAGAATCCCGTTTTGCTGAACGCTATGCAAAAAGCCGAGGGCCACCGTCTCCACCTCATGGGTTTGTGCAGTGATGGCGGCGTTCATGCGCAGTTGACGCACTTGTTCGCGCTGCTCGAAATGGCAGGGCGTCACGGCTTGCGGGATGTATTTGTGCACTGTTTCATGGATGGCCGCGATACGCCGCCCGAGAGCGGAGCCGGATACATCGAGCAGGTGGAGAAGCGGCTGCGAGGGCTGGGAATCGGGAAGATCGCGTCGGTTTCGGGTCGATATTACGCGATGGATCGCGACCGGCGCTGGGAACGCATCGAGCGCGCCTACGGAGCGATGGTCTCGGGCAATGGGCATAAGAGCCAGTCGGCCGCCGATGCGGCGCGGAAATCCTACGAGCGCGGCGTTACCGACGAGTTCATCGAGCCCGTTACGATTGTCGATCAGCGCAATGAGCCGGTGGGGCTGATTCGCGACGACGATAGCGTGATCATGTACAACTATCGCGCCGACCGCGCGCGAGAGATGACGCTGGCGCTAACCGACCCGACGCTCGAGAAGCCATCGCGCGCAAGCATGCCGCGGAACCTGACTTACACGATGATGACGCAATACGACAAGACGATCCCCTTGCCGTACGTGCTTCCGCCAGAACACCCCGACAACATACTCGCAGACGTAATGGCTCGGCTGAACTGGAAGAACCTTCGAGTGGCGGAAACCGAGAAGTACGCGCATGTTACTTACTTTTTTAACGGCGGCAACGAAAAGCCGTATCCGGGGGAAGAGCGCGAGCTGGCTCCGTCGCCCAAAGTGGCCACATACGACCTGAAGCCGGATATGAACGCGCAGGGTGTTACCGAGAAAGTAGTAAAGGCAATCGAGCACGGCGGTTTCGATGTGATCGTGATGAATTACGCTAACGCCGATATGGTTGGCCACTCCGGAAAAATGGAGCCCACCGTGCGCGCCTGCGAAGCGGTTGACGCGGGACTTGGCGAGATTTACTCGGTGCTAAAGCGCTGCGGTGGGTCGTGGCTGGTAACCGCCGACCACGGCAATGCCGAAACCATGATCGATCCGGTGACCAAGGGTCCACACACGTATCACACAACCAATCCCGTTCCTTTTATTTACATGACGAACGAGAAGTGGGATTTGGCCAAGGGCGGGGCACTGAAGGATGTGGCGCCCACGATTCTAGGTGTGCTCGGCGTCGAGCAGCCCAAGCAAATGTCCGGCCGCGACTTACGCATCAAACTCTAACAGCGTCGAGTTACAGCCCCATGCATGAGCTTGGGGCTGCCACGGGCACGGGATGAGGCCCCGATCTTGTCGCATGCCGGGCTCGCGTTGTCGTCAGTTATCGTGTTTCCTTCGGAACGTCTCACGCCCGAGTTCGATGTGGGCGCGAACGGAATAAATGGAGACCGGTCCGCGATCGCGGTTGTAAGCGGGGTTCACGACGTGCTGATAATCAAAGCTCCAGAAAAGCCAGCTTAGAAGTCGCGCGTTGTAGTAGCTCTCCCAAATGGTTTCGGGGCCGTAGCGAAGGCGGCCGTCGCCAATCAGAAAGTCATACCCGCCAAGCGCCAGGTATTCCGCGTGCACCGCAGAGAGTCCGCTTATGGTGAGCTCGGTGGCCACTTGGTCGTTTGGCCTATGCCATCGCCGCCCGCTGAGCGACACGCCGTCGGTTGCCAGCCGGTCGATTGCTGTGAAGGCGAAACTCTCGGTCTTGCCGTCATTCCATCCGAGCCGCCCGAAGACACCCCAATCAGCCGAGAATTGCTGGTCGATGCTCATGCCGAAGCCGTATTTAAGCGTTCCCGGCCGGCGCGTGGCAATCACGCTGGGAGTGCCGCCGTTTTTCAAGGCAAGGTTTATCGCTTCCTGATAATTACCCGCGTCGGCGTGATTCTCATAGTTGAGGACGCGCACTGCGCCTTCGTGGTCTTTCGCTCCCCAACGCCGCTCGCCTTCAAATACGTCGCCGCGGTCCTCTAATATGCGACGGTCGAATTGCTCGCCGTTGGCCACGCGAGGCTCAAACGCACTCGCGTACCGCAGGCTCCAGTTTCTGGTATGGAACTCGTGCACCCAACCCCAGGTATAGCCGCGCGTATCCGCCGGATAGTCCCAAGCGCCGTTATACATAACCGCCCACCCCATGAACTGCGAGCGCGGATCGTGCGAATAGCGATTGTTGTCAAAGAAATCGGTGAGGCTGAAACGGCCAACGCTGATCGAATACCGCGTCATCGGGCGAGTGCCTCCAAGTTGGTTCTCGTCGCTGTCAAAAGACTCTACCTCGTCTCCGAATCCGAAGTCCTGCGTGATGTAGAGCCGCGCGAGATAGGGCTTGGGCGTCGCGCTTTCAACGCGGGGCAACTCGCCGTTGGATGAATTTGCGAGCCCGTTCACGCCGCTGAAGCCGCGTCCACCAGCCATCTCCGGATCGAAATAAAGTTGCGTGTTAGGAGCCAGCCGAAAGCCGAAAAACAACGTAGTCGTCAAGGAAGCGTCACGCTCCGGATAATCTTGAAGACTGAACTGCCCCGCATACGGAGACGGAAAGGTGCCGTGATACTGTCCGATAGAGGTCGCCTGGTAGAAGATGTTCCAGCGCTCCGGTGCAGCATCCTGGTCTTTGTCCTGGTCGCTGTCCGAAGGCGCCGCTGGAGGTTGGCCGGCTGGCTGAGAGTCAGACGAAGGCTGCGAGGCGGGAGTTTCCTGCGCGAAAGCGGGGAGGGCAACGCCGCAGCAAACGAGCCACGCTGCCGCCAGGGAAGCCCCGAGCAGGCGGAGCGACAACCGCTTTTCTTGCGTTTGCATCGTTATCTTCTCGTTTCACGGGGCCTTTCCTCTTTCGCCAGTCTATACCCGGTGGGGTATCCTTGTAAAGGACCTGCAAGGGAAAACCGCTCATGGCTCACACGATCGACGAAAAGAAGAGATTACTCAACCGCGTCCGGCGTATCAAGGGTCAGGTGGAGGCGGTGGAGCGCGCCATGGCTCAGGAAATGGAGTGCTCCGACGTGTTACACAACATCGCGGCGTGCCGGGGCGCCATGGATGCGCTGATGGCCGAAGTGATTGAAGGCCACATCCGCTATCACGTGCTCGACCCCAAGGGCAAAGTTACGGACGAACAGAATCTGGCGGCCGACGATTTGGTTGCCGCTTTGCGCGCCTACCTTCGATGAACGCCTGGCGAGGCGGCGCGGAGAGCGAGTAAGCCGTTTGTCGATAATCATTAACGCAAACGGAATCACTGCGAAACGCAAATGTATTGGGTGCTGGGTTTCTAGCACTTCGTGATTCCGCGCCGCGTCGAATCGGGTCGGGTTTTCTAGTTTCGCGATCGGGTTTGACTTCGACCGTAAGGGCGCGGTATGTTTCGAAGTGACGAGCCTAGGCCCGGCGCGGTAGCCAAGTGGTAAGGCAGAGGTCTGCAAAACCTTTATTCAGCGGTTCGAATCCGCTCCGCGCCTCCAATCTGAAACATCCACGACATCGCTTCATTAGCTGGCGACGGCGAAGTCAATAATTCACTAGACGCGAATCTTCCGCCCAGCCAACTATGGAACAATTCGACGTCGCAATCGTTGGGGCCGGAATCGTTGGCCTCGCGCACGCCTGCCTGGCGAGCCAGGCAGGGCGGAAAGTAGCAATCTTCGAACGAAATCCCAGCGCTTCCGGCGCCTCGGTTCGCAACTTCGGCATGTTGTGGCCCATCGGCCAGCCTCCCGGGCCCTTGCGCGAGATGGCCCTCCGCAGCCGGGAGCTCTGGCTCGAGTTTCTTTCCCGCGCTGGTTTGCCATACCATGCCACGGGGTCGCTTCACGCCGTCTATCGCGCGGATGAAGCCGAAGTCGGGCGCGAGTTTGCGGAGAAGGCCGGAACACTCGGATACGAATGCCAATTTCTTGACGCAAAGCAAACGCTAGCCAGGACCGAGGCCATCCGCGTCGAAGGCCTTTTGGGCGCGTTGTGGAGCCCAACCGAAGTGACTGTCGATCCGCGCCTGACAATTGCCGGATTGACCCGCTATCTCGAGGGACAGAGCGGCGTCAGCCTGTTCCGAAACTGCGTCGTGCAGGAGGTAGCTGCGCGAAGGATTCGGATTGGGGCGCGAACCTATCACGCCAACGCTGTGATTGTGGCAAGCGGATCGGACTTCGAGACACTTTTCCCGGACCATTTCGCCGCGTCTGGCGTCACGCGATGCAAACTTCAGATGATGCGGACGGTGGCACAGCCCGAGGGCTGGCAACTGGGGCCGGCGCTCGCCTTTGGCCTTACGTTCCGGCACTATGCGGCCTTCGAAATATGCGATAGCTTAAAGGCTCTAAAAAGGCGCGTTGCAGAGGAAGCGCCGGAGTTTGACCGGTGGGGGATCCACGTGTTGGCATCGGAGACCGCGGGCCGCGAAGTTACCCTTGGCGATAGCCACGAATATGGACTGGACGTCAGCTTCTTCGATCGCGCGGAGATCAATCGCCTGATTCTGGATTATGCGCGCGACTACGTAAGGCTGCCTCGGTTCGAAATCGCCGAAACCTGGCACGGCGTGTACGCCAAGCATCCCAGCCAATCCTATTTGATCCATGAGCCCGAGGCGGCAACGCGCGTGGTGACGGTAACGAGTGGGATAGGGATGACGATGTCATTCGGGTTGGCCGAAAGCGTGTTGCGCGGCCTTGGAGTCTTGCCATGAGTGCAGTGAGCCTGAGCGTGCCGGCGGGCATCGCCCGCGCCGGCCAAGTGAAAGCGGTCATTTTCGATTGGGCCGGGACAACCGTCGATTTCGGGAGCCTGGCTCCCGTGCGGACCTTGCAGACAGTATTTGAACAAGCGCAGTGCCCGGTGACGGAGAGCGAAGCCCGAGCATCGATGGGACTGCCCAAGTTGGATCACATCCGCAGCCTGCTTGCCGAGCCGCAGGTTGCGGCGCGGTGGGCCATGGCGCATGGAAGCAGGCCTCAGGAAGAGGACGCCGGGCGGCTCTATCAGCAGTTCGTGCCTCTTCAGTTCAGTTGCCTGGCCGAGTACTCGACCCTGATACCCGGAGTTGCGGACGTGGCAGAGAAGCTCCGGCAGCGGGGGATCAGGATCGGGAGCACCACCGGCTACACGCGCGCGATGCTCGACCTGCTCGTCGAGAAGAGCCGGCGGGTGGGATACGAGCCGGATGTGAATTTCTCGCCCGAAGATGTGGGCGGTGGACGGCCACATCCCTATATGATTTTCGAGGCAGCCGTGCAACTGAAGGTGTATCCGCTCGCGGCGATCGTAAAGGTGGGTGACACGCCCGCCGACATTGAGGAAGGCTTGAACGCGGGCACATGGTCGGTTGGCGTCGCGGCAACCGGGAATATGGTCGGCCTTTCGCAAAGTGACTTCGAGACTCTCTCCCCAACCGGGCGGCAGGAGCGCATCGCAGAGGCAAGAGCGGCGCTTTCCACGGCGGGTGCGCATTACGTCATCGATAGCGTCGCCGAGCTCGAACCGGTGCTCGCGGCAATCAACCAGCTGCTGGCAGCGGCAGCGGGGAAGGCCGCGCAATAAGTGGGCACGGCTTGGGTTGCGTCCTCGAGCGCGCCAGAGCGGAAGCGGCGGCTCGGAGCCTGGCAAGCGGCGATGGTCGCGCTGCTGTTCACCGGCTACGGCGCTTACTACTTCTGCCGTTCGGACCTTTCGGTGGCAATGCCGCTGTTTGTCGAGCTAATCCAGAAGCATGGGCTCAGCCACGCGTCGGCGCTGGTGCGCGCGGGATCGATTGCGTCCTATGGCGTGCTCGCTTATGCCATAGGGAAATTGTTTCTGGCTGGGCTCGCGGATTTATGGGGCGGGCGCCGCAGCTTCCTGACAGGCCTTGGCGGAGCGGTGGTCTGCACCGTGATCTTCGCTTTTGGCGGCGCACTGCCCATCTTCACATTGGCATGGGTCGGGAACCGTTCTATCCAATCGATGGGCTGGGCCGGGTTGGTGAAGGTGTCGTCGCGCTGGTTCAGTTACTCGGCTTATGGAACGGTACTCGGGATTCTGAGCTTGAGCTTTCTGATTGGCGATGCGTTGGCGAGACAGTCTATGGGGATCCTGCTTGAATGGGGCTACGGACTGCGCGGCATTTTTCTGTTTGCCGCTGCCGTGGCTTTCGCCGTGTTCCTGGCAAATGCGTTGTGGCTGCGCGACACGCGTGCGGAACTCGGGTTCGGTGAGCCGGAATTCAGCCCGCTGAGCGTTGCCAGAGCGACGCAGGACACCGATCACCTGACGTGGCGCGCCATTCTGGCGCCGCTCGTTTCGAACCGCGCCTTTTGGGTAGTGTGCGCGCTGTCCCTCGGATGCACCATCGTCAGGGAAACATTCAATCTCTGGACGCCCATGTATCTGGCGACTTTCGTCGGATTGGGTCAGGCGGCAGGCGCGCGCATGAGTTCGGTATTTCCTGCCGTGGGCGCGGTCTCGGTGTTGCTGATGGGGTGGCTCAGTGACCGGCTGGGAAAATACGGGCGCTCCATCATGATGTTCATCGGTCTTTCCGCCACTGTGGCAGGGCTGATTGCCTTGACCGGAGTTCGCGCCGGCATGGCTGGCCCCATGCCAGTGATCCTGATCGGCGTCGTCGCTTTCTCGCTATTGGGTCCGTATTCGTATCTGGCCGGGGCTATGGCGTTGGATTTTGGCGGCCGCCGCGCCGGCGCCGCATCTTCGGGCATCATCGACGGCGTCGGCTATCTGGGTGGCGTGCTGGCCGGCGACAGCGTGGCGCGGGTATCGGTGCGCTTTGGGTGGCAGGGAGTGTTTTGGTCGCTCGCCGCCATCTCGGCGGCTTCGGCGCTGGCTGCGGCATACCTGTTCGTTCACCAGAGAAGCGGCAGTCGATTGTGACGACGCACAATTAACCGTCGACCTGCTTCGAATCGCTCCTGCGGAGACATACATGCAACACAAGCAACCGAAGCCAGACTCTCTTGACAGCCTGAAGACGGAAGGCGACTTGAACATCTCCTCGCGCCGCAAAGCTTGGAGCGAAGCTCACATCAACGCCGAAACCCGCGACTGGCTCGACAAGGACGAGAAATTCTTCCTCCATCAGTCTCTTTCGACGCCATGCCTGAATGTGCTCGCCAAGGCCGAAGGCATTTACATCGAGGATCTGGAAGGCCGCCGGTACATGGACTTCCACGGCAACGATGTCCACCAGGTGGGCTTCGCCAATCCTCGCGTGCTTGCGGCGGTTACAGAGCAGATGCAGGCGCTTCCGTTCTGTACCCGGCGCTACACCAACATTCCCGCCATCCGGCTGGCCGAGAAGCTCGCCGGCCTCGCTCCAGGTAACTTGAACAAGGTTCTGCTGGCGCCAGGAGGGACGACGGCCATCGGCATCGCGCTCAAGCTGGCGCGAGTCGCCACCGGGCGATTCAAGACGATTTCCATGTGGGAGTCTTTCCACGGCGCCTCGCTTGATGCGATCTCGGTGGGAGGCGAAGCGATGTTCCGGTCGGGCATCGGGCCTCTCTTGCCGGGCGCAGAGCACGTGCCCCCTCCGAATGCCTATCGCTGCGTCTTCGGCTGCAATGGGTCCTGCAATCTTCGATGCGCCGATTACATCGAGTATGTGCTCGAGAAGGAGGGCGACGTCGGCGCGGTGATTGCCGAAACCGTGCGTAACACGGGCGTCATCCCGCCGCCCGACTATTGGCCGCGTGTGCGCGCGGCGTGCACACGGCACGGAGCGCTGCTGATTCTGGATGAGATCCACGGCTTGGGCCGCACCGGACGGATGTTCAGTTGCGAGCACTACGACGTTACGCCCGACATTCTCGTTCTTGGCAAGAGCCTGGGCGGCGCGCTGTTCCCGCTGGCCGGAATCGTCGCCCGTGAGGATCTGGACGTGGCTCACCACATGGCGCTCGGCCACTACACGCACGAGAAGAACCCTGTGGCGTGCGCCGCGGCCCTGGCGACACTCGAATTCATCGAACAGGAGAACCTGGTGGCGAAATCGCGCGACCGCGGCGCCTGGGCGCTCGAACGCCTCCGCGAGATGCAGGCGCGCCAGCCCCACATCGGGGACGTTCGCGGACTCGGCCTGCTGCTCAACGTCGAACTGGTGGAGGATCGCGAAAAACGAATTCCCGCGACAGACCTCGCCGAGCGCGTCATGTACGAGGCTTTGTCGCTAGGGCTGAGCTTCAAGGTGACCATGGGCAACGTAATCACGCTTGCGCCCCCGTTGACAATCACTGAGGAAGAGATGGGCCGCGCACTGGAGATTCTGGAGAAGAGTCTTGACCGATGCGCATAAGGTCGGTCTCTGACACCTATCTCAAAATTTCTTAGCTATCCTTTGGATGCTCCGCCACTAAGTTCTGTTCGGCGGCGGAGGCCCACTGGCCGCCACTGTGTTTCCGTTGTCCGCAACTGCAGCCGCGGCCTCCATTTCCGCAACCAACAAAGGAGACACACCGATGTCTACGATCACGACGAGAGACGGAACGGCAATTTTCTATAAAGACTGGGGTAAGGGCCAGCCAGTGGTGTTCAGTCACGGCTGGCCGTTGAACGCCGATGCTTGGGACGCGCAGATGCAGTTCCTGGGGGAGCACGGCTATCGGGTAATCGCCCACGATCGCCGAAGCCACGGCCGCTCCGACCAGACCTGGGATGGCAACAACATGGATCAATACGCCGATGACCTGGAAGAGGTGATGAACGCCCTCAAGGTCTCCGACGCGGTTATGGTCGGCCATTCCACTGGCGGCGGAGAGGTGGCGCGTTACATCGGCCGGCATGGCGAGAAGCGCATTGCCAAGGCTGTACTGGTCGGCTCCGTGCCGCCTCTGATGCTGAAGACCGAAGCCAATCCCGGCGGCCTGCCGATCGACGTATTCGACGGCATCCGGAAGGGTGTCTACGACAACCGCGCGCAGTTCTACAAAGAACTGACGCTGCCGTTCTATGGCTATAACCGGCCTGGCGCAAAGGTTTCCGAGGGGGTACGCGAGTCGTTCTGGCTGCAGGGGATGATGGGCGGCATCAAGGGCCAGTACGACTGCATTAAGCAATTCTCGGAAGTGGATTTCACCTCCGACCTCAAGAAGATCGACGTGCCGACACTCCTCGTCCATGGCGACGACGACCAGATAGTTCCAATCGGCGCTTCTTCCCTGATGACAGTCAAAATCGTTAAGCACGCGACCCTCAAGATTTACAAGGGCGCCCCTCACGGCTTGGCTACCACGCTCCACGATCAGCTCAACGAAGATCTGCTGGCGTTCATTAAAGCCTGAGCAAAGCGCCTTTGGTGCCGCGGGCAAAAATGGAAAAGAGATAAAAGAATGGGGCCCCATTTCCCGCTGTTGATCCTTTTTGCCGTAGGGACAGCGATGGCCCAAACTACGGCAAATGGAGGTACGCCAATGCCGGATGCCGAGGTGTTAGCCGCGAAAGCGAAAGTGGTGGCGGTTGCGCAAAATGCTTTCGGTCTGAAGCTGCTCGGCGATCTCGCAACGGAAGGTCAGCGGCACAACGTGTTTGTCTCGCCCACCAGCGTGTTTCTGGCTTTGGGCATGCTGGAGTCAGGCGCGGCGGGGGGCACGCGCACCGCCATTCGTCAGGCGCTCGAGGTTCCCCAGGCTGCGAGTGAAACTGAACTGCGCGAATCGGCGTCGGCATTGTCGCAATCGCTTGGCCAGCGCGGTGGTGTTGAACTCCGCATCGCCAACGCATTGTGGTCAGACCAACAGATTACGCTGGCCCCGGCCTTCGTCGAACTTTGCAAGCAGTACTACAACGCCGAGGCGAGCTCGCTCGATTTCGCCGATCCAGGCGCGGCGAACGCGATTAATGCCTGGGTGAAACAAAAGACTGACGGCAAAATCGACGAGATCGTTTCGCCGCGAGCGGTAGCGTCGTCAAAAGCGATCCTCACTAACGCGGTCTATTTCAAGGGCAAGTGGCAACGTCCCTTTGACAAGCAGTTGACTCGCGACGGCGCGTTTCACCTCGCCGGCGGAGGGCAGAAAACTGTGCCGCTGATGCACCAATCGGGTCTTCGCGATGCATACCGAAGCGGCGATGGCTACGAAGCGGCAGTCTTACCCTATGGCCCGCCGGCTTCCCAGGCGGGGTTTCCATCTGATATCGTGCTGTGCGCCATTCTCCCTGCCGGCGGAAAGAGCCCCGAGGAAGTTCTGGCGAAGCTATCGATAGCGGACTTGCTGAACAAAAATGAACCGATCGAGTTGGATTTGGCGCTGCCGCGGTTCAGGCTGGATTTCGACGCGAGCTTGAAGGAGGTGCTGGGCCGGATGGGGATGGGTATCGCGTTTGTCCGCGGCGCCGCCGATTTCTCGCCACTCGGTTCGCGCCTGTTCTTCACCGGCGACGTGATTCACAAGACTCGTCTGGAAGTGGACGAAGAAGGGACCGTCGCTGCGGCGGCTACGGCTGTGCTGGCGCGGAGGGCGATGGTTATGTCTCCAAAGCGCGAGAAGAAGACACTGGTCTTCGATCGGCCTTTCGGGTTGCTGCTGTGCGACCGGCGTACCGGCGCGGCCCTGTTTGCGGGCGCGATGTATGACCCGGAGCAGGCAATTCGCTAGACTGCTCCTGTCGCCGCGGATCGGTACCGGTTACGGACAGGTCCAAACCGTCATCTGGCCGGAGGGATGCGCCGCGCGCTTTTTGCGAGGTTCACGAGCACCCCGGCCAGGACGATGGTTGCAACGCCAAGCACCAGATACACCAGCCAGGGCGAGCGCTCGGAAAGTGGCTGCGGCTGCGGCTGAAAGATCGGATTGTCCTGCCGGCTGCGCGCCTGGATGCGGAGCGCCCGCGCCGAACCATCTGAGGGAATGCGCGCTTCGAGATCGTAGTGAGGCTCATTCGCCTCGGAATTGCCGTAATAGAGGCGCAAGGGTCCGGTTCCAGCGGCGGCAGTCTCAAAAACCAGCTGGCGCATGGCTCCGAAAGCGGTGACGGCAGTGATCGCGAGCGGTGGGTTGCGATCGTCGGTAATGGTCAGTTTGAGGTGCCGGGCAAAGCGCTCGCCGAAGTTGATCTCGAGATTTGCCTGTGGCTTTCCCTCGCTTCTAATCAAGTCCCCGGAAGCAAGCGGCTGCGGGGCGGCGGGATCGTCGGTGGCCTCGAGCAGAAACGGACGCGAGAACGCCCGGTCGCGTACCGAAATTCCCAAACGCTCCAGGGGTACGCGGTCTCCCAGCTCGATTCGCCAGATAGTGGCGGGCCGGGCATTCAACCGGTCGGCATCCGGACCCTCGAGTGCGCCGGGAAACGCGGACATTTCGCCTTTCACTCGGATCGACCGCTGAACCCGGAGGGCAGTGATTTCGGGAGCCGCGAGATCCACCTGCGCATCGCGATTTACGCGGACCCGCAGGTAACGGAAGCGGCTGGTGGGGTAGCTGATCGCCTGCTGCTCGGCGCTGCGCCCGCCGCTTGAGAAACGGAACAGAATCGCACCCGAAACCAGCGTCGACCAGTGCCCGCCGTCGGTGCTTCCTTCGACGTCCGCCAGGCGCCGGAAGTTGTCACCGGCGGTGGAGACCTCCACTTCGTTGTGTTCCGTGGGCTGCTCGCCGAGGTCGCAGGAAATCAGGGCGGCGGAGCCCGCGACGGCTCGGTTGAAGGTTTGCGCGTGCGCGATCGTCTGCGAATCAATCTGGCGGCGAATTCGCAGCGTGTACGGTATCTCGCGGCCAGCCTCATCATAGAGCCGAAGGTCGGCCAAATCCGTGCGTGCCTCGCCCAGTACGTCCCGATCCAGCGTGATGCTCAACAGCTCGAGCGGCGTGCGAGGAACCTCTACTTCCCGGAAATAATGCCACGCCGTCAACGATTCCGGCGCTCGGGTGGTTTGCGCGAAAACCAGTGGGGCAACCCCAATCGCCAGACATGCGGAGAGAAAAGCCTGTTTCACTTAGCTTGCTCCTGGCGGAGAACCCGCTGATAAGCGAAGGCGACGCCGAGCAACACCAGCCCGAGTGCGAGCAATGCCACAATTCGGTAAAACGCCTCGAGTTCGGCAATGTCGATGAATAACGCCTTGGCAAGCGTGATGCCGAACAGGACGAGCCCGGCTGTCCTCAGGCGCCGCAGGTGAAAGTGGAAACCGGCCGCTGTCAACAGCAACGCGTACCCGGACCACAACAGGGAAAGCGAGAGTTGTCCGGCCCAAAGCAGGCTCTTGACGGAGTCGAGTGACTCCGGCCGCGAGCCGTTGTTTATGGCCGCGGCCTGGGAGCTGAAGTAGGTGTATGCCTCGAGGCTCGAGCCGAAGAGAAGCACGCCGAAAGCCGCGAAGCCGGCCACCCAGGTCCACCCTGAAGAGGAATCGTCCGCGGGTAGGCGACGGCCGCTCACATATGCGGCCACGGCGAGCGAAATCACCAGCGCCAGCACCCCAAGGAAATAACGATTCAGAACCGGCGTGAACGGCGCGCGAAGCCCGGGCGTATCCAGAATGAGGAAGCGATAGATCGCCAGGATGAAGACACATGCCGAGAACGTGCGCAAAGCAGGCGTGGCTGTCTCCCAGCTCGCCCACAGAAGCGCCGCCGCTTCGACGCCCCAAGCAATGGTGATCCAATTAGAGTGAAGCTGAATGGGGATGGCGAGCGTAGAGAAGGTCAGCGCCGTGCCCAGGGTGATCAATACCAAGCGCCGATCCGGCGCCGCCATCGACAGGTCCCAGCGGGCGATCCCGGCAAAGACGACCGCCATCACCAGCGCCAGCGCGGCCATCCAATCATGATGGTCTTCATTCAGGAGGCTGTAGCAGGTGGCATAGAAAAAGAAGGGGCTCACCGCCAGCCTCACCCAGTCTTCGGGTTGGGTGTCGCGGCCGCGCCGCCGGGCCAGCAGGCCCGCCGAAACGAACAACGCCAGAACAGCGAGTTGAAACAGCAACGCGGCAACCCGCTTGTCGGGGTGGTAATGTTCCGAATACCAGCTCCAGAACAGGGCCTGCGTTCCGAGGTACGAGAGCGAAGCGATCCATGTCCAGGATCGAGCCAGAACCACACCGAGCGTCCCGCAATTCAGAATGAATATGTAGGTAAAAAGGACCACATACTGGTCGCGGCCGGAGTTGAGCAATAGCGGCGTCAGAAACCCGCCGATGATACCCACCAGGACAATCGAGCGCGCCTTATAGGCAAGCGCCAGCAGATATGCCTGTGCGACGATAATCGCGAGAAAGACGAATGCAGCCGGCTGGCTGATCAGGTGATAGTACCCAAAGGCGGCGTAAATGGACAGGTAGAGAATAATGACGCCGCCGCTGGAGAGTACCTGTGAAAAATAGAGCCATTGTTTGCGATGGCGATCATATCCGGCCCAGACCATGGCCAGCCCGGCCAAGATGCCCAGTACCACCCGGCCTAACTCTCCGATCCATCGATTCTCAAACGCATACTTAAGGAAGAAGAGCGTCGCGACGAAGATCAATAGGATAGCGACCCATCCCAGCCACTTGCGCCCGATCACGCTCTCGAGGCTCTCGTGAACCGGCTGCGGTGCGCGGGTCAAGCGCTCCGGCGCTTTTATAGTGGGCGGCCTGACAGGCTCGGGTGTTGCTGGCAGCGGAGGTTTGGGCTCGGGCGGCTGAGGCGGCGGGATTGGGCTTGGTACCGGAACGGCTGGCGCCTCGGGTCTCGGCGTCTCTATAGGCTCTGCCACGCCGGGCCGAGTCTGGACCGACGCCCGTTCCGACATCAGGCGATCTAGGGAAGCCTCCAGCCTTGCCAGCCGCAGCGCCAATTCTGTGATCCTGGCGCTGCGCACAATCGCGACGATTGGCAAGACAAAGACGCAGACGACAATCACGAGGCCCAACAGGCCCAGCAAGCCCACCATAAAGCGGCGCCTTCTAACGGGATTAGTTTCTTCGTACTAGACTTAGGGTTCCCTATATTAACACCCGAGGCGTCCCAGCGCAGAAACTAATCAGCCTTGGCTGGCCCGGGGGCGCAAAACTCGTCTTACGGGGCCGAGCCAGTCACAGTGTCGAAGGATATCGAGCCCGGAAGTAACTGAAAATACAGCCCGGTGAGGCGAACATAAGACAAGCTCATTGTTTTGACTTCCCCCTCTGCAGGGGCAATCAGGTCATGAACCACTTCGGCTCAGGCTTTAACAATTGTCACGAGCCCAAACCGCAGACAAGGCAGGGCACCAGACCGTTTTCATTAACGTACTATTGGGGTTAAAAGCGGTGTTTCTGGCCACGTTAGCTATTGACATCCTAGTAGTTCATCGATAATCTATTCGCACTAGTGTTGCTAATGGGTGGTTAGGATCACTATTGTGATAGGTCTCCTAATAACCCTGCTTTGAGAATTGAGTGTTGGGTTTCCGCGTGCTTTCAAGTACAAAGCACAGCGTTGGTAAAGCGTATTCCACGAAGAAGGAGTTTAGGGGTCCATGTCAAGATTTACTGCTCCGCAGCAACAGCCTACGCGAGGCACAGTCTTCATAGCCGGCCTGCTTTTAGCAGGCCTTTTATTTTGTTATTCGGCGTTCGGCCAGAACGCTAACGGAACGCTAACAGGAACCGTATTGGATCCCAGCGGCGCGGTGATACCGGGTGCCACCGTAGTCATGAAGAATGAGACGAGCGGTGACGAACGCCATACCGTCACGAATAGCGATGGGTTCTTTTCAATCAACGCGGTTCAGCCCGGCGATTACAGCGTCTCGATACAGGCCCAGGGCTTCGAACACTACCAGCAGAAGGGTGTTCACTTCGATTTGGGCGATAAACGCAACCTGGCGAACATTGCTTTGAAGGTCGGTTCCGCGGCCGAGACAGTTGAGGTCACAGGGGCTGCCGAGCAGCTGACGCCTGTCGATTCCGGCGAGAAGTCGATGGTCATCGGACAGAAGCAGTTGCAGGATATCTCGATCCAAGGACAGAACGCAGCGGAATTCATCAAGATTCTGCCTGGATTCGCGATGGCTAATACGGGCACCGCCAACGGAGCCAGTATGAACTATCAGACTCAAAATACTGGCAACGGCCCGGTAGGCAGTTTCTCGGCGAATGGGTTGCGCACCGCGGCGCTCGATATAACCTCCGATGGCGCGAGCACTATCGACCCTGGTTGCAACTGCGGCCAGTCCGTAAACACGGTGGTCGACATGACCCAGGAAATGAAGGTGCTGACGTCCAATTTCGGCGCCGATAACGCAAAGGGCCCGGTGGTCATCGCGGCGATCGGGAAGTCCGGCGGCAACAAGTTCCACGGCGAAGCCTACCTCTACGCCCGCAATGGGATCATGGATGCCACCAACGCCTTCAACAACAGCGAAGGAACGAACCCGCTGACGGGCCTCAAGGTGGCGCCCAAGCCTAATACCTACTTCTATTACCCTGGCGGCAACTTCGGTGGTCCAGTGATCCTTCCCGGCCTCCGTTACAACAAGAATCACGATAAGTTGTTCTTCTTCATTGCCTACGAATACTACGACCAGCAAGTTCAAGACTTGAGCCACGACGTGTTCAACTCGGTGGTGCCTACCAGCTTCGAGCGGCAGGGGAATTTCAGCGCCGCTGCCGAGAGCGCTTATTGGGGCGCCTACCAGACCACTCAGGGCTACGCTCTTGGAAACCCGACCACCGGGACTGCCTATATCGCCCCGAATGGAATGATGCCCGCCAGCGCCATGAGCCCGATCGGCGTCGCAATGTTTGCGAAGCTGTTTCCCGAGCCGAACGTGAACCCGCAGAGCAACAACGGGTATAACTACATTTATTCAACAACGCACTCCGACAACATGTGGCAACTCCGGCCGCGCATCGACTGGAGCATCAACGACAGCACAAAGCTGTTTGTCAGCTTCAACACACAGCACGATCTGAACCACGACAACAGCACTGCCTGGTGGGGAACAAACCCCGCCGTGCCGTATCCCACCCCGCTTGCGCAAGCGAATTCGTCTGAGTCGATTTCGGTCAACATGACCAAGGTCTTTAGCCCAACCCTGACAAACGAGGCCATCTTTACCTACACCAACCTCTACGTTCCGTTCACCATCCCGGATTTGTCACAATTCACCGCAACGGCTCTCGGAGTTGGCTTCAAACACATTTTCAACGATACCGTCAACAACCAGATTCCGGTCATTACCGGCTGGAGCGACGGTATGGCCAACCTGATTCAGCCCAGCGGCTTCGAAACCGGATCGCTCTATGCTGACAAGTGGCTGCCGAACTTCTCTGATAACGTGTCCAAAGTTTGGGGCACACACACCGCCAAGTTCGGCTTCTACTACCAGTGGACGAAGAACCAGCAGCCCAGCGACAGCGATGTAAACGGCGAACTGCAGTTTGCCAACTGGGGTCAGGGTTCTACTGGCAACGTCTATTCCGATATGCTGGCCGGCATCATCTCCGGCGGATACGCGGAAAGCAACTTCGATCCGCTTATCCACATGTACTTCAACACTGTCTCGTTCTACGGGATGGATTCGTGGAAGATCAGCCGCAGGTTCACTTTGGATTACGGCTTGCGCGTCGACCACCTGGGTCCATGGGTCGATCAGGCCCCGCAAGGCGCGGCGGTCTTCAACCCCAGCGCCTACAACGCCAGCGCTCCGGCCATAGATCTTACCGGGTTTGAGTGGCACAGCATCGACGCATCCGTTCCGTTAAGCGGGACAAAGAGCCGGCTCGCCTTCCTCGACCCCCGCTTCGGCTTCGCCTATGACATTTTCGGAACTGGGAAGACCGTGATTCGCGGCGGCTTCGGCATGTACCGCTACCACGACGAGCAGAACGTCCAAGCCGGCGCGCTGGGCGTTTCGGCGGGCGCTTACACGTACTCGGTGCCGAGCCCTCCAAATGGCGCGCCCCAGACCTTCAATTACATCGCGGGCATTCAGCCGAGCGCGGTGCTGCCTGGCAGCCTCTTGACCTTGCAAGAGAACGACACCGAGCAGCCACGCACCATGAGCTACAGCTTCACCATCTCTCAGCGCATGCCGTGGTCCTCCACCGCCGAGGTTGCGTATGTCGGCAATAAAGCCGATTACCTCAGCAACTACAACCAGCCGTTAGTCGGGCAATTGAACAATATCCCGGCCGGTACCCTGTTGCAGCCTGCCAATATCGGCCTTTTCGGCGGCACGCCCGGCGAAACCGGCGTTACAACCGGCACGCCGAACGCCACTGCCCTCCAGCCCTATACCAGTTACGGGACAATGCCGCAAATTGGGCACTATGAATACTCGAACTACAATTCCTTGCAGGCCAGTTGGAATAAGCAGAGCGGTAAAGGCAATTGGCTCCTGAACTACACCTTCAGCAAGGCGTTAGGTATCCGCGGCGAAAATGGCGCCGCCCAGGGCTCGTACATCCTCGACGAGAACTACGGCGTGCTCCCTAACGACAGAACTCATCTGTTCAACGCGGCCTACGTATACAACGAAGGCAGCGTTTTCCACGTCAACAAGTTCCTGTCCGGCGCTATCAACGGCTGGCAGCTCTCCGGTCTTACTCAATTCCAGAGCGGCAGCCCGCTCCAGGCGACGATCAGCCCGAACTTCGGCTTGGGCGGCGACTTCCTTCCCGGCGCAACGCTTCCGAATGGCGTCGGCGTTGGAGGCCTCGGCTTGACCCCAGATCTGGTCAATGGCACGCCCGATATCGACGTGCAACCGGTTCTGACGTGCGATCCGCGCGACAATCTGGCGAAAAACCAGTTCATCAACGGCAATTGCTTTACCGCGCCCAGCCCGGGCCACAACGGCGAGTACATTATGCCGTACATCAAGGGGCCGGCCTTCTTTAACTCCGATCTGTCCATGTTCAAGAACTTCCAGATCTCCGAGTCGAAGAAGCTCCAGTTCCGCGTTTCGGCTTACAACTTCCTGAACCATCCGCTGACGAGCTTCAACCCGGCGGGCGGCGACGGAAACTTGACGCTGAACCTGAATGCGTCGGGCAAGAACTCTAGCCCCACTTTCGGCTATGCCGACTACCTCAACGGCAATCGCACCATTCAGCTAGCCTTGAAGTTCTTCTTCTAAGGCAAGTTGAATTTCTCGGACCGGAACCGGGGTGGCGAAAGCCACCCCGTTTTCGTTTCCGTCGTATGTGTGGTAATAGAGGCAGGCCTGCATTGATGTACCACTTCACCACCGTCCTCAGCCTCGCGCTGGCGGCACTTGCCCCCGCTGCCTCAGCGAACGAAGCTACCGCGTTCTTCGGCAAGGGCAATCAGCTTATCGAGAAGCGGTTATTCGAGGAAGCGGCAACTCAATTTGAGCACGCACTGGAGATCGAGCCTGGGCTGAAGGCAGCCCGCTACCAGCTTGCGATTTGCTACTTTGCCCTGGGCCGCAACGACGAATCGCGCCGGGAGCTTGAGCGGCTCAAGAAAGAAGCCGGCCCGGCGCACGAAGTGCTCTATTATCTCGGCCGTCTTCATCTGCTGGAAGGCGACGGCGCGGCGGCACTCGCGGAACTGCTTCCGCTCGCAGACGACCCCAAGATTCCCGACGCCGCCTATTACCTCGGTTTGGCTTACGACGCGGAGGGCGATCAAGCGAATGGGATTAAGTGGCTCGAGCGCGCCGCGAAAGCGCACGCGCATGACTACCACGTTCACTACCGTCTGGCCCGGCTCTACTCCGCCGCGGGGCGGAAAGCCGACGCCGACCGTGAATATGCGCTCTACAATCAGTACCGCAATGCCGAACGCGAAACGGAAACCCGCATGCGGGCTTGCAGCTCCGCGCTCGATGCGCAAGCGGCCGCTCAGATTGCGGATACCTGTGGCCACGCCGCTGAGCCAAACGATCCCGAGAAACTGGTGCTGCTCGGCCAGCTTTACGGCGACCATGCCCATTACGCGGAGGCGATCGGGCCCCTCGAGCGGGCCGTGAAACTGGATTCCGGCTCGTTTGACGCATGGCACAATCTGGGCCTCAGCTATTTCCGCCTCAAACGCTATGCGGAGGCCCGTGAGCCGCTCGAAAAGGCCGCTAGACTGCGGCCGGACTTTTTCGACACGCTAAACCTTCTGGGAGCGACGCTCTATGTGCTCGGTGACGATCGGGCCGCTTTGCCGGTTCTCGAACGCGCCCACCAGCTCCGCCCGGATGACGCCCAGCTAAACGCCGCACTGGAGCAGCTTCGCCATGCCCACTGAGATCCGCACAAGTCAGGCATCCTCTCCCTCTGGCGAGTTCGCGCCGGCTTCCACGCGCAAAATCCATGTAAATCAAGGGGTTTACCCTGCCTTGCGCGGGTCGTTGAACACCTCCATTTATGATAGAATCCGGATTGTTGTTGTAATGTGTCGCATCGCCCTGGCCAGCGCAGTTGTTTTGTGCAAATCGCGCAGAACACACGCCGCACTTGTGGCCAAGCCCTTCAAACTCCGCTATTGTTTGGCGCAGTTGGCGGCCGCCTGTATTCTCCTCTGGGGTGCAACTACTCTTCGCGCCCAAACCGCGACCACCCAGTCTCCGCAGGACCTCTTGAAGGAAGCGGTGGCGTTTCATCAGCAGGGGAAGCTGGAAGAGGCCATTCGCGACTACGAGCTGTTCCTCGATATTTATCCTGACGCTCCGGAGGTGCGCTCCAACCTCGGTGCGGCGCTGGTGGCCACGGGGAAGTATTTGCAAGCTATCGAAGAGTACAAACTTGCGCTGATGAAAACGTCCGATCCCCAGGTGCGGCTGAACCTTGCGCTGGCCTATTACAAGACCGACGACTTTGCGGATGCCGTGGGAGAACTGGAAAAAGTCCACGAGTTGGACAAAGACAACCGGCAGGTAGATTTGCTCCTGGCAGATTCCTATGTGCGCCGGGGCGATAACAAGAAAGCGATCGATGTGCTTTCACCGCTCTACGCCGCATCGACCAGCGACTTGGCCGTGGATTACGTTCTGGGCACTGCGTTAGCGCGCGATGGCCAGGCTGAGGTTGCCCAGCGAGTCATCAACCCGCTCATGAGCGGGCCAGAC